>Ga0207421_10001040_pt1 | contig 36139 bp, 30 predicted proteins | sample SodLakKL_010_SED_4_FD_187542 | JGI IMG/M metagenome (GOLD analysis project Ga0207421, IMG submission 187542) | Alkaline sediment microbial communities from Lake Tanatar, Kulunda Steppe, Russia - 8KL_010_SED (SPAdes) (version 2) | ecosystem: Environmental > Aquatic > Non-marine Saline and...
ATTTTTCTTTGTTCCATACTATGAGAATCACTTCAACTTGATTTATTTCTTTATTCTTTCTGATTTTTATACCTTTATTCCTATTAAACCCGAACTTGTTATATAGTTCAGTATTATCTATCCCATTATTTAGGTCTTTCATTAGTTCATCATAATATGTTGGAAACTCCACATAACCCCTTCTTTCTACCTTTAAGTATCGTCAATAATGAAAACAATATTACTCAAAATTATGAACGCAATAAGCACCAAAAAGTTTTTAGCAACCAATTCTACTCAACATCTATAATTATTATTTGCTACTTTCTAGCATTATAGTTTTGTGACCGTATAATTATTATATACATCTTCCAGTGCCTGTGTCAGTGAGGTCTTTGTAAGCTTAAGCTTATCGTTTGCTGTGGCTTTGACATGATACGGATAGCCTTCGGTGTTCTCAACATGCGTTATGATTGATGAATCTCCGGCACTGCTTTTGGAGCTGTGTGGCACAGGCCCAAAGACAATGCCGCAGTATTGGTCTGTATGTCTCAGATGCGAGATATCAAGATTGGTGATCTTAGCGTAGTCGTTTTCAACTTCGATCTGATCTTTTTTAAAACCGACTTTCTTTGCGATGCCATAGACTTTGTCTTTCCCGACACTAAGTGCACCGAGAATTAACACTTTCGGGTCTTTGGCATAGACTCTAGCTTCCTGGGTCTGAGACTCAGTGTCTTTTTCTGAAACCTGAGTCTTGTGTGGTTCCGGTGCTTCTGCTTCAAATTCGGAAGCCTTCGCAATACGGTCAAATCGCAAGTCCTCGTACTCAATATCACCTTTCACGAAGGCATCGAGTTCCTCGATGCCCTTGTGAAATGCTTCGAACGGCTCAAGCGAATGTTCCTTGTAAAACGAAGTGAAATTCAACAAATTCTTTTTAAACCGTTCACCATAGTTCTGATAAAGTTTCGCATAGAACAATAACATATTAATCAGTGCGGTATGAAGTTTTTTTGGGTCATTGTCCCGGATGTAGCGTTCCACTTTACGCTTCATGCGTTCTGGCTTTTCCAAGAAATACCTGGGCAGTCGCTTGCCACAGATGAGCAGACTGTAATAGTGATACCATGCGGCACGCTCGCGACTCACTTCCGATTTGTAGATCTGCAGCACATTGTTCGAATGGATGTAGTCATTGACCGAAAGACAGAGCCGGATGGTCTGATAGCACGCCTGTTCGAAAGCGGCTTTGTCTTTAAAACCTTCAACGCCTTGTTCCGTAAGCGCCACATAGAGCCTTTCAAAATCGGCTTTCTTTTTGCTTGGAGTCTGGTTCTCAACATCAATCATTGGAGGTTCCCTCCTTCAACTCGATGGTTTTGAAAAGGGCGACCTGCTGTTTCGCTTTTTTGATGACTTCGGAATCTTTCTTCGTATCGTCATAGACGAGCGAGAGATGGTCTTTCGCTCGTGTGATCGATACGTAGAAAGCATTTTTGTGATAATGATCGAAGACAAAGGATTCATGGTTGAGTTCGACCAGATAGACATGGTCGAACTCAAGGCCTTTGGCGATCTGATACGTCATCAGGAAGATGCCTTGTTCATTGAGTGCTCTTTTGTCCTGTGAACTGTGGACATAGAAGGTATCCTTGTCCATGTCTTCATGCCCTTGGAACAAGTCCTTATATGTATCAAGCACATCTTTTTGTGAGGCGAACTTCGGCACAAGCACCCCGATGGTGCGGTTGGGTGCTTTCTTATGTTCTTCGACGATGTGATTGACAAGACGTTCTCTTTCACGGCATTCGATCAGTTCGGGCGGGCGCCCTTCTTTGGTGATGGTGGTACGCCTTAAGGTAATGTTGTTGACCATATAGTTGAAGTCATAGAGTTTGGCGACTTTCTCGATGCTTCCGGTATTGCGGAAGTTGACGGTAAGGTCATAGAAGTCTTCTTCGAGATCAAGCGTGGAAAGGATGTTGGTTTGTTCAACGGCCGAGAATGACGGATCGAGTTCGAGCAGTTCCGGCGTGAACTTCTGGTTGTCATCAAAAAATACATAGAGTTTGATTGAAATATGATCCAGTATCTCAAGCAACGCTTCATCAAAGTCCTGGGCCTCGTCCACAAAGATATAGTCGAACTTGTGGATTGACTCCTCGGCTTTGAGATCAGCCAGTATTTTATCGAAATCATAGCGATATCGTGCGATTTCATAGCGCGACTTGAACGTGTCAAAATCAATGTCAAACGCCTTCATCAAGTATCTCGGGATAAAACTGTGCCACGTATTGATGATTTTCTCTTCTCCGGAATACCGGACAAAACGTTCCAAAAACGAATGCAGGGCACGGTTATACACCAAAAAACGCACATTCTCGCCACGGTCCTCAGCAAGAATGCGATTCAGCCCTTCAAGCGCAAGCACGGTTTTGCCGGTCCCCGGTCCTCCGATGACCGCAAAACGATTTGTTCTGCCAAAGGCGCGCATGATATGGTTTTGAATCCGTTCAAATTTATCAACATCGACCATAGACTGCAAAAATCATCCCTCCAACCTATATAAAAAACCGCACAAAATACCCTCAACAAAGAGGTTTTGTGCGGTTATTGCTATGTGGTTTCCGTATGGACTTTTTCATAAGGCATCCCATCCCTAAAACGCTTACTTAGATAGTATATCACACATAAAAGAAATGATAAAGGCTTAAGTGAGCGGTATTTCAAGGGAATGAAAGTTGATTTTTGTCAGTAACTTCAAGTATCTTCACATTATCATAAATCAACCGGTTTTTGCATGACATGACACCATAACAAAAGGCCATAACCAGAATGAATGAAGCGGAATATAGCGGCGCTTCCAAGGCATTAGAACGGAGGTCTACAAAAGCCTTCCGGGATACGACACTTAAAAATCAAAAAGCCTTCGTTCGAAGGCTTTCAGAGCACGGATTTCGCTCCGGGCGGACGGTAGTCCCGGATGTCTTCATCGTAGGCTTTAAGTGCCTTAAGCGTATCACCGCTCAAGGGCTCATCCACGTTGATGTTTTCACGCATGCGGTCTTTATGGAGGGTTTTGACGATCGGATAGGCATTGAGCTCCAAAGGAAAGCGGATGGCGAGCTGGGCGACACTCAGCCCTTCCTTTTCCGCTAGACGCTCAAGGCCTTCAAGTTTGAAGATGCGTCCGCGCGCCAAAGGGGAATGTGCCTGGACGGCCATGCCGTTGTTCCCTGAATAGGTTCGAATGGCATCGAGAGAGTGTCCGATGAATACCCCGATCTGATGGAGATGGGGGGAAACCTTGACACCTTTTAATAACGGTTCCATTTCCTCGATGGTGAAGTTGGAAAGCCCGAGTGCGCCGACCAATTCTTTTTCATACATGGCTTCCATGGCATGGTACACTTCGATGTTAGCTTCGCTGTAGTCGTTTCCTTCTTCACCCCACGGGACAGGGTTGTTGATGAGAACGGCATCGAGGTAATCAACGCCGAGATTTTTCATGCTGCGCTCGATGACACGCATGGCACCTTCGTATGATTTGATGTGCGGCGGTATCTTCGAGGTGATGAATATGTCCTCTCGTGGAATGCCGCTTTTTCGTATGGCGCTTCCGATGCCTTTTTCATTCATGTAGATGGGCGCGGTCTCAATATGTCGGTAGCCCACTTCAAGCGCCTTCGAAATGACGGATTCCACCGTGTCTTTCGGAATGCCGTATGTCCCGAAACCAAGAATCGGCATCCGATAGCCGTTGGACAGTTCAACGTGACGATCAATGCTTTTCATGTGTCGGACCTCCCGTGAATTAAGATGCCTCAATTATATTCCATGCCTCGTTTTCTCTCAAGAAATAAGCACCATAACCCTCATCCCAAATATCACAGGCAACGAATTGTTTGTTCGACGGTCACATTGTCACGCAATTCCTTGTCATATAAATAAGGATACCCCCATAAAATTTGTAATATATATTTCAAAAACACCTTGCGGAAAACCAAGACTTGTATTACAATTAAAGTGCAGAAAATGAATAGGTATTCAGTTTATGAAGAAGCATTCACAAGGAGGATTGTCATGAAAAAAGATTCATTCCGCATCGGTGATGCGGCAAGCATCACACGGACATTCAACACGAAGGATGTCGAACTGTTTTCAAAGGTGAGCGGGGATTATAACCCGGTGCATCTTGACAAGGATTACGCAAAGACCACCATTTTCAAACGGCGGGTCGTCCACGGGGCCTTGATCAATGCCATGTTCTCATCGCTTCTGGGCACGACACTCCCGGGTGAAGGGTCGATCTACTGCAATCAGAAAACCCGCTTCACCAAGCCGGTTTTCATTGATGACACAATCACGGCGACCGTTGCCATTGAATCCATCGACTATGAGAAAAAACGCATTGTTCTTTCTACTGTCGCCTTCAACGAACGTGAAGAAGTCGTATTAAAAGGCGAGGCCATGGTGCTTTACCCCGCCTTGAAAGAAAGGAGCACACTCCATGGATCATCTGTTGAACGATCAGCACAAACTTGTACAAAAAACGCTGCGTGATTTCACCGCAAACGAAGTGAAACCTCTCGCCAAAGCGATTGACGAGGGAGAACGGTTCCCGAGGGAGACCGTCAGCAAAATGGCCGAAATGAACCTTTTCGGCTTGCCGTTTGACACGGCTTATGGCGGTGCGGGCGGTGATACGGTAAGCTATGCCATCGCCGTCCTCGAACTCTCCAAAGCGTGTGCCACCACCGGTGTCATCCTGAGCGCGCATGTCTCCCTTTGTGCCGCGCCCATCGCAACATGGGGCAATGACGCACAAAAAGAGGCCTACCTTCCGGGGCTTCTATCGGGTGCGTCCCTCGGAGCGTTCGGTCTCACCGAACCGAACGCCGGCACCGATGCCGGCGCTCAGAAAACCGTCGCCACCGAACACGATGATCATTTCGTCTTGAACGGAAACAAGATTTTCATCACCAACGCCGGCGAAGCGGACCTTTACATCATCAGCGCGCTGACGAACCCCGACGCAAGACATCGCGGTATCTCGCTGTTCATCGTGGAAGCCGACACCCCCGGTTTCTCCGTGGGCAAAAAAGAGATGAAACTCGGCATTCGCGGCTCATCCACCCGCGAGCTCATCCTCGACAATGTCACCGTCCCCAAAGCCAACCTCCTCGGCAAACGCGACAAGGGATTCGCCATGATCATGGAAATCCTCTCCGGAGGACGCATCGGGATCGCCGCGCAGGCTGTGGGCATCACCGAAGGCGCCATTGAGGAGGCGCTTCGATACACTTCTGAGCGCAAGCAGTTCGGCAAGCCGATCATCAGTTTCCAAAACACTCAATTCATGCTGGCCGAAATGGAGACCAAAAAAGAGGCCGCCAAGCAGCTCCTTTTCAAGGCCGCCCGCTACAAGGACCAGGGACGACCGTATGCCAAGGAGGCGGCGATGGCGAAGCTCTATGCCGGCAACACCACCACCGAAGTCACCCAGCAAGCCGTGCAACTTTTCGGCGGATACGGCTACACGAGGGAATACGATGTCGAGCGCATGATGCGCGACGCTAAAATCACGGAAATCTATGAAGGCACCAACGAAGCGCAAAAAATGGTCATCGCCAACATGATGATGAAGGAGGGCGCCGCATGAACATCGCCGTATTGGTCAAACAGGTTCCAAACACCACTGAAATCAAAGTCGACAAGGAAACCGGCGCATTGATCCGCAAAGGCATTCCGACCATCATCAACCCCGACGACTTGAGCGCGGTGGAAGTCGCGCTCAAGCTCAAGGCAACTCACGGCGGAAAGGTCCACGTTTTCACGATGGGCCCCAAAAGCGCCGAAAGCATGCTGAGAGAACTTTATGCGCGCGGTGTGGACGACGCCACCCTTCTTTGCGACAAAGCGTTCGCCGGGTCGGACACATGGTCGACATCGCTGGTGCTTTCTACCGCATTGAAACGCCATCGTTTTGACCTGGTCATCGCAGGACGCCAAGCCATTGACGGCGATACCGCCCAAGTCGGTCCGCAAGTCGCCGAATTCCTGGGCATTCCGCATATCTCCTATGTCGATGAGATTCGCGGTGTCGATGCGACGCATTGCTTCTTGCGAAAAAAAGAGGAGAAACAATCCATGCACCTCAAATGTCCGTTCCCACTGCTCATCACCGTCCTCGACGGCATCGCGAAACCACGCTACATGAACATGACCCACATTTTCAACAACGCATCACGCGATGTCGAAATCCTTGATAACGATGCCTTAGCCATTGAAAAGGCGGACCTCGGCATCAAAGGGTCCCCGACCAAAGTGAAAAAGACCTATGCCAAGTCCATCACCAAGAAAACCACCGCCGAATCACTCGCTCCCGAAGACGCCGCGGAACGTATCTTAGCGGTACTCAGAGAAAAAGGAGGGATGCCCGATGCGCTATGACGACGGTAAAGACTGCTTCATCTACATCCAGCATGAGCACGGTGTCATTGAAAACGGCTCGCTTGAACTGATCACCAAAGCCAAAGAGCTTTTAAGCGACACGGAAGAAAACGTCGTCGCCGTCCTGCTCGGCACGCTGGATCAAAACACCCATGACACCCTCGCCGATTACGGCGCCGATGCCATCATCGTCTGCGAACATCCGGATGTGAGTGCCTATGACTGCCTTAACCATGCGGCCGTGCTCACCGAAATCATCGAAACCCATCACCCCAAGTCGTTCCTCTTCCCGGGCACCGTCAGGGGGCGTGAGCTCGCCCCTCGAATCAGCGCGCGCGTCCACACCGGACTCACCGCCGATGCGACCAGAATCGAGCTCGACAACCATGAAGGGCAGACGCACTCCCTAGCCATTACACGCCCCGCCTTCGGCGGCAATCTGTTCGCGACCATCATCACGCCGGACCATGTGCCGCAGATGGCGACCATCCGTCCCGGCGTGTTCGAAATGAAAAAAGTGAACACCCCTTACGCCAAACGGATCGATCACACCACAGACGTCGAGCTGAAAAGCCCGATTGAAATCGAAGCCATCATCCCAAAAGAAAACGACAACGCCTCCATTGCGGACGCCAAACTGATCGTTTCGGCCGGACGCGGCGTCAAGGATTGTCTGGACATGGTCCAGCATGTCGCCAAAACGCTCAATGCGGAACTCGGGGCCTCACGCGCCCTTGTCGACGACGGCGTCGTCGCTAAGCTGTCGCAAGTCGGCCAGACCGGATCGACCGTACGCCCGCTCCTTTATATGGCCTGCGGGATCTCAGGCGCGCTTCAGCACACTGCAGGCATGGACAAGTCCGAAACCATCATCGCCATCAACAACGATCCCGCCGCCCCCATTTTCGACGTCGCGGACCTAGGCATCATCGGCGACGCCAAAGAAATTCTTACGCATCTCATGCGACGACTCGATGTTTCAAACACCCCCTGACCCTGCATAAAAATAAAGGCGGCCCTCTATTTGAGGGCCGCCTTGAAACAGGGTTCACGTGTCCAGGCACGAAGGACGGGACAACATCCTAACAAGCGCATCCGCTTGTAAGCATAATTATATCCCTTTTTCCCCCCTTGTCAACTGGGTTATACCAAGAAATGCATAAAAAAGCATCAAGTTGCATGATAATGCATTCCGAGGTCCATCGGACACCGCAAAATGCAACCCTTCGACCGGTCAAAACATTTGCCATGCCGATCGACAGGTTTCTGTGAACACGCCAAAGGCGTGATAATGTCCGACACCTCCGGGGAATCCTCGATTCCCTTTTTGTTTGGAAATATTCACGTGAATCCCGAGGCATGCATTCACCTTGGGAGCTTGCCCTTTTTGAAACAATTCCAATAAAAAAACGCGTTTCTTTTGAAATTCAAAATAGTGTATTTTAGCATGAGAATATGGTTTGTTTTATATATCCATAAAATTCAAAAGGGGAGAGTACCATGCAAAAATTGAAAGTCTTATTTGTTTTAATGGCCATGATGTTCGTCATGGCCGCGTGTTCAAACGATACTGATGGGGATGATGAGGACCCCTTGCCGGATGTGCAGGGTGAACTGACCATTGAACCATCCAGCATTGAGGAGGATTTCAATGTCAACGCATTTGAGATTGAATCGCTTCGTCTGCTTTTTGAGGATGCGGACGGCAATGTCGTCACCATCATACCCGACGCATCCATGATCACCGGAGACATTCCTTCCACGCCGGGCGTGCATACCGTCACGGTGGAGTATAACGGGTTGGAGACATCCTTCACAGTGACATTGATCGAACCGCTCGAGTATCAGCTTCAGACACTGTATGACATGGGTGTGTCCGAAGGGCTGATCGATGCGGACAGTTATGAAGAGTGGCTCGATTCGATCGCCGGCGAGGATGGCCGCGGGATCGAGTCGCTTGAAATCGACGACCGCGAGCTCATTGTGACGTTCGACGACGGCGAGAGCGCATCGCTCGGAATCATTGTGCCCGAGGACCCGCGCTCGATCGAATCGACGGACCTCACCGATTCACAACTGACCATCACCTATGACGACGGCACCGAGGACACATTCGTGCTTGACATGCCTACGGATACGGACGCCATCACAGGCACCGCCATCAACGAAGACGGCTACCTCGAGGTCACGTATGCGGATGGCACCACGGAAACCCTGGGCCGTGTATCGCCGCGTGACATCGAATTCGATGTCACCGATGATACCTTGAGATGGCGCTACACCGACGAGTCCGACTGGAACGACCTGCATGAGATCGATGACTGGATGCAGGAAGACGAGTATGTGACCGTCACGCTCAAGTATCTCGACGATCATGTGTTTGACGAATTCGAGATCCGCCGGGGCGAATCCTTTGTCAGTGATGCGCCTTCCATGATCGGACATGTGTTCAATGGCTGGGCGGCCGACCGTGACGGCTCCGAACGGGTAGGTCCGAACACGCCGGTCTATGATGATGTGGTGCTTCATGCGAATTTCGTCACCGACGAATCGTTTAAACATCTGTCGTTCGACAACGACTATAATGCGTATATGGGACTGGACGACTATGCAAAATTCACGCCGAACCAATTTGATGTCTCCGGCGGCGTGCTGATTATCCCGGACAAAGTCATGACCCCGCAAGGCGACTGGATCCCTTTGGCCGCAATCGGGGACGATGCATTCCGTGATAACCAGAACCTGGAAAAAGTTCACGTGCTGAGTGAGACATATATCGAATTTTATGCCAATGTCTTTAGAAACGCACAAAATTTGGAACACTTCGAATTTGAACACATGGACGATCTGACCGTTGTCCTGAGAGAGCGTGTATTCCGGGACACGCCGTCCCTGGTTCAGGATATGGAGTTCCCGACCGATACCAACCTGAATTATCTCAGGGATTCTGAAACGGTTATCAAAAGCGTATCGTTCTATAACGTTGTCTCGGACGACGATGGCGTCGGATATCAGTTACGTGTGCGATACAGCGATGGCGATGTTGAATATTTCGACTTGAACGTTCCGGATGACGATGAGGAGAACATTCGCTCCATTGATTTTACGTCCGATCGCCGCGACGAACTGAGAGTGGATTATAAGGGCGCACCAAACGAGACGTTCTCTTTGGATACCGGGGCGTTTCTTGATACGACCTTCTATCAAGCATGGGGCGTGTTCCGAAACAGCGGCATCACAAGCTTTTCGATTCTCGGCGAATACGACACGTCGGATGATTTCACGATGCCCTATTCCAACATACCGAGCTATGCCTTTGCGGGTGCGGCCAATCTCGAGTTCATACGTCTGCCTGACGCCCAGGTGGATCATGATCTCGGACAAGGCCATACAACCTCGATATTCCGCTGGAACATAATCAGGGATTATGCGTTCAAGGGAACCGAAAGTCTGGAATCTTTCGATTTTGACGGCTTTCGAAGCGTTCGCTCCTATGCATTCAAAAATAGCGGCATCAAAGAAGCCAATTTCCATCTCGATATCGAAGAGCGTGACGGCACCTTCAGGTGGGTCGACCTATCCGAAGCCGACTACGCCTTCAAAGGGTCCGATGTGGAAGTCGTCCGCTTTGCGGACGGTCAGGAAGCGGTGCCTGAAGGCTTCCTGATGAACACTGAATCGCTTGAAACGATCGAAATCCCGATCCAGACATTGACCGGGGCTTTGCAAGGGGACGGCGAACCGGCCCTGACCCGCTTTGAAACCCGTGCGTTCAAAAACTCGAACCTCTCGGAAATCGAATTCCCGACCCGCGGCCGTGACACCCTCACCTTTGAAGACATCACCTACTTCGGGAAAGAATCACTGGCGGGCACGCAGTTCGAATCGATCGAAATCGGGGACAATGCAACCGTCAAGGAAGGGGCTTTTAGAGGCATCGAGCCGCTCACGACATTCGTGTGGAACGCCTCTGGCGAACGCCTTCCGGATTACTTGCTGGCGGACACACCGAACCTCGAAACCGTTGAGCTTCCCGATCGTGTCGTGGAACTCGGCGAAGGCTTCCTTTACAACAGCGGCATCGAAACCTTCCATGTTTCCGGCCACATGCAGGTGATCGGCGACTATGCGTTCAAAGACAGCGCGATTTCGACCATTGAATTCGGGAAGGTGGACAATCAGTTTGTCGAAGAGGGCGAAGCCAGTTCGCTTCAATCGATTGGAGAGTCCGCTTTCGAAAACACCGCCAACCTTGAATCCATCACACTGCCGCTTGTGTTCCATCCCTCGACGGATGCACACATCCTCAATGTCGGTTCCTACGCCTTCAGGGATTCCGGCCTGATTCATTTCGAGTCGCTGCACGACCATACCGAATTCGGCCATGGGGCCTTTGAAGCGGCGCGCGACCTGGAGACGTTCGTCTGGCACGGCCAGGCGGAATCGATTGCGGACCAGATGTTCGCTGGCGCAACCAGTCTGCATACGCTCGAGATGCCGGACACGATCGAATACATTGGTCAATCGGCGTTTTTCAACACGAATCTAACCACCTTCGAACTGCCGTCTTCCATCACCGAGATCGGCCCACGGGCCTTCCGCAACACCGCGCTGGAAACCTTCGAATTCCCTGACGATACCAACTTGACGCACATCGGGATGAATGCGTTCCAAGGCGTGGAAGCTGAACTGCACATTGTGTTCCCAAGCACCTTGGAATCCCTTGGACGGGCTGTATTCCAAGGGTCCAACGTTGTGCATGCGGACTTCAGCGCCACGTCGATCACAGAGATTCCGATTGCCACCTTCTCTTCCGCGGAGATGCTTGAGGAAGTCCGCCTGAACAAACAGACGGAAGTCATTGAAGAAGGGGCATTCCGTAACACATACGCCTTGGCTTCATTTGAAATAGGCCCCGAATCCGATCCCTTCGACCGTTCGTTCGAATTTCAGTTGCCCGAAGAGCACAGCCTGACCACTATCGAGCGCGGCGCATTCATCAACAGCGGCCTCGAGACGCTTGAATTGCCTCCGAGCGTGGAAGTCATCGAGTCCACCGCCTTCAGAACGTCCGCATTGCAAACCATCGTGCTTTCCGAATCGCTCCATACATTGGAAGCGGATGCTTTCAGAGGCGCTCAGCAACTCGAAAGCGTCATCTTCACCGGCACTAACCTCACGACCTTGCAAAGCGGCACCTTCCGCCATACGTTGAGTCTGGATTCACTGACATTGCCGCCAAGCATCACGACCATCGAGGATGATGCCTTCGAAGACACTCACCTCGAGTTCCTGAGGTTGTCACCGGTCCATGTCGGAAATCTTGAAACCTTCATTGACGACCTTGACACCCTGCGTGAACTCCGTTTCACCCCAACGGTCGATGTGCCCGATGACATGACGACCTTCCCGGCCGTTTTCGAATTCAATGACACCATTGAAATCGTGGATGTGCCAAGCGGCATCACCGCGATGGAACCCGAAACCTTCCGTGGTGCCTACTCACTGCAACGCGTCTTCCTTCCTTCAACACTGGAAAGCATTCCGAGAGCCGCGTTCGCCTTCACCCATGAACTGGAACTTGTCACACCGGGCGTTGGCATTGAATCGATTGAACGGGATGCCTTCTTCAGCTCCGGCATTCAGAATTTCGACCTTCCGGACAGCGTCGAATTCATCGGCCGACACGCCTTCAGAAATACCGTTAATTTGAGCACACTCAATCATGACCCTCAGGAAAGCGCCCTTGAAACCATCGGAAGCGGCGCCTTCAGAGGCAGCGGCCTTGAACACTTCATCATTCCGGAAGCGACACGAACCATTGAAACAAAGGCCTTTGCGGAGACCGCATCACTCAGTACCCTCACCCTTCCGGATACCTTGGAGGATGTAGGCACCTACCTTCTTGAAGACAGCGGCGTGGAGAGTGTCACCTATGAACACATGAGCGAAACACTCCCCGAAGGCATCTTCTACAATGCGGCCAATCTCGAAACGGTGGATTTCACCGACGATCCGGTGATTGAAAGTTTCGCACCCTATGCCTTCTCAGGCACCGAATCCATCACTGAATTCACCCTTCCGGACAGCATGATTGAAACCGGCGAAGCCGCGTTCAAGAATCATCCGACCCTCGAGAGGATTTATCTCAACGCAAACCTTGAATCCATCTCTCCTTTCACCTTTGACGGCGCCACCGCACTCTTTGAAGTCGATGTGCCGAACCATGATGACCCGGACGGCCATGCCCTTACCCATATCGGCGAGGCCGCATTCCGTGATACCGAAAGCCTCTCCTTCTTCTTCGTCGGTGAGAATCTTGAATCGATTGGCGACCACGCCTTTGAAAACAGCAACTTCAACCCCGCACCGGCCAACCTGCCTTCAAGTCTCCGCCTCGTTGGCGACTACGCCTTCGCAGGCAGCGACATCACCGACTTCCACGTGACAGAGTATCTCCTGACAATCGGTGCGCACGCCTTTGAATCCTCCGCATTGTCAAGTCTGACATTCACGGATGAACACGATGTCTTTATCGATTTCGAGGGCGAAATTCCCGATGACGGCGAGGGCATGGTAATCGGCGATTCCGCATTCCGCGATACCCATCTTGAAACGGTTGAGCTGCCATTCTATGTGGTCATGATCGGCGAATCCGCTTTCCGCGACAATGAATCTCTCGAAAGCGTGGATACCACGGACGCGGGCAATCTGTTCATCATTGAGGCGAACGCCTTCCGTAACACGCCTTCGCTCACTGATTTCAACTTGCCGGACACCCTGGCCTACCTGGGCGATTACGCGTTCGCGGAAACCGGACCGATTGAGACATTCATCATCCCGCAATTCCAACCGCTTCAACAAGAAACCGATCTTGGAATCTCGCAACTCGGCGAGGGCATTTTGCAAGATTCCGCGGTAAGAAACGTGGACATCCGGGGCGTATTCGACGTCATACCGGCCTTCGCATTCGCTCGCATGAGCGATTTCGAATCCATTACTTTCCATCGACCCACAGCGATCCGATCAATCGGGGCGCGCGCCTTCTACCAGACCGAACAGATGACGGAACTGCCCGACCTGCCGAATCTGACCACAATCGGCCGAGAAGCTTTCGTGGATACGCAAATCGACACCTTCAGCTTTTCTGAGGCCATCGGACTTATCGGCGAGGGCGCCTTCAGAAATACGCCGCTCGAATCCGTTGATTTCGACCTTGACAATGAAACCCCTATGACCGACGGATTGATCATCGAGGCGGAGGCATTCTACGGCACTCGCTTCACAACCTTTGAAGCCCCCGAAACACTGATGCACATCGGTGCCATGGCATTTGGAAAGAGCGATCTGGAAATGCTTTATCTGACAAGCGAGACCCAACAAGTTCGCCTGGACGAACGGTTCGCAAGAATCGGCGACCGCTACGACCCATTCCTTGAGAGTAGCCTCCTGAGCATTATCGTCGAGGAAGAAGTCTATCATCTATATGAAGCGGACCGTCAGTGGACTCCATACTTTGACATCATCGAATACGAATAAGCATTCGCACCGCCACGGTTTTACGTGGCGGTGCTTTTTTCCACAAAAAAAGACGGATATCCGCAGACATCCGACTTGAAATGAGGATCACGCATCCAGGCACGAAGAAAAGCCCACTATTCTAACAAGCGCATCCGCTTGCAAGCATGATCTTATCCTTTTTTCTTTTGGCTTTGGGCATAACAACGATGCGACACGATTCATTCCACGGTGCATTGGGCGCCACGACACGCAACCGTGCGAGCGGCCAAAACGATGCCCTGGCGAACGGCATGCCCGATCGGTTTTTTAAGCGCAAGGCCGGCGGTGAAGCCGGCGATGAAACTATCGCCCGCACCGGTCGTATCGACTACCTCCACCTCGGAGGCGGGCTCAATGAAGATTTCGCCCCCGTCATAATACATGACGCCCTGTTCACCGAGTGTGACGATGAGGCGACCCTTTGAATCCTCGATTCCTTTTTGTTTGGAGATATTGCCGTAAAGGTTGGCGAATTCCGTCTCGTTGACGACAATGTAGTCGCATTTATCCATAAGCGAAGCGGGAAGCGGTTTGACCGGCGTCGGGTTCAGGATGACCTTGATGCCTTGCCGGTGGGCTTCGTCGATCAGGTACTCGACCGTCTTATATGGGATCTCGAGTTGGGTGACGACCCACTCGAGGTCGGGGTTGTCTTCGAAGAAGACATCCACATCCGCTTCGCTGAGTTCGCCGTTGGCACCGGGGAACACCGTGATGGCATTGTCCTTGTCCTTAAGTTCGACGAGCGCCAGGCCGCTCGGCCCTTTCTTCTTGAGAATGTGTTCGGTTGAGAGACGCTTGTATGCAAGGTTCTCTAGCGCAAGGCCTGCGAAGACATCGTCGCCGACGGCCCCCAGAAAACGCACGTCGTCATACTGGTTTTTGAGCAGCAACGCCTGGTTGGCGCCTTTCCCGCCGTGATTGACGGTGTAGTGCTGTCCGTTTGCGGTCTCGCCGAGGGACGGGACGGTGTCGCGTTCAAAAACGATGTCGATGTTGATGCTTCCGATGACGGCGATACTCATAGAATCACTTCCTTATCGTTATGATGCCCGCGCAGTGCGATACCGGCATGAAAAGCGATGGCGGTATGATGTCGCGGATCGTTATATAGCTCAGATAATGTTCCGTGTCGTCCCAGATGGAGGCGTAATGGCGGCGTGTCTTTTCCAGCCCCTCATCACTCGCGAACATGACATCGCCGATCAGAAGGACGCCGCCCGGGTTCAACCGTTCATAAAGCTTTTGGATCAGTTCGACCTTTTTATCATCCTCAAAATGATGAAGCACGTAGGAAGAGACAATGGCGTCATAGGTCCTTGCCTCAAGTGCCTCTGGCAAGCCTACGTTCAAATCATGGACGAAAAGGTGCGCTTCCGGCATCGCTTCTTGGGCCAGATCATGCATCGTTTCCGAAAAATCGACACCAAAGACGTTCATCCCTTCTTCGTCGAAACGTCTCAGAAGGGTCCCAGTCCCAAACCCCACATCCAGCACATCGCATGCCGCGATGGCATGGACGGCGCGGTACATGTGGTAAAGGACAGTCGAATACCCCGCGAAAGGATACGCATCGTCGTTCTCACTCGCTTCGACCGTCTTGTCATAGGTTTTCGCCCATTGGTCGAAGTCGTTCTTGTCAAGCATTGATATTCCTCCTCGGTTGAAAAAAGGCTGCCAAAAAACAGCCTATCGTTTACGGATGCCGCGGAAAAGCGCCAGCAAAACGCTGGCTCCGAGAATGGCGATCACGAAGCCCTGGATGGAAAAACGGCGAATGCCGACATCGAAAAACTCCGAGGCCACAAAGCCGCCAAGCGCGGCTCCAACCAATCCGATGACAATGTTTTCAATAAGTCCCGTATCCTTGTTGTGGCCGGTGATGAGGGTCGCGGCCCATCCCACCAACCCTCCGAATATGATCCATGAAAGTATGCCCATCAGGATGCCTCCTTCGTCGTTCTCAAGTCTTTGATGATCCTGGCCGCCTCATCGACGGCTTCTTTTATGTCCATGATGTGGGCATCGCCCAAACCGATTTTATAGGTGGTGACGATGTGGGTGCTCCTGAGGCGTTCCCCCACTTTTTTGAAATCGTCCTCGTCGTATTCGTAATCCTCGTAAGTGACCCATTCGCGAAGACCGTTTTTGATGATCGCGGCCTGTTCGTCGGTTTTCCCGACGACACCGCTCAGAATCTCGCTCACATGAAAGGCGCTACAGGTCTCAAAGCCCGAACCAAGAAGCAGGATCTTGCCTCCCGCACGGTAGACACGGCCGAGCGGCGAGTCGAGCCCGAACATCGGTGAGAGCGGTTGGTCGGCGGCGATGTGCTCCGCCATTTTGCCTTTGGCGGTGAAAGAGACCACGGGGTGGTTGGACCTGAGGGTGTCTTTCATCGCGAGGAACTGCGTCGCGATCTTGCCCATGCCTCTTAAGGGCGAAGTCTCCTTGTTGAAGGCGGGATAGTGTTCCCGGTATAGTGCGTGCCATGACTCGGGGATCGGCGGATGCTGAAACTCCCGTGGGTCGGAGTTGTCACCCGTATGGGCGGGCATCACGATGGTGCCGTCTTTCACGGTTTCATTCAGCGCTTCAAGCACCGCTTGAACGCTTCCGATCACAAAGCCGAGCTTGGATAGGGAGCTATGGACGACGAGGGTGTCGTCATTCTTGATGCCGAGTCGTCTCAAGAATGCTTTGATGTCTTGTTTGGTAAGGGGTTGTTTCGTCTTTTCCACAACGTTTTTTTCGCTCATTATGTTTCCTCCGTCGTATGGCGTTCCGGAGGGGATTCGAACCCCTGACCTACAGCTTAGGAGGCTGTTGCTCTATCCTGCTGAGCTACCGGAACCTATGGATATTCTAGCACAGTTCCGCCATATTTTCTAACCGTTTGACCAATAAATGATGCCGTCATAATAAAAAGGCCTGCAGGGCGCAAAGCGCACAACAGGCCTTTGTGGTGAAAGTTGGTCAGTCCATATTGAAGCGAACATGGTCAATCAGGGCGAACCCTTCAGTGATGTCATGGGCGCTGATGGCGCTTGGTGATAAGACATAAAGTTTGTCGTCGATGGTGACGGCCCGATTGACCCCGTAATCTTCTCTGTAACCCGAATCGTAGAAGTCCAGGTGTGAAATCGCGGCGATGATGGTGATTGGTGTGTCGCTTGAAACATCGATGCCGAATATCAGGTAATCCTGTTGATGTCTGTTTCCAATGGTTGTCCAACGGCTGTTGCCGATCGCGAACGCGATGAAGTCATAGCGTTCGCTGACAAGGATGGCTTTGTGGTTGTGCAAGGCTTCGCCGTATTGCCATCCATCGGACTCATTGAGCATCACGAGACTCTCGCCCACCTCGACTGGATTATGACGGTCGGCAATGTCATAAAGCGAGAGTTTCAATCCGATGGCGATGCCTCGCTCATCGGTCTCATACCCGACGCCGATGATGGTATCGTTTTTCCACGGATGCTGATACACACTGAAACCGGGCACTTCGAGTTCCCCAAGGATGGTCGGATTCTCCGGGTCACTCAGATCGATGACATAAAACGGATCGATTTCTTCGAATGTCACAACGGTCACTATGTCGTCGGCGAAGCGGACCGAACGGACGGTTTCGGCGGGTTTTCCGATGCCTTCATCCAATAAGGCCATTTGTCTAAGGATAGGTTTACCATCCAGGGTGTCTTGTTCAAAGATGTAAAGGCGGTTGATGGCGGTCTGCCCCCAGCCGGAACGGGTCACGATCCGGATGGTGCCTTCGTGTTCATCCATCGCAAACTGATTGATGATCAGACCGAGGTATTCTCCCGACCCCCCGTACTCTACCGTTCCTTCCTCGCTGAAGCGATAATAGATGAGCTTGCCCACCCACTCGTTACGAGTGACGGTGTTCCCGTCATCAGTTCTCCCGGTCACTTCGGTGGTAATGTACTCGACATTTGACGCCATGAGAATGCCCTCCCTACTGACATAGAACTGGCCCCAGGACACCGGTCCGAGGAAAATGTCATAGGACAAAGAATCGTCTTCTCCCAGATGAATGGTGGTAATGACCGTAAAAACCCTAGTCGGCACATCGGGAAGATATTTGATATCGCTGTAATCGGGGCGTTTGAGGTCATCGCCCTGATAAAAATACGGTCGCGGGTCATCCGCGTTGCCGGGCGAATGCGAACTCACAAGATAAAGCACATCATCGATGCGACGGGTCTCCATGAGGCTTCCGCTGATCTTGTAGGACGCTCTTGGTTCGAGGGTTGTTTTATCGTAGATGTCGACGGTCGTCATCGTATAGAACCTTGGCCACATGAAATCAACATCATCGATGCCGGCGGAGGGTTCGCGGTCCGTGGTCGAATCGTCAAAGAAATTTCCGATGACGATCAATTCATCGCCGGCAAGATAAAGTTCGCGGTACACCCCGCGTTCTTCTTCTCCGCGAACCGCGTCATGCACGACGCTCATCCCACCTTCCTCATCAATCTCGATGACAGTGAGGACGTTGCCCCGGATGTAATAGATCCTCTCGCCGTCGGTCTTGATGATGTCAGCCTCATCGACGCCCTCGACTTGAACGTTGGTTTCTGAATGGTCACGTTCATTGTTTGAATCGTCGGTTGCGCCATCATCTTCCATGACGTCATCCCGACCCAGCCGGAAAAAGTCCAAAAAACGGTTCGATGACTCAGGTTTAAGCAATGAACGCAAATGGCGTTCACTTCGGACTTGCGCAAGTCCGAGCGCATCGAACGTTTCAGAGGACACGGTGCACGCATGCGATACACTGATAAAAATAATAAATAGAACAAACAGGAAAAACCGTTTCATTATTCATCCCTCCTATACGTTTTCATTATACGCTCGAGGATCAGTGTGACGCTCGTGAATTTACACCCTCATACAAAGAACGACAGCTATCATGCACACCAAAAACAGTCTAGCTTATTTATAAGGAATTTTGTTTCTTTGAAAAAACGAAAACATTAATGCGAATGATTTGCGTTTGCGTACAATTATGAGTAAAATGACGGTAGATGAATTTTAGGAGGCATAGATACATGAAAAAAATAGCATCATTAGTGATCATCACCCTTACAGCATTCACCCTGGCCGCGTGCGGCTCAGGCAGCGACGTTGAATTCGAGATCCTCAACCGCCGGGACGACGAAACGGTCGTCGCCTACATTCATGACGATCATTGGCACGGCAGCCTGCCTGCCGTCGAAGAAGGGCAGTCCTTGTCCCTCGGCGCCAAGATTACTGATGAGGACGGCAATGTGCGTGAACTCGATTCCGACGGTTCTCACAACGGCTTCACCGTAACACTCCATGAAGGGGCGCAAGAGGACATTGTGGACCTTGACCAACACGGAGACCATGTCCATATCACCGGTGTCAGCGAAGGCATCACCCAAGTCGTGTTCAACTGGACACATCACGGCGAGGTGCGTTATTCGACGCCACCGATCAATGTCGAGGTTGTTCATGGTCACGATGACCACGACCATGACCACGATCACGACGCGGCTGTGGATACGTTCGAAATCCTTAACCGCCGTGACGACAACGACAGAGTGGCCTATGTCCATGGCGATCACTGGCACGGCTCATTGCCGAGTGTGCCGGTCGGCGAATCCCTCTCGCTCGGTCTGAACCTGGTCGATGAAGACGGCAATGAACGTGAACTCGATTCCGACGGTTCCCACAACGGATTCGAAGTGACACTCTATGAACATGGTGAAGAAGGCATCGTCGAACTTGACAACCACGGCGACCATGTCCACATCAAAGGCGTGTCACCGGGCACCACACAAGTCGTCTTCCATTGGACGCATGACGGCGAAGTTCGCTACACAAGCCCTATGATCAACGTTGAAGTCGTTGAAGGCGAAGACCACCACGACGATCATGACCATCATGATGACCACGACCATGACCACGATCACGACGCGGCTGTGGATACGTTCGAAGTGCTCGACCGCAGCGACAATGACGATGTCCTGGTATACATCCACGACAACCATTGGCACGGAAGCCTGCCGAACGTAACGGTCGGAACGCACCTTTCACTCGGACTCAACCTGGTCGATGAAGACGGTAACGCCCGCGAACTCGATTCCGACGGTTCCCACAACGGCTTCGAAGTGACGCTCTATGATCATGGTGAAGAAGGCATCGTCGAACTCGACAACCATGGCGACCATGTGCACATCAAAGGCGTCTCTGCAGGCGTCACACAAGTCGTCTTCCACTGGACGCACGACGGCGAGGTACGCTACTCCACCCCACCGATCGACGTCGAAGTGGTCGAATAATCATTTTTTCAAACAAAAAAGGCTCAGCCGAGCCTTTTTTTGTTTGCCTGTTTTCAGATTTCGATAAACTCCGGGGTGCGGTTTTTGAACACGGTGACGTGCGTGAACCCCGCTTCTCTGAGTAGTTCGAGCCCTTCTTCGAAACCGGCGCGATAGTCCTTTACACTGTGGGCGTCCGAACCGAGCGTGATGATGGTTCCGCCAAGTTCCTTGTAGCGTTTGACAAGCTCGAACTTGGGATGCGTATGACCCAGGCCGTAACGGAGCCCGGAGGTATTGAGTTCAATGCCGCGCCCCTTTTCGATGATGATCGTGAGAATTGCATCGATGATCGGCCGGAACGTTTCGAAATCATAGTCGCGGGTGGCATAATCGCCATAACGGATGATGTAGTCGATATGTCCGAAGACATCGTAGTTGTCATAGCGCTTGACTGCGTCTTTGACCAGTTCGAAATACCGCCGGTAGGCTTCGTTCTGGGTTTTGCCTATAAAGAAATCACCGTTGTGGAAATCGAGCCCGTCCCCGGTATGGAGACTCATGATCACAAAGTCGAAGGGATGGTTGGAAAGAAAGGTGTCATACGCCTGATGCAACTCCGGCTGATAGCCGATTTCCACGCCCATGCACAGTTCGACGTCCGTTGAAGGCTGAAGCCGCTTGAGTGTCGATCTATAGGCCGTGTAATCGGGAATCATCTGAAACAGGGCGACCGTCGTATTGAGATCGACATGGTCGGTGAACATCAGACGCTTCACCCCCGAGCGTTCGGCCTTTTCGATGTAGGCTTCGAAGGTGGCCGCCTTATCGGCGTCGGGTGAGAAGTTGGTATGCATGTGCGAATCGGGAATTCTCATTGGCGTCGCTCCTTGAGGGCCGCTTTGATTTCAGCGGGCGTGATGGATTCGTTGACCATCATCACAAGCATGTGGTACGTCAGATCGGCGATCTCGTTGACGGTGTTTTCCTTGTCTTGGTTCTTTGCGCCGATGATGATCTCGCTTGTCTCCTCGCCGACTTTCTTCAGGATCTTATCCAGCCCTTCATTGAAAAGATAGCTTGTGTAAGAGCCTTCTTTCGGCTCTTCCTTTCGTGTTTTCAAAAGCGCGTAAAGTTCATCGACGATGTGCGCCGTATCTTCAGGCGTGTCGCTTTGGACCACGTTATGGAAACAGCTCCGTCGGTTTTTATGGCAGGCGACGCCTTCTTGGTCCACCTGAATCAGGATGGAATCGGCGTCGCAGTCATAATGCATGGCGCGAACGCGCTGTATATGGCCGCTGGTTTCGCCTTTTTTCCAGAGTTTTTTACGACTTCTCGAATAATAATGGGCGATGTTGGTCGACAGTGTGGTCTCGATCGCCTCGCGGTTCATATAGGCGAGCATCAGGACGTCTTTGTCGGATGCCGATTGGACCACGGCAGGCACAAGCCCTTTGTCGTCGAAGTTGATGATGCTTGGGTCGAATGTCATGTCATTTCACCTTCAATCGGATGGGAATATCGTTTTCACTGAGTACTTTTTTTAGCGCTTCAATGGGGATTTCGCCGAAATGGAACACACTGGCCGCAAGCATCCCATCAGCGTCCGCAACCTTGGCGGCCTCCACAAAGTGTTCGATGGCGCCCGCACCGCCTGAAGCGATGATGGGCACGTTGACGGCTTTTTTGAGCCGCCTGAGCAGATCGATGTCATAGCCTTCCTTCATGCCGTCGGCGTCGATCGAATTGATGACGATTTCGCCCGCTCCGAGCCTTACGCCTTCTTTGGCCCATTCGACGGCGTCAAGAGCGGTCGCATTGCGCCCACCTTCGGTGTAGACGACGTAGCCGCCGTTTTCCTTTTTGGCGTCGATGGAAAGCACGACGCACTGATTGCCGAAGCGCCGGGAGGCTTCACGGATCAATTCGGGGTCATGGACCGCGGCGGAATTGACGCTCACTTTGTCGGCGCCTTTTCTGAGGATGGTCCGGAAGTCTTCGACACTGCGGACCCCGCCACCCACGCTGAAAGGGATATCGAGTTCGCGGGCCACTTCCTCGACGAACGACAACGAGATTGCGCGCCTTTCACTCGAAGCGGTGATGTCGTAAAACACAAGTTCGTCGGCCCCTTCAAGCGCGTAGCGTTTGGCGAGGACGGCCGGGTCCTCGACATCGAGGATGTCTTTGAACTTCCGACCCTTGACAACCCGCCCGTCGCGCACATCGAGACAGGGGATGATGCGTTTGGCGATCATTCGAACACCGCCTTCAGATCGATGGCGTCCTCATAGAGCGCCCGGCCGACAATGGCGCCGTAAAGATGGTGGGTCTCAAGTTCCTCGAGATCCTGCACGGAAGAAACCCCGCCGCTTGCGATGATGCGCACATCGGCTTCCTGGCTCAGCTTGCGGTAGACCTTGTGATTCGGGCCTTCCATCATGCCGTCCTTGGCGATATCGGTATAGACGACGGTCTTGACCCCCCATCCGGAAAGCGTACGGATGAGCGTCAGGCTATGGATCTTGGATTCCTTCCTCCACCCTTCGGTCGCGACCATGCCGTCCTTGGCGTCGATGGAGACGATGATGCGTTCCCCGTACTCTTTGAGAAGGCCTTTGAGGACGGCCTCATCGTTGATGGCCATGGAACCCACGATCACATAGTCCACCCCGTTGTTCAAATAGAATTCGGCCGTCTCGCGGTCGCGGATGCCGCCGCCGACTTCGACAGTGAGGCCTTCAATGGCCGCGATTTTCACAATGATGTCGCGATTGTAAGGCACTCCTTCACGGGCGCCATCGAGATCCACCAGGTGGATGCGCGAAGCGCCATCTTGCTTGAAACGTTTGGCGAGCGCAACGGGGTCCTTCTCGTAGACAGTCACCTGTTCATAGTCGCCTTGTCTCAGCCTGACGGCTTGACCGTCGAGGAGGTCGATGGCCGGAATGATGATCATGGTATCAGCTCCTTGAACGCTTTTAGGATACGCGACCCTACGGGGCCGCTTTTTTCGGGATGGAATTGCATCCCGTACACATTGTTTTTTGCGACGATTGCGGGGACATTGACTTCATATTCCGCCGAAGCGACCAGCGTGTCATCCGCTTCAACCGCGTAGTAGGAATGGACGAAATAGACATAGTCGCCTTCTTCGATGTACTTGAGCAACGGATGCGATTCGTTGTCAAACTTTAAGCCGTTCCATCCCATGTGCGGTATGTTCAGAGAAATATCGAAGTGCGTGATCTTTCCGGGCAAAAGCCCAAGTCCTTCATGCAGGCCATGCTCATCGGAGGATTCAAACAAGAGCTGCATGCCCAGACAAATCCCGAGCAACGGCTTCTTCTTGTCGACGTGTTCTTTGAGATAAGGGATCAACCCGCTTGCCCGGAGCGCATCCATGGCGGGCGCGAAGGCGCCCACACCGGGCAGGATGAGCGCATCGGCGGCCTGGATGGTCCCGGGATCCTTTGAGACGACGGCGTCCATGCCCGCTTTTTTGAAACTTTGAAGCACGCTTGCGAGGTTCCCCACATCATAATCGAGAATGACAATCATCAAAGCACGCCCTTGGTCGAAGGGACCCCGTCGCCTTCAAGCGCAGCGGCCTCACGGATGAGGCGACCGAACGCTTTGAAGACAGCTTCGATCTTGTGATGGTCGTTCGTGCCGTAAAGCACATTCAGGTGTAAAGTGATGCGGGCGTTTTGGGTGAATGCCTGGAAGAACTCTCTGAAGTTCTCCGTTGCGAAGGTCCCCAGGTTTTCGCGTTTCAGCAAATCGTCATAGACCAAAAACGAACGGTTCGACAGATCAATCGCCCCACGGGCGAGGGATTCATCCATGGGCAGGAGGATATCGGCGTAGCGACGGATGCCCTTTTTGTCGCCGAGGGCTTCACGAAAGGCTTCACCGAGCGCGATGCCGATGTCTTCGGCGGTATGATGCGTATCGACCTCGAGGTCGCCTTCGGCCTTGATGGTGAGGGAGAAGTTCCCATGGAACGCCATCAGCGTAAGCATGTGGTCGAAGAAACCAATGCCGGTGTCGATGGTCACCTCGCCGCTTTGGTCGAGATCGAGCGAAAGCGTGATGTCGGTTTCCTTGGTGGTGCGTCGAATCGTGGATTGTCTCATCAGAGTACCTCCTTGAGGGCGCTTATGAGCGCTTTGTTTTCGGCCTGATTGCCTACGCTGATGCGGAAGAAACCGGGTGCGTAGGATGCGAAGTTACGGATCAGGATGCCTTTTTCCAACAAGGCCTCGTCAAGGTCTTCCCGTTCACTTCTGACAAAGAGGAAGTTGGTGCGGGAAGGATAGACGGTGAGCCCCAGGTCCCTGAGGGTGCTCGCGAGGGCGTCCCTCCGAGCGATGCAGTCGTCAATGAAGGCGTGTACGGTGCGTTTCTTCTTAAGCGCACGAATACCGATTTCCTGGGTGAAGGCGTTCACGTTATACGGCGTTTTCACCTTCATGAGGGTTTGGATGATGGGGATGCCCGCACTGATGTAGCCCAGTCTCGCACCCGCGAGACCGAACGCTTTGGAGAACGTCCTGCTTACTATTAGATTATCATAAAATGGCGTCTCGCGCAGGAAACTGGCTCCTTCTCCGGCGAAATCCATGTAGGCCTCATCAAGCAGGATGAGCGCGTCGGTCGATCGGATGAGCTTGGTGACGGCTTCGCGGGAAAACTGGTAACCGGTCGGGTTGTTCGGCGTGCAGAGGATGATCAGCTTCGGGTTGGTTTGTCCGGCTTCGCGGATAAGTCGGTCGATGGAGCCACTCATGTCTTCTTCGACCGGCACCGTCTTATAGACGCCGCCATGGATGGTCGTATAGACTTGGTACATCGTGAAGGACGGGTCGAACGAAAGCACCGTCTCACCGGGTGCGACATAGGTCTTGATGATGAGTTCGATCAGTTCGCTCGAGCCGCTTCCGACCATGAGGTTTTCCTCGCTCATGTCGAAATATTCGCCAAGCGTCTTGCGCAGACGGCTGGCGTTGGTATCGGGATAGAGGTTGAACGGCGTGGTCGAAAAATCGATGCCGTTTTCAAACAGGTAGTTCGGACTTTCGTTGGCGTCGAGCTTGATGGTGTATTCGACGTCACGGACCGTATAGGGTTTCAAGGTGTCGATGGCTGGTTTGTTTTGCATCAGGATCCCTCCTTGCGTAATCGGATGGCCTCGGCATGAGCGTAAAGCCCTTCTTCCTCGGCGAGGCGGATGACATCGTCGGCGGCGTTCATGAAGGCTTCTTTGGAGTAATGGATGACGGATGTCTGTTTCTGGAAGTCCCGGGTCGAAAGGGCGCTCATGAACCGCGCCGTCCCGCTCGTGGGCAGTGTGTGGTTCGGTCCCGCGTAGTAATCGCCGATCGGCTCGGGGCTGTAGGGCCCGATGAAGATGGCGCCCGCGTTAAGAATCTTTTCGCTTACCGTTTCGGGGTCCTTGGTGAGTATTTCAAGGTGTTCGGGCGCGATGGCGTTGGCGAGTTCGATGGAGTGTTCCACCGAAGGGGTGGTGATGATCGCGCCATAATCACGAAGCGAGGCTTCGATGGTGTCCTTGCGGGGAGCGTTTTCGAGTTGACGCGCAATTTCCAAAGATACCTTCTCGGCCGTGGCCTCATCGTTGATGAGCGCCACACTGGAGGCGTAGACATCATGTTCGGCTTGCGAGAACATGTCGGCCGCCACCTGGGCGGGGTCGCTCGTTTCATCGGCGATGATGGTGATCTCCGAAGGCCCCGCGACCATATCGATGCCGACATAGCCCGACACCATCCGTTTGGCGACCGCGACGTACATGTTGCCGGGACCCGTGATCTTGTCGACTTTCGGGACGCTCTTGGTGCCGTAGGTCAATGCCGCGACCGCCTGGGCGCCGCCGATGGTGTAGATTTCATCGACCCCCGCAAGGTCGGCCGCAACCAGAATGGCGGGCTTGACACGTCCGTCCTTGCCGGGCGGGGTCACCATGACGATTTTCCCGACGCCGGCGATGCTTGCCGGAATCGCGTTCATGAGGACGGTCGAAGGATAAGCCGCGGTGCCGCCCGGAATATAGATGCCGACCGTCGATAGCGGAGTGACGCGTTGGCCGACACTCGCCCCTTCATTTTTCAACGTATAGCTTTCATCCTTTTGGGCCCGGTGGAACCTTTCGATGTTGGTGCGGGCGTTTTTCAGCGCTGTAAGGAGTTCCTCAGAAAGACGGTCGTATGCGTCCTTGACGGTCTTTGGGTCGACTTTCAGGGACTGAAGCGCCACACCGTCGAAACGGGCGGTGAAATCGTAAAGCGCGGAATCTCCTTCGTCGCGAACCCGTTTGAGCACGTTTGCCACCGTTTCGTTGATATCGGCTTCTTCGAATTGTGAGCGTTTCAGGATGGCATTGAGTCTGCCCAGGTCTTTTTCACTGTTGATTGGTTTAAGCATTTTTCTCAACCCTTTCATTAAGCATATCGGTGATGCCGCGTATGGCGGAGCGTTTGAAGCGATAGGCCGCCGGATTGGCGATCAGTTTGGCCGAGATCTCCATCATGTCCTCAAGCACTTCAAGGCCGTTGGCCCGGAGCGTGCCGCCGGTCTCGACGATGTCGACGATGACATCGGACAATCCCGCAATCGGCCCGAGTTCGACCGAACCGTTCAGTTTGATGATGTCGATGGGCTGGTTCCGGCGTTTGAAATAGCGGCGGGCGACATTGGGATATTTGGTCGCCACGCGAAGCGGAGCGTTCTTGGGGTGAAGATCGGTGCCTTTGAAGCCCGCCACCGAGAATTTGCAGCGACCGAATCCGAGGTCGAGCAGTTCATAGACCGCCGCGTTCTCTTCTAAGATGATGTCGCGGCCTACCACGCCGAGGTCGGCTACGCCGCTGTTGACATAGGTGACGACGTCGACGGCTTTGACGAACATGTAGCGGATTTTGATGGTTTCATCGATAAAAATCAGTTTGCGGGAGGATTGCTTGACGACATCGAAGATGCCGAGCTTCTCCATATATTCCATGGCCGTCTTGCCGATTCTCCCTTTGGGAAGGGCGATGGTCAGATATCCGTCATTCATTGCCTGAAACCTCCTTCATGAGCGCATCGATGTCGAGGGTGAAACCGATGGCCGGTATGCGTGAACCGCTGGATGGATTCACCGGGTTGTAACGCCCGCCCTTGACGACGGCTCCGGCCGCGCGTGGGGTAAAGCCCTGAAAAGTGATGCCCTGGTAATAGTCGTATTTGGAAAGCATGGAGAGATCGAACGTGATCCGGTGTTTCAACGTGCCGCCCGGAATGGCGTTCCTGAGGGTGCGCAGTTCATTGAGCGCCGCCTTCATCTCGCTGTCAAGACGGACGCTTCTGAGGGCGTCCTCGATGCCGTCGACATCGCCTTCAAGCGTGAAAAGGACACTCAGAAGGTCGCGTTCGTTCGCACCGATGGATTCCTCTTCCACAAATTTCCTGAGCCGGTAGTCGTTTTTGTACGTGATGATCTCTTTGAGGGCACGGAGGCGTTCCTCGTTCACAGGAAGTTTTTCGAACAGGGCGTTCAAGAAACGTTGGTTGCCGATTTCGATGCGGTAATCCAGACGGTAGGCATCAAGCAATTCAAGCATGAGGTTGAGGATGTTCGAATCGGCGTTCTCGCCGTTTTCACCCAGGTATTCCACGCCGAACTCGGAACGCTTCTCAAGCGGTCCGCCCGGGGATTGTCCGTAGACTTCGGTGTCATAAAACAACCGGGTGACCTCTACGGGTCTGATTCTCGGGATGAGCTGGTTGATGATGGTGGTCGTCACATCGGGCCTGAGTACCAGGATGTTGCCGAGGTTGTCGGTGAGTTTGACCATGCTTGATGGCTTGACGCGTTGATTCACTTTCATGAAGGATTCATAGTCTTCGAACATCTCGGGTTCATAGAGCATGTAGCCTTCTTTGCTGACGGTGTCTGTGAAACGGCGCTTGAGCGCGAGTTTCTTTTTCTGGAAGTCCAGATTGGTCGGGTAGGCGGGTTTTGCCATGGGGATCACTCCTGTTAAAGTTTAGGGTTTTAAAAAAGAGGTGTCTCCACCTCTTCAAGGGTGGATGCAAACGCACGGTCAATAACGGTTTGCATCCATGAACATTTCATGAGACAAACCGTGGTTCAGTGATGATAATGGTGGTGATACGCTGTCGTTTTAAGAGTTTTCATATGAATCTTCCTTTCAAGGTATAAAAAAAGCCGGATAGAGTGTATCTATCCGGCAGGGTTTATATGGATTAGATACAAGCACATTCATTCACGAGGATAAAGGCTTGTATCGTGGCGGGCACGTTTAACAAACCTGTTTTCAGTGATGATAATGATGTGCTTGCGTGTTCGGGTTGCGTCGTTCCATAGAGATCACTTCCCTTTTTGGTTGTTTTTATAGTATCACTATGGCAAGGCGATGACAAGCATGTTGCCCTGTTTTATTAAAGAAAGCGTTTTTTCGAGGCAATGACGCTGCATTAAAAATAAGCTGTCCTAATGATGAACACGCATAGATACATCACTTTTTATCTACCTTTATAAAAATATTAGATATCTATCTAATTTATTGTTGACTAATGTATAGTTTTCGAATATTATGTAGATGAAGTTAATAAATAAGGGCGTGATTAGATGAATATTAAATTAATAAAAGACAAAACGTTTGCCATCTTTATCGGAGGCAAAGCCATCTCTGTCATCGGCAGCAACATCCAGCAATTTGCGTTGTCGCTATATGTATATGCGCAAACAGGATCGGCGACACTGTTTGCGACGATGCTTTCAATCTCCATTCTGCCGCGGTTGCTTTTCTCTCCGGTCGCGGGTGTCTTCGGTGACTGGTTCGACCGTAAGAAGACCATCGTTCGCCTGGATTTCTTCAACGCGATGATTCTGGGGCTTTATGCGCTTTACTTCATGAACACGAATCATCTGGAGATATTCCTGATCTATATCCTGGTCGTCGTGCTCGAGATCGGAGAGCTCTTCTATGAATCCGCCGCGGCCGCGATCATTCCAAGCATTGTGGAAAAAGAGGACATTCCAGCCGCAAAAAGCCTGCAATCGATCGTCATCAATATCGGACGGCTGCTTTCACCGATGCTCGGTGCGGCGATTTACGGAACGGTCGGCTTGCTCGCGGTGCTTGTGATCAACGGACTCAGTTTCCTTATCGCCGCCTTGTTCGAGAGTTTCATGAAAATCCCGGCGCTTCACAAACGTCCCGAAAGTCTCAACATCCAGGCGTTTTTCACCGACCTCAAAGAGGGCTTCATCATCATTCGCGACCACCATCTGATCCGGACCATCATCATACTGGCCACCATCATCAACTTCATCATCGGGCCGCTCTTCACCGTCGGGTTCATCGTCATCATCATCGATGTGCTCGGGGCAAGCGAGTTCCAATTCGGCCTGTTCCAGTCGACGTTGGCCGCATCGTTGATCGCGGGCCCCATGTTCATTGTGGGATTCATCCGTAAGTTCGATATCGCCAAAGTATGCTTCGTAGGTTTCATCATCGCCGCAAGCCTTACAATTTCGATGGCTCTCATCCCCTCATCGTGGATGCTTTCGAGAATGCCCGGCATGATTCTGCCGTTTACAATGCTGCTTGCGCTTTCGTTCCTTGTCGGGCTGACCGTAAGCGTCATCAACATCACCATCGCAAGCCTTTTTGCGACCACCGTACCCACACATGCGATAGGTCGTGCCTCAAGCGTGATGAACCTGCTTGTGACCATGTTCATCCCGATCGGACAGATCACCTATGGAATTCTCCTTGACAATATCGCCCCATCATTCATAATGATAGTAAGCGGACTGATTGTCCTGTTCACTGTCCGCGCATTCAGACATTCATTGCTCAAAACAACCGACGCAACGTCAAATGAAACCAAGAAAGGAATGATCTCCGATGAAGTTCACGTTTCTTAAAAAAGAAAGCCTGCTGTATGATTTGTTCATGTTTCCGAAACTCGCATTGATTACCGAGGAAGACATCAAAAAAGCCAATGAACCGCTTCATGACAACGACTCCGCAAAAGTGCTCGACGACCCCGACCATATCGCGTTTGTAAAAAAGGCAAAAGCGGATCTTGAAGCGTTCCATGACCCGCTCCTCGGATTCTACGCGGACGAGATGGCAAGCAGCTACGACTTTCCTTATCTTTTGTTCAACGCCTACTCGCTCAGAAACTTCCACACCCACGAGGATTACCTCGACCACATCATGAACGAGCCCGAAGACACCATAAAAAGAAAACTCTTGCATTCCTTGCTCACCGTTGAGGAAAGCGGCGGGACGCCCATCACCGACAAAGAGGTCGACACCCTGCTCAACAGCAAAGAAAAACTCCTCAACCAGATCCGCAACATCACCACCACGGAAAACTACAAATGGACCCTGCTCATCCTCATTGAGAACCCCTTGAAATACCTCGAGCTATTCAGAGGCCTTCTTGATGACATCAAGCCTTTCTTTGACACCTACAAAAACCAACACATGGGCGAAATCGAACAATTCGAAGACACCATCATCAAGGAATTGAACCGAGGCCAGGAAGATGCCTTCAATGCATTGACGCATCAGATGATCCCCGCCGAGACACTCGAGGAGGAAAACCTTGTGTTCACCTCGTTTGTCCATCCCTACAGTTTTTCCATCCAAACCTTCGGGGGCGAACGCTTCATGTTCTTCGGCCTGCGCATGAAAAAAGGGTTTGAAGAAGTCGCGAAATTCCAACAAAACGTAAGACAAAACCGGGCCAAAGTGTTCAAGACACTCTCGGACAACACACGCTACGAAGTCTTGAGACACATCGCACGAGGCATCACATCGACCAAAGACATCGCGTCGTCTCTCGGTGTATCCAGCGCGACGATCACCTACCACATCAACGCTTTCATCACCGCCAACATCGTGCGCATCCCCAAATCCAAAAAACAGCGCTACGAGGTAGACTTTGAACGGCTTGAAACATTCTGGAACGAGTTCATGGACGACCTCAAAAACCAATAAGACCACATTAAAAGCGGTAAGACGAAAGCATAAACGTCTTTACCGCTTTTATCATTGTCTAAAAGCCCGTTCAACGCGCCATTTTCTCAGTGCGATGGCCGCAAGGGTGACCAGCATGGAGAATGACGCGATCAGGCTTAGCCATTTGAGAAACGTCGAAAGCCCCGCAATACTCGCAATCAAAATATTGTGCGTCGGATAATTATGAAAGTAGATCGACACAGCGGTGTTCTCGGTCAGATCGAATAAAACGGCGAGCACGGGAAACACCAAAAAGGCATGCCCCTGCTTGATGTACTTGATGCAATGCGAAGACAGGGTGAAAAACGTCCCGCCATACACCAGGGGCCACGCGATATCAAAGCGCAGACGGCTGATGATGTACTGTTGGCGGCCAGCTTCCGAAAAACGCCCGGCGATTGTTTGGAGATCTTTGGGCATATAGAAAATGCGCAAGTCCGGTGCGATTTGATTGCCGGCCGCCTCCGCAAGCAATGCTTCTTCGTAGGGCAGAATGAATACCGCAAAAATCACCGTGAGTGCCAGAAATGCAACGGTAATGTGCCAGCGGTTACGCTCATGCAGATAAAGGATTGGTCGCATGGCACGTGATCAGGCGGTGTGGATGCCGCCGTTGACCGGTATGATCTGGCCGTTGATGAACGATGCCTTATCCGAGGCCAAAAACACACAGGCGTCTGCGATGTCCTGGGTGCTTCCAAGCCGTTTTAACGGAATGGTGTTGCGCTGTTGTTCCTTGCGTTCTTCTGTCACGTAATCCGTCATGTCGGTTTCCGTGAGACCCGGGGCCACCGCGTTGACGGTGATGCCGCGGGGACCGAGTTCCTTGCCGAGCGAGACACTCATGCCGTTGACGGCGAACTTGGATGCCGCGTAATTGACCTGGTCGGCTTTCCCGATGATGCCCGTACCGCTTGAAATATTGATGATTCTGAGCGGATGGTTTTCGGGGATGGTGTTGATGGTATGCTTGACCATTGTATAGATGCCTTTGACATTGATCGCCATCACACGGTCGAAATCCTCTTCGGATAGCGTATCGATGGAGCCATCACGTTTGATGGCCGCATTGTTGATGAGCACATCGATGCGTCCGAATGCGTCAAACGTCTCCTTGACGATGTTCTTGGCTTCTTCGTAATTGGAGACATCACCCTTGATGGCGATGGCTCTTCGGCCAAGCTCCAAAACCTGTTCAACAACCGCTTCGGCTTTTTGAGCGTTGGATGCGTAGTTGACGGCCACATCATAGCCTTCTTTCGCAAACGCGATTGCGGTGGTCGCGCCGATGCCGCGTGACCCACCGGTGATAAGCAAGGTTTTTGTCATTGTATCATTCCTCCTTGTCATTATTTTATCACGTTTGAACCGCATATGTTTGTGTTTTGGTTTTATTATCCATTATAATGAGGGTGGAGGTGGAACGATGAAACATGCATATGAAGCGGCACTCACAGGATCGGCGGCATCGCTTGGCTACAATTGGATCTACAATCTTCCCTACCTTGAGAAGCTTGCCAAAGAAAGCGACCTGCTCTTCCATGAACCCTCAATGGAAGTCTATAAACGGGCCAGAAAATCCTGGTTCGCCTATCCTCACAGTTCGGTGGGTGACGTCAGCGTCCAGGGGGAGATCACCAAGTGGCTCTATCACGCACTGAAAGAAGACCACGGATTCTCACGAAAAGACTATGAGGATCTCGTCTATGAAAAACTGAAACCGGGTGGCATCTACCAGGGATGGGTGGAAAGCTACGCCAAACAACTCATCTACAACCGCTATACGGACATCCTGAAAACCGAAAACAGCCAGATCCGCATCAACGATGACCAGCTCGTCGGCTTTGCACCCTACATCGCCTGCAAAGCGAACGACCTTTCGAATAAAAAAGCCTGGGATCTCGCTCAGGCATTCACCTGCCGACCGGTTTACCGGGAGTTCTATGAATACTTCGATGAACTCTACGAAGCGTTGCGGGAAGGCGACAAGCAGAAAGTCCTCAAAGACTACGCCAGAAAAGCGCCCGAGAACTACAAGGACCTTTTCACACTCGCCACCAACACCGACACCAAAGACTTCGTCGGCGAGCACGTCAACACGTCGTGCTATATCAACAACACCCTCCCGCTCATCTACCATATCCTCTACAGGAGCGAATCGTTCGAAGACGCCCTCAGAATCAACACCCGCCTGGGCGGGGCGAGCATGGACCGCGGGCTCATGCTCGGCTATCTTCTGAGTGCGGTCCATGAGGTTCCGTCCCAATACAAGGACAAGGTCCGCTTTGAACCGAAATGACGTCCAACGATGAAACCGCACGACGGTTTCATCGTTTTTTTCATGCATCCACAGAGTCATTGGGGTATAATGAGAATACATACACGAAAAAGGGGATGAGACCATGCTCGATCTGATCGACATCACCAAACGCTATGAAATCGGCACGTTCAGGCAAACGGCGCTCGATTCGGTACGCCTCAGTTTCAGGAATCACGAGTTCGTCGCCGTCACGGGTCCCTCGGGAAGCGGAAAAACGACCCTTCTCAACATGATCGGCGGACTCGACCGTTTTGATTCGGGCGACCTGCTTATCGACGGGAAGTCCACCGCCCACTTCAGCGAGGCCGAATGGGACGCCTATCGCAATCATTCCATCGGTTTCGTTTTCCAGACCTATAACCTCATCCATCACATGAGTGTGCTCGCCAATGTCGAGATCGGCTTGACGCTTTCGGGCGTCAGTGCCGAGGAAAGAAGGCAGCGTGCACTCGATGTGCTGAAGAAAGTCGGGCTTTCAGACCATGTCCACAAGAAGCCAAATCAGCTTTCGGGCGGTCAGATGCAGCGCGTGGCCATCGCCAGGGCGCTCGTCAATGACCCCGACATCATCCTCGCCGACGAACCCACCGGCGCCATCGATTCCGAGACATCGAAACAGATCATGGATTTGATACGAAACATATCGAAAGAGAAACTCGTCATCATGGTCACGCATGACGAGGGCATCGCCAAAGCGTACGCCCATCGTCTTGTCTCGCTTAAAGACGGACGGATTGAAAGCGACAGCAACCCTTATCACAACCACATGGACAAAGAAGGACGCCTGCGGATCAAAAAGACGGCCATGGCCTTTTCACAAGCGTTGAAGTTGTCTTTTTCCAACCTCAAAACCAAGAAGTTCCGAACCATCATCACGGCCTTCGCCGGGTCCATCGGCATCATCGGCATCGCGCTCGTGCTCTCAATCGCCAACGGCATGAACCGGGAGATCGACCGCCTCGAGCGCACAACGCTGGCGGAATTTCCCATCCAGATCGACCCTGTTCCCTTCGACCTTGACGCCGCGCGTGAACAAGGCGGTCCGCCCGGACGAGCCCCCGAGCCCGACGATCTGGAGAAACATCCGGACGGCACCACCATCACCCCCTATGAACGCACCCTCAGGACGACTCAGCATGTCAACGTCATCACCGATGACTATCTGGACCATATCGACGCCCTTGATGAATCGCTATACAACGAAGTGGCCATCGAGCGTCGCGTCAATATGAATCTGCTAAGACAAAGAGAGACCGGTGAAGTCATCAATGTCAACACCGGCCACATCAATTTCTCACAGACGCTTTCAAAAGAAGCCTTCTTTGACGACACTTACGACATCCTTGAGGGAAGGCGACCGGATAACGAACACGAACTGTTGCTTGTGATCGATGAGTACAACCGGCTCAATGCACGCATCATAAACGCGCTCGGACTCAGTGACACGACAACGTATCAGTTTGAGGACTTCATCGGCATGCGGTTCACCGTCGCCTTGCTCGATGAATACTACGTCTTCAATGAGACCAGCGACCTGTATCGAGCGCGCACAGACCTTGGCGATTTTTTCGACACCGACGATCTCGGCATCGACGTTGAAATCGTCGGCATCGCCAGAATGAGCGACGATGCGGTAAGCTCCTTCCTCTCGCCAGGCATCAAACACCATCCCGATCTGACGGCGCTTTACCTCGAGGATGCACGCACATCCGAGATCGGAATGGCGCAAATGGAATCCGACACCTCCGTCATTACGGGACTTCCGCTTTCAAGTTCCGCCAAACAAGCATTTCTGAGAACGCTCGGGGTCGATTCCACCCCTGTTCAGATTCGCATCTATCCCGCCTCCTTCGAAGACAAGGACGCCATCACCGCTCACCTTGATGCATTCAACGAAGGGCGCGAGGAATCCGAAGAGATCCGCTACACCGACATCGCGGCCATCGTCATCGCCATCACCGGCGATGTCATCGACGGCATCTCCTATGTCCTCGTGGCGTTTTCCGCCATTTCACTCGTCGTCTCCTCGATCATGATTGGCATCATCACCTACGTCAGTGTGCTTGAACGCACCAAGGAAATCGGCATCTTAAGAAGTCTCGGCGCACGCAAGAAAGACATCACCAGCGTATTCAACGCAGAAACCGTCATCATCGGTTTCATCGCCGGAGTGCTCGGAATCACCATTGCCTGGGGGCTGACGTTCCCGATCAACGTAATCATCCGCCGACTTGTCGATGGCGTTGAAAATGTCGCTGTCATGCCGCTCACGCTTCCCTTCATCCTGATCATGATAAGCATCGCGCTTACGTTCATTTCCGGTCTGATCCCGGCACGCATCGCATCAAACAAGCATCCCGTCGAAGCCCTGCGCATCGAATAGACCAAAAAAAGAGGAATCCTCACTCGGATTCCTCTTCGTATATGACTTGGCTGATGCTGTGAAG
>Ga0207421_10001041_pt1 | contig 36109 bp, 28 predicted proteins | sample SodLakKL_010_SED_4_FD_187542 | JGI IMG/M metagenome (GOLD analysis project Ga0207421, IMG submission 187542) | Alkaline sediment microbial communities from Lake Tanatar, Kulunda Steppe, Russia - 8KL_010_SED (SPAdes) (version 2) | ecosystem: Environmental > Aquatic > Non-marine Saline and...
GATTTATGTATTCTTCAAGGCCCTGGAGGGGCCTGTTTTGAAGAATACATACCTCGGAGTCCCGCTGGAGGCGGGATGAGAATGAGAAAATAAGATATGATCTATCTTGCTTGCAAAACGCTAAACTTTAGTTGACTCGCATAGAAGTTTATCAAATTTGGCTGGAAATATAATCTTAATTAAACCAAACCCAAAACCTACCGCCCCCCGTCATTACCGTTACCGGATCAAGACCGGCATGACGTTGCTTGACCCGGCAATCCATTTTGTCCCCCCCTTTGTCTTTCACCCCTTCAAGGGGGGAAAAGAACGGGCTCCCTTTGCCCCCTTTTTTCGAGGGGGAAAAGAACGGGCTCCCTTTGTCTTCCCCTTTCAAGGGGGAACAAGGAAAGGGGGATAGATCCCGGGTCTGTGTCTTGAATGACAACGGGGAGGTTGACCGGTATTTTTTCTGGTGTGATTGATTAATTTCTTATCAGTAAATTTTTTGGTAAACTTTTAGCAGTTAAATTTGTTTGTCGTTCCCGCTGGCAGCTCGAGCGGCTGGCCGGCGCTAAACAAGTAATTTCAAACATAGAAAATAGTTAAGGATAGTGTGATTTGATGAGTGATAAAATAAGATTCAAAGTTGGCGATCAATTACTTAGCTATGAACCACCGGTGACACCGCTTCAAATCATCGAAGACACCGACCCGGAACTGACCAACGGTGATAATCCACTCGTAGGGATAGCGATTAACCAGCGAATGTTTTCCCTGCGTCATCCCCTGAAAAGAGGGGGGCGGGTAAATTTTATTCGCTACAAAGACCGCTACGGAGATGAATATTATCGGAGGGGTCTGACGTTGGTTTTAGTTCTAGCCTGTGATAGATTGTTTGAGAAAAGACAGTTAGAGATTGGACATTCAATCGAACACGGTTATTACTATCAGCTTTCTGACGAAAACCCGGTTGATCGAGAGGTTCTGCAGCAGATTGAGGAACATATGCATGAAATCATTGAAGCCAACCTGCCAATTGAAGTGGAAGTTGTCGAACACGCTAGAGCCCTCAAAATTTTCCGGGAGAGGGAAGAAGATGACAAGATACGACTGCTCGAAACATGGTCTGAAGAGCTGGTTGAGCTTCACAAACTTGGCGGCCACTATGACCTTGCTTATTTTCCTGCACCGGCGAACACCGGCCTGCTAAAACATTTTGAGCTGCGACCTTACACTCCTGGCTTTATTCTTCGCTTCCCGCTTGGAGACAACCATAAAAATGTACCGGAACCGAAGGACCAACCGAAGCTTTTCCAGATATACCAGGAAACAAGGGATTGGGCAAAAATTTTGGAAGTGGATGACGTCGGCGCCCTAAACAAAGTTATAGAGGAGGATGAAATAACCGAGTTTATTAAGATATCCGAAGCTCTGCACGAACGTAAAATCATTCGGATTGCTGATAAAATCCACCGTAATCTTAAAAACATCAACTTAGTGACCATCGCCGGTCCTTCAAGCAGTGGTAAAACCACCTTCGCCAAGAGGCTGTCTATACAACTGCGTGTCCAGGGAATAAAACCGGTCAGAATATCCACCGACGATTACTTTGTTAATCGGAAGGATACCCCAAGAGACGAGGACGGTAATTACAATTTTGAAGCCCTGGAGGCAATTGATCTGGAGCTATTTAACCAGCATTTGACCGAGCTTTCCCAGGGGAAAGAAGTGGAAGTACCTCAATTTTCATTTGAGACCGGACAGCGTAAAGAAAAGACCATCCAATTGAAGCTAACTGAAGACCAGCTTTTGATTGTCGAGGGAATTCACGGACTAAATCCGGAGTTAACCCGAGCGGTTGACCGGCATCGCAAGCACCTGATTTATGTCAGTGCCCTGACACAACTGGTTATCGACAACCACAACCGAATAAGCACATCAGACTCACGGCTGATCCGGCGTATAGTGCGTGACGTCCTCTTCCGCAACATTTCTGCAACCACAAACATCCACCGCTGGACAAACGTGCGCCGTGGCGAGCGAGAATATATATTTCCCTACCAGGAAGACGCTGACTCCATGTTCAACTCCTCACTTCTCTACGAGCTGGCGGTTTTGAAACCTTACATAAAATCGGCACTTAAATCTGTTGACGACTGTGATTCGGGCCACCGGACGGCCCACCGGATCAGACGGTTTATAAACCTGTTCCAAAAAGTCGATTCAAAAGAAATACCGCCAACATCGATTTTGCGCGAGTTCATCGGCGGCAGCAGCTTTAGCTATTGAAGGATCACGATTATTTTCGCCTTATTTTTGCCGTCGGTTCACTGCCTTTCTGGACCGGATTAAAGAAACTCCGCCGTTTTTTGCTCGGTCAGCCCGGTTCCTTCTGGAAGGGGGAAACTCCACTTAAGCCCATCTATCTGAGTCATTATTTTTTCGCAACATTTGCCCCCAAAGGGCAGTCTTATCTCTCCCAACTAATTCAAAAGCTGATTGAGTCAAATTATTTGACCCAGACACAACTATCAAAAAATATGCGCGCACGGGTAATCAAGCTGACCGACCGGGGCGCCAAACAATATTACAATCAACTGGTCAATCTCCGGCAGATAGAGAAACCGACCTGGTATCTGCATCACCTCGCCCAGTTAAACTCTCAACCGCGATCACCGATAGTCACGGGGGGCGAACTACTGGAATTTTCCGGGCGGCTTTATATCTCGCAAACACCCGAATTTGTTGAAATACAGCAGCGAATTTCTGATGAAAGTACCGTAGAGGTTATCAGAAAAAACGATGCACTGCCTGAACCGGGCAATGTCTATGTACTAAAAGAAATCGGTGTTAAGACCGGCGCCGGAGTAAAGTTAGAGCTAACTGAAAATAGCAGTGTGGAAGCCGTTTCCGGAGCTGAACTGCGTGAAGCTTTGACTCATTTTCCTAACCCCCAGGTGGCTTATGAAGGTGAAAATCCCTTTATCCTGCGGGGAAAACTGGTCGAAATTGACAAAAAAAGTTCTCACCCTCAGCTCCTGTTCGAGAAAGACGGAGCGCAGATTTTCTTGCGCTATAGTCCGGGCGGCGGGGCAGAACTTGACTTAGAAATTGGGAAAAAATACTGTTTTGGTTCTCTGGAACCTAAAATAATTGATCGACGTCGAGGTAATATTCCAGTCGTCGAGTTGGACAACCGCGGCACCATTGAACCGGCGAGTCCGATTATTTAAACCCTCTCCGAAAAGGGTTAAACATCTCCAGGGGAGAGGGAACTTTTCGGAGAGGCTCTATTTAGTTGCAAAAAATGGATTTTGGATTAACGAATTATTCTGTAATCGTCGTAATGGAGGGATATCCATGAGCAGCTGGCTGTTGACAGTATTAGGTAGTTCATCGTCTTTCCCGCCCGGAAGTGAATCAACTGCCGCTCTACATCTGACGGGCAAAAAAGATTCGATTCTGATCGACGCCGGCGGCAATATTCCACGACTGCTTGCCGACTGCGGGTTCGACTACCGTCAGCTTACGGAAGTCCTGATATCACACAGCCACCCCGATCATACGTATGGCCTGCCCTTTCTCACCCACTGTTTTTATCACGGCGGCAAAAAAATGATCTGCCGAGCACCTGAAGATACTATTGTGCGTCTCAAGAAAAATTTAGCTGCTTTTGACCTGGAAGATGAGGTAAAATATCTCGATTTTGTTTTTGAACCACTGCCCGTCGATAGACCGATTAAATTTAAGGTGGACAACAGCTTACAGATTCAAACGGTGCCCACCAGCCACAGCCGGCCGGGAGTCGGTTTCCTCTTCTCGGGGCCCGCACAGAATATCCTCTATACGTCCGACACGGCTCAAAACGAGGTATTACTTGGTCTTGAAGAGAAACTGGACGTGCTGATGATAGATTGTCAAGCAACGGAAGCTTATCGACGTTACTTTGAAGATTCGCACTGCAGCGCCCTGGAAGTGGGTAAAATTGCTGCAAAGCTGGAGGTAGGAAGCGTGGTTCCCTTCCACTACAACACAACAGAATTTCCAGTTGAGCGGGCTGAACTAACAGCCGAGATCAGGAAAAACTACGAGGGAACGATTATTTTCCCGGCCCGGGGAATGGGATTTGAGTTATGACTACTGTTTAGTCACAGTCGACAATGTGACTGCTTCTGGTTGTCATTCCCGCGAAAGCGGGAATCCAGTGACGTTGAATTTGAACAGTCTATGAGCGAAAGTCAACAGCAACGTCAAAGTCGCTGGATTGCCCGGTCAAGTTGGGCAATGACGAGCGGTGAGGCTGGATTGTCGGGGCAAGACCGGGCACGATGGTCTACTGTCTACTGGCAATGACGGCAAAGGGTAACCCGAAAATACAACTGTGACTGAGCACTATCACATGTTTTTAACTCGCTTTTGAAGGGCGCTGGTGAAAGCTTCGTAATCACGCTCAGCTTCAGACCCTTCTCCCAGCTCATCAAAATTAAGCGGCGCGCCAAAAGTGATCTTAACAGACGACGGCCTCGGCAAAGCTTGTCCGGGAGGCATGGACCGGTAAGTCCCGTCGATACGAACAGGAACGACAGGTCGAGGAATTTTTGAGACCAGCATCCCTAACCCCGGCCTGAACGGCTGCAAATCACCATCAAGCGAACGGCGTCCTTCGGGGAACCAGACAAGGTTGTGACCACGCCGGAGAACGGCAGCACCATAGGCAAGACTGGTGACAAGATTGTTCAACGGATCAACGGGCACGGCACCGGCCAGGTAGCTAAAGGTTTTATTGAGCGGATTAGTGAAAGCGACCTGGCTCCAGGCGGCCCAGCGGGTCCTGGTCAACAGGTCATAGTCCAGAACTGAAGCGAGAACAAAAGGATCAAGATAACTGAGGTGGTTGGGAGCAAGGATAAAATTACCGTCATCCGGCAAATTTTCCAGACCATGAGCTTCCGGTCTAAAATAAGCACGACAGGCCAGCTTGTTGGTCAAGAAGAGCAGGCGCCGACAAAAACGACCGGCGGCTCCCGGGCCGGCCAGCCATTTTTCTGCTTTGCTATCCAAAAATTCCTCCGGATTCGCGAACAGATCACCGGTAAGCTCCGCGCTTACATCGCCACCTCCGGTCGCCTTAACTTCCTCCAGCAAATCACGCACAGTCTCCACCCGGGCCAGCGCTTCTTCGCTCAGATCGACGCCGGTGAGGCTACTGATGGTCAAGGTGTAGTTGACCCATTCAAGGGAATCAACCCCAAGATCAAACTGAAAATTAGTCTCCATGGTGAGCGGATAATCAGAAAACTTATCGGCCAGCCAGTCCCAGACTTCCCGACACTCGGACGTCTGAAGCAGCTCCTGAGCAGACTCCGACATCTGCTCAACTTCTATGGGTGTCCCCTGCTTGATTTGCCTGCTATCGGAGGCCAGCTCCTCGTAACGTTTTTGCAGAAGGTGACGTCGCAGCTTCCCCAGCCTGGTCCGCTCCAGCTCTCCCCGGTCAACTTCAAATTTTTGTATCTGCTGATAGCTGGGTAGCTCCCGCCCTACCTCGCTCAGGGCCGCGTAGACAGCGTCGCGCGGATCGTTTTCACCACGCTGCTGCATCTGCTCGGCGTTGGGTATAACGACGGCAGCCAGCCCACCCTCCTCTTTTAACACTCCTATTTCTTCAATCAATGGATGCCCGGCGTATTTCTCCTCGAGGTCAGCCGGCTGAATATTTTTTCCGCTCTCCGTCACAATCATCGTCGACACCCGCCCACCAAGCTCCAGGTAATCATCTCCATCAAAACAACCCAGGTCTCCGGTCCTGAACCAGCCCTCAACAAAAGCCTCCTCAGTCTCCTCGGGCCGGTTGTAATACCCGGAAAATACATTAGGGCCGCGGGCCAGCAACTCGCCTTTTTCAGTCTCCTCATCAGAACCTACCGCCCCCCCGTCATTGCGGGCTTGACCCGCAATCCATTTTCGATGGTCTTCCATGGATTCCGGGTCTACGTTCCCCCGGCTCAAGTCCGGGGTCACTTCGCCCGGAATGACGTCGGTAGGTTTTGTCCCCTCATGTTCTTCTTCAGAAATTTTTAATTCAACCCCGGGCAGAGCGCGTCCGACCGTGTTGAACTTCAACTCGTCAGGTTTAAGCAGGGTAAGAAGTGGCGAAGTCTCCGATAGCCCATAGCCAACCGCAACCTTCCAGCCCAACCCCTCCAACTTCCAGGCCAGCTGCTCAGGCAGTTGCGAACCGCCGGAGGCCAGCAACCTGAGACGGGGGCCCAGCTTACGATGCAGAAAAAATAGTAGTTTCTTGCCCAGGCTTATGCCCAGTCGACGGCGCAGAAAAGCGCTTAATCCAAGCAATCCTTTTATCAGATGACTCAATCCGGGTGGGGCGGAATTGATTTTTTCTTTGATTCCACTATTTAAAGCCCGATAGAGGCGGGGAACCCCAATAACTATGGAGACCTTGCCCTCGTTGATGGCGGAAATAATTGCCGGTCCGGTTACGGCTTCAGGAAGAATTACCGGAATTCCCAGGAAAACAGGGGTAAGCAGGCCAATCACAAAGGGATAGACGTGGTGAAATGGCAGAGGCAGAAGCATTCTGTCGCCCGGACGAGCAAGGCCGGCACCGTCTATCGCCCGAACGGAAAAAAGTAGGTTGGAATGGCTAAGTGGAACACCTTTTGGCAGTCCGGTGGTCCCGGAGGTATAGAACTGCACAACTGTCTCTTCCGGGTCAGGCGAAGGCTTTTTGGGGTGGTCGGCAGCAGGTAGACTGTCCGGGGCGATCTCAGCTTCCGAAGCGTCAAGCAAATGGAGTGAAGAATCTTCAACCAGATCGCTGAATTTATCTTGATTTTCCGAAGCGGCAAAAACAAACCGGGGCTCGCAGTCAGCGATAATCGCTTGCAGCTCATCAGCGGACGTCTGGTCGTCAAGCGGTACAAGAACGCCACCGGCGTAAATAACAGCGAAAGCGGCAGCCACCCATTCGGAAGAAGGCGGTGCCGAAACGACAACCCGCTCGCCGGCCTCCAGACCCGCCGACTGTAAACGTGCGGCCAGGGATTTTACCTGCCCGTATATCTCTTCGCCAGTATAAGAATTTCGGCCGGCCTGCATAAGGGAAAGATTTTGTTCTGAGGCGAGTAGTTCAAACAGTTCGATTAAGGTCTGGACATCACCTTTGTCACTACTCATCCCGGCCGGCCTCCCTGGTAAGAAAAATGGGGGCTGCTGGGTTCGAACCAACGACCTCCTGCTTGTAAGGCAGGCGCTCTTCCGCTGAGCTAAGCCCCCGGGTGTTAGTTGGCTAGTTAGCTAGTTTGCTAGTTGGTCTGAGTATTGATTGACATATATTTTAGCTTAATCGGACCAATTCTGGCAAGCAAATCAGCCTAAACTCCTCCAAGAATTCCAGTATCCACGTCAGGAAAGTGGCCTGACTTGTATTTACTCCAGTTAGTCGGTTTACTGCAGTGCGAACGGGCCTCGTCATCGCTGATATAGCCATCTTTATAAAGCTTAACGATTGCCTGGTCATAGGTCTGCATACCTTCGTTTTCCCCCTGATGGATAGCAGAACGTAAACTGTCCAGCTCATAATCAGCAATCAGGTTTTTTATCAGAGCATTATTAAACATCAACTCAACTGCAGGGACCATTCCGTCCCTGTCATCACGGTCTAAGAGACGCTGACCACAAACCGCCATAAGATATTCAGAAAGCAGCGCCAGGACCTGGTTACGAGACTCGTCTGGATAAAAGTCCAAAATTCGGTCAAGAGTCTGGGGAACCGTACTGGTGTGAAGTGTCGAAAATACAAGATGACCGGTTTCAGCCGCTTCAAGTGCCGCTTCAACCGTCTCCTGGTCACGCATTTCACCAATCAAAATTACGTCCGGATCTTGACGCAACACAAATTTTAACGCCGAGGCATAACTCTCGGTGTCAGTCCCTATCTCTCGCTGAGTTATAACGCTTTTTTTGTCTTCATAAACAAATTCTATCGGATCCTCAATGGTGATCACGTGTTTGGCCTGATTTTGATTGATATATTCAACAATCGACGACAAAGTAGTTGTCTTACCGCTGCTTGTCGTGCCGGTGACAAGCACAAGACCACGATCAAATTCAGGAATTTTTTCTATGGCCGATGGTAAATTCAATTCAGAAAAAGATTCGATTTCCGATTTAATGTACCTGAATACCAGGGTGATCGAGTTGCGCTGCAAAAAGGCGTTCACCCGAAAACGCTCGCCATTGTCAAGCACATAAGAACCGTCGTATTCCTGACCGGAAAGTAACTCTTCTACTTCTTCTCCAGTTAAAAAATCGCGGGCTAATTTAAGCATGTCTTTATCAGAAAACGGAGGCATGTTGGCCTTATGTATTTTGCCCTCAATGCGAAAAGAAGCCGGGGACCCACTTTTCAGGATCAAGTCACTGGCACTGTTACGGACCATCATTTCAAGAAACTGTTCCAGGTGATAATCAAACTGTTCCTCGTTATTATCCTCTTCTGATTTGCTCATTTCGCTCCTCCTCTGTTTTTTGCCGCAGGATTGTAATACTTGTCGGTCTTCACCCTTGCGAGCAATACTTCTATAGCGTAGGATTTTAGGCTAACAAATCAAACTGAATTAAATTTAAAACTAATTCAAATTAACCATAGGATGTCATAAAATGCTGATAACACGAGCCTCCGCTTCTTCGTATATTACCGAAAATTTTCTCAAAATCGAAGCCAGACAAATTCAAGACCTGGGGGTCAAATATAGTAACCTGGCCGAGGAAAAGCCCTCAATCAATGAATTGCTCGACGCAGACGTATTGATCATAAACAGCCAGCAGAGGATAACTTCAGATTATTTAAAAAAATGGGAAAACGGACGACTCATTCTAACCACTTCAAGCGGTTACGACCATATCGACTGCGAAAGTTGTGCAGAACTGGGGATAAAAGTAGCTCGAACTCCAGAAGCACGAACCGGGCGGGTGGCCGAACATACGCTGGCTCTTGCCGGCGCTCTGCTGCGCGACCTGGGGGAAACCGGAATAGCACTGCGGGAAGGGGGGGAATGGAGACGGCGGGAGGCTGCTGAACGATGCCGTGAACTGTCCAGTGAGAAGGTAGGAATTATTGGCTATGGTCTCATAGGCCAGCTTGTCTGCCAACGCCTCACACCACTGGTTAACTCTCCTCCATTGGTCTGCGATCCTGCTAAAAAACAGGACATTAAATCCAATCCACAACTAAGATACGCTGAATTGGAAGAGCTGCTAAAGAAGGCTACACTGATTAGTATACACGCCGACCTGAATTCTACTTCACACCACCTGATAGACGAAAAAAGCCTCTCTCTCTGCAAACCCCAAGCACTTTTAGTAAATACTGCCCGGGGCGCTATAGTCAAACAGTCGGCACTGCTATCGGCATTAGAAGAAAAGACTATCGGCGGGGCGGGGCTGGATGTTTTCGAAAACGAACCCCCGGAAAAAGTCGAACTGAGTAGTTATGAGAACCTCATCGTCACTCCACATGCCGCTGGATTCGGCCCACAGATGTTAGATGATCTGCAGGAGGAAATCGTTGAAACAATAAAGAATTTCATAAACGACTCGCCCCTGCCACACCCGGTTAACTAAAAAATCCGTAATGAGGAAATTAGGAAGAGATCGAGCAGGGGAAAGTTCACGTTGGGGGGATAGGGCGAGTGGGGGAAGTTCGCGGGGCGCAGGGAGCGGGGAGTGGAGCGTAATTGCAGAACAGCGAACAGGCGAGCTTGCGAGCAGGCGAAGAAGAGCGCGGGGCGCAAGGCGCTGAGCGCTTGGCGTCAAAGTCAAGGTCAAGGACAAAACCGTGCCACAAGTTCAAGAGCAAGACATCGAAAACCGAGAGAAAGTGGGTTTGGCGTTGAGCTTTGGGCTTTTGGCTTTTGGCTTTGAGCTTTTAGCTGATGTTTTGCGAAGGCGCAAAGGTGCAAAGGAAGTTCGGAAACTATGCCAGACCGTTTAAAATGGATTGCGGATCGGGGTCCGCAATGACAATCGAAAATCAAAACTGAATCAATTCCCCCCTCTCCTGCATCCTCTCCCTCGGAGGGGAGAGGAGATAAATCAAAAGCGGTGTATCTTCTCCCTCGGAAGGAGAGGAGATAAATAGAAAGCGGTGTGTCTTCTCCCTCAGAAGGAGAGGAGATAAATAGAAAGCGGTGTGTCCTCTCCTGTTTGGAGTTGGAAAGTTGGAAAGTGTGAAAGTTAGAAACCGTAAAGATGGATTCCGGCTCGGTGGCCGGAATGACGGTTAGCGGGGGGACGGGGGTTTAGCGACATTCCGCCCCCCCTGGCAAAGTGAAATGTGGGGGCTTTGGGAAAAGGTTTCTAAAGGACGTCGCTGGCATCCATCGCTTTCAGACGCTCCCAGCGCCGGTCAACGTCAGCCTGAATCTTCTCGACCAGTTCGGGATTATCCTCCAAGTTAAGGTGAGCAAAAGCTTTGCCCATCGTCTGCAGCATTTCCTCGACAGGAATTTTATCACCCTTCTCTTCCGGGTTCTTATTGAGAGTAGTAATCCCGTTTTCAACCTCGTAGAGCGGGAACATGCAGCTATTTACGGCCTTATCGACGGCTTCGTTCCCTTTGTCAGGTGCCATACCCCAGTTGAGCGGACAGACTGAAAAGAGCTTACCGAAAGCAAAATTACCGTTGCGCACTGCATCTTGAGCCTTGCGCGCTTTGATAATCATGTCCCTTTCTTCCGTTTCAGCGGCCTGAAAGAGATAAGGTGCATGGGTACCGCGCATAATCTCAGTAATATCCTTGTGGGCGTAAGGCTTACCGACCTGATTGGGGCCAACGTTGGCGTTAGTGTTATACTGTCCCTCAATTCCAGAGTAACAGACCTGGTTACCGGTATTCATGTAGCCCTTGTTGTCATATTCAAGCATGATAAAGGGGTCGTCGCGAAGGGCTGAACCAATTACCTGGTCCATACCGATATCAGTACCACCATCACCGGAGACAGCAATAACGGTCATATCGTCTGTGATTTTGCCCTGACGTTTAAAGCGTTGATACATCTCAACGATACCACTGGCAGTGCTGGAACCGTTGTGAAATAGGTTGTGAAAGTAAGTGATTTTAAAAGAAGTTTCGGGGAAACCGGTGGTCACAACCATTCCACAGCCAGTATTAAAGAGAACAGCGGTGTGCCCTTCTATACCGCGCAGAAATACCTGCAGGTTAGCAAAAATACCACAGCCCGGGCAACCGGAGTGCGGACCTATACGTTCGGGCATATTAGCCAGTTCCCGGGTATTTACACGTTCAACATTACGCTCCTCATCATCAAGAGTAAAGATTGTAGCGTCCTCCGGGATCGGCTCCATCTTCTCTTCCGGTTCAAAGTCAGGATCACCGGGCCAGGCGTCATGGTAGTCCTTTCGTTTTTTGTCTTCATCCGGTACGTCAGGATAATTGTCAGCAAGCTCAAGCAACTCGCGAGCATCACCAGCATCAAAACGAAGACCACCAATACCGTAGGTGCGTTCCAGAATAGTAGTATCTTTGCCCTCGCGCTGGAGCAGGGCGCCAATTTCATTGGCAAGATAGTTGCCGGCGCCGTATTGAGAGACACGTTCTGCACAAACAAGGGTGTCAAGTCCGTCAACGGCGTTAAGAATCTCTTTTTCCGGGAAGGGACGAAGAACCAGCGGTTCAATCAACCGGGTGTCGACCCCCTCGTCTGCAAGATCGTCAACAGCCACTTTGGTTGTCTCGGCGGCCGTATTCAAGGCAACCATACCGCTAACACCGGCTTCATCAGAACCATAGGTCATAACCTCGTTATAATTGCGGCCGGTAAGTTCACCATACTCTTCAAAAAGTTGCGGTATAAGCTCGGCCGCCTCCTCCATCTTCTGTTCAAGCACGACCTTGGTATTAATCAGGTCGTCGTTCATGTAGGGCCCGAATGTGCGGGGGTCATCGACATCAAGGAAGGTGGGCCGCTCGGGCGGTTCACCGATAAAGTCCTGTGCATCTTCTCGATCCTCAAAAATTTCTATTTTTCGAGTACCGTGTGAGGTGTGAAAACCGTCGTAGACAACCAGGCAGGGAAGATTAACAGCTTCGGCAAGACGAGGCGCAATAATATTCATGTCGTAAGTCGCCTGCACTGAAGGAGCGAGAAGAATCAACCAGCCCATGCCCAGCGCAGCAGCGAGATCGGAGTGACCATTCTTAATGTTCAGTGGAGCGGAGACGTCACGAGTAGCAACGTTCATAACCACGGGAAGCCCCAGTCCACTGAGCACGGGCAGCTCTTCCGCTTTTAACAGGACACCATTAGCAGAAGTAACGTCAACCACGCGGCCACCGGCGATAGACATACCGCCGGCAATACTGATGGCGGCCAGTTCGCTGGTTCCGCGGACGAGTTGAACGTCGGTTTCACCTTCAGCATACATACGGTCAACTTCCTGCCCAACGTCGCTGGAGGGTGTGATTGGATAGTAACCTTCGCCGTCATAGGCGGCGTGAACAATTGCCTTTGCAGCGGCGTGATTACCGTTGGTAACCTCAATTTTTTGGGGGGCTTTTGGGGCCCCTACATCAGAATCAGCTCGTTTCGATACAGGACTCATTATTTTGCCTCCTCTTTGGTTTTGGAAGGTCGCACAAGGGCTTTGCCCTTCTTGGTTTCGGGACAAACAAGAGTGCAGCGCATACAGCGCTTACAGATGTCCGCATTAATTCCTTTCATTGCACCATCTTCAAAAACAATTGCGCCGGGGTCGGGACAGTTAAGAACACAATTACCACAGTGAATACAGATTTCAGGATCAAACTGTGGCTCTATACCAAGCGCATGGGTTCTTTCCGGGTGCGGTTGGGTAAGAAAATACCGCGACGGCAAGCTACCGCCGTAGGGCATGTTCTCGTAGCCAATAGGACTTGGCTGTTCTTCTTTACTTTGGATATTTTTATACTCTTCTTTTGGTTCAAAAGTCTGTTCTTCGTATAATTCCTCCGCTCTGTTGAAAGCGGCCAGATTGGTTTCTTTAACCGAGGGCCACTTCTTGGCAACAGCGTTTTCTACAGCATCAAAAGGATAATCAAGCTCCCGGGCAAGAAGCCAGAGCATCGGCATGTTCAGCCGCGAGCCGGTTTCATCAACAATTTTACCGGCGTCGAGCGTAATAATTTTACCGCTATAAAGCTCAATTTCGTCGCGGATCTCTTCCGGACTAAGCTTGGTGTTGATAGCGACAGTAGCCCCCTCGGGCAGATTTTTGTGAAAACCCTGTTTTTTCAACACTGAGAGATAAAACCCAACAAGGATATGGGGTGATTGTGTGGGGCCGCTGGTCCGAACTTCAACATCGTCCGGACAGAGACGGATTGAGACCGAGGTCGGCGTTCCCGTCTTCTCCGAACCATATTTTGCGTCGTAACCACCGTCAAGATTAAACTCATTAACCCCGAGTTCAAAGATCATCTTCCCGACTGTATTTGCTCCATCACCACCAATAGCAGACATTAAGATCTTGCAGAAACCGTATTCGTCCTGATAAGGTAAGCTGTAATCCAAGGCAGCCGCCTCCCGTTACAAGATTAATTGTTCATCATTCACATAAAACTGGTTATAATTTTCTCAAATACTATCACCAGGGTCAAGCTAAGTATACGCATGGCAAAAAAAGGTGAATAAATTGAAAGTTGAAGTAAAAAACGCGAGAAAAAACGGCTATTATTTAGAAATAACCAGAGAATCGGCCAAACGTCTGCTCCACAGCAAATACGCCCCCCGACAGGAAGCAAAAAAGTGGGCCGACAAATACTGCCGCGATCTAAAAGGCAAGAACCTTGCCCTGATCGGGGGCGGTTTAGGTTATTTGCCTGAAATATTGGAAGAACGTGGTTTTGATTGTCTGGTTTTTGAACCGCTTCCCGAGTTCAACTCCCCCCCGGATACACCACTGTCAAAATTAAAAAAGCAGAATAAAATTATATTTCCTGCGGGCGAAGATGATATTGAGTCTTATCTGGACAAATTTTCCGGTGAATACCTGCAAGAACTGCAGGTTTTAGTACACCCCAGTTACGGCGATCTCATTCCCGAAGAAGTTGACCGGCTTCGAAATCAGGTGGTTTTGATTGGACGGAAAATTCATCGAGACAGGCGGACGCGAAAAAAATTCTACTGGCTCTGGTTTGATAATTTGATTCAAAACCTTCCCCTACTTGATGGCGGACACCGTTTAAACGAACTACGCAATTTATACAGTAAGGAAGCGGCGGTCATAGTGGGGGCCGGACCCAGTCTCGGAGAATCACTGGACTGGTTAAAAAAATATGCGGATAGGTTCCTGCTCATCTGCGTTGACTCCGCCCTGGCAACACTGCAGAGCGCCGGCGTGAAAGCTGACTTTGTTTTGACCACTGACCCCCAGTCAACAAACAACCTCTATCTTGAGGGGGTTGAACCCGAAGGTCGTTTAATTGCGGCCTGGACAGCACAACCGGCTTACTTCCGCTGGGCCGACGATCAACCTATTTATCCGATTAACATCGCCCACGGAACAATCCACAAAAAACAGATGTTCCCGCCGGGCGGCTGGATAAGAGAATACGTTGAGGGATTGGATGACCTGCAGAGTGGTGGCAGTGTAACTTCTACCGCTCTCGACCTTGCCCAATACCTGGCAGTTCAGACAATTGCTCTTGTCGGGGTCGATCATGCGTTTACCAAAAACCGCATCGTCAGTCCGGGGAACTGCTGGGAGAGACGTCAACTGAACAGATTGAACCGTTTCAAAAGCCTCGCCGGGTCTCATCTGAATAGTTTTCTTGGCAGCGGTAGATACAGCTCAAAATCACTGCTAAAAGCCACCTGCCTGGGTGATTATACCTACTGGACCACCGATGAATACGTCAACCAGAACCAGTGGTTCGAAGAGGCCGGCAAATTGCTGCCCGCCCGCTGTCTGGACATGAGAGCCGGTGGCCTGAAGATGCGATACTGGGAGCGAGTGGATAACCCGGAAAATTTCTGGAAAGAAATAGCTCCAATTAAACCTGTCGCAGAAAAACTCCCTGAAAAGAGGCCAGTTCGAATAAACCGGGAAGAACTGATCGAAAAATGCCGCCAGCTTAGTGACTATATCGAAGCTGAATCGGATCAACTAATCTATAAGTTTTCCACCGCGAGTGGGAAAAGACCAGAGCGTTTAGAAAAATTTTACGACCCGTTCCGGGAATACGCCGGGCTGGACGGAAGCACGTCAGACGAGCTGGCGAAAGAATTTTTCCGCAAACTGCCCAAACGCCTCCGTAACCTGGCGGCTCAACTCAGCTAACCCGGGCTATGCATAGGCCGCCCAAAGGGCCACCCATTCGTCAAATGGGCGGGGCTAACCCACCCAGCCCTCCAGCTCTTTCCGTGTAAAGGGCTGGGGAGCTGGGTGTCCTGCGAACGGATAATTCACGACCGTATCGTCCTGAATAATCCAGGGTAACCCGAATTACTTTATCCGCATGAACGTTGGAATGTTGAGTTCATCATCGTCCTCATTCCCGGGCTTAGACGGGTCTTCGTTAACAACCTCAACCTGTTCTTCCTCCTGGCGCTCCCAGGCGGGCTTGTCGAGATCCCGATCGGAAAAATCCTCAACCCGGTAGACGTTGCTGCGGCGACGTGTCGACTGTTTCTGACGCTGTTCTCCGGCTGGAAAGCCGGTGGCGATCACAGTTACCCGAACGACGTCAAGATCGGAGCGTAATGTCTGACCGGCAATCACGTTAGCTTCGTCGGCGGCCTTCTCTCGAACGAGATTTATAGCCTCCCTGACCTCGACGGCCGTAATGTCATCACTGCCCATGATATTGACGATAACACCACTTGCTCCATCGATGTCGTTAGTTTCCAGAAGCGGACAGTGAAGGGCTTCACGGGCTGCTTCAACCGCAGCTTTCTCACCGGTAGCTTCGCCAATTCCCATGAGCGCGTCGCCTTTTTCTTTCATAATTGTCTGAACGTCGGCAAAATCGAGGTTTACTTCTCCCTGCTCAACAATTAACTCTGAAATCCCCTGGACACCCTGATAAAGCACCTGATCAGCAATTTTGAATGCATCCAGGAAAGAAGTGCTCTCATCAATAACCTCAAAGAGACGTTCGTTGGGAACAACAATTAGAGTGTCGACACTCTCACGCAGCTGTTTAATGCCAGCGTTTGCATTTTTATGACGACGCTGGCCCTCGTAATCAAAAGGTCGTGTTACAACACCGATTGTAAGAATGCCAAGTTCTTCCTTGGCCATGTCGGCAATAACGGGAGCGGCTCCGGTTCCGGTGCCACCACCCATGCCGGCGGTAACAAATAACAGGTCCGATCCTTCAATAGCCTTCTTAATTTCCTCGCGGCTCTTTCGCGCGGCATTGAGACCAACTTTGGGGTTAGCGCCTGCACCAAGCCCCTCCGAGTTGCCATCTGTAATCCGGAGCTTGTTGTCCGCTTCGGACTGCTGAAGATCCTGGGCGTCGGTGTTTACCGCTATAAACTCAACCCCCTTGACTCCAGCATTTTTCATTCGAGTGACAGCGTTGTTACCACCACCGCCAACTCCTACCACCTTAATTTCAGTTGGGTTATTCAGCTCCTCATCATCAAACTCAAACAGCTCTTCATCAATCGCCATCCTTATTACCTCCTAATTAAATTTCATGGTTTCCACTTCAATCAAACATTCACAATTCATAATAATCAGTCAATCAGCCGGTTACTACTCACCTCCGGATTAATATAATCGCAACTACTCATCCCTGACACACCATTTGTTTGTTTGCTGATTTATCCACTTATTAACGAACTAACTTCCCCGAACCATTCCTTCATACGGCTGGAAACTTCACCAATCAGACTCCCCCCTCCGCCTAACCTCGAATAACTCTCGGTCTGTTCGGCCTGTTGAAAACCATACTTAACCAGGCCAACTCCAGTCGCGTATTTCGGATTGTTGACCGCTTCAATGAGACCGGAGACGCCCCACGGTTCACCGAGGCGGACCGGCATGTCAACAATCTGTTCAGCCAGCTCGGGAACACCTTTCATCCCGGAAGCTCCACCGGTAACAACCATACCGGCTATAACTTCCTCACGATAACCGGACTGCTTGATTTCATAATCAATAAACTTAAATATCTCTTCCATCCGCGGCTGAATAATTTCACAGAGATTGCGCCGGCCTATGTTTCGAGGCTCACGACCGCCAACAGATGGAACTTCAATCATTTCGTCCTCGGGAACCATGTCCACCATGGCACAGCCGTGATTTATCTTAACCATTTCGGCGTCCTGGGAAGCCGTGCAGAGTCCTTTCATTACGTCCTGTGTGACATGTTCACCACCCAGTGCGATAACTTTAGAGTCGTAGACCGACCCCTCGTTAAAAAGCGAAATATCGCTGGTTCCGCCGCCAATATCAACAAGACAGACACCTAGTTCCTTTTCATCCGGATCGAGCACAGCAAGACTCGAAGCAAGTGGTTCCAACACAATATCTTCGACATCATAACCGGCCTGGTGAACACTTTTGACAATATTCTGCGTCGCCGTAATATCAGCGGTTACGAGGTGAACGTCCGCCTCAAGCCGGACTCCGTTCATTCCCACCGGATCCTCAATAGAATCCTGGCCATCAACATAAAACTCCTGGGGGATAACATGGATTATCTCCCGTTCTTTTTCACCGGAAATATGGATGGAGGTGGCGGCGTCAACGACCCGTTCAACATCCTTCTCAGTTATCTGACGGGTATCGTTGGAAATAGCAATAACACCGGGGCTATTTATGCTCTTAATATGCTTGCCCGCCATTCCAACGTAAACGCTGTGCACGTCCACACCGGCCATTAGCTGTGCCTCCTCCACAGCCTTAGTTATAGATTCAACAGTGTCGGCCACATTTATAACCATTCCCCTGTGCAGTCCACGCGAGGGCTGGTCACCGACACCAATAATCTCAACCTCCCCGTCCCTGTTTTTCTCCCCGATAATGGCACATACCTTGGTAGTGCCAATATCGAGACCAACAACGTAATCGTCCTGCGGCATGGTAACTCACCTTCCTTAAAAAAATTCTAATTTCATTCAAATTCAGAACCTTCCAGCGATTTCGTCATTGCCGGTACCGGATCAAGTCCGGCATGACGTTGCTTGACCCGGCAATCCATCTTGAATATACCATAGATTCCGGGTCTGCGGTCGCTACGCGACCTTGCCCGGAATGACGTTGAAAGGTTTTGCTCAAAATTCAGTTATCTGGCCCGGATATCTTCCAGGTTGCTAAGATCTATATAATCTTCTATCTGATAGAACCCTTCTCGACTCATGATGTCGTATAATTCAAGAACCTTTTCGTTAAAATTTTCTCTACCAAAATGAACTTCTATTTGATTTGGCCGGGCGAGTTCAACAACCAGTGAACCGCCGGGATTAAATTCATATTTTTGTTCAATTGGATCATCAAACATAGCCGTAAAGGCTTCCCTGACTTTAGTAAATCGCTCCCATCTTTCCTCATACTCAGCCTCTTTATCTTCAAGAGTCTCCAATCCATACACCGGAATCAGCTCCTCAAGCATCCACTCCTGTTCATCAGGCCGGGGGCTGAAAAGAATCCCCTCCCGATCAGCCGGAAGATAGCCGGAACGTCCGTTGTAACGCCGAGCCACCCGGGCGTAAGGCTGACGCTCATCAACCTCAATACGCAGCGTTCGGGGCAGGATCCGTCCTACTCTAACGTATCGAAAACGATCAAAGCTATCTTTAAGACGCTGTTCAACAGCTTCCGGTGAAATAACAAATATACTGACCGTATCTCCGGCTTCGTTTTGCAGGGACCAACCCGATTGCCGATCACTCTCCTCAATATCAGCTTCTTTGCCAAGCAGAGCACGTATTTCAGAAGTGCTTACCGTATCATTGCCGCGAACATCCAATTGAACTGCTAATTTTTCAGATGTGCTGGCAAAACCGATAAAATCATAGAAAACCAGCGAAACTACGATAAGCAGCAGAAGTAGTGCCCCCAAATAGATAAATTTTTTCACCGAAAACAAATACTGACGTGGATCAAAATCGTCAAAAAAACTCTGCTGCCGGCGGTGCGTTTTTTTAGGATCAACGCTGGGACTCATTTATATCCCGCCAGTGCTCGACAGACAAGTCCCCATATGAGTTCTGGGAAATCTGTTCCCGCAGCCTCCGCAGCCATGGGAAGCAACGAGGTTGCCGTCATCCCGGGTATGGTATTGATTTCTAGTAAATTCGGCTGACCGGCCTCGTCCAGCAAATAATCAACCCGGCACAAGCTCTTCGTCTGAAAAGCTGAGACGGCACGCCTTGTAAACTCTCGCAGTTTCTCAACAACTTCTCGTTCCAGTGGGGCCGGAACATCGTATTCGGTCAGCCCTTTTGTATATTTTGTTTCGAAATCAAAAAATTCATGTGAAGGTCTTATCCCCACAGGAGGCAGCAATTCAAACTCTTCAAGAGTTACTGCACCAACAGTAACCTCATAGCCTTCAACATACTCTTCGACTAAAATTTCGCCGTCATATTCTCGTGCCACTTCAACAGCTTCCGGCAGCTCAGTTGCATCAACGATCGAAAGACCTATGCTGCTGCCCTCGCAACGTGGTTTGACAACCATACGTTCAAAATCTTTTTTTATAACCGGCTCCTCATCAGCCTCCAGTATAAACCAGTCGGGTGTCGGCAGCTGGAGCTGTTCGACAATAAACTTAGTGTAGATTTTATCTATACAGATTGAACTGGCCGCCACTCCCGGACCCGTATATGGAATACCATGCCACTCCAGCATTCCCTGGATGACACCGTCCTCGCCTCCCCGGCCGTGCAAGGCCACAAAAGCGACGTCAACATCCGCTTCTGTCAAGCGGGAGCCAAGATCAACTTCAGTGTCAAACATACTAACCTCGGCGGGCGACTGCTCCAGCGCCTCTAACACAGCATGTCCACTCTTCAGAGAAACCTCGCGTTCCGCAGACTGACCGCCACATATAACTGCTACGTGTTTTGGTTGTTTCACCATAATCACCACTGATAGTTACTTAATAATTTGTAATTCAAGCTCAAGATCTATGTCGTAATAGTTGGAAATGCGGTGGCGCACACGCTCAATTAGCCGCAGGACGTCGGCAAAGCGGGCACCACCGCAATTTATTATAAAATTAGCATGTTTTTTAGATATCATCGCATCGCCCTCTCTGAGTCCTTTTAAACCAGCCGCATCTATAAGAGCGCCGGCGGACTCGCCAGGCGGATTTTTAAATACCGAACCGGCACTTTTTTCACTTAGCGGCTGCGTCTGCCTGCGGAGTCGATGATTTTTTCTTATGTTTTCTCGAACCACCTCAGTGTTTCTAACTTCAAGTGTAAACTGTGCCTCAACAATTACGCCTGCCTCCGGGAATGGACTCGAGCGATATGATAACTGCAGGTCCCGGCGGGAGATTTTGCGGCAATCGCCCGACTTTTCAACCACCCGCACCCAATCAAGAACATCAGCTATCGAGGTTTCAAACGCGCCGGCGTTCATCGCCACTGCACCGCCGATGGTTGCCGGCAATCCGGCAGCCCACTCAAACCCGGATAAACCGCGGCGGGCACATTCAGTTACAATTTTAGCTAGAGATGCACCAGCTTGAGCTCGCAGGTGTTTCCCGGCGAAATCAAACCGACTTAGGTGCTCGCCAAATTTAACAACTCTACCTGATAGACGTTTTTCCTGAACCAGCAAATTGCTCCCACCACCAAGGATGTGGACCCGGCTCTTCAATGCAGTTGCCTGCCCGATTAAGTTCTGAACCTCAGAAATACTTTCCGGTTCATAATACCGTTGTGCCGTTCCACCAATACCAATAGTTGTCAGCGGAGCAAGAACCTTATCCTCCGTTTGACGCATCTTTTAACTCCCTCAACTTTCGGGCAACACGATCCTGTATCGGTTCGGCGTATTGAACGACATCACCAGCACCAAGCGTAAATAAAACCTGCTGGTGATCTGGTTCGAAAACCGCCTCAACCCAATCAAGTACCTGCTCACGATCAACAGCAAAAGCTGTTGTTTTAGCTGAACAGTGCTTAAGAATTTTGTCTTTTAAGAAGTCGATATTAACACCCGGCACCGGTTCCTCGCCGGCCGCATAGACATCAGTTACACAGAGCTTATCTGCCTCTTGCAGGGCCTCGCCAAACTTGCCGGCCAATAGCTCTGTACGCGAATAGCGGTGCGGCTGAAAAACTACCAACAGCTCTCCATCAAAGCTGTTCGCAGCGGCACTGAGTGTATTTTTTACTTCAGTCGGGTGATGAGCGTAATCATCGTAGATAATAAAATTTTCAACTCGTCCCTTGTAATCAAAACGCCTGGCAACCCCTTCAAAACTCTTGAAAGCCTGCTCTATTTTTTGAAAGTCAATACCCATTTCCAGAGCCAGTGCCGTTGCGGCAAGAGCGTTTTGAACGTTAAAATCACCGGGCAAAGGCAGTATTAAATCGCCTATTTCCCTGTCCTCTCGTTGGACCGTGAATGTCTGCTTGCCATTTTTTTGTCGACAGTTGACGGCACGTAACTGATTGTGGTCCTCAAGCCCATACGTCTGATGAGGTTTGGTTACTTTAGGCAACAGATTTTGCAGACGTGGATCATCCCCACATATAGCAGTAAAACCATAAAATGGAACCGAATTTATAAAATCCAGGAACGCCTGTTCCAATTTTTTCATTGTGCCGAAATAATCAAGGTGGTCGTCTTCGATGTTGGTTACGGCACTAAGCACCGGCATTAATTTCAAAAAGGATCCGTCCGACTCATCGGCTTCAACAACAATATGATCTCCACTTCCCAGCCGGGCGCCAATACCAAGATTATGCATCCGGCCGCCAACAACCACCGTCGGGTCATATTCCGCAGTTCGTAAAATATGTGACATCATCGCCGTCGTGGTTGTTTTGCCATGAGTGCCGGCTATGGCTATCCCCTCCTTCAGCCGCATCAACTCTGCCAGCATCTCGGCCCTCGGAATCACCGGAATTGATCGCTCCCGGGCAGCCTTCACTTCGCAGTTATCATCATCAACTGCCGAAGTTCTGACGACAACGTCGACTTCTTCTACGTTCTTTGCGGCGTGCCCGAGAGTAATTTTTGCGCCGCGACGGCGCAGGTTCCGAACCCGGGCGTTCTCGTTAATGTCCGAGCCACTGACGTTGTAACCAAGCGTCAGCAGAACCTCAGCAATACCACTCATACCAATTCCGCCTATTCCAACGAAGTGAATCGACTGAGTCCTTCTAAATTCCATTTTTAGCGATTCCCCGAAATGTTAAGAATTGTCCCTACAATAATCATATTGACCACAAGTGAAGTCCCACCATAGCTGATAAAAGGCATGGGAACCCCGGTAGTTGGCAAAAATCCTATGACAACAGCCAGATTCATTATTGCCTGCAGCGCTATCAGTGACGTCATGCTGACTCCCAGCAATCTGGTATAAGGAGAGCCAGTTTGAAGACTCACTGTTATCCCCCTGTAAACCAGAAATACTAGCAAGGAGAGCAGAATCCCGATTCCAATCAGACCAAGCTCTTCACCCAATACAGCAACAATTGAATCAGTAAACGGTTCCGGGAGATAACGGTGGACCCCGGTACCAAGACCACGTCCCAGAACACCACCGGAAGCCAGAGAACGCATTAAATGTATAGATTGATACCCGCCTGCCAGCGGATCCGACCAGGGGTTTATAAACGCAACTATCCTGGCACGCCGGTAACCGCTTATAAAAATTGCCACCCCGAGTACAGGCATTAGTAGAACTAACAGCGAGAAGAGGTGGCGATAGGCAAAACCTGAAATAAATAGCAGTATTAAACTAACGCTAAAAATCTGGATAGAAGAACTCAGATCGGGCTGGATCAACACAAGCAGAGCCGGTATCCCTCCAAGAATACAGACAAACAAAAGATCTCTAAACGCTGTCTTCTCCCTCTGCTCTATTCGTGTTAAATATAAAGTCCCCGCCAAGATGACGCTCAATTTAGCCAGCTCAGCCGGTTGAAACCCAAATATTCCCAGATCGAGCCAGCGTCGCGAACCACGGGTCATGACACCAATGAAGGGCACCAGGACCACCAAAAGCAGAATTATGACCATAACATAGAAAAGCGGAGTTAATTTTTCAATTACCTCAAGGGGCAGAAAAGTGATACCAATACAGATACCCAGGGCAATAATTGCCCAGATTAGCTGCCGGTGAAAAAAGTAAGGAGTCTGCCCTACCAGCTCGTATGCTTCTATTGCACTGGAGCTGTAGATCATAACCAGCCCAAGCCCGGTAAGCACAAGAGCAACAAGTAATATCGACCAATCAATATTTGAGACTTTACGCATCTGCCGCTACCTCCCTCGCCCAGCGTCGAAAACAGCGGCCACGCTCGCGGTAATTATTAAAAGCATCAAAACTGGTCCCACCGGGTGAAAGCAACACTGTTGTCCCTTCGCCGGCACGAACTATTAGTTCTTTCACCGCTTTCTCCCAGCCCTGAAATTCTGTGGCGCTCAGATCGTACTTTTGACAGCCATCTTTCAAGCGGCTGAGGAGAGAGTCCTCGGCACATAAGTATAAATTTTGTAAATCACTGCGACGGTTTTGTAGCACTTGTAAAAGTTCATCAAAATTAGCCCCTTTGTCGCCTCCGCCGAGAATAATACTGAATTTGCCCGGAGTAGCTTCTACAAGTGCACGGACGGAGGTCGGTGTTGTCCCTTTTGAATCATTAATTACTCGGCATTCTCCCACCTCAATTAATTCAGCACGGTGGGGTGGCACGCTAAGCTGCAAAAGGGCTGTCCGAAGTACTTGTTCGCGCGCTGGCGGCTGGACAAGCCCCAGGGCGGCAAGAAAATTTTCCGGGAAAATATTTATTAAATGAGGAAACTCAGCTGCCGGTACCTGCAGCTCGCCGTAACTCAAACCGGAATCAGACCAGCTAATTTCATATTTGCTTCCCTGAACATGCGTCCGATCAAAATAGACTTTATCGTCAACGTCTATTTTTTCGGCAGCCGGCGCATCAATTAACTCGAGCGGCATACAGACACGACCGTTGGATTTTGTTCGCTGCAGTAGCTCCCATTTGAGACCGTGGTATTCGTCCAGTGAATCGTGTCGATCCTGATGATCGTCGCCAAGGTTGGTAAGCAAAGCATGGTCTGGACTAAACTCAACCATTGATTCAACCTGAAAGCTACTTACTTCGACGACATAATTTGTTCGCTCATCACCGTGCTCAAAAACAGCGTCAATAAACGGGCGGCCGCGGTTACCGCAGACAACCGTCTCCCGGCCTGAAGCGGCAAGCAGGGCGCCGATAATCTCAACACAGGTGCTCTTGCCATTAGTCCCGGTGATCGCCCAGACCTTTCCCGAACAGAGCCTGAAGGCGATTTCAACTTCTGCCTGAACAGACAGATCCTTCTGGCGAGCTTCGAGAACAAGCTCGTTGTCGGCTGGAATACCGGGACTGATAATCAAGCGATCCAGACCAGGCGGTAGACCGGATGGTGAAAAAAGCCATTCAATTGACGGATCGCTGTTCGCCCGTTCAGATTCAAAATCATCAGGGTTACCGTCCTCAATAACAATTAAACGGTGAACCAGAGGAGCCAGTCGCCTGGCGACAGCACGTCCCGTTCGGCCGTAGCCATAAACGGCCACAGTTTCATTTTTAAACTCCGCTACAAGATCTTGCTCGTGAGTCATTGATTTCACCGTCATCGTAGTTTTAAAGTGCTGAGCGCAAAGAGCGCAAGGATTATGGCAACTATCCAGAATCGTATAGTTATTTTACTTTCAGCCATTCCGTCAAGTTCAAAGTGATGGTGCAATGGAGCCATGCGAAAAAAACGCTTGCCGGTGGCTTTATACCAGCCGACCTGAAGTATTACCGAAAGCGCTTCAATAACAAATATACCGCCTACAACCAGCAGTAAAAGCTCTTGTTTTATTAGAACAGCGACAAGACCAATAGAGCCGCCAAGCGGCAGAGCACCGGCGTCGCCCATAAAAAGCTCGGCGGGATGAGCATTAAACCAGAGAAAACCCAGGCAGGCCCCTATCATAGACGCTATAAAAACTGTTAACTCGCCACTCCCCATTACATTGGGGACCTGTAGATACTCAGAAAATATATAGTGGCCGCTGATGTATGTCATCCCGCCATAGGCAACAGCCACAAAAATTACTGTTCCTACAGCCAATCCGTCCAGACCGTCAGTTAAATTAACAGCGTTTGAACTACCAAGTATTACCACCATTACAAATGGAATATATAGTGCCCCGAGAGGAATCCAGGCCGCAGTAAAGAAAGGGAAAAAAAGTGAATTGCCCAGCTCCGTCCTGAACTCTTCCCCCAACCAGAGTAGCCTCAGGGGCAGCTCCATGTTAAACACCCAGACAGCGATGATAGCGGCAATTATCAATTGTCCAATAATTTTAGTCCGTATTGAAACCCCGTCGCTGGCCGGATAATAAATCTTGAGCCAATCGTCAACCGCTCCCAGCAACCCAAGGCTGAGCAGCACTAAAAGCGCCATCTGAACAAAACTATTGCTCAGGTCGGCCCAGAGCAGCGTTGAAATAGCAACAGCGGCAACAATAAATATACCACCCATAGTAGGAGTCCCGGTTTTACCCTCCTGGAATTCCAGGTAAGGGCGACCGCGGTTCAAAGCCATCTCCCACTCCTTCAGCCTGGGAATAAACCACCAGGCAAGGGTCCAGCAGAGAATTAAACTGGTTACCGCCGCATAAGCAGTTCGAACGGTGATAAACCTGAACAGGCGAATAAATGAATACCAGGTGTCCGGCTGGTAAAAGGTCTCGTAAAGTGCGTGCATCATTGTTTGGTCTTCCACCTTTCGATAAGCTTACTTAATCCTACGGCATTTGAGCCCTTAATCAAAACAGAGCGATAAGAGGTCGGGACCAGCCCGTTGAGCTCCTCGACCGTTTCATGCAAGCTAAGGTTAGGGTCCCCTCCCATTCCTTTAGCCAGCTGTTTTCCATATTCACCGACAAACTTAACCTCAAGATCTTCAACTTCACTCAATTTCTCCCCGATCTCGCGATGTGCTTCGGGCGCCTGGTCACCCAGCTCCTTCATTGTCCCCAGAACTGCAAGACGGGGCGGAGAAAGCTCTTCTAACCGCTCAATGGCCGAAAGCATTGAATCAGGGTTGGCGTTGTAACTGCCGTCAATAACGGTGGTCTCCCCTATCATAATCTCCTGACCACGCCCGGCCAGCGGTTCAAATCGGGCCAATCCCTCCCTTATCGCCGTTTCCTCAAGTCCCAGCTCAAATGCCGCCAGAATCACAAGAATTGCGTCTTTTAAAATTTCATCCCGGGTGAAAGTAACTTCGAATTTGTTTTCGCCCACTCTGATTTTGCCGACCCCGGGACCTATACTCCAATCAACCTCCACATCACCACCGGCGCTGCGGGACGGAACCCGCGCCGGTGCCGTGGAAGACTGGAGCAAAATATCTTTGTAACGCACCCAGCCTGGAACGATCCCCAACCCGTCCGGGGGAAGACCGGCCAGTAGCTCGGCTTTTTCACGAGCAACACTTTCAACTGTCTCCAGACCGGCAAGATGAGCGCGGCCAATATGTGCTATCAGACCCATGTCAGGGGCAAGTATTTCCGTCAACCGCTTGATTTCTCCAGGCTGATTCATGGCTACCTCGGCGACTAAAATATCAGCGCCACCGTAGTTTAAAATAGTCAGCGGCAAACCAAGCTGGTTGTTGTAGTTGCCGGGTGACCTGTGAACCTGATATTTTTCCGAGAGAACTGCAGTTAGCATTTCTTTGACCGTCGTTTTGCCACAGCTACCGGTAATACCGATTACATAATCATCAAGTGTGCGTCGGTAAAACTTCGCCAGACGTCCTAATGATTCTTCAGAATCTTCAACCAGCAGTTGTGGAATATCAACATCCTGTTCACGTTCTACAATCGCAGCCACAGCACCGTTATCATGCGCAGCTTGTAAGAAACGATGACCGTGAGTGTTTTCACCCTGCAAAGCCACAAAGAGGTCTCCCGGTTCACAATTACGGCTGTCTATCCTGACTTTATTAATTACACGTGGAGGTTTTTTCGTCCAGCGCTCAACTTTAAACTTTTGACTCAGCTCAGCTAACGGGATAGCAGATTTACTTCGTTTCAAACCGTTTCCAGAACCTCCCTTGCCACCCGGGCGTCGTCAAATGGAATAACTCGAGTTCCAATAATTTGCTCAGTTTCATGACCTTTGCCCAGAATAAGAACCAGGTCCTCGGGAGCCGCCCGCTCGACGGCATCCCGAATTGCCTGGCCACGGTCCACCCGGACGTGAAACCGATCCGCTTCCATTCCAACCACAACATCATCAATAATTTTTTTGGGGTCCTCAGAGCGAGGATTATCTGAAGTTACCACAGCGTAATCAGCAAGTCGATTGACCGCCTCGCCCATTGCCGGACGTTTGCCCCGGTCACGATCTCCGCCGGCACCAAACACACAGATTATCCGCCCCCGGGTGAGCGGTTTCATGCTTCTAATAACATTTTCCACGGCATCCGGTGTGTGTGCGTAGTCAACAACGATATTCGGTTGCGACGCAATTTTTTCACAACGCCCGGGAACATTATCAGCACCGGCCAACCCCTTTTGGATAGAGTTAATCCGAACCCCCAGTTCAGCGGTCAGTGCGGCCGCCAGGGCCATATTTTTGTAATTATGAAGACCGGTAAGCGAGGACTCAAAGACTACTGGTTCTTCGGCGATCGGCATCTGCATTTTTAAGCGTGTTCGAGTGAGGTTGGAATCAGACTCAACCACTCTATAATCATTATCCCCGGGACCGACAGTAACCGCGTCTATTTCTTTAGCCAGGCGACAGGCGTATTCGTCACCGACATAGACAACGGAAGAGGAACTCTGCTGAAATAATTTTTTCTTGGACTGGTAATATTCTTCCATTTCACCGTGATAGTCCAGATGGTCCTGGCTGAGGTTTGTAAAGCCTGCTGCAGTAAATGAAAGCCCCTTCACACGACCCTGATCCAGACCGTGCGAAGAGACCTCCATCACCGCTGCAGTTGCTCCGGCATCAGCCCACGCGCGCAAACACTTGTATGTTCCGACGAGCGAAGGAGTCGTACAATCCACTGCAAACTCGCTCCCGTTGAATCGACGTTCAATTGTCCCAATCAGGCCGACAGATTCCCCTTCTGCTTCCAAAATTGATTCAACAAGATGAGTTGTAGTGGTTTTGCCGTTAGTACCGGTTATTCCAATCAGAGTTAGTTCCCGGTCCGGCCGCCCGTAAAAACGGCGCAGTAAATCGGGTAATATCTCTTGAGGATGGTCAACTGTAAGAATTGGGATGGATATTTCATCAGGTAGGTGGTTCTGCTTGTCTTTAGCAACAACAAGGGCTGCTGCTTCACTCGCCACCGCTTCATCAAGATAGAGGTGGCCGTCAGTTTCATGACCCCGGCAGGCTACAAAAATCTCCCCGGGTTCCAGATGACGGGTGTCATCATTTATGCCGGTAATTTTACAGCCGGCAATATCATTTTTTATTTCCGTTTCAATCCCATTCACAAGTTCCTGCAACAGCACTATTAACTGTCTCCCTTAACTGAAAGATCTATTCTATCCCTTCTTCACCTCCCCCCTCCAGCGGCAGTTGCGCCCAACGGCGCCGATCCAACTCAAGAAGCGGCACCGTGTCAACCATCTCCATACCCAGTTCCGAGACAGCAATCCACTGAATTCTATCCAAACGCTGCAACTGTGAGACCTCGATACGCTCCGAGTGAACTTGCATGCGCAGCTCGAGATTACGCTCACGCAGCAGATCAACCCGATACTCCAGGCGAGCTTCCTCAACCTGCCGGGCGATAATCTGAGTACACAAGGTCACAGCCAGTAAAAAGACTAAAAGTGAAAGAAGGAAAGTGCGAGACGAGATTGAATCACGACGCGTCCGAACTATATTTTGGAGCCAGCTCAACAGCCCGTTGAAAGATGATATGGCTCGGTCGGAGCGGTTGCGGTAGTATTTATTATTCTGGCGAACCATTATGGCTCCATCCCCTGGTCTGAAAATTAGTACGTCAAAAAGCATGTGCAGTGCTGTATTTACAGTCGTCAATATTAGTCTATTTCTAAAGCGCCAATCAACTCTCCTTCTGCCCCAAATAAAGAACAAACGGAGCGATTGACCACCCTATTACTATATTTGTGATTTTATTTTCGGTCGAATAGTGTATTTAAGTTGTATAAAATTAGCTCATTCTAACTGCTCTCAGCTTGGCCGATCTCGATCTCGGATTAACACTTACCTCCTCCTTTCCGGGTGTAACTGGTGATTGAGTTACCACGTCAGCAACTTTTTCAGCATCACAGGCGCAGGCCGGCAATTCTGGCGGACAGATACAATCCTCTTCCAGACTTCTGAAATAATGTTTTACTATTCTGTCCTCGAGAGAGTGAAAGCTTATTACAGCCAGCCGGCCTCCTGATACCAGCAGCCTGGTCGCCATCTCCAATGACTCGCGTAGCTGTTCCAGCTCACGATTAACTTCAATCCTGAGAGCCTGCAGCGCCCGCGCCATCTCTCGATTAATCATGTGCGGCGGGACAACCGCTTCAACTGCTTTTTTTAAATCTTCCACAGTATCGAGCGGCCGCCGCTCACAGATGGATCTCACGATGGGTTTTAAAAAACGCAGCTCACCAAACCGTCCAAAAATACTCAATAGCCTGTCCGGCGCCGCGGCGTTTAGCAACGCACTCGCGGGCTGCCCCTCTTTACTACAAAACCGCAGATCAAGGGGGTCGGTGAGATACCGGTAAGAAAATCCTCTTCCCGCCCGGTCAAGATGATACGAGCATATCCCCAGGTCGAAATATATCGCATCTACAGAATTTTCTTTGCAAATACGACCCATTTCGCAGTAGCTGCTGTTATACAGCCCGACTCTTTCATCAGCTCGAAAAAACTCGGGAATTCGACTGAAAACTTCCGGATCACGCTCAAAACCTATCAATTTGGCTTCAGTTCCCAGCCGCTCAAGAACTTCCGCAGCATGACCACCAAATCCAAACGTGGCATCAATCACCATATCTGATTGTGAAAGATCAATTAATTCAACTAACTCCCGCTTCAACACCGGTTGATGTCCCGGTTTCCTATCAGACACAAAACTCACTCTTTACCTGGAACTTTTTGTTGAACCAGTGAAAAGTTCCGTCTTATATTTTTTCAACCAGATGCAAATCGGGAGGTTCAGGCGGAACCTGTAAATACCTCTTCGGCCGCCTGCTCGGGGTCAACTTCCGCCTGATACTCCTCCCACCTCGATGGCGGCCAGAGCTCAACGGTGTTAAAATTCCCAACCACAGTGACTTCTTCTTCAATACCGGCCCATTCCAGCAGCCGATCGGGAACGACAATGCGCCCCTGGCTATCCGGGCTTACACGCTGGGCTCGGGCCGAGAAAAATCGACGAATCTGCCGGGCCCGCTGACTTGGCCCCTCCGAACCCGCGTTCCCCAGTAGCTCCATCCAGACCTCGTTCGGATAAATAGACAGACAGTTGTCAAACCCGACCGAGAGGATTAACTCCTCCTCGTCAGCCAGGGCCTTCCGAATCGAAGCGGGCAGCGTTATTCTATTTTTTGGATCGACACTATGTCGATACTCGCCATACAACCCATATTGTTGCTTCATTTTTTACCTCTGTCAAGAGTTTAATCCACTTTGCACCACATTTACCCACTTCCTGCCATAGTTATACCACCTACACCCCACCGCTGTCAAGTTTTTCTTCTGATTTTCTGGCTATTTTTGATTATTGATAAAAAGATAGGGAGGAAAGGCATAAAAATAATTCGGCTATTTTAAAGCGTAGTGCGGCTTTCAGTCGTGAGAAGGGGAAAAAATAACAGCAAACTCAGTGGACGGCTGTTTTTTAAAGACAAGCTCACCTACAAGCTGTTCTTCGGCCAGAAGACGAACAAGTTGCAACCCCAGTGAATCAGACTCTTCTACAGAAAAATAATCCACAAAACCACGCCCATTGTCTCGAACGTAAAGCGTCAGATTATCGTCTTTTTCTACCAGACCGGTCTCAAGCCGAAGCTCGTCCTCTGAATTAACAGCCGCGTGTTGAAACGAGTTAGCAACCAGCTCATTCAGAATAAGTCCGCAGTAAATAGCCTGGTTGGAATGCAACTTAACATTGGCGCAGAAGTTCATCTGAATGTTGTAGTTACTGTCGTCAGCAAAAACTTCAGCAGTGCTTTCAACCAACCGAGTAAAATAACTTTCCGGATCAATCTGATCGGGATTGGAGGTTCTATATGTCTCGCGATGAACTTCCGCCATGGCAAATATACGCTGACTACTTTCTTCAAGTGCTTCAATCGCAGCAGCCGAAACTTCGCGATCCTGCAGCCTGTATTTTTGCATCTGAAGCAGACTGGAAACCACCTGAAGATTATTTTTCACCCGGTGATGAACCTCCTGGAGGAGGGCTTCTTTTTCCGCCAGGGTGCGGCGGAGTTCAGCATCTTTTTGGCGGCGCTCAGTTATGTCAACAATATAACAAATGTGGTGAGAAAGCGTACCATTCTCCCAGACAAACCTGGTGTTATCCTGAACCCAGCGCACTTCCCCCTCTTTTGTTAACATCCGATATGGTTCCATAGTAATCGAGTTTTGTCCCCCCTGACGAGCACGACTGGATTCCTCATAGACACGCTTAACATCCTCTGGATGTATAAGCTCGTCACCCGTAAACCCTTTCGCCAGCACTTCTTCTGAACTGTAGCCAAGTACTTCTTCCACATTTTCAGATACGTATTCTATTTTACTCGTCTCGTCGCCGCTGAGTTTAAAAACTACTACCGGCCCTCTGGCGAAAACGTCTCTTTCCTCGACAAGCGCCTTCTGGGCTCGACGACGCCCGTCAACGTCACGGACAACCCCCACAAGTCTCTGGCCTCCCCTCTCCGCGTCAGCAAGCCGACCGTGATCATACAACCACTTCCAGTTCCCGTCTCGAGTCTTAAATCGATATTCAGTTTTAAAATACTCAGCCTCACCGTTTAAATGCGCTGTCAGAGCTTGATCCACGATCTCTCTGTCGGCCGGATGAATCCTCGACCGCCACCAGGCTTCGCTTGCTTCCACTTCCTCCGGCCTATAGCCTAAAACCTGGGGAATCCCTTTGTTGTAATCAATTGTTCCTTTTTTTAACTTCCAGTCCCAGACCCCAAGCTGACCGCCGTCCATGGCTAACGTTAAACGTTCGCGTGTTTCCTTTAATTCAGTTTCGGCACGGAGACGCTCTGTTATGTCACGAACAACCTCAACTACTCCAACAACATCTCCCTCTTTTTTAATCGGATAAGTGTAAACTTCAAGATATTTTTTTTCTTCATCAGGAAGACCTTCGACTACTTTTTTTCAATTTCGCCGGTTTTAAAAGAGCGTAAGGTTGGACACTTCTCGCAGGGCTCACTGCAATTGTGATAGGCCTGGTAACATTTTTTACCGACCAGCGGACTATTTTGAGAATACCACTGGTTCATTTTTGGGTTGACATAACAGATATCAAGATCCCTGTTGAGCACACTGATTCCTTCCTGGAGGCTTTGAATAGTTGTCTCCATTATCGAATCAACAGGAATTTCAGTTAGCGGTGAATCCATATCAAGCCTCTCCCTTGAAGTATAACGCCGGCGCCGGTGGTAAGCCGGATTCTGTTCTAAGGCGACCATTTATCTGGGCTGTTTCTTGCGAGACAGCTCAAGCGGCCCACCAAAGTTTGGCCTTGCTCCCGGGTGGGGTTTACCAGCACGCCAGCCTTGCGGCCGGCGGCCGGGCGGTAGCAGCAGACAGCCTGTGCCGGAGGCCCGGCACAGCCGCTGCCACATCCACCCGCTTTTCACCTTTTCCGAGCACTCAATCGAGTCTGCAAACGCCGAAGCCGTTAGCATTACTCCCTTGCCACCTCGATTGAGTGCTCGGTAGTATAGTCTCTGCGGCACTGGCCGGCCCCTCCTGTTTTATTCAAACAGACGGGGCTCCCGGATTTCCCGGGACACCCAATAGAGAGTCCGGACTTTCCTCCCAATCTGTTTTTTCAATTGTACAGATCAGGCGGTCGCTCACACCAGCGCCGGCACTAAGTATTTTACCATTTTATTCTTACTCAGTAATTATTCCGCCGCCCAGCACCCGGTCTCCCGAATAAAAAACCGCTGCCTGGCCGGGCGTAACTGCTCTTTGTGGCTGCTCAAAATCAACCTCAACGCAGTCCTCTCCCACCTCTTTTAGTCGCGCACGTGCTGGACTATGGCGATAGCGAATCTGCACCTCCACCGACTGATTTTCCAATTCAGACGGCGGCAAGATCCAATTTAATTGTTCTACCTGCATACGCTCGTCAAAGAGTTCTTCGCGCTTTCCCACCACCAGCTTGTTCTCAGCGGCGTCAATATCAATTACATAAATCGGGTGACCTACCGAGACCCCAAGCCCACGCCGTTGGCCAAAAGTATATTTTTCAATACCCTCGTGTTCACCTATTTTTTTACCGCTGGTGTCCACAATCGGACCGGGACGGCCCGCACCTTCAAGCAAATCGGTATAATCCCCCGCGTAGAAGTCCTGACTCTCTGCCTTCTCTTCTACCTTGAGCCCCAGCTCCGAGGCCCGATCGCGAACTTCTTTTTTCGTAAGCTCGCCCAGCGGAAAAAGTGTCCGGGCCAGTTGTTGCTGGGACAACGAATAAAGAAAATAACTCTGGTCCTTAGCACTATCGACTCCTCTAAGAAGCAGATGCCGGCCGTTCTCCTCACGACAGCGCACGTAATGTCCGGTGGCGTAATAGTCCCAATCCAATCCCGCCACCTCAAGCGCTTCCAGTAAGGCCCCAAACTTAAGCCGCCGATTACAACGCAGACAGGGATTTGGAGTCCTGCCCTGGTTGTATTCAGCGCGAAAATAATCCAATACAATCTCTTCGTATTCCTCTCTGAGATCAACGACGTGAAAAGGTATATCCAGTTGGTCAGCAACAATTCTGGCATCTTCGATGTCAGCAGCTTCGCCGGGCCCAAAACAGGCGTGCGCGTCTCCACCTCCGTCTTCCGGCGCATATTCATCGTTCCAGACCTGCATGGTTACACCAATTACATCGTATCCCTGCTCAACCAGCAGCGCCGCTGCAACGGAAGAATCCACACCGCCACTCATTCCCACAGCAACTTTTTTGTCAGCCAACTTCAATCATCCTTTCGAGCGCTACGGCGGCCCGCTCTCGTATATCTTCCGGCAGATCAACCTCGTATTTTTCTTCTTCTAACGCAGTCAGGACGTCCGTCAGCCGGCTCTGTTTCATCGCCGAACAGACTCGCGGCGTCCCTGCTGTATAAAAATCACTCTCGGGCGCAAGCTGCTCCAACCGGTTAACCAGCCCCTGTTCGGTGCCTATAAGAAATGTCCCGGGTTCACTCGTGCGAACACGCTCAACCATTCCGGCGGTCGATTCAACCCGGTCGGCAAGATCAATCACCTCACCGCGGCATTCAGGATGCACCAGTAACTCGGACTCCGGATAATTTTCTTGAGCTTTTCTCACTCCAGACTCGTCAATTCGGTTATGTACGTAACAGTAACCTTCCCAGGGTATAATCTTTTTGTTTACATAGCGCTGAACGTAGTTTCCCAGGTTACGATCAGGGACAAAAATCACCTCGTCCTCTTCCAAACTGCGCACCACCTGAATTGCGTTGGAAGAGGTGCAGCATATATCAGCTTCGGCCTTCACTTTTGCAGTCGTATTAACGTAAGCAACGACGGCCGCATCCGGGTATTTTTCTCGCATCTCGCGCACTCCCCCGGCACTTACCATGTCAGCCATGGGACAGTTTACTTCTGAGGCTGGCCGCGGCAGCAGGACTTTTCGCTCCGGCGAAAGGATTTTAGCCGTCTCGGCCATAAAGTTAACACCGCAGAAAACAATAATATCCGCTTCGGTATCCGCCGCCTGTTTGGATAATCCCAGGGAATCACCCAGAAAATCAGCCACATCATAAATTTCAGGCCGCTGATAGTTATGAACAAGCACAACGGCGTTCTTCTGCCGCTTCAGCTCTTCTATTTTTTCACGAAGCTCACTCATCTTTGTCACCACTTTTTGCATAATAATCCTTCACCGCCGCTTCAATCCCTTCCTCAGCAAGAAGCGAACAGTGTCTTTTTATACAGGGTAGACCGCCAAGCGCCTCCTCCACGTCCTCATTTGATATTTCAAGAGCCTCTTCAAGCGTCTTCCCCTTGGCCAGCTCAGTGACCATGGAAGAGGTGGCGATTGCCGCCGCGCAACCAAAGGTTTTGAACTTGATGTCTTCTATCACATCCTCCTCCACCTTTATCTGAATTAACATCTGATCACCACAGGTCGGGTTACCCACCTCCCCGACTCCGTCGGGATTTTCCATCTCTCCCATATTCTGAGGACTGGCAAAGTGTTCCAATACTTTTTCTGAGTAATCCATGCTTAACACCTTTTTATCAAAAAATTAAATCAACTAAATTTTTGGATTTTTTCCGTTCTGAGGACCGATATATTTCTGACATCATTCTCGTGGCCCTCGGGGCCACTTCCGAGGTATAAAGACCCCAAAACAACCCCATCCTGGGGTTTGAGGTCTTTATAAATCCGTCAGAAACACATCGGTCCTCAGAACTACCGTTTCTCTTTTACAAAGTAGGGACCAATTCCTATTTGACCAAAAATAAACGTATGGTGCAAGATAGGTCATGTCTTATTTTCGGATAATGAAGATGTCTCTTTGACAACATACAGGGAGCTACCTGCAGGTGTTTTTCGGAATTATAGCCGGTTGCAGGCCACGATGGCCTGGTTTGCAATCGGCTATACCTTGGAGGTTGCCTGGACCATTTAG
>Ga0207421_10001042_pt1 | contig 36107 bp, 35 predicted proteins | sample SodLakKL_010_SED_4_FD_187542 | JGI IMG/M metagenome (GOLD analysis project Ga0207421, IMG submission 187542) | Alkaline sediment microbial communities from Lake Tanatar, Kulunda Steppe, Russia - 8KL_010_SED (SPAdes) (version 2) | ecosystem: Environmental > Aquatic > Non-marine Saline and...
CAGTATCGGCAGGATTTCGGAGCCCTGGTCCTGGAGGCGCTGCAGCACTTCAGGATTGTCCCGGAATTTTTCGGGTTCCTGACCGAGGTTGTAGCGATTGACCATCACCCCCTGTGACTCCAGCCATTTGAGATCCTGAGCGAAAGTGACCAGCTTGTCATCTACATCGGGACCGCAGACACCGGTACTGCAACACATGGCGGGGTCGTAAACTTCAAGCAGGGTGGTGGTTTCGGTTTCTTGTCGCATAATATTATTTGTACTTGTTTATTCATGATTTAACAAATTATTCATCGCAAATATACGATGAATAAACCCGGAATCACAAAAAAATGATTGAATCCGGAATTAAAGTCTGATTATTAAAATCTGAACCGGACATAATTTGAAGTTTATGGTTTTGTGCCGTTCAGGGTAATGCTGAGCACCCGGAACGTATCGGGATATGATGAAGGATCACTGATCTTGCCGCTGATGATATCCCGGCCGGTGTCGTCCGAGTCGGCAAGCACCCGGCGAATCCAGTCGGAGGGAATGGAAATTTCCCGTTCTTTGCGGATGCTGATATCGGTAAAACCGGTATTTTCTACGATGTCAAGATACGTATCCTTCTGTGTGGCGCCCGAAACGCAGCCCACATAGGCCTCGGCCGCTTTCCGGATGGGATCCGGAATATCCCCTTCCAGCACGATGTCCGATATGCTGAAGTGTCCGCCGGATTTCAGCACCCGGAAAATTTCAGAATAAGCCCGGTTTTTATCCGGAACCAGATTAAGTACACAGTTGGAAAGCAGAACATCGAATTTGCTGTCATCAAAGGGCATGTTTTCGATATCACCGGTAATGAATTCCATATTCTCATAGCCGAGCTTGCGGACATTTTCCCGGGCCTTGTGCGTCATGGCATCGGAAAAATCGAGCCCTGTCAATCTTCCCGTAGCTCCTGTGATGGAGCGGGCGACAAACAGGTCGTTTCCGGCACCACTGCCAAGATCAAGAACTGACTGGCCGGGAGCCAAACCGGCATGTTCAACGGGAATACCGCATCCCAACTGCAGATCCGCACCAGGGTGATAGCCCTGTAGCCGGTCATAGGATTCGGCCATTATTGTAAAACCGGCACCGGTTTCCGACCCGGTTTTATTACTGGAGTCGCAACAACCGGTTGTTCCGCAGCAGGAAACATCCTGACCGGCATCTGATTGGATAGCAATGTCGCTGTATTTTTTTCTGACCAGTTCTTTCAGTTTTTCGTGGTGTTGGGTACTCATCTCTGTTGTTTTTGCTGATTAATGAATGGCAAAAAAGTATTGCTGCATGTGGAGCGTTTTACATATAATTCATCGGCAAATAACGATAAAAAAGAGTGCCAGCTCACTGTTTCGGGAAGTGTGAATGATAAATGCAAGGGTGTATTCAGCAGCAATCCGTGAAATTTCCGGTAGAGAACATTTCCCCGAGAGAACTCAGAATCTTGCGCAATTCGGCTATCCCATCCGGATCCAGGCAGTAACAGGTGCGGACACCGCTGCTTGTACCGGTAATCAGTCCGGCATCCTTGAGCACCTTCAGGTGTTGCGATACGGTCGATTGCGCCAGGGGGAGCACATCCGTAAAATCGCCGCAGAAACAGGTATCACGTTGTGTTAGCAGCTTGAGAATGGCCAGCCGCACGGGATGGCCCAGTGCTTTGCTCAGCTGTGCGCAACGTTTGATGTCCTGATCTTCTGTAGCTGTTCGGCTTCTTTTCAGCGACGGTTCTTCGATAGCGGGCATGAGATGTTGTGATCGGTAATGGCCGGATTGTTTTATCGGTATTAAACGATAAAATATAAAAAACCCGGACTCCGATTCAAAATGGAAAGGCAACGTATTTGAATCGGGATCCGGTGGAGCTCCGTATTACAGATGGAGTTGATTTATTCAGAAATAAAACCGGTAAGACAGGCGGATGTTCCGTCCCATCATGGGGATGTCGCGCTGTTCAATGCGCGACAGGTGATCCCGCCAGGTAACATCGAACAGATTTTCTGCAGTCAGGGTAATGTTATGAATACGGGAGGAGCCCAGACGGGCACCAAGGGAAGCTTCGGTCAGCGTATACCCGTCGGTTTCTTCTTCACTTGCGGCAGTGCGCTCCTGGGAGAGTACGTGCCGGACTCTGACCGATGCCCACCATGTTCCGGTATCGAATGTGGTTTCAGCAAAGGTTCGCAGCGGAGGCATGAAAGGCAGCGGTTCGCGTGAACCGTTTTCCAGTTCGCTTCCGCGGATAAAGTCTCCGCCCAATGAAATGGACAGCTGTCCGGTCAGATTGCGTTTTGCGAAAAACTCTGCACCCAGCAATTCGGCATCGGTACTGAAATACTCAAGCACCGGATAGCCCCGCGACGGTTCAGTCTCCCCGGTAGGCCGAAGGGAGATATAATTGGTTACACGGTTGGCAAAAAGTGCCAGATGCAGCTGCCATCCGGAGGTGCGGTAATCCAGAAATAGATCAGTGCTGTAACCTGTTTCGTCATCAAGGTCGGGGTCGCCGACTTCGTAGGCGCCGGCAGCGAAATGAATGGCATCGGCGAAGAGCTCTTCAAGCGATGGGGTGCGGTGTGAACGTGCAAACTGTATGCCGGCGTCCAGATTGCCGGACAGCGGTCCGCTTGCACCGATGGATCCTGCCCATATTCCCTGGCTGCGCGTGGTGCCGGCCTCGGGGAAATCTTCATTGGAAAGCGAGCGGATGTAGTTCCACTCCAGCCTCAGACCACTTTGCAGCCGCCAGTTTCGCGGCAAACGCAACTCCTCGACGATAAAACCGGCAGTGGTCCAGCCGCGGGCGTCAGGGGTAAGTGCTTCTTCACCTCCGACCGAAACATCCCGCCATTCAAAGGTGATTCCGGCCGTTCCATTATCTATGGCACCGCGTTTACCATGCTGAAACAGCACGTCTGTCTGGAAAAAGTGGTGATCAACCGCCAGCTCGAGGTCAACATCGTCCAGGACACCATCTGCATATTTATACTCGATCTCCTCGTGGGTGTAGTAGTTGTATACCATACGGGCCTCGGCGGCATTCCAGAAATGGTGGTCCAGCTTGTAATGAGTCGTTCCCTGGACGGCCAGCCGCTGCATCTCCAGTTCCACCTCTTCATCCAGATCAAAAGGGTCTTCCGGAATACCGTAGGTTTTATCTGAATACTGGATGGATCCCCCGCTGTAACCACTGTTGTAGCGCCAGGCGCCGCCGGCTCCGATGTCGATGGACCGCATATCGGTACCCGGGATTTCCCCTTCGGGGGTTTGCATGTCGCCGGTGTTCCGGAGACTGCTTCGGAAAGTATAGGCGCGGTCTCCGAGTCCGTAGGTCAGACGTGTCACACCGTTCAGGGATGAGCTTCCGCTCTGTCCTTCGGCTCCAAGATAACCGGAAGTCCCGTCCGCCCAGCGGGAAGGGATATCGCCGGAATGAACATTGATAATGCCACCCATAGCACTGGATCCGTAAATCAGACTTGCCGGTCCCCGGACGATATCCACCCGGTCAAGGGAAGAGGGATCCATAATGACAGCATGGTCGTGTCCGGTCGCGGAAAAATCACCCATCTTCATACCGTTTTGAAGTACCTGAATTCGCTCACCGTCCATACCGCGGACGACAGGCCGGGCCGGAGCATTGCCCATGGATCGCATGGCCACACCGCTTTCACCATCCAGAAGAGTTCCGATAGAAGCGGTGTTGCGCTTCTGGACTTCCCTGGCTGTATAGCTTTGCGTGGGCTGATAGCGGGTGATGCGGTCAAAAAGAGACCCGACCACAAGCAGTTCGTCTGTCAGAACCACCTCCTGCTCCAGTGTGAATGCAAGATGACCGTCATCATCCATTTCGGATGCATCTGCTGGCCATGAGATATTGGTTTCCAATGTCTGAAAACCGACATGGCGGATGACCAGTGTCCAGGATCCGGATTGCAGTCCGGGCAATTCAAAATGGCCATGCTGATTGGCGGTGGTTCCGGATTGAAGTTCCGGTATCCACACCGTAGCTCCGGGCAGCGGATCGCCGGCGGTGTCGGTGATGATACCTTTCAGTGTTTGTTCTGACTCCCCGGATCCGGCAGCTCCGGTCATGTTAAAGGCTGATGCCGGTTGCAGAATGATCAGTGTCAGCAGGGATGCTGATGCACAGAGCCGGGCAAGTCGTAAGCAAAATTGTTTCATAGATAGCAGAGTACGCTTTCATTGTGATTGGCGAAATTGAAAGCAATCTCTGCTATTTATATGAAGTCTAAATAAATTTTCAGGGTTTTTTGACAGAACGTGCAGCAATCAGGCTCACTGATACAGCAATAAGGCTCACTGTTCTTCTTTCCACTTCACTTCATCGGCAAAGGTCTCTTTTTTCCAGACAGGCACCTCCTCCTTGAGTCTGTCGATCAGCTCGGCAGTGGCATCAAGCGCCTGTTTCCGGTGGGGCGAACTCACGGCGACAACCAGTGAGCATTCGCCTACAGGCACTTCACCGGTTCGGTGAAAAACCACAATCATCCCGGCATTATGGCGGTTACAGGTTTCAGCTGCAAGGGATGAGAGCACATTCAGGGCCATCTCTTCGTAGCAGTCATAATACAGGGTCTGAACCTGACGGCCCTTTTCGTGATTCCGGGTCATACCGGTAAAGATATTGACCGCACCGCAATCGGAACGGCCGGCAAAACCTGCAGCATCTTCGACGGAGGGAATCTGTTCTCCGATGACGATCCAGATGTTATCCTGTACGAGTTCCTGCATGAGTTTACTAATTATTTTGACATATGAGCGTCAGCCTCCGATGGTGGTCATGGTTCGTCCCGGCATATCCGCAAGCTCAAACATGCCTGCATGCTGTTTTTTCTTGGCCCGGATGGATTCCCGGATGATGGGCTCAAGGTCGTCTCCGCGACGCAGCGGAGTACGCAGATCGGTTTCGTTCTCCGAGAACAGGCAGTTTTGAATTCCGCCGTTGGCCAGAAGCCGGATCCGGTTGCAGCTCCCGCAGAAATGCTCGCTCATGGAGCTGATGATGCCGATGCGGCCCCGGAACCCCGGGATGGAATAGTGGCGGGTCGTGTCGTGGGCGGCGTCGGAGTCACGGACCAGCATATACCGGTCAGCGAGTGCTCCCCGGATGGTTTCCGCAGGAACCATTTTCCGGTCATCCCACCGGTTACCGTCGAACGGCATAAATTCGATGTACCGGACAGTCACAGGCATGGCCCGCGCAAGCTCTGCAAAATCGACGATTTCATCGTCATTCACTCCACGCATGACCACCATGTTCAGCTTCACGCGAAAATCATGGTCGACCAGCTGCCGGATATTCTCCATGACGCTTTCAAAGCCGGGCCGGCGGGTAATCAACCGGAAACGGTCGGGTTCGAGTGTATCCAGACTGACATTGATGTTTCGCAGACCGATGTCTGAAAATAAATCGATAAACCGGTCCACCAGCAAACCGTTGGTGGTCAGTGCCAGTTCGACAGGCCGTTTGCCAAGTGCCCGGAACATTTTGTCCACATCCTGCCGGACCAGCGGCTCTCCTCCGGTAATCCGGATTTTTCGCACACCGAGCTCACAAAACGTATCGATAATGGAGAGCAATTCTTCGTAGCTGCACAAGTGCTCTTTAGGAGAGAGCGGGACACCATCGGCAGGCATGCAGTAATGGCACCGCAGGTTGCACCGCTCGGTCAGCGAAACCCTCAGATAATCGTGGACGCGTCCGTGTGTGTCGTATAATTTCGGCATGGAGAGCAGGACAAAATATTGGATAGCAAAGGGTCAGCCGCCGGAAACAGGTGTGATCAGAGCCACTTCATCGCCGTCCTTAAGCAGTGTATCGCCGTTTACATACGCCTGGTTGACCGCCAGACGGATGTATTCACGATACTTTGCAATGACCGGCATCTCCTTGGCCAGCAAATCGATCAGGTCCGATCCGCGCGCTCCTTGCGGCAGCGATATCTGTTCGGACCGCCGGCCACGATGATCCGCCAGGACACTGAACCAGAGCAGGTTTACCGTGATCCCGGGTACGTTCGAACCGCCTGCATCTGCAACTGCCCTGTCTGCATCTTCAACTGCCCTGTCTGCATCTTCAACTGCTTCGTCCGCGGCTGCCCCGTCCGGTTTCACTCCTCGCAAACCAGAAACAGGGCCATAAGCTACGGTTCGTTTTTTTTTCTGTTCCAAAGTATGTTGTTTTTGCATATTCTCAATTTCTAAAAACCGAACTTCTTAAACAACCATTTGTTGCTATCATGATTGATATTAGTCATAAACGGTCTTCGTTGCGGTATGCAAGGGCGACCGGTACGCTGCTGGCATCGCCGGAAATTATTGAGCGCGTGCGGGATGGAAGAATACCCAAGGGGGATGTGCGCTCGGTCGCCCGAAGCGCCGGAATCCAGGCTGCCAAGCGGGCATCCGAGTGGATCGTCTTTTGCCATACGATGCCGGTGGATTGGGTGGAGGTCTCGATGGAGCTGGAAGATGACCGGATCGTATTCACCGCCGAGGTGCGCTCGGTATGGAAAACCGGGATGGAAATGGAGGCGATGACGGCAGTCAGCGCAGCATTGCTCAACGCATACGACATGCTCAAGCCGCTGAAAGAGGATGTATCGATCGGGGAGATCCGGCTGGCCGGGAAAACCGGTGGAAAATCGGATATGTCCGACCGGTTTGACAAGCCGTTGAAAGCGGCCGTCGTGATTGTCTCGTCGGCAAAAAAGCAGGGCAAAAGAGCTGATCGCGCCGGGGACGTGATCCGGGAGTTCCTGGCGGATCAACCCGTGATTGTGAGTGAGGATGTGTATGTCGATGAGGATCCCGCAGAGCTTGCCGGGACATTGAAAAGACTGGCAAAAGGTACGATGGTGCGGAAGGAACGGGAAAGCGCTGATGGTCCGGGTGAGGAAGGGCAATCGGACAGCGGAGTTGACCTGGTGTTTGTGTGCGGAGCTACGGGCCCGACTCCCAAAGACATCACGCCACAGGTGATCCGGGATGTATCCGACAAGCTGGTTCCCGGAATGGGTGAGGCAATGCGCAGCTACGGCTATCAGCGCACACCCTTTGCCATGTTGTCAGAACAGATAGCCGGACTGCGGGGACAAACGCTGATGATCGCCCTTCCCGGCAGTGCCCGCGGAGCCGGGGAAAGCATGAATGCTCTCTTCCCGGGCGTATTGCATATTTTCCGGATGCTGAGGGGCAAGGCGTGATAAGAAAAAAGGGGGGGGATTGAGCTGAAAGACGACAAAAAGTCTGGAAGCCGGTAAACTCCGGAATCCAATAAACTATAAGAACCAACACCCCGGCTTTACGGAAAAAACACCAGTTTCATTCCGGCGATGAGCAGTACCGTTGCCAGCAGGCGCTTGATTGCAATATGGCCGATCCGCCGGCTTCCCATCCAGGATCCGATGCTGCCTCCCGCAACGGCTGCAATTACTATCGGAAGCGCAAACAGGGGAAGCGACAGGGTGGCAGTAATATTTCCGGCCAGTCCGGATACAGAGTTGAACAAGATGAACAGGGCAGAGACAGCGGCAGCATGTTTGGCCGTGGCCCAGCGCATCATGAGCAGGAGAGGAGTGAGAAAAATACCGCCTCCGGTTCCGGTTAGTCCGGCCAGCAGCCCGATGCCCCCTCCGGAAGCTGTCGCTGCAGGTATGGCGGGAGCCACTTTCGGAGTGTCAGGGCGCAGATCAAAAATAAAACGGGCGGCAGAAAACAGCAGTATCACCCCGATCACCATGTTGAATACCTGCGTCGGGAGGTTCAGATATCCGCCCAGAAATGCCATCGGAATGGAAAGGATTATGAAAGGCCAGAACAGCGCCCACCGGAAGTGACCGGCACGGTAAAACTGAAGAAATGTAATAGAGGCAACAAAGATATTGAGGGTCAGTGCCGCCGGTTTGATAATCTCCGGTGCAAGGCTGAACAGAGACATCACGGCAATATACCCTGACGCCCCGGCATGGCCGACCGATGAGTATAAAACGGCAATAATAAATATTCCCAGCGAAAGATACAGTAACAGAGAAGCTTCCATGCGCTCATGGTAAGCGTTTTTCTGCAATGTCTCAATATCCTGAGGCCGCGATGAGTACTCCGCGACCCATCCCGCTCCTGTGGATCAGGAAAATCCGGAGTACTTCGTGACCAATTCCGCTTCGCCGGTTTCGGCTGGATCTATTATTTTATATTTATCCGGACTGCAGCAGGTCTTTTGCTTCTTCCAGTGAAGGTACACGCCCCGCCAGAGCGATTTTCCCGTCAATCACGACGGCCGGAGTGATACGTACGCCCAGCCTGGCCATTTCCTGGTAGTCGGTGACATGGATCACCTCGGCATCACGATTCAGTTCGGCCAGAGCTTCTTTTACCGTTTTTTCTGTAGTCTGACATTTCGGACATCCGGGTCCGGCTATTTGTACTTTCATAGTTTGCACCTGATTGTTTGATGTGTGTTGTGATTGTTATGATATTTTGCAGTTTCAATTTGGCAATAATGCCGGGCAGCAAGCATTACGGTCCGGTCAGAAAACGAAATTTCCGAAGAACCAACCGACTATGGTGCCTAGTATGATGATGGTCGGGATATACACGAGCGCTTTTTTGATACCGAAGATCCGGGCGATGGCCAACCAGTTGGGCAGGCTGATTCCGGGCCCGACCAGAAGCAGGGTCAGCGCCGGTCCGTACCCCATACCCATGTCCATCAGGGCATCGACAAAGGGTGCCTCGGTCATGGTGGCAAAGTAACTGAAGGCACCGATAAGCGTTGCCAGCAACGATGCCAGCATGGTATTGCCGCCAAGCCATTCCCGTACCCAGGCTTCCGGCAGAACCGCCTGAATGATGCCGACCAGAAATACACCTGCCAGCAACAGCGGAAAGATCACCCGCACGAACCACCAGGTTTCCCGCACCCAGAGTATGAGCTGATCCCGGTCGATCATCCGAAGTGCATAGATTGCCGCAGCAATGGTGACGCCGCCCCAAACCAGAATTTTGTGCAGGTAAGGACCTTCGCGGACAAGATAATTCGGAGCCAGAAGACTGATCAGAACCAGCGCGATCAGTCCTAAGTTGATGCCGGTTATAATTTTAGGACGGGTGCGCTGTGCATCACTCCCACTTTGCCCGACCGTTTTGTGATCAGTTTGATTCGCTGTTTCCCCGCGCCTTTCATGGCGGAAGGCAAACCGCATGACGAGTCCGACCAGGAAAGCGACCAGCAGGGCTGCGATGATCCGCACGATCACCATTTCTGCACCAAGGATGGTTCCGGTGTAGACCAGGGCCAGGATGTTTGCCGCCGGAGCAACCCACAGTATGATAAAGGCCACCCCGACACCCGCACCGGCAAAATAGAGTCCCGCCGCAACGGGAATTACCGTGCATGAGCAGGCTGCAACCAGGAAACTGGCGGCCGCTGCAAGCGGAAAGGATTTCATGATACCCGCCTGTTCGCCAAGCAGATCCAGAATGGCATTGCGGTTCAGAAAGGTGACCATGGCACCTGCCAGAAAGAAAGCCGGTACCAGGCAGGTCAGGGTGTGTTCCAGAATGTAGTACTCCAGCGAACCCCATCCCGCTGCGAGTAAATCGATAAGGAGAGACATAGGCGTCAGGCTGATAAATTCGGAGTTGAAAACATTGGTTATGGAAATAATGAAAACATGAGCAAATACTCATATTAAAAGGCAAAAAAAATCGCTTCAGAATTCAGTTTCATGGATACTGCGCTCTGCGGCATTTCTGACGATCCGGCCCGACAGGTCCAGAAGTTGAAACACCTCCTCGTCGGCGACCCGGTAGTTGATACGCACGCCGTCACGCTGAGGAGTCAGTATGCCGCTGTCGACCAGTATCTTCATGTGCCGGGATAAGTTGGACTGCTCCATGTCCAGCTGTGGTGCAATTTCGCAACTGCAGGTCAGTCCTTTTCGGACAGCCTCCAGAATGCGGATCCGGTTCGGGTGGGCAATCGCCTGCAATATTCTGGCGCGTAATTTCGAAGAAATGGCCGGCATGTGTGCAAGAGAAAAAATGGTGATGTTTTGATAGCAATATCAATATACAGTATATGAATATATGAGCACTTATTCAAGTATAAAAAGAGCACAGTCATGTAAAATAGTTTTAAAAGTGCAATTGAGGCTGAATGCGGTCTTCTATATATTATTCACAGGCGAACAGCACCACAGGTGAACCTCCTTCACTCCGAAATCCCTGAAAACTATGACACACTTGAGATGCTGCTTATCCGGCGGGTCGGACAAAATGATTCCCGCAGTTATGATACCGCTCTTCCTGCTTTTTTTTCTGGTGACAGCATTTGCCCTGGCACCATCTTCATCGGCCCAGCAGACCCGGTGGCTGAACGCAGGTTCCCTGCAGAACTGGTACTCCGAAATTGGAAATGAGAGGGAGCACGGACTGGTAACCTCTCAGCAGTACGGATTGCGATGGCCGGCCATTCTTGAATACCAGGACGCCCAGGCCGGCAAGGCTTTCTGGATCGGGCTGCAAGGTTTTGATGATGGTGAGAATGAACCATTTGATTACAAGGTCATTCACATCGGTCCCAGAGTTCAGGGTGCGGACCATTTTTTCCCGCGGGAGTTTGCCCTCCATTCACGGTACAAAGTTCCCGAAGTGATGGTGGAGGGCCGGCGGTCGGTGTATGACAATACTGGTTCGCAGCCCGATGTGGTTGATCCCGAACTGCCGTCGGACCGGATGATCCGAAATACCGTGGAAACGTCTCTGGGACTGACGTTTACCCGTGAAATCCACCAGTTCAGTCAGCAGTCCCACGATAACTACCACATTTTCGAGTACACTATATCCAATGAAACGGGCATGTATCGTGACGTTCCGGAGCAGACACTCGACAGCGTCTATTTTTATTTCCAGTTCCGCTATGCGCCGGTCAGAAAATCACGCTACATGGTGGCCAATCATACCGGATGGGGGCGCAACACTATGAATGACCGGTGGGGTGACGGCCTGCAGGGACAATCAATCGGGGAGCCTTTTTCCGATGACGGACCACCCATGCGCGCCTCCTATGCCTGGCACGGATATGAACCGGCGCGCAGCATCGACTACAACAATATCGGAGCGCCTCAAATTGACCCTGCGGACCAGTTCATGAGTCTTTCGGATACACTCGGACACCTGCTTGCTCACCACTTCGCCGGCCATGTCACGCTGCATGCGGACTCCTCACCGGACGATCCGTCCGACGACCTGCAGCAGCCGCGCACCAGGGGGCACATCAACTCGGACAGTGATCTCAAATCCGGAAATGATCCGTTTAACCGCGTGAGAACGGAGCGCGAGTACGAGCTGATGACCCGGGGCATCATGCCGCGCCATGCCTATCAGGTGCACGAGGTGGCAGAATTTATGGATTTTGCCGATCAGATCAGCGATCCCCGGTTGGGTACTTCAGGCGGGATGTCAGCCATGAAGGCATATGGCCCCTACACTCTGGATCCGGGAGATACGATCCGCATTGTCTGGGCGGAAGGGGTGGCCGGACTGAGCCGCGAAATAGCCGAAAAAACGGGTGAGCGGTTCAAGGCATATTACGAGGGCCGCACGGATGACGCACAGGGTCCGCTCGCGGACGGAACGACCGGAGAAATGACCACCCGCGCCAAGAATGAGTGGGTGATGACCGGGCGCGACTCGTTGCTGCAGACCTTCGAGCGTGCTATTGCCAATTACCGGAGCGGCTACAACATACCCCGTCCACCCCCGCCTCCATCCCGTTTTGAGCTTGCTGCATTCGATGATGCCATTGAGCTGAGCTGGGATTTCTCCGGCGATGAAAACGATGTCAGCGGCTTCGAAATTTATCGCGGCGCAGGCAGTTTTGAGGCACACCACAAGCGCATTGCCGAACTGGAGCCGTCAGCCCGCAGCTTTATTGATGACAGCTTGCAGAATGGCACGGACTACTACTATTACATTGCTTCGGTCGGACATGATGAGGAGCGTGTGAACATCGGGAAAACCCGGACTGGCATTCTTCGGAGCAGCCGGTATTATACTCAGACATGGGATCCCGTTTCTCCCCTTACCGACACCGGCATCCGGGGGGATGATGGCACTTCGCCCCGGACATTTGAACTGGTTCAGAACTATCCCAATCCGTTCAATCCGGCAACGAAGATCGGTTTCACTCTTCCGGAGGCTGCGGATGTGCGTTTGGAGGTTTTTGATGTGACCGGAAGACAGGTGGCTTTGCTGCTGAATGAACATAAACCGGCCGGCCGCCATGATGTCACCTTTGACGCCGGTGATTTGTCAAGCGGTGTGTATCTGTACCGCATTCAGGCCGGAGGTCATATCGAAACCCGCAAAATGCTTTTCATAAAATAGTGACAGCTGAGCTGCCGGCTGCAACTCAGCTCCGGTTGACAAAATGGGTCTTTCCGGGCACGCCGTCTTTGACGGCTCCCTTGACGACGGCCTGCTTGCCGTAGGTGTTGTTGATGGTGTCGATGGAGCGGTACAGCCGGCCGAGGCGGTCGTCTTCCCGGAAGAAGATTTCGAGCTGGTCGCCCGGCACCATATCGATGGTGTGCAGGCCGACACCCCGGAACGTATGTCCTTCGCGCCGGGCCTGCCTGAGCAGTTCCACGGCCACCGGAATGCAGGCATCCATCACGTATTCATCGATATGGGTGTATCCGGGTGTGGAGAAGGCAAAAGAGGTGCCCTGCCATTCGGCGTTCTGAAACCGCAAGTAGCAGCCGAAACGCCGGGCTTTTCGCCGGTATCCGCGCATCCGGTAACATACCTGCTGAATGGCTTTGACCAGCTCGGCACGCACCTGGCCGATGTCGGCGGTCCAGTCGGAGAAGGTGTGCATGAAGCTCACTTCGTCGGGCACATGACGGTTATTGTCGAGGACTTTGGCGCGATCACGGCCGGTGACCATTTCGTAGAACAGACGTCCCTGCATGGCGCCGAAAATCTGTTCGAAGATGGCCGGACCGCGCCGCCGCGCGTCGGCGATCGTAAGGATGCTGTGGCGCTGCAGCCGCCGGTACCGCCGGCGTCCGATGCCCCAGACCTCATCCAGGGGGAGTTCATCCAGCTCCGACCGGGCTTCCTCCTCGTTCATAAGCAGAAGCAGACCGTTGGGTTTGCGGAGTCCGGACGCCAGCTTGGCGTACGTTTTGCTCCGCGCCATGCCTACCGAGCAGACCAGTCCCAGCTCGTTGTAGATCGCCCGTTTAAGCCGCCCGGCAAAATCCAGAATGGCCCGGCGCGGCTGACGCTGAAGAAACGTCACATCCAGAAAGTATTCGTCCATCGAGTATTTTTCCACATCGGGCGCGAAATCTTCCAGGATCGCCTGCAGCTGACGGCTGATGCCCTTGTATTTGTCATAGTCGATCTGCAGAAAGACCAGATAGGGGCAGATCTGATGCGCCTCGAAAGCGCTCATCGCCGTTTTGATGCCGAGCTGCCGCGCTTCGTAGCTCGCGGTGGCCACGATTCCGCGCGGGGTGCCGTCCGGCTTGCGCCATCCGCCCATCGCCACCGGGAGCCCGTACAAATTCCAGGCCCGCTGCTCGACCTGCGCGTAAAAGCAGTTCATATCGATGTGCAGGTACAGCCGTGGTTTCAGGCTTACATGCTGATGCTCGCGGGCAACGCTGCTGTACAGCGTAATACGGTGCACATCCTGCTCCAGGTCGTACGATGTGATGCGGTCGGGATTCATAAATACGCCATTTTTTGTCCGTTTTCTGATTTCTCCGTTTGACGGGAATGATCATATGTGTAATTTATGTGTAATCATGTTTCCGGACAACCCGGCAGCACAAAAAAGCGACAAAAAAGCGACAAAAAACCGACAGAAAACCGACAGAAAACCCCGTCCGAAATGGATAAATATCCGGCCATCAACGTGCTAAGCATTTTTGCGGGATTCCGTTCGCCGAAGGTGAAATTCGGCATCACCCCGCTGCGTTTTCAGCTGCCGGACGGGCAGAGTCACCGCATTGCCCAGATACGCCAGTCGCATACCGAGCGGGTCGGACAGGCCATGCACTATCACTTTGTTGTCCGCTCTGCCGAACAGCGCTACTTTCACATCGTCTTTGACGCAGGCAAGCTTACCTGGCACCTGGTTCAGGAGTTCGACGCCGAGCTCCTTTTCAATGAATGACGCATCCGGCAACCAGGCAAGCAGTGCCTTTTCCGCATGCCGTATCCATGCCCGCATCATGGCACATTCGTAAGCCCGGCAGGCGGCTGTCCCATGAGATCGCGGGATTTTCAATGGGACCGGCTGACGGTCTCGTCGCCCGCCATCGGGAATTCCAGCTCTCCGGCCGCGCTGTTCAATAACTGCGCAAAGTAATACCTTGCAACCCGTTCATCACCATTCATCCTGGCTGCTATGGATGCACCCATGAGCGTATTCAGCCTTCCGGGCCAGAGCTTGTCCGATGCCTCATAAGCTGCAAGGGCTTCATCCGGCCGATCCAGATCCATATATAAATTGCCAAGGGCTTCATAGGTGGGCTGAAGGGCACCCGGTGTTACCGGATGTTTTTCCACTGATCCTTCGAGCTCGGTTGCTTTTTGGGTGAGTTCAACGGCTTTTGTTTTATCCCCTTCCTCAAATGCGATACGCCCGGCCAGTACGTGGCGGTCGGCGTCAATGTAGGCCACCATATTATCATCTCCCCGCTCTTCAGCAATATCGCGAAGCTCCGACATGCGTTGCTTTGCACTTTTTGCTTCATCAAGGTTTCCGGTGTGAACTGCACCGAGTCCCCGCGCATACCAGGTCAGGGCTTCAGCCCAAGGGGATTCATCCCACGGAAGATACCCGGGTGTGCGCGGTTCAAGAGACCGGGCGCGGTCCCAGTCATGCTGTTCAACGGCGAGCCGGGCCGGAGTGGCCGCAAAATGATAAGCACTCACAAAGGTCTGCTGGTGCCTCTCTTTGTTCAGCGCTTCTTCAAATACCGCTTCGGCCTTTTCATCTTCACCACGCTGCAGATAGGCGTACACCTTATAATCGATTGCATGGATGTAGTGATGAGATTCGGCACCATTGACCGGAAAGTCGAGTGCCGCATCAGCCGAAAGCCTGTTCCATATAATGACCTCGGGCCAGTCGCCCAGACGGACATAAATATGTGACGGCATGTGCAGCGCATGAGGGGTATTCGGTGCTATCGCGGCATACGCTTCCACCATGTCCAGGGCATTTTCAGCGCGTCCGTCAACATCGGTTGCATGAATACTGTAATGAATGGCACCCGGATGTTCGGGTACTTCCTCAAAAATGGAACGGAGAACATCCTCGGCTTCATCGTATAGCGGATCACGATCATTAATGAATTGTGCTTTTGTCAGCAATGTCAGTCCATACAAAGCCGCAATATCATGATCTTCAGAAAAAGCTTGATATGCTGTTTTCACGCCATCGCTCCATCGGTCAATCCGTGTTCGGAAATCAGCGGATTCCGGCTCACGGAAAAACGCCTTCGTCGACGCTATCAGAGCGTTTTCCCGCTCGGTTTCAGCCAGATCATCAGCCTTTTGAATTTTTTTCCAGCCATACTGCAAATCATCGTTACCGGGTCGGGTTCCCCAAAGCGGCTGGAACAACGTAGTGGCTATGCCCCAATAGGCCATGGCGCAGTCCGGATCTGCTTCAGCAACTTTCTTAAAGTTTTCCCGCGCTGATACGTACATCATATGGTGAAGCATGCCCAAAGCATGGTTGAAATCAGCCCGGACGTCTTCGTTACAGGCAACTCCGAAGTCAATCATTCCGATTTCCGTTTCATCAGGAATGGGATGGTCATCGTGCATGTGTTCATGCTGGGCCGTCAGGTCAGGGGCTGCAATCAACATGAACAGCAGCACGGTTGCGATGCTGCAAACGGTTCTTTTGTTCTTTATGTACATTGCCTTCCTCCATTGGTTGTGTGTGTATGTGCACTTAATAAAATAAACTTACGCCTAAGTATAATAAAAACAATAAAATTAAAGACATGCAACCGGGTCTTGCTCCGCTCTGTGGGCTTTTTCCCCGCTCTTTATTATACTGTCGGGTTCAACAGCACCTGTAACCTGAACCTTACCCGATGCAAACCTCCCAGCTCATCATAGCCGGCCTCTACTTCGCGGTGATCTTCGGCGTGGGCATGTACGCCACCCGCTACGTCAAAAATGCCACCGACTTTTTGCTGGCCGGACGGCGGCTCGGCCTGGTGCTGGCCACCGCAGCCCTGGCGGCAACCCACTTCGGCGGCGGCTTTGTCGTCGGCACCGGCGAATGGGGCTACATGTACGGCCTGACCGGCATGGCCTATGCCGTAAGCGTCGGGCTGGCGTTGCTGCTGCTGGCTGTTGTCGCCGCCCGGCGGATGCGCAGGCTCGGACTGGTAACCGTGCCCGACTACCTCGAACACCGCTATCACAGTCCGGTCGCCCGGTTTCTCGGAGCCCTGCTCTCGCTCATCGCCATCATCGGGATCCTCGGGGCGCAGGTGTGGGCCTCGCAGGGAGCACTGAGCATTCTGGGCATCGATCCCGTCGTCGCCGCAACCATTGCCACTTTGCTGTTCATCATATACACCGCCGCATCAGGACTCTGGGGCGTCACCCTGACCGATGCCGTGCAGCTGGCCATTATCTTCATCGGCATTCCGCTGGCCGCGGCCCTGGGCCTGCAGTCAGCCGGCGGATTTGACGGAATCCGGGAAGGCCTGGCCGCCGCCGAACCGGATGTTTCCGTCGACGGCTATTTTCATCCGGCCGGAGCAGGGGGGATGTGGATCGTGGCCGCACTGCTGCCCGCCATTTTGTACACGCTGATCGGACAGGATTTCTACCAGCGCCTGTTTGCGGCGCGGGATGAAAAAATCGCCGTGCGCGCGGCGGCCCTGGCGGGATGCATCCTCATCCTCTACGCCGTTTTTCCGACCGTGGCCGGCATGGCGGCGCGCGGGGTTTTCGGAGAGGGGATTGATCCGGCCCAGGCCATTCCGCTGCTGGTGGCCGAAGTACTCCCGGCGTGGATCGGAGCCATCGTGGTGGCCGCCATCATCGGTGCAATCATGTCGACCGCCGATTCGCTGCTGGTGGCCGGTACATCCCACCTGACTCATGACATGTATGCCCGCATCGGGCCGGCGGACCGGACCGGCGATACCCGCCGGATGCTGCTCATATCCCGCATAGGAACGGTTGTCATCGGCCTGCTGGCCCTGTTTCTTGCCCTTTATATCCAGCGGATCATCGATCTGCTGCTACTCTCCTACACCATGTACGCAGCCGGGGTGTTTGTGCCTGTGGTGATGGGACTTTACTGGCCGCGGGGCACGGCTGCCGGAGCCGTATCCGCCATCATCGGCGGATCGCTGACCGGACTCGCTGCAGCGCAGGGGTGGCTGGCGCTGCCGTATCTTTCAGAGTGGCCGCCGATTGTTCTGGGAGCGCTGGTGTCGCTGATCGTTTATGTTGCGGTATCGCTGATGACCGAAGCTCCTGATAGGCGGGATCCGGCTGAACAAGGTTGAACCCGCCTGAACCCCGCTGAACTCGTCTGAACTGCCTTGAACCCGGCTGTTTGCGGGCTGAACCCCGCTGAATACCGCTGATTCCGGCTAAACTCGTCTGAATCCAGCTTAATTCGGGCTGAATACCGCTGATTCCGACTAAGCCGCACCCGGTTGCCGGGAAGCAGGGCAAAGATTTACCGATAGGAAAATTCGGGATGGATCAATAAGTTGATGATGTATGTGCATGTATCTGCCTGTGTGCGTTTTTGTCCTGCCGCAGGGCAGCATCCCGGGCAAAACCCCATGAATCAGAAATATGAATCAGCAACCGAACTTTTTGTCCGAATTCCGGTTCCGGCTGCCAGACTGGGTGGCGGGTTTCCTGCCGCCGCCCGGCCATGTCTTCCGAAACGATGAGGAAAAAATGCGTCTGGCCATCGATCTGGCCCGGGAGAATGTCCGGCGCGATACGGGCGGACCCTTTGGCGCCGCAGTTTTCGACCGTGACAGCGGACGGCTGATTGCTCCCGGCGTGAATATTGTAGTGCCCGCCTGCTGGTCCGGCGGACACGCCGAGATGGTTGCCTTTGCACTGGCCCAGCAGGCGTTCCGGACACATGACCTTGGCGGACACGGAATGCCGTTTTGTGAGCTTTTTTCCAGCACCGAGCCCTGCGCGATGTGCCTGGGAGCTGCTCCGTGGTCGGGAATCCGGCGCCTGGTATGTGCTGCCGCCGATGAAGATGCCCGCCGCGTGGGTTTTGATGAGGGTCCCAAGCCGGACGACTGGGTGGCGGGTCTGGAGCAGCGCGGCATTGCTGTCCGGTCCGGTGTTCTGAAAAACGAGGCCGTTGCCGTGCTCAGGGACTATGCTGATCAGGGCAAACCCATTTACAATGCCCGTCAGGACGGGTCCTGAAACATGACATCCGCTCAGCGGGAACGTGACCTACTATCCGCGCCTGATGAAATAATCTTAAATGCCGGGGCTGTAACGCTCTTTTAACCAAAAAAAAACGAACCCACTGCCCGCGGAAATGATTCGGGCCCATATCCGGTTACAGAAGTACAATGGTGATGACCCATATTCTGTCATCAGGAGTGGCAGCGCCTGAACATCCGGGTGCCGGCCGCCATCGAACCATCATAATTTACCAGAAAACCCTTCACCAAAACTATTATCCATTATGATCTACCGCAGACTTGGAAAAGCCGGAGTGCAGGTCAGCGCCCTTTCATTCGGATCCTGGCTCACTTTCGGAAAACTGATTGATGACGCTACCGCTGAAAAACTCATGCATATTGCCTATGATAACGGCATCAATTTTTTCGACAATGCCGAGGGATACTATTTCGGCAAGTCCGAGGAGGTGATGGGCGATATTCTCAAAAAGTCCGGATGGGACCGCACCACATACCTGGTTTCCAGCAAGGTGTTCTGGGGAGGAAAGAAGCCGAATCAGACCGGACTCAGCAAAAAGCACGTGTTTGAAGCTTGTCATGCCGCCCTGCGACGGCTTCAGGTGGATTATCTGGACCTGTTCTTTTGCCACCGGCCCGACAAGAACACCCCCATGGAGGAGACCGTATGGGCAATGCACCAGCTGGTGATGCAGGGCAAGGTGCTGTACTGGGGGACCTCCGAGTGGAGCGCCCAGGAAATCATGGAAGCGCACGCCGTGGCGAAGCAGCACAATCTGGTGGCGCCGGTCATGGAACAGCCGCAGTATAATATGATCCATCGTGAGCGGGTGGAGGTCGAGTACAAAAAGCTGTACCGTCCGGATGTGGCCGGAATGGGTACCACCATCTGGTCTCCGCTGGCATCAGGCCTGCTCACCGGAAAGTACAACAAAGGGATTCCCGAAGAGCAGACCCGGCTCAAGGAGGAGAATCTGGACTGGCTAAAAGAAGCCATTCTCACTTCCGAAAACATCGAAAAGGCCAACAAACTGACCGGACTGGCGGATGAGCTGGATATGTCCCTGGCCCGGCTGGCTGTTGCATGGTGTCTGAAGAATCCGGATGTAAGCACGGTGATCCTCGGGGCGAGCAAGGAGCATCAGCTCGAGGAAAATCTCAAAGCCGTCGAAGACATTGACAAGCTGGACGATGCAGCGATGGATCGCATCGAGGAGATCCTGCAGAACAAGCCCGAACAGCCGATGTTCTGATCCGCTGCCTGCGGTCCGGAAAACTGTTTACTGGGTACTGTTCACTGACACACTGACACACTGACACACTGTCTACTGACACACTGTTCACTGTCACATCTCTGCAACAAACCGCAATGATGCATCGTAATAGTAACAGGAGGGCGGACTGCGTCCTGCTATTGCCGATTTTTTGATGAGCCACTCAACATTTTTCATGCCGGAATGACCCTGCGTTTGTTAGCCATAGCTTGCATCATGGTCCTGTTAGCAGCACCGGGACAACCGCTCGGGGCGCAGTCGCGCACCGAAGATGCCAAAGACCGTCTCGACGGCAAAGATGATCCGGCCATCGTCCAGGCCGCCCGGATCGCCTGGCATATCGGTATCGATGTGATGCCCGCGTTCTTCTACTTTCAGCCCATCGAAGAGGACGAGCCGAAACTCCGGTACAACCGCCACCCCTATCAGGACCCACAATTCTCGGGAATCCGCAATTTCGATGACGGATACAGCGGACTTTGGGATATCCAGGGGACCTTTTCCCTGCCGCAAACCTCCCGGGCCATGCAGCAGGTTTCGGCAACCGTCAAGCGCAACATCGGTTACTGGAGTTTGTCCGCCGGCTATGAATATCTCAAAGAGGATGCCGCACCCTATCCGATTCATCAGGGGCAGTTCCTGATCGGGCGCAAATTCCGCTTTCATCCGAAGGGGGATGGGGGCTTGCAGTTTGGCATGCGGACACTGCAGCTTGACGGAGACTACTATCCGGGTCCCGATATCGGTGTCAATCTGGAAATGTTTCCTCTGCGGCCCTTTTCGATCGGTTACCAGGGTAACTGGACCTACACCCGCTTTGCTGATGTGATCAACCATCAGCTTGACCTGGGGATCCATCTGTCATCCAGCCGGGTATTTTTCCGCTACCGCTGGCTTGATATCGGCGGTATCAAGTTCGATACGCTCACCGCAGGGTACGGGATTTATTTCTGACGGCGGGCTCCTGATTTCGGTTGCTGACCCGGTTGCTGATCCGGTTCCTGCACGTGTTCCTGTACGGTTCACTCCTGACGACGGAGGATCAGTTCGTGATGCGCGCGGTTAACGCACAGCAATGCCTGGATCACGGCCTTCCGGTTGCCTGAAAGTGCCCGCGACCAGTCTTTTTTCCAGCTCTGGAAAAAGGATGCCCTGTTTGAGGAAAGGATCCGGAAGCCCTGGCTTTCCACCATGGCTTCGAGTTTTTTCGCTGAAAAGGTGAAGGGATGTCCCTTGTCAATGACCGCAAGCTCCATCAGCCCGCGGATGAACCGGCCCCAGAAGTGATACACATTCACTCTGAGATACATCATTCCGCCGGGCGCCAGGACCCTTCAGGCTTCGGACAGGATTTTTTCCGGCGACTCGGTGTGATCCAGAACGTTATCGGTAATCAGCAGGTCAAATTCGCCATCGCTGTACGGAAGTTTTTCCCCTTTTGCTTCGATGAATTCCACATTGTGCTCTCTGGCCTGCTCGCGGTGCGCGCGATAGGCAGGCTGCGACTCGAACAGACTGTTCAGCGGATCCGATGCGACGCTGCGCCGGCACCGGAGAAAGGATACGATTCCGACCGGACCTGCTCCCACTTCAATGACATCAGCATCCGGCAGACGAAATCCGTTCTTTTCAAGCTTTTCTTCGATGTCGGAAGCCAGAAGCTCCAGATAATCCGTTTCGTAAATATCGGTGACATTTTGCCACCACGCAGCCTCGTATTCCTGCGCCTTTTTCCATCGGGATTAACTGCCGGACGCGGACGTTTTACTCATATCAGCGGATTATGAAAGAGAATTCAATTGGTGAACCTGTTCCGTTACCGGAAAAAGCCGGCCGGATGGGATGCCTCAGCCGTGCTGCGCCGGGTACCGACTGCAAAAAAGCTACATACACGGGCTTTGCAAATTATTACGGGGAGGACGTAGGGTCACGGCGGATACGGCTTGCCATTTTTTGTGCAAAAATGCCCGTGATCCGCAGCGCAAAAAAAGTTCTTGACAAAAGGGTGGTTTATTTGTTACTATAATATTAGTACTAAAAGATTAAAGGTGTTGCAATATTGAATGTTTCTTACTTTTTAATCTGCTTGATTAGAAAAACCAAGTAATTAGTAATTTTAAAATGAGCACAATGAAGATTCCCATTATCTTTACTTTGCTAGTGCTATTCCTCGTGCAAGATTCCGCAACAGCCCAGCAATGGGTTCAAGATTACATTCAGCGCGAAGGATTTAACCCAGACAGTATAGTGGCGTACATCCATGGGGAAATGCAGGGAGAGGTAGACTCGCCAGTTCCTGACTTTTCGTTCACTCCGCTTGGAAGCAAACAGTCCCTTAGCCTTGATTACTTTAACGGGCAGCCGACCGTGTTGATGCTCTGGAAGAAAGGTTGCTCAGGATCACGCATGCAGCTGTTCGAGCTCGAAAAGCTCCATGAAAAATACGTCAGACAAGGATTGAATATTCTCTACGTATCGCCGGAGTCTGACTCAACCCTCAAGGCCTTTGAGAGAGAACATCATGTATCGGGAAAGATGGCAACTATTCAGGAAAAGGAGCTGAGCAATCCATATCAACTGTTTGCTACGCCATCTGTTTTCGTAGTGAATAAGGCGGGCTTGGTGCAAGATGTATGGTTAAAACCCAAAAAAGTGCTCGAACTTGAAGAAATCATAACTCCTCATTTAAAATAAAAGTAAAAACGGGTCACTGTATTAAAAAGCAAATCAACCGGATGAGATAGTGTTTTCATACTTACATTCAAGTTTTTAGTCGCAACATTAATTTGGCAAATCGTTAATTAGTGTCAAGTTGCTGCTAAAGAACGAGTCGGAAAGATTGATGTGAATATTTTCAAATTCAACGTAACTAAAGAACAACAATGAAAAAATCTCTGATACCTCTGGGCGAAACGGAAATGGAGATTCTGCACCACGTCTGGAAGCTGGAAAAGGCAACCGTGGCGCAGGTTCAGGAGCGCATTCTGGAGGATCGCAAGGTAGCTTACACAACGATCATGACCATCATGAAAAACCTGTCTGACAAGGGGCTGCTGGAAAAAGAGCTGCAGGGGAATACCTATGTTTACCGGCCGGCGCAGCCTGCCGGGGAAGTGCAGCAGAATCTGGTGCGGCAGTTTGTGGACAAGGTGTTCAAAGGCTCACCGGCCGCGCTGGTTCAGAGCCTGGTGAAGGCTGAAAAACTGAGTCCCGAAGACCGCGAGGAGATTGAGCGGCTCATCGGCAAAATGAAATGACCCTCGAAAGCGTACCGCCGCATGCCAGGCATGGCAAGATGCCGGCCCGGTCAATGCTGTCCGGTTAATCTGAACTTCAAAACTAAAGATTATGGAAATCCTGGTGAGTCTGATACAAGAAGTTACGCGCATAGGAGCGCAACCCTGGGTGATGCCGGTGCTGACGGTGGCCGGAATCTGGACTTTCGCGGCTGTTGCGGTTCGGCTGGCGCTTGCCGTACTCCCTGACCGTCATACAATGGTGCAATACCATGGTCGGATGGCGATCCTCTTCAGTCTGCCGCTGATGTTTGCGGTGGCATCGGTTGCGCATTTTTTGCTTCAGCCGATAGCGGTGAGCGGTGCGGCATCAGTGCAGTGGCTGAACACAATCGTGGTTACGGCATACGGACCGGCCCCGTTTGATGCGGGATCCGGTGATTCTGTTTCCTTGTTTTCGATGATTTCCACCCTGCCGTTTTTGTCCGGAATACTGATAGTCCTGGCCTTTGCAATGGCACTGTTCGGGGCGGTCAGGATGGGTTTTCAGCTTTGGTCACTGCGGCTGATCATGCAGAATCCGGGGCAAAAGACGGATGTGAGCGGGGATGATACACGTACTGAAAATGACGCGCAGTCTGAGACCATTCGCCGGCTCATTCAAAAAATTTCACGCATACTCGGCATCGAAAAACACGTTGAAGTCCGTCAGCATCCCGGAATTGCGGTCCCCATGACCATCGGGTGGCGCCGTCCCCGCATCTTCCTTCCCGAAAAAGAATGGTCTGAACATGAGCTGGAGCTCATCCTGCACCACGAACTGGTACATATCCGGCGCGGACATTTTTTGCTGCGTACTCTCGAAGAAGGGGTGAGGAATCTGTTTTTCATCCATCCGCTGGTCCATCTTCTGGCCCGCGAAATCACAACCTGGCGCGAAATGGCTTGTGACTCGGAACTTCTGGCAACTTCCGCTACCGCCAATCGCGAATACGCCGAGCTGCTCTACCGGACTGTGCCTGCGCCCGGTATCGCGTCACCTGTGGCTCTGTCAGCATCCATATCAGCCAATCCCGACATCAAAAAAAGGATCAAAACCATGGCACATTACCCACGTGAATCAAATATCTGGAACCGTCGCCGCAGCACAAGTCTGACCCTGGCGGCCATTATCATGACCCCGGTGCTGATGCTGGCATCGTGCGATTTCGGCACCACACCCGATACCGAACAACAAGAGGAATTCCGTGTCATCGAGTCGATGCCCGAGCCGGTTGGCGGGATGGCAGCGATTTTTGAGAATTTGACGTATCCCGAAACGGCGCGTAGTGCAGGCATCGAAGGCCGGGTCATAGTTCAGTTTACGGTGGATGAACAAGGTAATGTTGTCAATCCGGAAGTTGTCCGGGGTATTGGCGGCGGCTGTGACGAAGCAGCCATCGACGCGATCAAGGCAGTGGAATGGACCCCCGGGACTCAGTACGGCGAACCGGTGAGTACGGAATTCAACCTGCCCGTCACCTTCCGGCTGGATGCGGGCGACGATGAATCATCAGATGGCGATCAGGAGGGTACGGAGGCCGGTGCGGCCCGGCTGGATCTTCACATTCCGTCGTCCGACCTCACCTACATCGAATTTAACGGCAACCCTGTTTCCCTTGAAAATCTTTCAGAAAGGATCCGTGCTGCTACCGGTGAGGCAGCTTCATCATCCAACGGAACTGAAAATGAGCTGGTGGTTCAGCTTTCGGTAGATCGCTCCGCCAGTATGGGCATGGTTTCCGATGTCCAGAATGTGCTCCGGGAGAACCGCGTCCATCGCATCAATTATCAGTCGCTTTGAACATCCATTGAATTTTCAAAACAAATCGTTCAGCAGCCATGATTAGTCCAACAAACCGGTTCAAAAAGATCATCGCAATTTCGTCATTTTGTTTGATCCTGCCGGCAGCTCAGGCGCTTTATGCACAGGAAGCTGATGAGGCTCCCGTCGATTCCACATTTGAGGAAAAAATCAGCGATATGTGGCAGGAGTTGAGGAATGTCAGAGAAAGCGAAGAGAGGGAAAAACACGAAAGACTCCAGCGTGATTATATGGAAGAACTTTTTGAGTATTATCTGGAGTATAAAAATACGCCCACCGGAATCCGTGCCGCGGAGAGCGGTTTTCTGATGGCAGGTAATTTGGGTGAGGCTTTACGTGCAAAAGAGATCATGGAGCATATAGATTCCGATTCAGAACTTTGGAGCCGTATCATCATGAGCGTCGGAAACGCTTATATCAGAAGCGATGAGAAAGAGCAAGAGGACCATGTCAATTTGCTTTGGCAGCTTGAGGGTGAACTTACGCATCCTAGAAGCAGGTCGGCGGTCATACTCACACTGGCTGAACACTTTCAGCGATCCGAAAACGAAGAAGATAAAGAAGAAGTGGCAAGGGAATTTTTCCGTGAGGTGGTTGAGCTGGATGCAGACTCTATTATGGTCGATATGGCTTTGGGTAATCTTTACGAAATGGATGCCCTGGGGATAGGCCAGGAGGCTCCCGACTTTGAGGCCACAACACTTGAAGGCGAGGCCGTTTCTTTGTCGGATCTGCGTGGAAACGTCGTATTGCTTGAATTTTGGGCTGTGTGGTGCGGGCCCTGTCATCCGGAAATTCCTTATTTGAAAGAAGTTTGGGAAAAGTATCAGGACGACAATTTTATGCTGCTTGGAATCTCACTGGACCGGGATGCAGACGAGTTGAATCAGTTCATTGAAGAGGAAGGCATGACGTGGCCTCAGATTTTTGAAGGAGAGGTATGGGATGCAGAACTTGCCGAAAAGTATAATGTCAGGGGGATTCCGCGAGCCTATTTGATCGACAGCGATGGCAGGATTGCGGCACGCGACTTCCGCCGGGAGCAAAAAGTGGAAGAAGTCAGAAAGCTTATGGATGATCAGGAGCAATGATTTTTTTGGAGGGCTTCTCTGACCTCAGCCTGACTGATTTTCCGGTTCGCGAATTAATACTTCTACGGGAATGCCAAGCTTTTTGTTTATCAATCTGATCTGGTTGAGGGAAAGGCTGCGCTTTCCGGAAAGAATCTCGCTGGCTCTGGAGCGTGATCCGAGAATGTTTGCAAGGTCATTCTGAGTGAGGCCAAGTTGCTCCATTCGGAATGTGATGGCTTCGATCGGATCCGGTGCATCAATCGGGAAGTGTTTTCTCTCATATTCATCGACAAGTATGCCGAGGATTTCCAGCTCGTCAGCCTCTGGGCTCCCGGGACGGGCATCAAATAGTACTTCAATGCGGCTCAGTGCCTTTTTATAATCCTCATCTGTATGTATTGGCCGGATCTGCATGCTTTAGCCAGAACTCTTTTAACTTGTTGCGTGAAATGACGCGCATGAGTAATATAATAAGTTCCCGAAATGGGAACAATATTTTCTTCTGTTTTTTCCCGTTTCAACTTTCAGGAATAAGATATGCTGATAAAGTAATCCTTAAAGCTGAGCAAATTATAGATCCGTTTCATTTCAGTGTTGGACGCAATCGTTTTGATACAAAAATCGCCATTTTGTGCGGTTGATTGTTACATTACATTGAACAACATTGCTAATCGGCACAATTTGCATTTAAAAGAAAAGAAGACAGGCATGAATTCAAAAAAAGTGACCTTCCGGGGAGCGCTGGGCGAAACCCTGGCCGGCCGGCTCGACCTGCCCGACAACATGAAAGCCAGCGCGCTGTTTGCACACTGTTTTACCTGTTCCAAGAGCCTCAAGGTGGTGGGAAATATTGCCAAAGAACTGGTGGCCAGTAATATCGGGGTGTTGCGGTTCGATTTCACCGGACTGGGCCAGAGTGAGGGCGAATTTGCCAACACCAATTTTTCATCGAATGTGGATGACCTGCTGGCCGCGGTGGATTTCATGAAAGAGGAGACGGGCGGACCGCATCTGCTCATCGGGCATTCTCTGGGTGGCGCAGCGGTGATCCAGAGCGCGCATCAGATCCCGTCGGCCAAAGCCGTGGTCACCATTGGATCGCCATCGGATCCCGGACACGTAATCAAGCACTTTGAGACGCATCTGGATGCGATCGAGGAAAAAGGCGAGGCCGAAGTGACACTGGCCGGACGGAAATTCACCATCAAGAAGCAGCTGGTCGATGACCTCAACGCAGTGCGAATGGATCGCTGCATCCGGGATTTGGAGCCGGCCCTGCTGGTGATGCATTCGCCGATGGATGACACGGTCGGCATCGAAAACGCTGCTCATATTTACAAGCTCGCGCGCCATCCGAAAAGCTTCGTCTCGCTGGATAAGGCTGATCATCTGCTCCGCGACGACAATCACAGCCGGTATGCCGGTGCCATGATCGCCACCTGGTCGCAGCTGTATCTGTGAGCTTATTTTATTTAATGCTTAAGCAGGTAAGATTTTGAAATTTGTGAACGTTTTAAAATTAAAGTTATCGGTTAATATATTTTTTTTATATTTGCTTTAAAACTGATTCTCATAGCTTTATGAGACTTGGTCAAAAAATAATACAATATGGTTTGTAGTTTACGAAAGCCAAATCGGTTTAAAATTAGAGCCTATACAGGATATCATTGTTTTGTCGAAGTTAGATAAATGAGTAGTAGGCAAGTTGCGCCATAACCGTAGTTTATGGCTCATGAGGAACAATTCTCTTTTTTTAAAATTAATCAGTTGATGTTTTTATTCCATGAGTAACTCAAATAATAAAAATACTTTATCAGAATCTTTCTCGGTCAGTCGCCGCAAGTTTCTTGCCACGACGTCAACTCTTGCATTCGGAGCCCCTGGAATTCTGACAAGTAAAAACAAAACTACTGAAACAAACGAAATTGATCCGGATTATTTCGTTTTGATTGCTGATACGCATATCGACGAAAATCCGCATCAATTGCATCATGATTCAAATATGTTTGACAATTTGGAGGTAACTGTCAATCGAATTTTGAATAATGACAAATATGGAAAGCCCAACGGAGTCTTTGTACTTGGAGATATTGGTAATACCAAAGGTCTGTTGGGAGAATATGCACTTTCCTGGAAAATGTTGCGACATTTGACCAATGCTGGTATTCTGGTAAATTTTGCCATGGGAGATCAGGATAATCGAGCAAATTTTTATAAAGCATTCCCGGACCAGCTCCCGGAGACTACTTTTATTCGACACCGTCATATCGAAATAATCGATTCTCCTAACGCTTATCATATTATCCTGGATACTTTGGCAACAAGAGCTGGTGATTACGTTAAATGGGGAGAATTGGGAGACTTTCAACGCAATTGGCTTGATGAAACTCTTGAAACCTATAATGATAAGCCGGTTATGCTTCATGGTCATCATTACCCATGGCCGAATGAACAATCTGATGGCAGCATTAGCGGACTAAAGGATCATGAAGAGTTTCTGGAAGTTGTTCATTCCCATCATCATGTAAAATTTTACATTTTTGGTCATTCACACAAATTTGCAATTTCATCAGACAATGGCCTGCATTTGCTAAATGTACCTACAATTGCCGGGCATTCCGGAAATCAACCTGTAGGCTTTATTCATGCTTTTTTTTACCCCGACAAAATGCGGCATGAGATAGAATGCATTGATACCGATGAACCTTGGCATGGTGATTCCGGGACACTTGAGTATAGAGCGGATGCGACATCATCGGAAGGGGAAAAGCAACTTCCTTCAACCATTCAATTGCATCAAAATCATCCCAACCCTTTTAATTCATCCACGAATATCAGCTATTCTTTGCCCCAATCAAACCACGTATCACTGGAAATTTACACAACTGATGGTCGATTGGTGGATAGGCTTGTAAATACCTTTAAAAGTGCAGGACAGCATGATGTGAATTTTGATGCATCAAGGCTTGCAAGTGGTACCTATGTTTACCGTCTGAAAGCTGGTGGAGACGTTTTGACAAGAAAGATGATCTTAATTAAATAGTATCAAATGATCACAGGAGATCAGGAGAGGCAAGAATTGTTGCCGGACAAAGGATACCTGCATTTGCTGAACGCTTCCATTTTGACCATTTTAATCAGCCCCGTTTTGTGGGTAATCCTTCCGCTGATTGTGTGGATCATAAGAAAAGGAAAAAGCCAGGTGGTGGATGAGACCGGTAAAAAGGTACTCAATTTTCAACTCACGATGATCTTACTGTTCCTGTTCCTTTTTATGATTATCCCGGGATTGGCTCATACCTTCTTTGAAAGTGCGATAGCTTATCGGATCATGTCAGAAACGATGATAACACCAGAATTTCTGTATGGAATTGCAGGTGGCGTGCTGCCGACCGGAGGTGGTCTGGTAACTCTGCTGATGGTTTGGATTTCTGTCATGGCCGCATGGAATGCCTGGCGCATTGAATACAACAAGGGCGTGCATTATATTCCTTTTGTCCCCTTTCATAAATACATAAGCCGCTTACGAAACCGGATGCCTGCAAGTTCATCATAACCGCCGTATGCACTCACACACCTCATTGCAGCACCTGGAAAAGCTCCACAATATTTTAAACTTCAGTCATTCCGGAGTCGATTTTTCGATTAACGTTCCCTACTTGTATCAGATCACTCTTGCGCTGATATTGGTCGTGAGCATGTTCCTGACTCCCTACGTTCTTTATCTGCTCATGCGGCTCGGGAAATGGGGATGGCTGACTTTTTTCGGTATCCTGATGGCCATGGTTGCCGGCGTTGCGTGGTTTCTAAAATCAGCAGAAGGACCATGGGAAGCAGTAGCAGGATTCTTTATTCTTCTTTTTCTGCTTTTTTATATGTGGCTGCTGCGCATGCGGGTCAATGAGTGGATTGCCGAAGCACGGTACAGGATGAATCTCCAGATGAAAAAAACGCAGCAGAAGCCTGTACACGGTTACTGATAAAACTGCAAAGTCCAGCCGTCCAAATTATCGTTGATAACTGCCGCAAAACTAATCTTTGTAGATCTCAGGGCGTTCCATTGAATCCAGCCCCATCTCGCGAACTACGTCACGATAGGTGACCAGGCGCACCTGGTTCTGCTCCAGCGCTTCGCGGAATTCCGGTGAAAGCAGTGCCTGAAGTTCGTGGTAACGATGCCCGGCCATGTCGGACAGACCGAATTCATTCAGGTCAATCAGGTCGTTCATGTCGGACTGTTCCGGAGCAATATGAACCACCTGCAGGTTCACGGCATCGGGATCCAGCCGGTTTATCCGGCTCACCAGCGAGTCGGTCTTGGACCCGATGGGCGCGGAGTAGGTAATATTGGAATAATCCTCCCCGAACCAGCGCGAGATGGCCAGATCGTAATCGGCGGCAATTTGCTCTACAACTGCGCGGGTTTCCGGGGTCTCAACCGCAGCACCCATGTGATAGTCGAGGTAGTCGATCTGCAGTCCCGTATCTACTGCACGCTGTACCTGTGCGCGCAGCTCGGCCTCGATCTCGTCGAGTTGCGGATCGTTGTCGTATAGCAATGCTCGCGACGGGAAAAAGTACCCTTGATCGTTCACCAGGCTGGGCACGGCTGAGCGACCCAGAACCGGCCCCCACCGGTAGTGCTTCCATTCGGCGTTCAGAGTAAGGTGTACACCGACAGAGACATCAGGATGCTCTTCGAGAATTTCTACCGCCTGTTTCCACCAGGGACAGGCAAACATGACAGATACCGAAAGTGGCATCCCGGTTTCGATTAGTTTGCGAAACGCCTGATTCTGGCCGTGGCTCATGCCCATGTCGTCGGCACGGATGAGCATGGCCGGCCCATCACCGGACTCGCCGGCAGAGGATTTGTGAGTCAGTGAAGCAGCAAGGAATATCAGGAGAAGCAGAAAACCTGTTTTTCCAGAAAGTATAATCCGGAAGTTCATTTTAAATTGATTAATATTTACGATTAATAATGGCAGATGAACCGAAGGTCACGAAGTGAAATACCATGACCGTGTTTAATTATGCACCTGTGTGTCAGAGGGAAGTATCTGTCCCGGGTATTTCATTGAAAAAAACTTTGCAGATTGCAATGTAAACTCCATTCAAAATCCCGGAATCCCTGTAATAAAAAATAAAAATTCACTCCGGCGAATGCGTGCAACTTAACAGCGAGTGAATGTTGTTGAGTGATGCCTTAGAAGTATTTGCAAAAAAAATCACTGCCCTGCAAGAAAGTCCTCACCGGTAAGCTCGCAGGAGCGTTCCCAAAGCATGCGATTGTTTTTGTGAGTAAAAAAACCGTGTCTGACACGCGCTTGCTTACGGTCGATGAAATAGGCGCCATTGGATGCCGGAATGTCAGGTTCGGCGGCCAGGTAAACACTGGTTGCGGCTCCGTTTTCAGCCGTTCGCAGAAACGGACGAAAGATCCGGAATACCATGTTGGTCAGCCCGCCCGCACTGTAGGAAAAATTGGTGGCCACGGTGCCCGGATGCAGTGACCAGGTCGAGATGTGCTTCGCTGCATCATCAGACCGGTTTGCCCCGCCAACCCGGCGGGCAAGCTCATCGGTGAACATGATATTGTACAGCTTGGAGTTGCAGTAGGCCTTCCATCCAGAGTAGGATTTTTTCATATGGAAATCGCTGAAATCGGGCGATGCGCCGCGATGTGCTTCCGAAGCCACGTTGATGATACGCCCGTCATCAGACCGGGTCAGCAGGTCAAAAAGACGCGAAGTGAGCAGGAAAGGCGAGAGATGGTTGATGGTGATGGTCTGCTCATATCCCTCAGCCGATTCCAGACGCTGTTTCCCCAGAATAAGTCCGGCATTGTTGACCAGAATGTCGAGTTTGCCGTGGGTATCGCGAACCTCAGCGGCTGCCCTGCGAACCTCATCGAGCGATGTGAAATCAGCCAGCAGTACGTCCAGGTTTCCGTTTCCCGTGCTGCGCTCAATATCCGACCGGACTTGCTCAGCTTTTTCAGGATTTCTGGCGTGCAGCACGACATGCATGCCTTTTCGGGCCAGCTCAAGGGCGGTGACGTAACCGATGCCGGAGGTCGCTCCGGTGATCAGCGCCGTAAGCCCGGGCTTTTCTTTCATTTCTCCACTTTGTTTCTTATCAGAATGTTTCTCTTCCTGGTGGTCCCGTTTTGTATGTTTGGATGCGGCTTTTTCCGACATGACAGATGTTTTTCCGGATGATGATTAATCGTAACAGGTTGATGTGCATACTGTAACAAAATTGATGCGGCATCGTTCCGGATCGGGTGACAATCCTGATCACCCGGCACTTAGATAAGGCTGTTCTTTGGTTGACAGGTGAGGTGCAAGCAGGTATATTGCCCGCAACCGGTTCTGCTCAAACGGGTCGACAGATAAATCCAATTACAAGCTATCTTTTGTAAATTGCAACAGTTCGCAGGACAATATACTTCTTGAGAAATGCAAACGAACAGCCACAAGCCATGAACCTACCCGTTATGTTACGCTGCTTTTCCTGCTGTCTGATAGCAGGTCTGATTATGGCGTGCTCATCCGAAACTGAAAAAACCATTCCGGAGCATGTGAATGAACTCGAAAACGTTTCCATCCACCATGCCGGGCCGGAAGAGGCGGGGGTCCTGACCCTCGAACCCGAAATGGATTTCGGAGAAACGGACGAGGTGTTATTCACTGGGTGGATCAACGATGCGACTGTGGATGAGCAGGGCAGGGTGTATCTTGTCGATTTCAGGAGTCAAAAAATTCACGCCTTTGCTCCTGACGGATCCTGGCTGACTTCGATCGGGCAGGAAGGGCGAGGGCCCGGGGAGTTTGAGACGATTACCGCAATTCAGGCTGAAAACGGCCGCGTCCACGTTCTCGACGGCCGCCATCTTAAGATCGCCGTATTCGAATGGCAGGAAGATGAGGTGGGGCTTGTGGATGAGTTCAACATCGACATGGGGCAATTCAACCGGCAGCCCGGCTGGGTGGAAAAGGCCAACGAACAAGGCTGGCATCCACGGCCTTCGGGCATGGACCTGGATCCGGACGGGCGGTATCTCATCCGTTTTACTGACAGAAGTGTACCGGTAAACGCAGTGCTGGAAGGACGAACCACCAATGTTACGCGATATGATCCGGACAGCCGCTCATTTACGGATCTCGATGTGATGGCCTTTGACTGGACGGGTCAGGTGATAGTCCATGAAGTTGAGGGCGCAATGTCGGTCTATTTTGGATTGGGGTACAAGCGGGACTCCAGGATTGCCTACCGCGGCGGTCAGTGGGTCTACGGCTGGAACGAAGATTTTTTACTGCGGATCCATGATGATGACGGGCAGTATATCAGGGCGGTATATCATTCCATGCCGGAAAAACCGCTGGTCGAGGCTGACCTTTTGCAGCTCAATGCTGATAGGGGATCGCAATTTGAGGAGATGATCCGGAATGACGAACTCCCCGAAACCTGGCCGGCTTTTCAGGATGTTTTTCTGGATAGGCAAGACCGGATTTGGGTATCCCGGATCAGCGAGGATCCTGAAATATTGGATTGGTTCATTTTGGATGGTGACGGTGAACTTGCCGGGCGGGCGCAGCTTCCCTCAAATGTCAGGGTGAAATACATATCCGGTAATGCACTTTATACCATCGAACAGGATGAAGACGGACTGCCCTTCGGCCGCAGATATCGCGTGGAAGGGTGATTTCGGTACGCTTCATTCCCGCTAATGCCCGGGTTCAAAAATGAGTTCAAATTTCAGTAGCGTTTCAAGGCCTGTCCCGTCATCGGTATCCAGTGCATACAAGTAGTTGTTCCGGATCTTCTTGATTTTCCTGTTTAGTGGTAAATCAAACCGCGCCAGCAGGCTTCCGTCCATATCCACCACCCGCCATTCATGAATGTCGGCATCGCCGGTGTCCACAGATACCCAGATTCTCTTTTCATCATCAACGACCATATCCTCCAGCAGCGGCCAGTATTCCGGAAGGGTGGATGCAGCTAGAGCTTTTCTTTGCCTGTCGTCAGAAGTCGTTTCCATCGCATCACGGGAACGCAATTCCCGCTTTTCGAGAGGGTGATATAGGGCGCTTTGGTAACGGCCGTCCGTTCCGTAGGCTTTGATGAAAAATTCTTTTGTGGATGCCGTAAAGATCCGGCTGTCAGGGCCAAATTGAAACAAGCCGCGACCGCCCACGGGAGATGGGACAAAATGGTCTGTTCCCGGCACAGGCAGTACTTCAATCAGCAGCAGGGACAGCAATTGATCCGATATCAGATTGCCATCGCGGTCAAACCGGTAGAAGTGGAGTGCAAGCGCCGCCGGATCACTGTACTGGAAGCCGATGAGAATGGAGCGGTCGTTACCGATACGGAATTTTAAAGGAAACGGAGGGATGGCATTTTCCGCATGCGGCAAGTCATGTATATCGAGCTTGATTATTCCGTCAGGTTCCAGCGATTCAGTTGAAAAAAGCTGGATGCGTAATTGGCTGAAGTCCAGGGCATAAAGGGTGTTGTCCACTATTTGCATATCAAATACAGTGACCAGGTCGCCGGGTCCGCTGCCGTATTGACCGATAGTTTCCCGGTAATTGCCTTCCGGGTCAAACAGGTGGATCTGGTCGCCTGTGCTGATGTAGACATTGCCGTGCCTGTCGGTTGTCATGGCATAAATGTCATTCAAGAGCAAATCCCCTTCATGACCGATTTCCCACCGTTTCTGCAGGCGGATTGTTTTCGCAGGTGAGGCGTCACCTGGAATGATCGACACGTTCTTGTGTTCGGCAACGCGATCCGGCAATTCGTCATCAGGCCGGTCGCCGCAGGCCGTCAAAAACACCAAAACGCATATCACAAAACAGGAATGACCTGCGATCAACAGGGCTGAAAATCTGCTGCCGGGTGGCAAAAATGGCACACAATGTGCGGGACTTTCGGAATCCTTATACGGCATATCAGATCCTGGCATCGTAAAGCGCGACTCGCCGGAGTTCATCCTCGCCGGTCTTGATGCCATGAAGCATCCCATCCCGTACATAATGGACAAACATGTTTGGGTACAGCCTGAAGGAAGCGACGAGCTCACTGTCCTGGTCAAGAATAATCCAGCGGTCCTCATCGGTGTCCTCCTCGATGTTTCCCAGGTTGACCCAGACCCGCTCATTTTCATCGACGACAAAATTGGTGAAAGCGGGACGGGTTTCGGGAACGTGGCTGCGCAATGTGTTCCATATTTCTTCGGGCATTCTTTCGGCCAAGTCCCGTGTATCTTCACGTGTCACACGCGGCGGCACCACATCGAACCGGATGGTGTTTATTGGCTCGCCACGAATATCATATTTGGTTATGACAAGACTGTCATTCCACCCGTAATAGAAGTGGTCGTCCGGCGTGAGCCGGTAATGGCTGCGTCGGGGAAGCGGTCTGGTCCACGGAAAAGAATTGCCCTGATACATAACGTTAACTCTTTCGGGCAGCGGGAGGGTCAGCAGGTCGGGTTCCAGGACGTTACCTTCACGGTCGAGCAGCGCGATTTGGCCGGTATAGGCCTGAAGGTCGATACTCTCCACCACGTAATGGTTCTGCGACTTCAGGACACCCCGCGGGATTCGCTCGTCGGTCATCTCAATATCGAGGTAATGGTCGAATCGCATGCCATCGCCCGACTCATTCCTGACAAAGCGGCCAAGCCGGGCATTGTCGAAGTCGTACGCATAAAGAGTATCCCTGGCGACAAACATATTCGTGACGCGGGAGAATTCTCCCGGGCCCCGGCCCTCGCGACCGATGGTTTCCAAAAGATTGCCGTCCCGGTCGAAATGCTTGATGTGTATCAGTTGATTATCCCCGACAAAAAAATGTCCGCGGGAATCCGATGCAAGAGAACCGAGTTGACCGAAAATGATTTCTTCATCTTCTTCTATGATCATGGAAAGCTCGGGGGTGACTTCCACCGAACGGTACAGCTCCAGCAGCTCTTCACCGCGATCCGTCTCAGGGCTGCATCCGGGTCCGGTTACACTTGCCAGCATGACTGCGAGGGCGAGAAAATAAATCGGGGAAACAGGTTGTAATTTCATAGCTCAGGTTATTAGTGGCAGTGACGCTTGGGCGGCCTGTTTCTGTGTGAT
>Ga0207421_10001043_pt1 | contig 36068 bp, 34 predicted proteins | sample SodLakKL_010_SED_4_FD_187542 | JGI IMG/M metagenome (GOLD analysis project Ga0207421, IMG submission 187542) | Alkaline sediment microbial communities from Lake Tanatar, Kulunda Steppe, Russia - 8KL_010_SED (SPAdes) (version 2) | ecosystem: Environmental > Aquatic > Non-marine Saline and...
GGCGGGTCCCGGTATACCTGCCGGTCTTTCATAAACGATCGTGCCGATGGCAACGATCCCCTAGTTGGAGAGGAAAATGCCGAAGTTGAAGACCAATCGGGGCGCTGCGAAGCGCTTCGCCAAGACGGGTTCGGGTGGGTTCAAGCGGGCGCAGTCGCACCGCAGCCACATCCTGACCAAGAAATCCACCAAACGTAAGCGTCATTTGCGTAGTGCGGCCATGGTGCATCCGAGCGATGTCGCATCCGTCCGCCAAATGCTGCCGCATAGCTAACCGGGGAGAACCGATATGCCACGAGTCAAGCGCGGCGTCACCGCACACGCACGTCACAAGAAGGTCCTGGACCAGGCCAAGGGCTACTACGGGGCCCGAAAGAATGTCTACCGGGTGGCCGTACAGGCCGTCACCAAGGCGGGCCAGTATGCCTACCGCGACCGTCGCCAGAAGAAGCGCGTGTTCCGCGCCCTCTGGATCGTCCGCATCAACGCGGCGGCGCGTCAGTTCGACCTGTCCTACAGCCGTCTGATCAACGGTCTGAGCAAGGCCGGCATCGAGATCGACCGCAAGGTGTTGGCCGATCTCGCGGTGCACGACATCGCGGCCTTCGGCAAGATCGCCGAAAAGGCCCGCACCGCCCTGGCGGCCTGACCGGCCGGCGGCCCTCGGTCGCGGCAACAGTGAAGGGAGGGTCTAGGCCCTCCCTTTTTTATGGGCCCTCAAACCGGCCCTGCGGTGGGTGATTCGTCGGTGCCGTTCCCGGAGCGGCCGGTGCGTGAAGGAGAATGTCGAAGTGGAACACTTGCAATCCCTGGTGACCGATGCCGTCGCGCAGATCGAGGCGGCAACCGGACTGGCCGATCTGGATGCCCTGCGGGTGCAGTACCTGGGCAAGAAGGGCGTGCTGACCGCGCAGTTGAAGGAACTGGGTCGGCTGCCTGCCGAGGAGCGCCCGCAGGCCGGCCAGGCGGTGAACGAGGCCAAACAGCGCCTGGCCGGGTTGATCGAGGCGCGGCAGCAGGAACTCGCGGCGGCCGAGGTCGCGCGTCGGCTGCGCGAGGAACGCGTCGACGTCACACTGCCCGGGCGGCGGCCGCCGCAGGGGAGCCTGCATCCGGTCACCCAGACGATCGATCGCATTCAGGGCTTCTTCGCCGGCATGGGTTATGCGGTGGCGGAGGGTCCGGAGGTCGAAGACGACTTCCACAACTTCGAAGCCCTGAACATCCCGGAGGAACACCCGGCGCGGGCGATGCACGACACCTTCTATTTCGATGCCCACCGGGTGCTGCGAACGCACACCTCGCCGGTGCAGATCCGCACGATGGAACAGCAGGGGCCGCCGCTGCGGGTCATCGCTCCCGGCCGGGTCTACCGCTGCGATTCCGATCTGACCCACAGCCCGATGTTCCACCAGATCGAGGGCCTGTACGTCGATTCCAACGTGACCTTTGCCGACCTGCGCGGCGTGCTCAGCGCCTTCCTGCAGGCCTTCTTCGAGCGCGAGGACCTGCAGACGCGGTTTCGGCCCTCGTATTTTCCGTTTACCGAACCCTCGGCCGAGGTCGATATCCAGTGCGTGCACTGCGGCGGTGACGGCTGTCGGGTCTGCAAGCAGACCGGCTGGCTCGAGGTGATGGGCTGCGGCATGGTGCATCCGAATGTGTTCGCCCATGTCGGCATCGATGCCGAGCGCTACACCGGCTTCGCCTTCGGGCTGGGGGTCGAGCGCATGGCGATGCTGCGCTATGGCGTGAACGATCTGCGGTTGTTTTTCGAGAACGACGTGCGCTTTCTCGAACCCTTCGGGCGAGCGGAGTAACGACGATGCGAATCAGTATGGAATGGTTGCGCGAGTGGCTGCCGGTAACCGAGTCGGCCGAGGCCTTCGGGCATCGACTGACGATGGCGGGGCTCGAACTCGATGCCATCGAGGCCGCGGCCCCGGACTTCAGCGGCGTGGCGGTCGGTCTGGTGGTGGCGGTGGCACCGCACCCGAACGCCGATCGCCTGCGCGTGTGTCGGGTCGATGCCGGCACCGGCGAGGTGCTGGACATCGTCTGCGGGGCGGCCAATGTGGCCGAGGGCATGCGGGTGCCGACCGCGCTGATCGGCGCCGTGCTGCCCGGTGGGTTGCGCATCAAGCGCTCGAAGCTGCGCGGCGTGGAATCCCAAGGCATGCTCTGTTCGGCGGTGGAACTCGGTCTGGCGGAAAGCGCCGAAGGGCTGCTGGCGTTGCCGGCGGACGCTCCCATCGGGGCGGACATCCGGACCTGGATGGGCCTGGACGACCTGATCCTCGAGGTCGACCTGACCCCGAATCGCGCCGACTGCCTGGGTATGCTCGGCATTGCGCGCGAGGCCGGCGTGTTGCTGGATGCCGCGGTGACCGGGCCGGTGATCGCCCCGGTGCCGGCCGCGATCGACACCGCGGTCTCGGTGCAGGTGGACGATGCATCGGCGTGTCCGCTGTATGCGGCGCGTAGCCTCGAGGGGCTGAATCCGCAGGCCGTATCGCCCTTCTGGTTGTGCGAGCGCCTGCGCCGCGCCGGATTAAGGCCGCTGCACCCGGTGGTGGATGTCACCAACTACGTGATGCTCGAGCTCGGCCAGCCCCTGCACGCCTTTGCCGCCGAGGCGGTGGCCGGCGCGATCACCGTGCGCTGGGGCCACGCCGGCGAACGTCTGGTGCTGCTCAATGGCCAAGCGGTCGAACTGGGCCCGCGCGATCTGCTGATCGCCAATGCCGACGAACCCCTGGCGCTGGCCGGCATCATGGGCGGGCAGGCGAGTGCCGTGACGGCCGCGACCACCGCGATCGTGCTGGAGAGTGCGCATTTCAGCCCGCGGGCCTTGGCCGGGCGCGCGCGCAGCCACGGCCTGCACACCGACGCCTCGCACCGCTTCGAGCGCGGCGTCGATCCGACCCTACCGGTCTACGCCCTGCAGCGGGCCACAGCGCTGATCCTGGAGATCTGCGGCGGCGTCGCCGGGCCGGTGGTGCATCAGGGGCGAATTCCGACCGCCCATGCCGAACCTGTGATCACATTGCGGGCGGCGCGGATCGCCCGGGTTCTCGGGCTGGCCTTCGCGCCTCAGGAGGTCGAGCGCATCCTGACCGGCCTCGGGTGCCGGGTCACGACGACGCCCACCGGGTGGGCGGTGCAGCCGCTGCGGGCGCGTTTCGATCTCGGCCGGGAAGAGGATCTGATCGAGGAGTTGGCACGCATCCACGGCTACGAACGGCTGCCGCAGACGCTGCCTCCGGCGACCACGCCGGTGACGCCGACGGCCGAGGTTGGCATCGGACGGCGCAAGCGGGAACTGGCAGACCTCGGTTTTCACGAGGTGATCACCTTCAGCTTCATCGCCCCGGACTGGGCCCGGGCCTTTTATCCGGAGCTCGAGGGCTTGACCCTGGCCAATCCGATTTCCTCGGAACTCGCGGTGATGCGCCCGGGGTTGTGGCCGGGGCTGGTGCGCACGGCGGCGCACAACCTCTCGCGGCAACAGACGGACCTGCGCCTGTTCGAGCACGGCCTGCGTTTCGTGCCGGATCCCTCGGGCCTGCGCCAGGAGCCGCGTTTTGCCGGACTGCTCTGCGGGCGCGCCGAACCCGAGCACTGGCAAGCCTCGCGCCGGGCCGTCGACTTTTTCGACGCCAAGGGCATCGTCGAGGCGCTGTGTGCTGCCGTGCCGGGCGAGTTGCATTTCGAGCCCGATGGGCATCCGGCCTTGCACGACGGGCAATCGGCCCGGGTGCGCCTGGACGGACAGGCGATCGGTTGGGTCGGGGCGCTGCATCCGGCGTTGGCTGAGCGCTTCGATGTGCCGAAGCTCTTTTTGTTCGAACTGGATGCCCGGGTGATCGCCACGACACCCGTGCCGCAATTCCAGGCCGTGTCGGTGTTTCCGGCGATTCGGCGCGACCTGTCGCTGGTGATGGACGAGGCCGTCGCTGCCGGCGAACTGCTGGCGGCGATCGCGGAATTGGAGTTGCCGCTGCTGCAGGGAACCCGGCTGTTCGACGTGTATCGGGGCAAGGGCCTGGCAGAGCATGAGAAAAGTGTCGCTTTGGGCTTGATTTTAAGGGCTTTTGATCGCACTCTTGAGGAAAACGATGTGAATGCCGTGACGCAGGCGGTCGTGGCGCACCTCGAATCCCGATTTGGCGCAAAACCGAGATACTGAGCATGGCAGCTGTGACAAAGGCCGACCTGGCGACCGCATTGCACGAGGAGCTGGGGCTGAACAAGCGTGAGGCGAAGGAACTCGTCGAGCTCTTCTTCGAGGAAATGCGCATGGCACTCGAGCAGGGCGACAGCGTCAAGCTCTCGGGTTTCGGGAATTTCGTGTTGCGGGACAAGAGCGAGCGCCCGGGGCGCAACCCGAAGACCGGAGAAGAGATCCCGGTTTCGGCGCGCCGCGTGGTCACATTCCGTCCGGGGCAGAAGCTGCGCGAGAGGGTCGAAGCATATGCTGGAGGCGAGTGAGCGTCAGGAACTGCCGGCGATCCCCGGCAAACGGTATTTCACCATCGGTGAGGTGGCGGAACTGTGTCAGGTGAAGCCGCACGTGTTGCGGTATTGGGAGCAGGAATTCCCGATGCTGGCGCCGGTGAAGCGTCGCGGCAACCGGCGCTACTATCAGCGCCACGACGTGCTGCTGATCCGCCAGATCCGGGCCCTGCTCTACGAACAGGGCTACACCATTCATGGGGCACGCCAGAAGCTCAGCGGCGAAGAGGCCAAGGGCGACATGACGCAGACCCAGCAGCTGGTGCACGAGACCATCACCGAGCTCGAGGGCATCCTGCGCATTCTGCGTCACTGAGGTGCCCCGAGGCACCGCACCCAGGCGTTGCGGCCACGCCTCGTCGGTGCCCTCGCGCGTAATGAATCGCGCCATTGGCCTTCCCCGGAGCGGCCCGATCCGCTAGACTTGCGCTCTTGTTCGGGGCGTAGCGCAGCCTGGTAGCGCACCTGCCTGGGGGGCAGGTGGTCGGAGGTTCAAATCCTCTCGCCCCGACCACTTCTTTGAAAGATGGATGAAGGCCGCCGCAAGGCGGCTTTTTTCGATTCATGTCCCCATCGTCATGTCCCCATCGTTCCCAGCCCGCCGGCAGCGGTCTTGCGCAGCAGGGTCTTCTCCAGTTCGACGATCAGCAGCAGGGCGACACCAAAGAGTAGAATCCGGCCCCATTCCTGCAGGCCGATGCCGGTGGTGCCGAACAGGAATTGCAACGGTGGCGCATAGGTGAACAGCGACTGCAGCACGACCAGGATGCCGATCGCGATCAGCACCGCGCGACTGCCGAAGAAGCCCTCCCAACTCAGTGCGGACTGTACGATGTAGCGGCTGTTGAACAGGTAGAACACCTGTCCGACCACCAGCGTGTTGATCGCCACCGTGCGTGCCAGGTCGACGTTATCGGTCTGCTGCAGCATCCACAAGAAGTGCCCGAAGGTGCCGGCCAGCAGCAGCAACGACACGAAGCCGATGCGCCACAATAAAAAAGGCGACAGGATCGGCGTGTTCGGGGGGCGCGGCGCGCGCTGCATCACGCCCGGCTCGGTGGGCTCGAAGGCCAGCGCCAGCGCCAGCGTCACCGCGGTGACCATGTTCACCCACAGCACCTGCACCGGCGTCAGCGGCAGCGTCAGCCCGAGCAGGATCGCGGCGACGATGGTGAAGGCCTGCCCGCCGTTCGTCGGCAAGATGAACAGGATCGATTTTTTGAGATTGTCGTAGACCGCACGTCCTTCCTCGACGGCGGCGGCGATCGAGGCGAAGTTGTCGTCCGCGAGCACCATCTCGGAGGCCTCCTTCGACGCCTCGGTGCCCTTGATGCCCATCGCCACGCCGACGTCGGCGCGCTTCAGCGCCGGGGCGTCGTTCACGCCGTCGCCGGTCATCGCGACCACGTGCCCGTCGGCCTGGATCGCCTTCACCAGCCGCAGCTTGTGCTCGGGTGTGGTGCGCGCGTACACGTCGACGTCGTGCACCTGGCGTCGCAGGTCCTCGTCGGAGGTCGCCTCGAGTTCGTGCCCGCTGACGACGCCGCCCGCGGTCTTGATGCCGAGCTCGTCGGCGATCGCCCGGGCGGTCACACCGTGGTCGCCGGTGATCATCTTCACCCGGATCCCCGCCTGCTGGCATTCGGCAACCGCGCGGATCGCCTCGTCGCGGGGCGGATCGACGATCCCGCACACCGCGAGCAGCGTGAGTCCGCCGTCCTCGATGTCGGGGAACGCCAATTCGGCCTTGTCGGTGCCGGCGTCCTTTGCGGCGACCGCGAGCAGGCGCTGACCGCGCGCCGCGATGCGTTCCATCCAGGCCTCCCAGCGGTCGCGCTCCAGCGGCCGGTCGCCTGCGGGCGTGCGTTCCCGGTCGCAGACCGCCAGCACCCGCTCCGGCGCGCCCTTCAGGTAGATCACGCCGGTGCCGGCCTGCGCCTCGTGGTGCAGGGTCGCCATGAACTTGTAGGTCGATTCGAACGGGATCACGTCGATCCGCGACAGGCGTTGGTTCAGGGCCTTGTGGTCGAGGCCGCCCTTCACCGCGGCGGTGACCAGCGCCCCCTCGGTGGGATCGCCCTCCATCACCCAGCGCCCGTCGGAGCGGTAGACTTCGGCGTCGTTGCACAGCAGGATGCCGCGCAGCGCCTCGGCCAGCACCGGGTGGTCCGCGACCTCGATCGCGTCGCCGTTGGTCAGGAAATGGCCCTCGGGGGCATACCCGGCACCGCTCGCCTCGAACTCGCGCTCGGCGGTGACGATGCTCTTCACCGTCATCTCGTTGCGGGTCAGCGTTCCGGTCTTGTCGGAGCAGATCGTCGTCACCGAGCCCAACGTCTCGACCGCCGGCAGCCGGCGGATGATCGCGTTGCGGCTCGCCATGCGTTGCACGCCGATCGCCAGCGTGATGGTCATGATCGCCGGCAGACCCTCGGGGATCGCCGCCACCGCGAGGCTGACCGCGGCGAGAAAGGCCTCGACCAACACGTAGTCGCGGATCCAGTAGCCGAAGGCGAAGGTGAAGCCGGCCAGCACCACGATCGCCACCGACAGCCAGCGGCCGAACTGCGCGATCTGGGCCAGCAGCGGCGTGACCAGCGACTCGACCTCGCCGAGCATGGTCGAGATGCGGCCGATCTCGGTGTCGGCACCGGTGCCGACCACCACGCCGCGCCCCTGGCCGTAGGCGACCAGGGTCCCGGAAAAGGCCATCGAGGTGCGGTCGCCGAGCCCCGCATCGGATGCCGTCGGTTCGGTCTGTTTGTCGACCGCGACCGACTCGCCGGTGAGCACGGCCTCGTCGATCCGCAGGTTGTGGATCTTGAACAGGCGCAGGTCGGCCGGCACCTTGTCGCCGGCTTGCAGAATCACCACGTCCCCGGGGACCAGATCCTCGGCGGGGATGGTGCGCCGCTGCTCGTCGCGCAGTACCAAGGCCTTCGGCGAGAGCATCTGGCGGATCGCGTCCAGTGCCTTTTCGGCCTTGCCCTCCTGAATGTAGCCGATCACCGCGTTGATCACCACCACGCCGAAAATCACCCCGCTGTCGATCCAGTGCCCGAGTAACGCGGTGCCGATGCCGGCGACGATCAGGATGTAGATCAGCACGTTGTGGAACTGCAGCAGAAAGCGCTTGAATGGACCCGTGCGCTCCGGGTCCGGCAGGCGGTTGGGACCGTATCGCTCCAGGCGTTCCTGCACCGTGTTGCGGTCGAGCCCCTGGGTGTCGCTCTCCAGGCGCTGCAGCACCGTTTCGGCGTCCAATGCGTGCCAACCGGATTCCTTGTTCGAATCGCTCACAGATCCCTCCAGGCGGTTCGGGTGCCAGGTCCTGATCATACTCAGGGCGCGCGCCGTGATGCAGCTTATATTGGCACGGGGGCCGGCGGCGATGCGCCGCAACCGGTGCTTCGAGTAGAGTGGCGGCAGGGCGACAGGGAGTCCGGAAACGGAGTGCGATGACCTCATCCAGGCGGCAGATGGTGCGGGATCGGACCCTGGGCGTGGTGCGCGGGCTCACCATGTGCTGGGTCCGGTCCTTCGACAGGTACGGGGCCCGGTACGGGGCCCGGTACGGGGCCGGAGTCGGTCTTCCGGTGCGCCTGCTGGCCTACGCGGGGATCTGGTGGATTATCACCGAGGGGGAGGGCGGTTGGCTGTGGGGTCTGCCCGCCGTGTTGGCTGCGGCCGTGTTCAACCCGTTTGCGACCCCCGAGCGCTGGCGCTGGCGCTGGCGCGGGGTGCTGGTGTTCGTGCCGGTGTTCCTGTGGCTGTCGGTGCGCAGCGCCACCGACGTGGCCTACCGGGCGTTGCACCCGAGACGGCCGCTGCACCCGGCGCTGATCGAATTCATCTGGCAAATCGAGGGCGCCCACGCCCGCGTGTTTCTGGCGAACCTGATCAACCTGATGCCCGGCACCCTGTGTGTCCGGATTACCGGGCACGGCATGACCGTGCACATTCTCGGCAATCCGGCGCGCACCCGGGCCGGCCTCGAACGGCTCGAGGTCGTGGTCGCTCGGTTGTTTCAGCCGGTGGGAGAACACGATGACTGAGCTCTATCCTTTTGTGGCCCTGCTGCTGCTGTTGAACGTTGTGGTCGGGATGGTGCGCATCCTGCGCGGGCCGACGGCCGCCGACCGGATGCTCGCGGCCGAGATGTTCGCGACTTCGGCGGTCGTGATCGTGTTGCTGATGGCGGTCGTCAGCGGCAACCTCGCCCTGATCGACGTCGCGCTGGTCTTCGCGCTGCTGGCGGCGCTGGCTTCGGTCACCTTCGTTGGGCGGGCCTGGTCAGCGATGGCCGACAACGGATCGGCGGCGAAGGGCGAGAACGACGAGTCCGGAGACGCACGATGACCGCGGCGCAGTGGGTCGGCGGCCTGCTGGTCTTCGCCGGACTCCCGTTCTTCCTGCTGGGAACGCTGGGCCTGCTGCGCTTTCCCGATGTGTACACCCGCCTGCACGCGCTGGCCAAGGCAGACAACGTGGGCCTCGGGCTCGTCTGCATCGGTCTGGGCATCCAGTCGGGCAGCGTGGCGTTGCTGCTGAAGCTGGTGCTGATCTGGGTGCTGATGCTGATCGCATCGGCCACCGCGGCCGGTCTGATCGCGGGCACCGCGCTGGCGCGCGGGCTACGGCCCTGGGGCACCTGATGGGGGTGGCCGGCCTGATCTTCGACGGCCTGTTGGCGCTGGCGCTGGCGTGGTTGGCCTGGCAGTCGACGCGGGCCGTGGACCTGTTTCACGCGGTGGTCAGCTTCATCGTGTTCGGGTTGCTGATGGCATTGGCCTGGGTTCGCCTCGAGGCGCCGGACATCGCGCTCGCCGAGGCGGCGATCGGTGCCGGGGCGACCGGTGCGCTGCTGCTTTCGGCGCTGGACCGGCTCGCGACCCACGACGCACGCCGCCGGCTGCTCTATGAGCCGGCCACCGCGTGGGGCTTCTGGATTCCGGCGGGTGGTGCGCTGCTCGGTGGGCTGACGCTGGCGGCCTGGAAGCTCCCGGCGCCCGGATTGGGGCACGAGGTGCTCGCTGCCTTGAAGGGCTCCGGCGTAGACCATCCGGTCACGGCGGTGCTGCTGAATTTTCGGGCGCTGGACACCTTGCTGGAGATCGGCGTGCTGCTGCTGGCCGCGGTGACGATCTGGTCGCTGGGCCGCGCGCCGTCGCCGGTCGCGGCGATGCCGTCGCCGGCGCTGCCGGCGCTCGGGCGATTGCTGTTCCCGGTGTTCGTGCTCGTCGCGGCCTATTTGCTGTGGCGCGGCAGCCACGCGCCCGGGGGTGCGTTTCCGGCCGGCGCGGTGCTCGGAGCCGGCGCAATCCTGATGCGGTTGGCGGGCGCGCGTTCCTGGATCCGCAGCAGCGAGCGGGGGCCGTGGCGCTGGATCCTGTCCCTGGGGCTGGCGATGATGCTCGCGGCCGCGGTCACCGGTCCGTTGTCCGGTCAGGCCTTCTTCGAATACCCGCCGGGCACCGCCGGACCGATGATCCTGTTGCTCGAGGTGGCCGCAGGGCTCTCGATCGCACTGCTGCTGTTTGCACTCTACCTGCGCGGCGAACCTCGCGACGACGGGCCGTGGCCCGACGGGCAGCGCGGGGACGGGCAGCGGGAGGGCGTGCGGTGACGGTGTACCTGAGCCTGGCGGGTGTGCTGTTTTTGATCGGCTTGCACGGGTTCTTCACCGCTGGAAGTCTGCTGCGGCGGTTGCTCGCACTGAACGTGCTCACCACGGCCGTGTTCCTGCTGTTCGTGGTGATGGCGCGTCTGGCCGAACCGCTGGATCCGGTGCCTCACGCCATCGTGCTGACCGGGATCGTGGTCACCGTGAGCAACACGGCGGTGGCGCTGGCGCTGGTGGTTCGGATCGCCGGGCGGGTGCGCGCGCATCCGGACGACGCCGGATCGGGTTCGCGCGGGGACGCGGGGTGATCCCGGAGACCACCGGCCCGGTCGTTCTGTTCAGCCTGCCGCTCGCGGCGGCTATCGTGGTCTTCATCCGGCCGCGTTGGGCCGTGCCGATCACGTTAATATCGGGCGCGATGCTGTTGGCGACGGCGCTGTGGGTGGTGGTCGCGGTGCTGCAACACGGCGCGTGGCGCCAGGATATCGGAGGCTGGGCGGCGCCGCTCGGTATCGGCTGGACCGTGGACGGCTTGTCCGCCGCAATGCTGCTGCTGAACGCGGCGGTCGGGCTGGCGGGCGCCGTGTTCCATGCCGCGCGTCCGGCGGGGCGCACGCCGGTGCGCGATCCTCGGTTCTTCTGGCCGCTGTGGCTGTTTCTGTGGGGCGGGCTGAACGCGCTGTTCCTCGCGGCCGATCTGTTCAATGTCTACGTCGCGCTGGAGTTCGTCTCGATCGCATCGGTGGGGCTGATCGGTTTGGCCGGCGGGTCCGCGCAGGCGGCGGCATGGCGCTACCTGCTCGCCACACTGCTGGGTTCGACCCTCTACCTGCTCGGGGTGGCGTTGCTGTACGGGCGCTATGCGGCGCTCGACCTCGCGCTGCTGGCCGAGGTCATCGAGCCCGACCTGATCACGGCGGTCGCGGCCGCGCTGATGACGCTCGGTCTGCTGCTGAAGGCGGCCGTGTTCCCGCTGCATTTCTGGCTGCCGGCCGCCCACGGGCGCGCGCTGCCGGCGGTGAGTGCGGTGCTTTCCGCGGTGGTCATCACCGCCGCCTACTACTGGATGGTTCGGCTTTGGTTCGGTCCGTTCGCGCCGCTGCTGGGGCCGGAAGTGGCGACGTTGCTCGGGCTGCTGGGCGCTGTGGCCATCCTGTGGGGCGGGCTCCTGGCGCTGCTGCAGCGGCACCTGAAGATGCTGATCGCCTACTCGACGGTGTCTCAGTTGGGCTATGGGCTGCTGGTCTTTCCGCTGGCGGCGGCCGGCGCGGTCCAGCCGGCCTGGACCGGCGCGATGACGCTCGTGCTGGCGCATGGCCTCGCGAAGGCGGCGCTGTTTCTGGCGGCCGGTGCGATCGTGCTGCGCCACGGCATCGGACGTTTCGAGGCGCTCGGGGGCGATCAGCGGGGCGCGGTGATCGCCTGGGTCGCTTTTGCCATCGCCAGCGCGAGTCTGGTCGGACTGCCGCCCACCGGCGGCTTCGTCGGCAAGTGGTGGCTGGCGCAGGCCGCCGTGGCGACCGGTGCGTATTTCTGGCTGGCGGTGCTGATGTTGGGTACGGCCTCCACGGCCGCCTACCTGTGGCGGGCGCTGCAGGCGGCGGCGCAACCCGCCCGGGTGCTACCGGATCGGGCGCCACAGGATCGGGCGCCACAGGACGGCCCCGCGGCCTTGTCCCCCGCACTCGGTCTGAGCGCACTGGTGCTGGCGCTCGCCTCGACAGCGCTGGGCCTGGCCGCGCCGATCGTCGCACGGCTGTTGGACGCGGGTTTGGCGGTGCCGGGATGACCGCCGAGTCCGGAGGCGTATTGCAGACCGCGCTGCTCGGTGCCGCACTGCTGCTGCCCTGGTTGCTGCTCCTGGTGCTGCCGCTCGCACCCGCAGCCGCGCGGCGCCGGTTCCTGCCGTTCGCCGCGGTTCCGGCGCTGCTCGCGGCACTGCTGCTGCCCGAGGGTATCGGGCTGGTGGTGCCGCTGCTTCCCGCCGGCCTGTCGTTTGCGATGGATGCGACCGCGCGCGCCTTTCTGCTGCCCGCCGCGCTGATCTGGGTGTTGGCCGCCTGGATGGCGGTGCAGCTGCGTCCGGCACAGACAAGTACGCCGAGCTTCGGGGCGCTTTGGCTTCTCGCGCTGGCCGGAAACCTGGCGCTGATCCTCGCGCAGGACCTGCTGGCCCTATACACCGGCTTCGCGCTGATGAGCTTCGCGGCGCTCGGGCTGGTGGTTTTCGAACGCACGCCGCAGGCGCTCTCGGCGGGGCGGCTGTATCTGGCGATGATGCTGGTGGCCGAGGTCGCGCTGTTCGTCGCCGTCGTGGCCCTGGTCGCGGGTGCACAGGGCGATACCCGGTTCGACGCCGTCACGGCCGACCGGTCCGGCCCGATCCTGGCGCTGCTGGCGCTGGCCTTCGGGTTGAAGCTGGGCGTGCTGGGGCTGCACAGCTGGCTTCCGCGCGCCCATCCGGTGGCGCCGGTTGCCGCCAGCGCGGTGCTGAGCGGTGTGCTGATCAAGTCCGGGATCCTGGGGTGGCTGCGTCTGGTGGAGCCGAATGGCGATGCCTTCGCGCCCGTCGTCGTGCCGCTGCTGGTGGGCCTGGGGGTGGCCGGCGCCTTCTATGGCGTACTGCGCGGGTTGCTGAGTCAGGATCCCAAGGTGCTGCTGGGCTGGTCCAGCGTCAGTCAGGTGGGGCTGGTCACGGTGCTGGCCGGGCTCGCGCTGCAGCCCGGTGCGGCGGGCGGCGCGGCCATCGCGGCCATCGCCGTGTTCGTGCTGCATCATGGGCTCGCGAAGGCGGCGCTGTTCCTCGGTGTCGGCCTGTTGGGCGTCTCCCGAGGGCGGCGGCGCCGCGGGGTGTGGATCGCGCTGTGGCTGCCCGCGCTGGCGCTGGCGGCGGCACCGGGCACCAGCGGTGTGCTCGCGAAGGCGGCACTGGATCTGGCCGTGGCCGCGGCAGAACCGGGACGGGGCGTGACCGCCCTGCTGTACCTGACCAGCGTCGCGAGTGCGCTCCTGATGCTGCGCTTCCTAAGCCTGACCCGGCGCCGGCCGGCCCCGGACCCGGCAGAGGCCCCGGCGGAAACGGCCGAAGCCGCGAGGCCCGGACGGCATCGGGAGCTGCCGTGGATCCTGTTGCTCGGAAGTGTGGTGTTCCTGCCCTGGTTCGTGTTTCGCGGCACCCCGATGTTCGCGGCGGCCGCGACCGGATCCGAACAACTTGCCGCCTTCGTACCGCCGATCGTGGCCCTGCTGATGGCCGGGGTCGCCGCGCGCTGGCCGGTGGCGACGCGCCTTGGAACGGTCTATGAGGACTCGGTGTCCGCCCTGACCGTCCGCGCGACCACGATGATCGAGTCGTTTCCCGCTGCTGTCCGGTTGGCCCACTGGGAACGCCGCCTGCATACCTGGCGCCGGATCGGACAGCTCGTGGTGCTGGTCACGGTCGCGCTCGGCGCCGCGATCGGGTACGGGCTGGCGTTCTGATGCCGCGGCTCGGGCGCCTTGACGGGTCAAGAACGCGGGCGGGATACTCGAGGGGAGGCCGTTACCGGCCCCCCCGCCGTGCATCGGAATTCTGGCGGTGGTCTGGTTGCGAGGGCCTTGTCATTCCGACAGGGTCATGAGGACGGGAGCAGGCGATGGGTCGCGCGGTCGGATGGGCGGCAGGCATCGTGGGCTTCATCGCATTGGCGGTGATTGCCGGCCTTGTGTTGTTCGACTGGAACCTGCTGCGCAGCCCACTGGCCCACTGGGTGACCCAGGAAACCGGCCGGGACTTCGCGATCGAAGGGGATTTGCAGGGCGAATTCTCGCTCACTCCCTCACTGCGGGCGCGTGACATCCGGCTCGGCAACGCCGAGTGGGCCGATACGCCCAACATGGTGGAGATTGCCGAGCTCGCGGTTCATCTCGACCTGCGCGGCCTGTTGCGCGGGCACGTCGTGGTGTCCGAGGTGCGCGTGACCGGTGCCCAGATCCACCTGGAGACCGATGCGCAGGGTCGTGCCAACTGGGATCTCGAGGCGCTGCCCGCGCTGCCCGAGGAGCGGGTCGAGGTGCCCCACCTCGAACGCCTGATCATCGAGGACAGTCGGCTGACTTTGCGCGAGCGCGTGCGCGACATCACGTTCGAGGCCACGTTGGCCGCCGCCGCGGTGGTGAGTCCGGAGGCGGGCGCCTACCCGGTGCGTCTGGACGGCGACGGTGAAATCGAGGGGCGCGCGTACTCGATTCGTGCCGGCGGCGCACCACTGCTGATGCTTCGCGAAACCGACATTCCGTACCCCTTCGAAATCGAAATCGATATCGAGGCGACCTCCGCGCGGCTGACCGGTTATCTGGGGACGCCGTTGGCCTTCGACGGTCTGGATGCCGAGTTTCACGTGACCGGACCCAATCCGGCCCGGCTTGCGCCCGTGCTGCAGATCCCGCTGCCGTCGACGCGTCCGTACGACCTCGCCGGGCGGTTGCTTCGCGATGGTCACCACTGGCGTTACGAAGCGTTTCGGGGCACCGTCGGCGACAGCGATCTTGCGGGTACGATCGACGTCGAAACCGATCGCGAGCGGCCTCTGATCACCGCGGATCTGGTCTCCGAGGCACTCGATATCGTCGATCTCATCCCGGTCATCGGTGTGCCGCCGCCGCTGGTCGAGGACGTTCCCGAGACGCTGCCCGAACGGCTTTTGCCCGATGCGCCGCTCCAGATCGAACAGCTGCGCGCGGTGGACGCCGATGTGCATTTTCGCGGCACGCGGGTTATCGCGCGAGCGCTGCCGTTCCACGATGTCGAGTTGCTGCTCGAACTCGAGGATGGCGTGTTGCAACTGACCCCATGGCGCTTCGGTCTGGCCGGCGGCGAATTCAACCTGTATGCGTCGATCTATTCGGGTGCCGTTCCGGTCGAAACCGATGTGGACCTGCGTCTCACCGGGCTCGGGCTCGGCCCGCTGCTGGCCGGCGTCGCGCCGGAGGGTGCCGCACAAGGCACGCTGAACGGCCGGATCCTGTTTTCCTCCACCGGTGACACGCTACGTGGTGCGTTGGCGACGGCCGATGGCGAGGCCGCCCTGGTCATGGGCCGCGGTCGGGTGTCGGAGTCGGTACTGGCCCTGCTTGACGCGGGTTTTCTCGAGGCGCTCGCCGTGATCCTGGCCAACGGCGAGCCGCAGCCGATGGAAATCCGCTGCTTCCTTGCCGCCTTCGATCTTCGGCAGGGCGTGATGCACACCGAGGTGATGATCCTCGACACCGAAGACAGTATCATCGCCGGGGAGGGTACGGTCGATCTCGGTGAGGAGACCCTGGATCTCCGTGTCTCCGGGGAACCCAAGGCCCTGGAGATCGCCGGGGCGCGCGTTCCCATCGAGATCGGCGGTCGCTTCAGTGCGCCCGAGGTCGCGATCGATCCCGATGGTATTGCGGTGCGCGGGGTGCTGGGGCTGGCCCTGGGCGCGTTACTCGCCCCGCTCGCTGCGATCGTGCCCTTGATCGAGTTGGGTCTGGCGGAGGACGGCGACTGCCAGGAGTTATTCGAAGATATCGAGATGGAGGTCGCGCCGGAGTGAGCGCAGACGCCGCAGGCGCGGTGGAATCCATCCGGATCGACGCCAACACGACAGCTCAAAAATGGGTGATGAGGCCGAGCCCCCCGGCCCAATATTGCTGACGTTCCAGGTCGACATCGTCGCGCGGCCAGAAATGCCCGAGGATCACCTCGCCGATCACCCAGTCCTCGTACAGGGGTTGGCTCCAGATGCCTCTTACGCCGTATTCACGCACGCCGACCTGCTCGCCGGTCGCGCCATTCGCCAGGGCCTCCAGGGACCACTCACGTTGACCCCGGAGGGCCTGGAACAGACCCACGCTGGTGGCCCAGGCCGCACCTTCGGTTTCGGTGCTGATCGTCGCCGTGTTCCGCCAGCGCAGGGCAGTCCGGGTATTCAACGCCTGGGCATAGTCGATCGAGGTGGTGGTGCCCAGGCCGTCGCGAACGGCGAGGAAGACGGTTTGCCGAAACTCGACGTTGGCGGCGTCGGTCAGCCACCAGCCCTTGCGGTATCGGGCCTGCGCATAGGGCCTGATGCCGCTACGCACCCCGAGGCGCAGATCGAGGTTGTCGCGCAGCAGATAGCCCAGTCCGGCGAAGAACGTCTGATCTTCGTCGCGCGTGTCCTGACGCAGTCGCTGTGCGCGCCGGAACGCCTCCGGTTCGTCCTGGATCGTTTCCTGTTCATTGTCGCGACCGAGGAAGGCGTACCCGCGTTCGCTCACATTCGGCATCCGCACCTGCAGTCGGTACCTCAGGTCTGTACGAAAGCCTTCGTCCTCCTGGTACAACCCGCGTACGCGCAGCAATCCCTCGACGCGCCCGGCGTCCTCGAAGGGTTTGTCGCCGAACCAGCTGTCGACGTTCATCACCAGCCAATGGGCGCTGCCGTGCAGGATCTTCCGGGTTCCGGTCAACGCGGCCTCGGCAGCGGATTCTTCGCCGCCGGCCTCGTCAGCGACCGCCGTCGCGGCGGGGCTGGCCTCCGTTGCATCCGGATCATTCGCAGTCAACGCCGGCGGCAGGAACAGAAGCCCGAAGGCGATCAGCAGTGCGACGAAAAGATGCATAATATTCCATTATAAACATGGACTTAAGCCAGAGTGTTCGATTCCATTCGGGCGTTGTTTGGCTCAGTATAGCCGGATGGCCGAATGGCGCGGGCGGGAATCGTGAAAAACCAACGGCTGGGGGCTACTGGTGGGTGGCGCTGTGGCGTGCCGCGATTAGGCGGCTGTTGGCCCTTGTGGCCGAGTCGGGTGGGTTCAATCCAACAGGGAGAGGTAGAGACGATGATCCGTACCCTCGATCGATTGGTGCACCTGGCCCGGCTGCAGGGGGTCGAACCCGGCGCGTTGCTCGCCTTGGACGGGGCCTCGCGGCTGCATGCCGAGAACTCGCGCATGGGCGGAATCGACGCGTCGGGGCCCTGTTGTTTCACAGTGCGTCGGGGTTGGGCCTGCTCCTGGCGCAGCCTGTCCGATGGCCGGCGCCAGGTCGTGGACATCTTCCTGCCCGGTCAGGTCATGGGGTTGCGGGAACTGTTCCTGGGCGGTCCCAAGGGCTCCTTCCTGGCCTTGACCGAGGTTGAGGTCGGTATGCTTCATCGCGAGCATCTCCATGCGCTGTTCCAGCATTCGCCTCAATTGGGTGCGTTGCTCCTGGACGTGGCGATCCAGGAACAGGCGCTGCTGGTCGAGCGGATCGTCAGCATCGGTCGCCGTTCTGCGGCCCAGCGGTTGGGGCACTTCTTTTTGGAGTTGCAGGCTCGGCTGCACGCCTCGGACGGGCCTTTCGAGTGTCCGCTGAATCAAGCCGTCCTCGGTGATGCCCTGGGGCTGTCTTCGGTGCACGTCAGCCGCAGCCTGCGGCAGCTCAAGCAGCAGGGGCTGATGGAAATGAAGGATCGAATGGTGTGGATTCGGGCGCCCGAAAGGCTCAGAGCCTATGCCGATTTCGATGGACGTTATCTGCGGGCGAAAGGCCCGGTGAGCGCCGATTCGTGGGTTCGGTTTCTCAAGGCCCCGCGTCTTTCAGGCGCGACGCTGCCGGGCCTGGAGGTCCCGGAGCGCAAGGTTCCGGACTTGCGGAGCGTGCCCGAATGCCCGCCGGTCGATGACCGACCTTCACACCGGAGGGCGCCGACCGGTGATGAAGAAGATGACCGCGAGAATCAGGCCGACCACGAAGAGGATCCATGCAATGCTGGTGGCCGCCCCGGCCACGCCGGTCAAACCGAGTGCTCCAGCCACAATCGCAACGATCAGAAAGAGCAGCGCCCAGTAGATCATGGGGATTCTCCTTGATTTGGCGTTTCCCTCGAGTCTATGGCGCGCGGGGCGTAGCTAGCCTTAACCCAGGTTAAGAGGGGATTCCTTTTGCTCCGGCATGTGAGGTATTTCACAGTACTAGCGATCACCCATGGACATTCCGTCGGGTGGCATAAATCATGGTGTTGGCTATCCAGTCAGACCGCCCAGACCGTGGCTGCAACGATCCAGCGGACGCCGGATCCCACGAGGGTAGGCCGCTTCGAGATCATTCCGTGACCTGAAAAATCCATGATCCGACTAGGAGAAGAAGCCAATGACTCTGGAAAGAACCAGAAGTTTCTCTCGTATCTTGTTACGTCTGCTGATCCTGTTGGCCTTTGCGCTGGGGTCAGTGTCGTTTGTCACCGGCTGTGAGCGGGAGCAGCCGGTCGATGAGCCCGCACCCACCGAGCCCCGTCCGGGGGAGCCCGGTGAGCCCGGGGAACCCGGTCCTGCCGACCAACCCCGTGATCCGGGTCCCGGTGAACCCCCGCAGCAGCCCGGTGAACAACCGGGTCAGCAACCTGGGGAGCCAGGGCAGCAACCGGGCCAGCCGGGCGGTGAGCCGCAGCCGGGTCAGTAAACGCGGGTGAAGACCTGATCCGCGGGCGGGGCCGCAACGCAAGCGGACCTCTCGTCGCGCGGGGCGCTGCATAAAGTACGGCTGTGCCAGCGGCGGATTTTGCCCTCTCCCGTTTCGACGCCAACCGGATCGGTCGAGGTAGGACCATGGACCCCGGTACCATGGATCTCGGCCGATCCGAGCAGGAACCGGCCTGACGGATGGTCTGGAAGATGCTTTTGGGCGGTGTGCCCGGCCTTTAACGGCGGCGCCCACACTGCTGGAGTTGAGTTTCGTAGGTGGTGGCCATGCGCTGCACCTTGTGGGCCACATCGATCAGCCAGGGTTTGCTGCGATAGGTGCCGCGGCGGTAGCCGCCATGGCCTTCGTGGTAGGCGAGGTAGAGGTTGTAGGCGTCGTTGCGGGCAATGCCATTGAGCCGATGCGATTGGGCGTGATACCAGGCGACGAAGTGGGCGGCGTCCTTGAAATTGGAACGCCGGGTCAGCCGACTGGCGCCAGTGCTTTCGCGATACCACTCCCAAGTCGAGTCCAGGGCCTGCGAATAGCCATAGGCACTGGACGGTCGTTTCCAGGGAATGAACCCGAGGAGGCGGTTTCGCGGTGGACGTGCCTTGGCCTGAAACCGGGATTCCTGCCACAGGGTGGCCAGGATCACCGATTGTGGGACGCCGAATTCGCGTTCCGCACGCCGACTGTGGCGGTCCCAGTTGTTCACCAGCCCCCCCTTCTCGGAGAAGATGCTGCAGGCATCCTGGGTGTCTCGAGGCGGCGTACTCGCGCAACCGGCGAGGAACGGGAGGAGAAGGAACGCCAGCAGCCAACGGGGAATCATCAGTCGTTGCATCCAATACGGCCGCCAGGCGGCGATGGTGGGAACTCGCGGCTTCGTTGGGTGGCCGCGGGTGATTGCTCACCCGCGGCCACCCAACCAGCAGGGCCACGCGTCGGGGAAAAACGTCAACGGCGCAGCCGTGAAACGAAGGCACCCCTTCAGCCGCAGGGCTGCTGCCAAGACGTTATTTCGTCGGGCGCGGCGGCATCGAGGCGAACCAGGGTCATGCTTTGGCCCCACACACAGCCGCTGTCTAGGGCCAGCCAGTCGGGCCCGCGCTGAAACCCGAAGGCCGACCAATGGCCGAACACGATAGGGTGACCGGCCATCGCCCGTTCGGGTACCGCAAACCAGGGAGTCAGCCCCTTCGCTGCCTGCGCTGGCGGACCGCTGTCACTGAAATCCAGTCGGCCGTTCGGGCGCAGGAAACGCATTCGCGTGAGGGCGTTCACCGTGTAGCGCAGACGGTCCGGTCCCTCCAGCGTGTCCTCCCAGGCATCGGGGTGGTCGCCGTACATCTGGGCCAGAAAGGCCTCGCGACGAACGGGCTCCTGCAACACCGCGTTCACCGCGGCCGCCTCGGTGCGGGCGCGATCCAGGTCCCACGCCGGAGGGATCCCGGCATGCACCAGGGTCCAGCCCAGGGCCTCGTCGTGGTGGACCAGCGGGCAGGCCGCGAGCCAGTCCAGAAGCTCCGCCGCGTCAGGACGGTCCAGCACCTGCGCCAGGGTGTCCCGAGGCCGTGGTGACCGAACCCCGGCGGCCGCCGCCAGTAAATGCAGATCGTGATTGCCGAGCACGGTGACCGCCGCTGCGCCGAGATCCCGGACCCGCCGCAGGCAGGCACCGGAATCCGGGCCCCGATTCACCAGATCACCGACCAGCCAGAGCCGGTCCCGGGCCGGGTCGAAATGCACCTGCTCGAGCAGGCGCTCCAGCGGCGTCAGGCAGCCTTGCAGGTCACCAACGGCATAGATCGCCATCGTCGGCTCCCGGCTCGTGGTGGGCGGGTCGTGCCTCCGGGTCCGCTCTGGCGGACCGGCTCCCAAGGCCGCGGGCGGCGGCCGCGGCGAAGGGGGTCGGCCCTCTAGCGGATCCCGGCCGTCTCCCGGGTCCAGGGCTGGCCTTGGGGCTACTCCGGTCGTTGCCCTTGCGCTGGTTGGGTCGGTAGTCCGGCATCAATGCAGCGAGTGCGGTACGGAGAGGGTGAACGGGGGAATCGGCGCCTGGAAGGTGAATCCGGACTCATCACGCATCTCGTAGTTGCCCTCCATGGTCCCCACCGGCGTTTCGATGACGGTACCGCTGGTGTATTCGAATTCCTCCCCCGGTGGGATGTGCGGCTGTTTGCCCACCACGCCCTCGCCACGCACCTCTTGGGTCTGGTCGCGCCCATCGCGGATGATCCAGTGCCGGTTCAGCAGTTGGACCGGCGCATCGCCCACGTTGCGGATGGTGATGTGGTAGGCGAAGACGAAGCGGGAGGACTCCGGATCCGATTGTTCCTCGATGTAGGCCGTGGCGACTTCGATTTCGATGCGGTGTTCGGTCGAGCTCATGCAGTTTCTCCGGAGGCGGTTACAGCAGCGTGGGCGGCGACGGCAGCGCCCAGCAGGCCGGGTTCAGGATGGATGATCAGGTGCAGCGGCAGGCCGGCCAGGAGGTCCTGCATCGGTGCCTTGGCGTGAACGGCTTGCAGAAAGCCGGGATCCTCGAAATGCTGCCGCCAGCGGGGAGCGATCCCGCCGGCGATGAAGATGCCGCCCCGGGGCAGCGCGGTCAGCGCCAGATCGCCGATCTGGCCGCCGTAGATGCGCACGAAGCCGGTCACGACCTGCAGCGCGCGCGGGTGGTCCTGTTCTGCCAGAGCACCGATCGTCGCGGCCGGATCGGCAGTGGCCAGTGCATCGGCCAGCGCGGCATCGGGCGCGGCCTCGTGCAGGAAACGAGCGATGCGGCCGATGCCAGCGCCGCTGAGCAGGTGCTCACGGCTGCAACGGCCCTCCCGTGCTCGGACCCATTGTGCGAGCGACGCCTGCCAGGCGTCCGCGGGGGCGAAGTCGGCGTGCCCGCCTTCACCGGCATAGACGGGGGCCACCGGAGGCGGACCCACCAGGCAGGTCCCCAGGCCCGTGCCGGCACCCACCACCAGGCGCATGCCCGTGGGATCCTTCGGTGCCGGTTGCAGGGTGAGCAGGTCCTGCGCATCCAGGGCGTCGAGGCTGGCGCCGATGGCGGCGAAGTCGTTGATCAGCACAGTCGGCACGCCAAAATGCCGGCTCAGGTCCCGAGCCTTCAGGACCGGCCAGTCCAGATTGGTGACGCGGGCCTGCACGGTGCCGTCCTGCGTGGTCACCGGCCCGGCAAGGCCCAGACCGATGCCGGCCAGGGTTTCGGATTTGGGCAACACCTCGTTCAGCCAGCGCTGGATCAATGGTTCGATAGCGGCGTGGTCGCGACTCACCACCCGCGAGCGATGGGTGAAACGCCAGCCCTCGGGCGTCGAGCGGGCCAGGGCCAGCAGGGTCTTGGTACCGCCGACGTCGGCCGCAAGAATATTCATCGGTCCTCCGCCCCGGGGCGCTTGGCTGCCGTGGCCGGCCCGGTAGTTCCTACGGTACCGGAATTTTCGGTAGCGGGAACCTCTGCGTCGGCGGCCTCGGTTCGGGGACCGGTCGCCGTCGACGCGGCGGAGCCGGCGGCCGGCGCAGTCTCACGGCTCGCGGCGCGGGCCAGGGCCAGGAAGGCGAGGGTGTCGAGTTCCTCCGGGCGCTGCCCGTGATCGATGCCGATCGCGGCGATGGCCGCGGGCTCGAGAATCCCGGCCAGCGCCCGGCGCAGGGTCTTGCGCCGGTTGGAGAAGGCCTGATTGACCACCTTGCGAAAGACACCCTGCAGGTCGGCCGGAACCCGGGGCTCGGACAGCGGCTCGATGCGAACCAGCGCGGATTCCACCTTGGGTGCGGGACGAAAGGCGCCGGACCCCACATTGAACAGGTGCAGCGCGCGGGCGCGGGCCGCAAGCATCACGGTCAACCGGCCATAGCGCTTGCTGCCGGGCTCGGCCACCAGCCGTTCGACCACTTCCTTTTGCAGCAGAAAATGCATGTCCCGGACGGCATGGGCCTGACTCAACAGGTGGAACAGCAGTGGCGTCGAGATGTTGTAGGGCAGATTGCCGACGATGCGCAGCCGCTGCGCCGGTGGCGCCAGGGCCGCAAAATCGAAGGCCAGCGCGTCGGCCGAGTGGATCGTCAGCCGCTCCGGCGGCGCCAGGCTGCGCAGCGACGTGACCAGGTCGCGGTCGAGTTCCACCACCTCCAGACGGTCGAGTCGCGCCAACAGGGGTTCGGTCAGCGCGCCGAGGCCGGGGCCGATCTCGATCATCGCGTCGCCCGGTGCGGGTGCGATCGCGGCGACGATTCGCGCCAGCACCGCGGGATCGTGCAGAAAGTTCTGCCCGAAGCGCCGACGCGGCAGTACGGGGTGGTGCGTGGTCCGCGGGTTCATGGCGCGAGGCCGGGTCGGCGCGCCAACGCCAGATCGCAAGCGAGTTGCTCTGCAGCGCGCAGGCTGCCGACCTCGGCGCGCCCGGTGCCGGCCAGATCCAGCGCGGTGCCGTGATCGACCGAGGTGCGGATGAACGGCAGCCCCAGCGTCACATTCACCGCCTCGCCGAAGCCGGCATGTTTCAACACCGGCAGGCCCTGATCGTGGTACATCGCGAGCACTGCATCGGCGGTCTGCAGGACCCGGGGCGTGAAGGCGGTATCCGCCGGCAGCGGACCGCGCAAATCGAGGCCCAGCGCGCGCAGGCGCTCGAGCACCGGCGCGATCACGGTGTCGTCCTCATGGCCGAGCACGCCCTGTTCCCCGGCATGCGGATTCAGCCCGCAGACCACGATGCGCGGACGCCGCAGGCCGAAGTCCCGGCGCAGGTCGTGATCCAGGATGGTCAGGACCTCGGTCAGCAGATCGCCGGTGATGGCGTCGGCCACCGCACGCAGGGGAAGGTGCGTGGTCGCGAGGGCAACCCGCAGCGAGCCGGCGGCGAGCAGCATCACCGGATGCACGCCGCCGGCGCGCTCGGCCAGCCATTCGGTGTGACCGGTGAAGGCATGGCCGGCGCGGTTGATCACGCCCTTGTGCACCGGCCCGGTGACCATGGCATCGAAACGCCCGTCCAGGCATCCGGCCGCCGCGGTCTCCAGCAGATCCAGCACATGCCGCGCATTGGCCGGGTTCAGCCGACCGGCCTGCACCGATTCGGCGACCGGGATCGCGAGGAGTTCGAGCGTGCCGGCCGGCGTCGGTTGCCGCGGTCCCTCGGGGGCAAAGGCCGGCAGCGCGATGGACAGTCCCAGTTGGCGCGCGCGTGCGTGCAGCACCGCGGGATCCCCGATCACCACCCGTTGCGCCGGAACCGGCTGTTGTGCCAGTTGCAGCATCAGGTCGGGTCCGATGCCGGACGGCTCCCCGACGGTGAGCGCCAGACGCGGGACGGCCCGGTCCCCGGCGGCCCGTTTTTCGGTGGCCCGTCCTTTGGCGGCCCGGTCCTCGGTCGGGATTCGCTCCGAGGAACTCTGGGGGCCGTATTCAGGCACCCAGACCCTCGATGCGGTATTCGATGAAGGCCTCGTCGCGCAGGCGCCGGAGCCAGAGCTCGGTTTCTTCCTCGCGCTTGCGGTTCTGCAGGATCTCCTGGGCGCGCGCGCGCATCAGATCGCGCGACGCGTCGACCTGGCGTCGTTCCAGGACTTCGATCACGTGCCAGCCGAACTGGCTCTGCACCGGCGGGCTGATCTCGCCGACCGACAACCCCTCCATTGCCTCCTCGAAGCCCGGTACGGTTTCGCCGGGGCTCAGCCAGCCCAGATCGCCGCCGCGGGCCGCGGAACCCGTATCGTCGGAGTGGGCCCGGGCGAGATCGGCAAAGCTGGCCCCTTCGCGCAGGCGGTTGTACAAGCCCTGCGCCTGAGCGCGGGCCTCCTGGGGTGAACGCACCTGATCGGGGCTGATCAGGATGTGCCGCGCGCGGGTCTGACGCACCGCCAGATCCCCGCCGCCCTCGCGCTCCAGCAGCTTGACCAGATGGAACCCGCTGGGCGAACGCAGCACCGGACTGATCTCGCCCGGGCCCATCAGAATCACGGTGCGGGCATACAGGGTCGGGATGTCGGCGGCGGAACGCCAGCCGAAATCGCCCCCCTCGAGCGCATCCGGCGCGTCCGAGTGCGTGATCGCGAGCGCCGAGAAGTCTTCGCCCGCGCGCGCCCGGACCCGCAGCGCCTCCGCCTGTTCCCGGGCCCGGGCGATGGTGGTGGAGTCCGCACCCTGCGGCAATGCGACCAGGATGTGGGCCAGCCGGTAGCGGATGTCGCGGTCGATGGCGCCGCTTTCGGCGGCGATCAGGTCGTCGATTTCCTGATCGCCGACGCGCAGGCGTTCGTCGACCTGCCGGCGCCGAAGCTGCGCGATGATCAATTCATCGCGAATCTGCTGGCGAAACTGGTTGAAATCCACGCCCTCGGCCTGCAGCGCATTGCGCAGTTGCAGCAGCGACAGGTTGTTCTCGGCGGCGATGCCCTCCATGGTGCGATTCAGGCGTGTCTCGTCGATGCTGATGCCCACGCGCCGCGCCTCCTGCAGCTGAATCCGCTCGAGCACCAGACGCTCCATTACCTGCCGTACGAAGGCATCGTGATTCGGGATGGCAATGCCGCGCTCGGCCAGTTGCTGTTCGGCCATGTCGACCCGTTCGACCAGTTCGCGCTGGGTGATCACGTCCTCGTCGACCACGGCGACGATCCGGTCCATGAACCGATCCCCCGGCTGAGGCTGGATCTGGGCGAGCGCAGTGCCGGTCCCCAGCAGCAGGGCCAGCAGGGCGACCCCCAGAGCGGTGACAGCCCAGCGGATGCTAGCGATTCTCAAGTGTTCCATAACCGGCAATTCCTTCCCGTAACAGGCTGTCCAGCCCGGTGTCGAAGCGCGTCAACCCTTTGAGCGTCAGCTGAAAATAGACGCCGGTATTGTACTCTCCGTCGGCATCCGTCAGGTATCGGCGCAGCGCAAACTGCATTCCATAACAACACGTACGATACTCAAGCCCGGCCAGGAGTTCGAGGTCACGTTCCTCGCGCAGGCTGTAATTCCAGCGTCCGATGGCCTGGAAGCGCTCGGTGACGGGCCAGATCGCCGAGACATCGGTTTGTTCGATCCGGTCTTCGCGCAGGCGATAGCCCAGATTGATCAGGGCGCGTTCTCGCGGCCGGTACGACACGGCGACCGTGGCCAGCCGCGCCCGGTTGCGTTCGGTGTCGAACATGATCGAGCTGCGACCCTGCCAGTGCTGCGAGAAGCGGGCGCGCGCCTCCGCGGCGAGTTCGGAGCGGCCTTCCCGGCGCGGCGGATCCCCGCGACGCAGCCGCACCCGGCGGTCGTCCAGATAGGTGATCTGCCCGCCGGACACGCTCAGTATCTCGGTCCCGCTGATCGGGTCGACGATGCGGCTGGTCAAGGCCGTCGTCACCTGGTGGGTGTCGCCCACGCGGTCGGCGCCGACGAAGCGCCGGGTGGTGAACAGGCTGTCGAAGCTGAAGTCCCGTTCACCGGTATCGAAACGCGGCAGCGCGTCCTGATCGCGGAACGGGACGTAGCCGTAGAACACGCGCGGCTCCAGCGTCTGCAGGTTCCCGTTGCCGAGGCGGCGCTCGAAGAACAGGCCGCTGTCGACGCTGATCCGGGGCACGGTGCGGCTCAAGTCGGTTTCGGTGCCGGGAAGGGTGTTGTCCAGCGCGTAGCGGGTGTGTCGCAGACCCACGCGGGGTTCGATGAAATAGCCGAAGCGTTCGTGGCGAAACCCGATCTCCGGGTCCACATCGGCGCGAATCCCGGTCACCAAATCCCCGTGATCAAAGTTCACCAATTCGGCACGCAGGCTCCCGTAGACGCCGGAATCCAGCGTGCGTCCCGATTCCAGCAGCAGCTGCGGCAGGCGCCGATAGGGCTCGGACCTCGGCGCCAGCGTGGGATCGAGCGATTGGTAGTCCTGGACGCGCCCGCTGAGCCGCCAGAAGGGTTGAGTCAAGGTCAGATCGGCACGGCGTTCGAGCACCGCAACGCTCGAACTGAACAGGTCGGTGCCGAAGTCCTGGAAGTAGTTCGAGTCCGAGGCATCGCTGGCGTCGATGTTCAGCCGAAGCTGGGGGCGCAGCGTGGCCTGATGGCGCCAGCGGATCAGGTGCCGGTCGCGCTCGGCCTCCCGGTCGTCGGGCAGATACGCGAGGTCGAGGGTGCCGCGCATCGCCGGGCGCAGGTAGCGCCATTCTGAATCCAGCATCAGGCCGCGTTCGGAGATCAGGCGCGGCGTCAGCGTGGCATCGTAATTCGGGGCGATGTTCCAGTACCAGGGTAGGGCGAGATCGAGGCCGGTTTTCGAGCTGTAGCCGACGCTGGGCGCCAGCAAACCGGACTGACGCCGATCGTCGATCGGGAAATTGATGTACGGGGTGTAGAAGATCGGCACGTTCTTGAACCGCACGGTCACGTTGTGCCCATAGCCGCGCCCGGTCGTCTGGTCCAGGCGCACGCGGCCGGCGGAAAGCCACCAACTGTCGTCGCCCTCGGGGCAGGTCGTGTAGCGGCCGCGGTCCAGCCGAACCCGATCGGGATCATCCACGATCACCCGATCGGCGTCGCCGCGCGCACGGGTCATCCGCAGCCAATACGCGACATCCGAAAATGCGCCGCGGTCCTCGTCGATTCGAAAATGGCCTTCGCGGGCCTCGAGGAGCAATTCGCCATCGTACAGGCGGGTCGGCCCGGGGAGTTCGAGCAGCCGGGAGGGCACGAAGAAGTCCAGCTGCTCGGTGTCGATGCGCCGGCCTTCGGCGAACAGACGGACGTCGCCGCGGGCATGGATGCGCTCGTTGCGTATGGTCTCGACGAAATCGGCCTCCATGTCGATCACATCGGAGGGCAGGCTGCGCAACGTCGGCCAGAAGGCCTCGGGCAGCACCGGGCAGTCCGAAGGGGTTTCGGCCATCACCGGCGGCGTGATCAGGACCAGCAGCGCGAGCAGGGCGGTGGAACCCGGGATGTGCAGCGTTGGAGCCGTCATGGTCGGGGGCTGCGTCCGGTGGGTGTCATGGAAGGCGTCTTGGGGTGCGTGCCGCTGGTGCCGGGCTCGCGCGATCGGATCTTCGGCCTCCAGGATCGGGATGCATGCGGGGCCGGTGTTTCCGCCCGCCGATTTATACCTGTTGGGGCAAGACCCCGCAACCCGATTCCCGAACGGATTCACGGGTTCAATCGCAGGCGCATTTCCAGGCGCACCCCTCAAGCCGATTCCTCTGAACCGGAACGTCGCTATAATGGCGCGGCCAACTAGCCGCGAGGGCCTGAATCATGGATCTGAGTAAAATCATTGCCGGTGTCGATTTGCCGAACGATATCAATGTCGTCATCGAGATACCGGCCTTGGGACAGCCGGTCAAATACGAGATCGACAAGAACAGCGGGGCGCTGGTGGTCGATCGTTTCATGACCGTCGCGATGTTCTACCCCTGTAACTATGGGTTTGTACCGCACACCCTGGCCGAGGACGGCGATCCCCTGGATGTGCTGGTGATCACCCCCGTGCCGCTGGTGCCCGGGGCGGTGGTGCGTTCGCGGCCGGTGGGCGTGCTGAACATGTCGGACGAGGCCGGTCCGGATGCCAAGATCCTCGCGGTGCCGGTAACCAAGCTCGACCCGCAGTACGCGCGCATCCACGGCCCCGAAGACGTGCACAAGGAACTGCTCGACCAGATCACCCATTTCTTTGGGCACTACAAGGAAATGGAATTGAACAAGTGGGTGAAGGTCGAGGGTTGGTCGGACGCGGAGTCGGCGAAGGCCGAGATCATGGCAAGCTTCAAGCGGTATCAGAAAAGCAAGGTCTGATCCCGGCGCCGGGGCGTGAATCCCGATCCGGGCGCGAACCCACATTCGGGGGTGGATCCATTTCCGGAGTGAATCCAATTCCGGGGTGAACTCGGATCCGGGGACCCCCTGGCGCCGTCGCACCGTACCACCGCTCCCGCAGGCCTTTTGCCGATGTTGATCGACCGACAGGATTCCTATCGCGAAGAAGCCCTGGATCAGCGCCGCTTTTCGATCCGGGTGTTGGTGTCGCTGCTGATCCTGTTCCTGTTGGTGCTGCTGATCGGCACGCGCCTGTTCGGTCTGCAGGTCCAGGGCTATGCCCATTTCACGACCTTGTCGGAGAACAATCGGCTGCGTATCGAGCCGATACCGCCGACGCGTGGCCTGATCTACGATCGCAATGGCCAGTTGCTGGCCGAGAACCGCCCGTCCTATCAGCTCGAGGTCACGGTGGAGCAGGCCGGGGATCTGCCGCTGCTGCTCAAGCGCCTGGCCCCGTTGGTCGACCTGTCCCCGGCCGAAATCGAACGTTTTCAGGCCGCGGTGCGCCAACGTCGGCCGTTCCAGCCGGTGTTGCTGAAGGCCGGGCTCGATGACGAGACGGTGGCGCGTATTGCGGTCGCGCGATCGGAATTGCCGGGGGTCGAGATCGAGGCGCGGCCGGTGCGGCATTACCCGCTGGGGGCGGAGTTTGCGCATGCGGTCGGCTATGTGGGCCGGATCAACGAACAGGATCTGTTGCGCCTGGACCGGCGCAACTACGCCGGCAGTTCGCACACCGGCAAGACCGGCGTCGAGCGCTTCTATGAGGACGTGCTGCACGGCATTGCCGGGTATCGGCAGGTCGAAGTCAATGCTCAGGGTCGGGTGATCCGCGAACTGGCGATCACGCCGCCGGTGCCAGGCCAGGATCTGATCCTGAGTATCGATGTCGCCCTGCAGCAGGCGGCGCGTGAGGCTCTGGCCGGGCGCGATGGCGCCGTGGTGGCGATGGATCCGGCGACCGGCGAGGTCCTGGCGCTGGTCAGCCTGCCCGGCTTCGATCCCAATCCCTTCGTCAACGGCATCTCGCACCGGGACTTCTCGGCCCTGCAATCGGATCCCCACAACCCGCTGTTCAACCGGGCTCTGAGCGGACAGTACCCGCCGGGTTCGACGCTGAAGCCGATCGTGGCCCTCGCCGCTCTGGAAGAGGAAATCACCACCGCGGAACGCCGCATGTTTGCGACCGGCTACTTCCAGTTGCCCGGCCACGAACGCCAATACCGCGACTGGCGCCGTTCGGGACACGGCTGGGTGGATATGAATCGGGCGATCGCGGTGTCCTCGGATGTCTATTTCTACGATGTGGGACACAAGCTCGGCATCGACCGCATGACGCCGATGTTCGACGCCTTCGGCCTGGGACGCCGCGTCGGTATCGACGCCACCGGAGAACGCCCGGGGATTCTGCCCAGCCGGGAATGGAAGCGCTCGGTGCAGAACCTGCCCTGGTTCCCGGGCGAGACCCTGATCACCGCCATCGGCCAGGGCTACACCTTGAACACGCCGCTGCAGTTGGCCGATATCACCAGCACTCTGGCCAACCGCGGCCAACGCGTCCAGCCGCGGCTGTTGCGCGCGGTGCGCGAGAACAATGTCGCAGAGCCGGTGCCGCAATCGGTGCAGTACCTGGCGCCGGTGGTCGCGAGCGCGGCGCATTGGGAGGTCATTCACGAGGCCTTGATCGAGGCGGTGCATGCGCGCCACGGCACCGCCTGGGGCAGCATCGGCAGCACCGCACCGCCCTACCGGATCGCCGGCAAGACCGGTACCTCGCAGGTCTTCGGTCTGGCCAAGGACCAGGAATACGATGAATCCGAACTGGATCGTCGCCTGTGGGACCACGCGCTGTTCATCGGTTATGCGCCGGCGGAGGCGCCGCAGATCGCGGTCGCGGTGCTGGTCGAGCATGGCGGCAGCGGCGGCCGGGTGGCCGCACCCATCGCGCGCCAGGTGATGGATGCCTATCTGGAGCCACGCGGGTTGCTGGTCGAAGCCGGAGCTGCGCCATGATCAGCGTGACCGGACGCGAGTTGACAACCTCCCAATGGGTGCTGCGCAGCCTGCGCCTGGATGGCACGCTGCTGGTGCTGATCGGCCTGCTGCTGGCGCTGGGCCTGGTCGTGCTGTTCAGTGCCTCGGGGGAGAGCGTCCACGCCCTCGAGCGGCAGTTGTTGCGCGTCGGCTTCGGGCTCGCGGCGTTGTTGGTGGTCGCCCAGATTCCGATGTTCGTGCTGCGTGCCTGGTCGCCGTGGCTGTTCCTGGTCGGCGTCGGCCTGCTGGTTGCGGTGATGTGGGTCGGGGATATGGGCAAGGGCGCGCAGCGTTGGCTGGATCTCGGGGTGATCCGCTTTCAGCCCTCCGAAATCATGAAGCTCGCGATGCCGCTGATGCTGGCCTGGTACCTGGCGCGCCGCGCCGCGCCGCCGCGGGTGCTCGACCTGCTGGTGGTGGCCGTGATGATCGTGCTGCCGGTGTGGCTGATCATGCAGCAGCCGGACCTGGGTACGGCCCTGCTGGTGGGTGCGGCCGGGCTGCTGGTCGTCTTCCTGGCCGGGCTGGGGTGGCGCTGGTTCGTCGGCCTGGCCCTGGTGCTCGCGGCGGCGGTGCCCGCACTCTGGAGCCAGATGCATGACTACCAGCGCCAGCGCGTGCTGACGCTGTTCAATCCGGAGTCGGACCCGCTGGGGGCCGGGTATCACATCATCCAGTCGAAGATCGCGATCGGCTCCGGCGGCCTGTATGGGAAGGGCTGGCTGAACGGCACGCAGTCACAACTGCAGTTCCTGCCGGAACGTTCGACCGACTTCGTCTTTGCCGTCTATGCCGAGGAATTCGGGTTCTTCGGCATCCTGGTGCTGCTGGGCCTGTACTTTTTGATCGTGGCGCGCGGGCTGTGGATTGCCGCGCTGGCGCAGGATCGATTTTCGCGGCTGGTCGCGGGCAGCATCAGCCTGACCTTTGCGGTCTACATGGTGGTCAACATCGGGATGGTCAGCGGCCTGCTGCCGGTGGTTGGCGTGCCGCTGCCGCTGGTCAGCTACGGCGGCACCTCGTTGGTGACGCTGATGGTGGGCTTCGGTATCCTGATGGCGATCCATTCTCAACAACGGCTGGTGAATCGATGACCTCTGCGCTGCGGGGCCCTTCGGGCCTTTTCTTTTTTCATTTCCCGGTTTATGCCCTCGTGCTCGCGCTGCTCGGGGCCTGTGCCCTGCCGGGGGTGGCCGGCTCGCAGACGCAGACGGAGTTCCGGGCGGGTGAACCGCCCTATCTGGAACGCGCCGAGGTGCAGACCTTCATCGACGAGCAGGTCGCCCTGGGCATGGACCGCGCCACGCTGGAGCAGGGCTTTCTCGCGGTCGAGCCGCAGCAGCGCATCCTCGATCTGATCTCGCGTCCGGCCGAGGCCAAGCCCTGGTACGAGTACCGGCCGATCTTTGTGAACAGTCCGCGCATCGAACGTGGCGAGGTCTTCATCGCCGAACAGGGCGAGTGGCTGGAGCGGGCCGGCGAGGCCTACGGCGTCGATCCGGCGCTGATCGCCGCGATCATCGGCGTGGAGACGAACTACGGGCGCAATCTCGGCGGCTTTCGGGTCTTTGATGCGCTGGTGACCCTGGGCTTTGATTATCCGCCGCGCCAGGCCTTCTTTCGGAGCGAACTCGGGCATTTCCTGCAGCTGGCCGAGGAGGAAGACCTGGACGTGCGGGAGACCCGCGGTTCCTACGCCGGGGCGATGGGCCGGGGGCAGTTCATCTCGTCCAGCTATCGGGCCTATGCGGTGGATTTCAACGGCGATGGCCGACGTGACCTGATCCATTCCTGGCCCGACGCGATCGGCAGTGTGGCGAATTACTTCCGCGCACATCATTGGCAGACCGGCGCGCCGGTGGTGGCCCGCGCTCGGGTCGAGGGCGACGCCTACGAAGCCCTGCTCGGTGGCGGCTATCAGGCGCGGTTCTCGCTACCGGAGCTGGCCGCGCACGGGGTGTTCCCCGCCGAGGCCGTGGTGGAGGATGGCCAGTATTCCCTGATCCGCCTCGAGCTTGAGGAGGGCTATGCGTTCTATCTGGGCTATCCCAATTTCTATGTGATCACCCGCTACAATCGCAGCCCCTTGTATGCGATGGCCGTGCATGAGCTGACCGAGGCGCTGCGCCGGTGAGGGCCGCCCACGGCCAAGGCCGGCCGCGTCGACCGCGGTGAAGGCGATCTCGAGTCGATCCTGCCGGTGAGTGTGCTGCGTGTCATGCTCCTGCCCGTCACGATCCTGGCGGGCCTCGTGGTCGCGGCCTGTGGCAGTCCGCCCGATGGCGCCCGCGGCCCGGCCGGGTGGGACCGCGATGGACACCCCCATCCCGCCCGGGTGCCGGTGGATCTGGCACTGATTCCGGACGCGGTGCCGACGGCGGAGCCACGCAGCCGCTATGGCAATCCGGCGCAATACGAGGTCTTCGGCCGGATCTACCGGACCAACGCCTCCAGTGAGGGCTACGAGGAAAAAGGGCTGGCCTCCTGGTATGGCACCAAGTTCCACGGCCGGCGCACGGCCAGCGGCGAAATCTACGACATGTTCAAGATGACGGCCGCCCATCGGCACCTGCCGCTGCCGAGTCATGTCGAGGTCACCAACCTGGACAATAGCAAGCGCGTGATCGTGCGTGTGAACGATCGCGGCCCCTTCGTCGACGACCGGATCATCGACCTTTCCTATGCCGCCGCCCACCGCCTGGACATGGTCGACCAGGGGGTGGCCCGCGTTCATGTCCGGCACGTGAAACCGGCCGGCCAAAAAGTCGGCCCCGCCGCGGCGCCCTCCGGGTCCGAGGCCGCGACCGCCCAGCGGGTCGTGGACCGGCTGCATGAAGCCGTGCGAACCGACTATCGGATCGTAACGGACTAGGGGGTCCCGGCCTTGCCGGCGCTGCGTTTTTGCGGCCGCAGGCGTAGAATCGCGACTTCACCCACCCCAGGAATTTCCTGCAGGTATCGCGTCCCTGCGGGACGCCGGGTCTGGGCCCATCCCTGTTATCGTTCGCAGGTCATCGTTGCCACCGTCACTCCCACTGTCACTTCCAGGTTCAGCTCCTTCATGAAGAAATTTCTTATCCTCCTGCTCGGCTCCCTGTTGTTTACGCTGACGTTCCCGGCCGGGGCACAGCCCCTGCCGACCCCCGGGGCCACCGGCACCGCAGCCCTGGGGGTGATCCCGCAGCCGCCGTCGGACATCACCGCCAAAAGCTTCATCCTGCTCGATTTCGACTCCGGCCTGCGTCTTGGCGCACTGGATGCGGACGTCGAGCATGAACCGGCGAGCCTGACCAAGCTGATGACCGCCTACGTCGTGTTCGGCGAGATCCACGCCGGCAAGGTGGGGCTGCAAGACAAGGTGACGATCAGCGAGCGTGCCTGGCGCACCGGCATGCGCGGGGCCTCGCGGATGTTCATCGAGGTGGGCGAACGGGTGAGCGTGGAGGACTTGCTGCGCGGCATGATCGTGCAGTCCGGCAACGATGCGTCGACCGCGCTGGCGGAACTCATCGGCGGTTCCGAGGGCGCCTTCGTGGACCTGATGAACGCGCAGGCCCGGGCGCTCGGCATGCAGCGATCTTATTTCACCAATCCGCACGGCCTGCCCAGCGACGAGGCCCAGTATACGACGCCGGCCGACATGGCCCGGCTGGCGCGTGCGCTGATCCGGGACTTTCCCGACCTCTACGGCTACTACAGCGAAAAGTCCTTTCGTTACGCCGACATCGAGCAGTCCAACCGCAATCTGCTGCTGTGGCGGGACGGAAGCTTCGACGGCTTGAAGACCGGCTGGACCTCGGCGGCGGGCTACAACCTGGTGTCCTCGGCCAAGCGCAACGACCGGCGGCTGATCGCCGTGGTGATGGGGATCGATGCGCCCAACCACCAGCGCGGCGGCATTCTGCGTGCCAACGAATCGCAGGCGCTGATCAACTGGGGCATGCGCTTCTTCGAGTCCCGCGAGTTGTTCGAGCGCGGCACGGTGCTGGCGGAGCCCCGGATCTACAAGGGCACGCAGTCCAGCGTCCCGGCCGGGTTGGCGGAATCCTTCTGGGTCGTGCTGCCGCAGGGACAGAGCGATCGTCTGCAGGCCACGATGGAGTTGACCGGCCCCCACATGGGCCCGATCGATGCCGGCGACACGCTGGGCGAGGTGGTCGTGACCCTGGGTGGCGAGGTGCTGGCGCGGCAACCCCTGGTGGCCCTGGAGGCCGTCGAGGCCGGTGGCGTCTTCCGCTGGTTGTGGGATAGCGCGGCGCTGGCGATCCGTTCCGCCTGGCCGTTCTGACGGACCTTGACCGGTGATCGTGTACCTGAACGGCGAATACCTCCCGCTGGCACGGGCCGGCATCTCGCCGCTGGATCGCGGGTTTTTGTTCGGCGACGGGGTCTATGAGGTCATTCCCGCCTTCGATGGCGTGCTGTTCCTGCTCGAGGCCCACCTGATGCGCCTGTCCCGCTCCCTGCAGGCCATCCGGCTGGACGATCCGCTGCCGGGAGGCCAATGGCGGCCGCTGCTGGAACGGCTGCTGGCGCTGAATCCCGGGGACGACCGCTCCATCTATCTACAGATCACACGCGGCGTCGCCGCGCGGGATCACGCGTTTCCGCAGGCGGGTACGCCGACCGTCTTCGCGATGGTCACCCCGATCAAGGCCGTCGACGCCATTGGCGCTGGGCCGGGTGTGCAGGCCATTACCCTGCCGGATGCGCGCTGGGCCCGCTGCGACATCAAGGCGGTGGCGCTGCTGGCCAACGTCCTGGTTCGGCAACAGGCGGTGGAGCGGGGGGCCGCCGAGGCCATCCTGCTGCGGGACGGGCAGGTGACCGAGGGCGCGGCCAGCAATGTCTTCGCGGTTTGCGGTGGGACCCTGCGCACCCCGGCACTGAGCACGGCCATCCTGCCCGGTGTAACCCGCGCCTTCCTGCTGGCGTTGTTTCGCGATGGGCAGATGGCCTGTGTCGAGGGGCCGATCTCCGAGCCCGAGTTGCGCACCGCCGACGAGATCTGGCTGAGCAGTTCGACCAAGGAGCTGTTGCCGGTACTGCAGCTCGATGGCCAGCCGGTGGGCTCCGGCACCCCCGGTCCGCTGTGGCAGCGGGCCCGAGACCTCTATCAACGCGGCAAGCGCGCCTTCGTGGAGAGCGCGCTTCTGGAGGCCAGGCATGACGGATGAACGTGAGACCCTGCTGAAATTCCCCTGCCGGTTTCCGATCAAGGTCCTCGGTGAGGCGCACCCGGCGTTCTTCGCCGATGTCGAGGCCTGCGTACAGACGCACTTGTCCGGGGATGCGGCGGTGGAAATTGCACAGCGAACGTCCAGCGCCGGCAAATACGTGGGGGTGACCATCACCCTCACGGCCACCAGCCAGGGCCAGCTGGATGTGTTGTACCAGGCACTGGGGCAGTGTGCTCGCGTGCATATGGTGCTGTAGCGAGTGGCCGCACCGTCCCTTGCTGCGGACACGGGCTCCGGCACTGACCGCACCTCCGATTCCAGTACCCAACGGGACCCGGACCCGCGGCGGGCGCCGGCGCCGCCGCTGCAGGCCTATCGGTTGGGGTATCAGCCCTATGTGCCGGTCTGGCGCGCGATGCAACTGGCTCTGGCCGAACGCCGGCCCGAGACCCCGGATGCGCTGTGGCGGGT
>Ga0207421_10001044_pt1 | contig 36056 bp, 36 predicted proteins | sample SodLakKL_010_SED_4_FD_187542 | JGI IMG/M metagenome (GOLD analysis project Ga0207421, IMG submission 187542) | Alkaline sediment microbial communities from Lake Tanatar, Kulunda Steppe, Russia - 8KL_010_SED (SPAdes) (version 2) | ecosystem: Environmental > Aquatic > Non-marine Saline and...
GGATCAGGCGGGGCAGGGGGTACTCGGCCGCCATCTGTTCGAGCACGTCCTCTGCGGTCGACGGTTGGCCCTTCGGCGTGCGCCGCAGCACCGGCAGGCCGAGCCGCTCGTAGAGGATTTCCTGGATCTGCTTCGGCGAGCCCAGGTTGAACTCGCTGCCGGCCTCGCAATAGGCCTGCTCGGCGACCTCCTCCATGCGCTTCAGGAGTTCCGCGCTCTGCCCGCGCAGCAGGCCGGCATCGACCTTGACTCCGGTCTGCTCCATGTCCGAGAGCACGGGCACCAGGGGCATCTCGATCTCCCGGTACACCGACTGCGGCCCCTCGACCTCGGCCAGCCTGGGGGCCAGCACCGCGTGCAGCCGCAGGCAGGCCTCGGCGTCCTCGCCCGCGTATTCGGTGGCGCGTTCGACCGAGACCTGAGCGAAGGGGATCTGCTTCGCGCCCTTCCCGGCCACGTCCTCGTAGGTGATCATCCGGTGCGCCAGGTGCCGCTCCGCCAGCGTATCCAGATCGTGCCGGTTGGCGCCGGCATCCAGCACGTACGACTCGAGCATCGTGTCTTCGCGGATGCCATTCAGGGTGATGCCGTGGTTGGCCAGCACGTTGCGGTCGTATTTCAGGTGGTGCCCCAGCTTGGCCCGATGCGGGGACTCGAGCCAGGGGCGCAGGCGCTTCAGGGTCTTCTCGCGATCGAGTTGCGGCTCTGCGTCCGGACCCTCGTGCGCCAGCGGCACGTACCAGGCGAGACCGGGCTCGACACTGAAGGAGAGGCCGACGATGCGAGCCTGCATATAGTCCAGGCTGGTGGTCTCCGTGTCGAAAGCGACCAGTTCCACGGCCTCCAGGCGTTCGACCAGGGCATCGAGTTCGGCACCGCTGCGCACGACCCGGTACTCCGCCCGCGCGCCGACTTCTTCCTCAATGGCAGCTGCGCCCGGGTTGTCGCCCGTCGCGTCCAGATCCTCCAGCCAGCGGCGGAACCCGAACCGCGTGTACATGTCCTGCAGCGACGCGATGTCGGGCTCGCCCAGGGTCAGTTCGTGCTCGTCGATGCCGAGCTCCACATCGCGCCGGACCGTGACCAGTTGCCGCGACAGGGGCAGCTGGGGGCGGGCCGCGCGCAGGTTCTCGCCCACTTTGCCGCCGATGTCGTCGGCATGCTCCAGCACGCTATCGAGGCTGCCGTAGCGGTCGATCCACTTCGCGGCGGTCTTGGGGCCGACCTTCTCCACACCCGGCACGTTGTCGACGCTATCGCCGACCAGCGTCAGGAAATCGACGATCTGCCCCGGATCGACGCCGAACTTCCCGCGTACCCCGGCCGGGTCGAGCACGGTGCCGGTCATGGTGTTGACCAGGGTCACCCGGTCGCTGACCAGTTGCGCCAGGTCCTTGTCGCCGGTGGAGATCACCACGGGCTCACCGCGGCCCTCGGCCTGTGCCGCCAGCGTCGCGATCACGTCGTCCGCCTCCACGCCGGCGATGCACAGCAACGGCATTCCGAGGGCCCGCACCAGTGCGTGCAGCGGCTCGACCTGCACCACCAGCTCCTCCGGCATCGACGGCCGATTGGCCTTGTACTCGGCATAGAGGTCGTCACGGAAGGTTCTGCCCGGGGCGTCGAAGACCACCGCCATACGGCTTGGCGTGTAATCGGCGCGCAGCTTGCGTAGCATGTTGGCGACCCCGTACAGCGCGCCGGTGGGCTGGCCATCGGGACTGGTCAGCGGCGGTAGCGCGTGGAAGGCGCGGTACAGGTAGGACGATCCGTCCACCAGGACCAGGGGGGCATCATCGTTCATGAAGTTTGGCGCAGTGAGGAATGCCTTCCAGTGTACTGCGGACCCGTACGGGCCGCGAACCAACCGCACGCGATGCCCGCTGCCGCACCCGTGGCCGGGATCGCGACCAGAGGTCGCTCCTACGAGAGGCGGATCGTCTGGCCGGAGCGGCTTCCAGCCGCGATCGGGCGGGACTGTTCGCGAGGATCGCGCAGCGGTACGCTACCGCGATGAGCGATCATCAAGGCCCCACGCCGAAGAACGGGCGGGAACGAACCCATCATCCCGGGCTCGCGCCCATCGACGATTCCGAACTGACGCGCGAGAGCTGGAAGATCTTCCAGATCATGGCCGAGTTCGTCGAGGGCTTCGAGCGCCTGGCCCGCATCAAGCCCTCGGTCAGCGTCTTCGGTTCGGCGCGGATCCCCCCGGGACACCCCGACTACCTGTTGGCCGAGGAGGTGGCACGGCAACTCTCCGACTCCGGCTTCGCGGTGGTCAGCGGCGGCGGCCCCGGGATCATGGAGGCGGCAAACAAAGGGGCCTTCGCGGGCAAGTCCCCCAGCATCGGACTGAACATCCAGCTGCCGCACGAGCAGCAGGCCAATCCCTACCAGGACATCGGACTCGGGTTCCGGCACTTCTTCGCGCGCAAGGTGATGTTCGTGAAGTACGCCTCGGCCTACGTGGTGCTACCGGGCGGCTTCGGCACGCTGGACGAACTCGCGGAGATCCTGACCCTGGTGCAGACCGGCAAGTCCCGGCGGATCCCGATCGTGCTGGTCGGCAGCAGCTTCTGGCGCGGATTGCTAGACTGGTTCCAGGATACCCTGGTCGCTCGCGGGACCATATCCCCCGAGGACCTTGGACTATACTCGCTGGTGGACACACCCGAGGCCGTGGTCGACGCGATCTTCGAATACTACGAGGCTCGCAGCTTCGAGCCCTCCGCGGAAGAAAAGCAACGCCTGATGGAGCTATGACGATGCGGTGGATGATCGGTCCAGCCTTGCTGGTACTCTGCACCGGAGCAATCGCACAGGGCGAGCCGTGGCCTGAGGCTCCGCCGCCACCGCCGATGGCGGAAGACGCTCCGCCATCGGAAAGGGGCGAAGATGCGCCGCCCCCCGTGCTCGACGAACGGGCCCGACAACTGCAGATCCTCGAAGAGGCCGACATCACGCTGATCGAGCGCCCGGACGGGGTGATCCGTGAATACCGTATCGACGGGCGCCTCTACATGGTGCAGGTCATCCCCCGCTGGGGCCCGCCGTACTACCTGATGGACACCACCGGAGACGGCACGCTGGACCTTCGCCGCGCCGGGCTGGGTCCTGACTTCGTGCCACCGCAATGGATGCTGTTCCAATGGTGACGGTCCGGTTGCGCATCCGCCGCCAGAAGGCCGCGCTGAAGCTGTGTCTGGTGGCCGGGATCGCCGCGATATCGTTGGTCGCAGGCGCGACCGAGGTCTATCGCTGGGTGGATGCCGAAGGCACCGTCCACTTCGGGGATCGCCCCCCGCTGGACCGCCCCGTCGAACAGGTCGAGATTCAGCCCCCATCGGGAGCGCTGCCGCTGCCCGACGCCGAGGAGATCCTGCGTCGCCCGGTGCGTCCGGAACCCGACCCCGATCCCGCCGAAGAACCCGTGGAAGAGCCCGAACCAGAAGTCGAAGCGGACGAACCCGATGAGTTCGTTCGCGACCGCCGGAGTTTTCGCGGACGCTGAATGACCCGGTTCCGTTTCGCGCTGGACCGGCGCACGGCGAACGGAATCGCCGGGATCACCCCGAACCGTATGGCAACCTGCTGATGATGCGCCTTCCGAGCCCCCATCATCGGCGGTCCAAAAAGGCCTCGCGCGGGCGTCGCAGAAGTCCTGGCTCCTGTTCGTCAGGAGCGAACCGGGGCGCCTGACCAGAGCACCACACTGGTGCGAATGAGCCGCCAGAATGCACCACTTTGGTGCTACACTTGCACCAAGACCACCCGCCAAGACTTCCTGTCAAGCCTGACCAGGACAATCCGGCGGGCCGCCACGGCATCGATTCCTGGCGCAATTCCTGCTTACGGCTTAACGATGAAAGTCAATCCTGTAGCGGCCATTCCCAGCCCGAGCGCGTGCCTGTGGCTGGATGACCTTTCCACCGCGGTGCTGGTCACCGACGAGCACCTGAAACTGCTTGCGATCAACAGCGCGGCCGAGGTGCTCCTCGGGTTGAGCCGGGAGCGGGTGGTCGGCGGCCAGCTCGGCCATTGGCTGCGCCTGGACCGCAACCTGGTGAGCCAGGTGCAGCAGGTTCTCCGCCTGGACCAGCCCGTGACCCTGCGGGGACGCGCCCTGCGCCCGTTGCGCGGCGCCGAGTTCCTCGCCGACCTGGTCATCTCGCCACTGCGCGACGAGGATTCCCCCGGCCGGCTGCTGCTCGAACTCACCGCGATCGACCGCCAACAGCGTATCAACCGCGACGATCAACTGCGCCAGCAGCAGGCGATCAGCCGTGCGGTGACCCGGGGCCTGGCCCACGAAATCAAGAATCCGCTGGGCGGCCTGCGCGGTGCGGCCCAACTCCTGGCCAGCGAGGTGACAGACTCGGGCCTGCGCGACTACACCCGCATCATCATCCGCGAGGCCGACCGTCTGCGCAGCCTGGTGGACCGGATGCTGGGTCCGAGCAGCCTGCCGCGGCGCGAACCGGTGAATGTCCACGAGGTGCTGGAGCATGTGCGCGGGCTGGTGAGCGTGCAGTTGCCGCTGGGTCTGCGCATCAGCGGGAACTATGACCCGAGCATCCCGGAGGTGATAGCCGACCGCGACATGCTGGTGCAGGCGATCCTCAACCTGGTGCAGAACGCGATCCAGGCACTGGGCGACCACGGCGAAATCCAGCTGATGTCGCGGGTCCTGCGCCAGTACACGATATCCGGCAAACGGCACCGGCTCGTCGCACGGCTGCGCGTGCGCGACAACGGCCCGGGCATCCCGGAGGAGATCCGCGAGCGGATCTTTTTCCCGATGGTGACCGGACGGGCGGCGGGCACGGGCTTGGGTCTGCCGATCGCGCAAAGCCTGATCCAGCTCAACGATGGCCTGGTCGAGTGCAATTCCCGACCCGGCCGCACTGACTTCGACGTGTTGCTTCCCCTGGAGGGCGAACCATGAGTGCCTCCATCTGGGTCATTGATGACGATGACTCCATCCGCTGGGTCCTGGAACGCGCCCTGAGCCGGGCCGGTTTCGAGGCCCGCGGGTTCGAGTCCGCCGACCAGGCCTGGAAAGCCCTGGAAGAAGAAGGCGCGCCGGATACCATCCTCGCCGACATCCGGATGCCGGGCCTGAACGGGCTGGACTTTCTGGCCCGGGTACGCGAACGCCCGGACCCGCCGCCGGTGATCATCATGACCGCCTTCTCCGACCTCGAGAGCGCGGTATCGGCCTACCAGACCGGCGCTTTCGAGTACCTGCCCAAGCCGTTCGACCTCGACGAGGCGGTCGGCCTCGTGCAGCGGGCGCTGCTGGCGCGAAGCGACAGCCGCTCGACCGGCGCCAGCGCCGAAGACCGGCACCCCACGACCATCATCGGGGAGGCGCCGGCGATGCAGGAGCTGTTCCGGGCGATCGGCCGGCTGTCGCGCTCGAACATCACCGTGATGGTCAACGGCGAATCGGGCACCGGCAAGGAACTTGTGGCGCGGGCGCTGCACCAGCACTCTCCGCGCGCGCACCAGGCGCTGATTGCGCTGAACACCGCAGCCATCCCCAAGGACCTGCTGGAGAGCGAACTGTTCGGCCACGAGCGCGGTGCCTTCACCGGGGCGAGCCAGGCGCGCAAGGGGCGCTTCGAACAGGCCGATGGCGGCACGCTGTTCCTCGACGAGATCGGCGACATGCCCTTCGACCTGCAGACGCGGCTGCTGCGGGTGCTGTCCGACGGCACTTTCTACCGCGTCGGCGGCCACACACCGATCCGGGTCGATGTGCGCATCATCGCCGCCACGCACCAGCATTTGGAGGACCGGGTGGCCGCCGGACTGTTCCGGGAAGACCTGTTCCATCGCCTCAACGTGATCCGGATCCAGGTGCCGGCCCTGCGCGAGCGGCCGGAGGACATTCCGCTGCTGATCCGTCACTTCATGATCGAGGCCGCCCGCGACCTTGCTGTCGACGTGAAGCTGATGCGACCGGAGGTGATGAAGGAACTCCAGGCGATGCGCTGGCCGGGCAACGTACGCCAACTGGAGAACACCTGCCGCTGGCTGACGGTGATGGCCTCGGGCCGCGAGGTGCACCTGGAGGACCTGCCGCCGGAACTGCGCGGCCCACCCGCGCGTGCCACCAGCAGTGTCGACGACCACGCGCCGCCGGTGCGGGACTGGACCAGCGATCTCGCCGAACAGGCCCGCGAGCACTGGCGCGGGGGCTCACGCGACCTGCTCTCCGTGGTGCAGCCGCAGTTCGAGCGCACCCTGATCCAGGAAGCCCTGGCCATGACCGACGGCCACCGTCAACAGGCGGCAGCCCTGCTCGGCTGGGGCCGCAACACTCTGACCCGCAAGATCCAGGAACTCGGCCTGGACCGGCCGGAGGCCAGCTGAACGTTCAGCTGGCCTCCGGCGGAAGGTCGCAGGCCGACACGAAGCCGTGCAGGCGCAGGGTTCCGGTCAGGTCGCTGATGTGGGCAATGCCGTGGCGGTCGAGGTAGTCGCTCATGCAGGCCAGCATCTTGGGCAGGCACAGGGGATCGTAGAACAGGCCGGTACCCACGCCCACGGCGCTGGCGCCGGCGATGATGAACTCGAGCGCGTCCTTCGCGTTCACGACGCCACCCTGGCCGATGATGGGAATGCCGTGCGGCGCCGCGACCTGGTAGACCTGTTGCACCTTCAGCAGCGCGATCGGCTTGATCGCCGGGCCCGAGAGGCCGCCCTGGTTGTTGCCGATCACCGCCTCGCGTCGCTCGACATCGACGGCCATGCCCATCAGCGTGTTGATCACCGCGAAGCCGTCCGTACCGGCCTCGATGCAGCGCCGGGCGTTCTCGGCGATGTCGGTCTGGTTGGGCGACAGCTTGGTGATGATCGGCTTGCCGGTGACCGCGCGGCAGGCTGCGACGACCCGCGCGGACATGTCCGGGTCGTTGCCGAAGGCGACCCCGCCCTCCTTCACGTTTGGACAGGAGATGTTGATCTCGATGGCGTCGATCGGCGAGTCGTCGAAGCGCCGGGTCACCGCCACGTATTCCTCGATCGTCGAGCCGGAGACGTTGGCGATGAAGCGCGTCTCGGAGAAGTCCAGCGTGGGCAGGATGCGGTCCACCACCTGATCCACGCCGGGGTTCTGCAGGCCGATCGCGTTCAGCATGCCATCCGGCGTCTCGTAGACCCGGTGCGGCTGGTTGCCCAGGCGGGCGTCGCCGGTGGTGCCCTTCAGGCAGATCGCGCCGGCGTCACGGTTGGAAAACCCGGCAACCCGGGTATATTCCTCCCCGAACCCAACACAGCCCGACAGCAGCACCAGCGGGGTGTTGAACGGGAGGCCGCAGAACTGGATCTGCAGGCGCGGATCAGCGGGATTTTCAGCCATGTTGCATGTCGTCCTCTATGAACCGGAGATACCGCCGAACACCGGCAATATCATCCGTCTTGCCGCCAACACGGGCGCGCACCTGCACCTGGTGCACCCGCTGGGCTTCAGCCTGGATGAGCAGCGCCTGCGCCGGGCCGGCCTCGATTACCGCGAGTTCGCCCGCATCCACGAGTATGCCAGCCTGGAGGCCTGTCTGGAATCGGCGCCGATCCAGCGGCTGTTCGCGCTGACCACGCGCGCCCGCCGGAGGCATGATGCGCCCGGCTTCGCTCACGGCGACGGCTTCCTGTTCGGCCCCGAGACCCGGGGCCTGCCGCAGGCGGTGCTGGACGGCCTGCCGCCGGAACACCTGCTACGCATCCCGATGCGCCCGGAGAGCCGCAGCCTGAACCTGTCCAACGCCGTGGCCGTGATGGTATTCGAGGCCTGGCGGCAGCTCGGTTATCCCGGCGCGACGCCCCCGTAGGAGCGACCTCCGGTCGGGATCCGCCAGGCCGCCTATCGCGGCCAGAGGCCGCTCCTACGTGTCTTCGGCGACGGGGTCGCGTTCGAGGAGGCGGCGGACGGCCTCGCGGACCGGGCGGCGCTGGTACAGCACCGCGTGTACCTCGGCACAGATCGGCATCTCCACACCTGCCTGCTCCGCCTTGGCTACCGCGACCCGCGCGGTCTCAGCGCCCTCGACCGCCTGGCCGATGCGGCGCCGGGCGGTCTCCAGGTCAAAGCCCTGCCCCAGGTAGAGACCCAGACGCCGATTGCGCGACTGGTCGTCCGTGCAGGTCAGGACCAGGTCTCCGAGGCCCGACAACCCCGTGAGCGTCTGCGGTCGGGCGCCCACCGCGGCACCGAGGCGCTGCAGTTCCGCCAGGCCCCGGGTCATCAGCGCGGCGCGGGCGTTGGACCCGAAACCGGCGCCATCGGAGATACCCGCGGCAATCGCAAGCACGTTCTTGAAGGCCCCGCCGAGTTCCACACCCAGCACGTCGGCATTGCGGTAGACGCGCATCGAACGGCCATGAAAGGCCTGCGACACCAGCTCCGCGAGTTCAGGATCGGCCGCGGCCACGGTCAGCGCCGTGGGCTGCCCGCGCGCGACTTCGCCCGCGAAGGACGGCCCGGACAGCACCGCCGGCGACTGGCCGGGCAATTCCTCCTCCAGGATCTCGTGCAGCCAGGCGCCGGTGGTGGTTTCCAGACCCTTCGTGGCCCAGGCAATGCGTTGGCCGTCGCGCAGGCGTCCCGCAACCCAGCGCAGCGTCTCCCGGAAGCCACTGGTGGGTACCGCGATCAGGAGCAGGTCGCGTCCTGCCACCGCCCGGTCCTGCTCCGAGACCACACGCAGATGCTCGGGAAAACGAACCCCCGGAAGGTAGCGGGCGTTCTCGCGACTGTCCTCGAGCAGCGCCGCCTGCGCCGGGTCCCGGGTCCAGAGCAGCACGTCCGGATGCAACCGGGCCGCCTGCAGGGCCAGGGCCGTGCCCCAGGATCCGGCACCGAGGATGGTGATGCGTGGAGAGTCGTCCATCGTATTGCCGTCCGAGTCCAGGGGTTAGCGTGAAGGTTCGGTACGTCGGGTTACCGTGAAAATACAGCCACGGAAGGACACGGACATCACGGAATAGGACGGGCACTGAAAACTCTTTTCCGCGTATTTCCGTGTCCTTCCGTGGCGCGCTTCTTCATCTTCAGGGGTGCCGCATGTCCGAGGGCATGAGCGTTAGCGTAGCGTAACCCGACGTGCCGGGGTGCCAGCGACGACGCTGCCTTGTGCCCAGCGAGACCCGTCGGGTTACGCCCTTTGGGCTAACCCGACCTACCATTTGCGGCTTTTCGTCGCCAAGAGCGGCACAGTGCCTTGATCGTTGCGGCGACGGAGGCGGTCCGATCCGCTGCACTCCCGGCGCCGGAAACTCAGGCGGTGGCGGAGCCCGATTCCCCGGCTTCGGCCGGCTTGCTGCGCTGCTCTTGCTGGTGCTGCGCATACAGGGCATCGAAGTTGATCGGTTGCAGCAGCAGTTGCGGGAAGCCGCCCTTCAGCACCAGATCCGCGACGACTTCGCGGACGAATGGGAACAGGAGGTTCGGGCAATAGGCCCCCAGCAGGTGCCCCTGCTGGTCTTCCGGGAAACCGCGCGCGACGAAGACGCCGGCCTGCTTGACCTCGACCAGATAGGCGGTCTCGCCTTGGGACGTGGTGGTAACCGTCAGGCCCAGCTCGACCTCGAACAGCCCGTCCTGCTCGTTCAACTGCCGCGCCTTGGTGTTCAGCTGGATATTGGTGTCACCCTTCCATTCCTTGAGGAAGACACCGGGCGCACCGGGGGATTCGAAGGACAGGTCCTTGATGAAGATCTTCTGGATCGCGAACTCGGGACCCTGATTCGCTGTGGGGGGCGTGCCGGAATTGGTGCTGCCGGTCTTGGTATCTTCAGCCATGTCGTTTTCTCGTTTTCGGGGAAGTTGGGACGGGTTCCGCGCCCAAGCGGGGCGGCCTTCAGCGAGCGGCCTGCCGGGCCCAGGCGACGATATCGCCGGCGGACATCGCGCCACTCTGCCTAGCGGCCTCACGGCCACCGTGGAACAGGATCATCGTCGGGATGCCGCGGATGCCGAAGCGGGCACCGGCATCGGGATGGGCCTCGGTATCGAGCTTCAGCAACCGCATGTCGGGCTCCAGCTGGCGCGCCGCGGTGACGAACTGTGGCGCCATCATACGACAGGGCGCGCACCAGGGCGCCCAGAAATCGACGAGGATGGGTCGTTGATCGCGGGCCACGAAGCGCTCCAGGCGTGCCAGGTCGACGGCCGCCGGTTCACCCTGGAACAGCGGCTCGCGACACGCCCCGCAGCGGGCCGCGCCGGCATTGGTATCCGGAACCCGGTTCACCTGGCCGCAGTGGGGACACACACGATGCACGGCGGTCGCCGTGCTCATGCCTCGTCACCGCCTTGCTGCGCGAGCAACGCCGCCAACCCGCCGGAGCGGTGCAGCGCAGCGAGGTCGTCATAGCCGCCGATGTGGGTCTCGCCGAGAAAGATCTGCGGCACCGAGGTACGCCCCGAGCGTTCCACCATGACGTCACGCTCCTTCGGCTCCAGATCGATACGGATCTCGTCGTATTCGTGACCGAGCGAATCGAGCAGGTCGCACGCCATCTCGCAGTAGGGACAGAAGCCGTTGAGATAGATCTGGAAACGCATGGCGAAGCGCTTATTTCTTTTTCACCGGCAGTCCGGCGGACTGCCAGGCCTGGAGGCCGCCCTGCAGGTTCGTGACATCGGTGAACCCGGCGGCGACCAGCTGCGAGGCCGCCACGGCCGAGCGGGCCCCGGAGCGGCAGTACACCACCACGGGAGATTCCTTGAAGCGCTCGATGTCCTTCACCCGCTGCTTCAGCACGCCCAGTGGAATGTGCCGTGCACCACCGATGCGTCCGCCGGTGAATTCGTTGTCCTCGCGCACGTCGAGGACCAGCGCGTCCTCCTGGTTCATCACGCGCACCGCCTCCGCGGGTGGCAGAGCACGGTACTTGCGGGTCAGGCGCTGGAACTCGGTGTACAGGATCAGCGCGATGATCGCGATCAGGGCACCCGAGAGAATCGGGTGATTGCCCAGAAATTCCGGCAAACGTTCAAGCATAGGGAGAACCGTTGGGGGTCAGGAACGACAGAAGACTTCCTGCATCATACTGATCAGGCGCAGCGTACGGGAGTCACCGACGCGATAATACACGCGGTTGGCGTCCTTGCGCGTGGCGAGAATGCCCTTGTCGCGCAGAATGCCGAGGTGCTGCGAGATGTTGCTCTGCGAGGTGCCCACCTGGTCGACGATCTCCTGTACGCTGATCTCGCGGTCGCCGAGGATGCAGAGTATCTTCAGGCGCAGTGGGTGCGACATCGCCTTCAGCGAGCGCGACGCGCGCTCGATGTCCTCGTCCTTCGTCATCAGGGCTTCGTCGAAGCAGGTTGGTTCGTGATTCACGGTAAGACACCCGTATTTATGGAAGATCATGGGCCGGAATGATAATCGCGCCGTATATAAGCAATCAAAAGTACTCGTATATTCCCCTGAGCGCAATGCTTGCTATGGAGAAAGCTCCCCGGTTACAGCCTCTTGGATGGTTTCTGGCCGCGTTGGTGCTGTTTGCCACACCCGCCGCGGCCGTTGAGACCGGCGCCGAACTCGAGGCGACCCGCGAGGCCATGCAGGCATTGGAGCGCGAACAGCAACAGCGGCTGCGCGAAATCGACCGCCTCGAGGAGCGGGTTGCCGGGGTAGCGCGGCGCAACCAGGGCCTGCGCGCCGAGCAGCGGGGCCTCGCCGCGGCCGTCGCGGAGCAGGACCGCGCCGTGGCTGCGCGCCAGGACGATGTCGACCAGCGTGAGCGGGAACTCGCCGCAGCCAGGGAGCAGGCGCGGCAGTTGCTGCGCGGGCAGTGGCTACGCGAGCGCCACCAGGGCTGGGCGCCTTCGGACGACCGCATCGGGCGACACCAGCGTCCGCTCGACGCCAGGGTCCAGGCGCAACGGGAACGGGCCCTGGCAGAGATTGCAGCGCAGGTGGAAGCCCTGATCCTGGCACGCGACCGGCTGGCCGAGGCGCGGGACGAACTGGTCGTCAAGGAGACCGAAGCGCGCCGGATGCTGCGCGAGATCGCCCGCCAGGAGGAGGAACTCGGGGTGCTGCTGGCGCGAGTCCAGGCGCAGGTGGAGAGCGACGCAGTGGAGATGGAGCGACTGGAGCGCAACGCGCAGACTCTGGAAGACGTCCTGCGGCGCATGGCGGCCCAGGCCGCCGAGAAGCCTCCGGAGCCTGCGGCCCGAACGGCGCGGCCGCTCCCGGGAGCGGGGACGCTTTTCTCCAGCCGGCGCGGAAGCCTGCCACACCCGGTGGACGGCGCTTTCCTGCACCGGTTCGGCAGCCAGCGCGGTGGTGGTCTGCAGGCCCAGTGGCGGGGTGAGGTCTTCGAGGTCGGCGACGATGCGCCGGTGCGCGCCGTACACCCGGGACAGACGGTCTACGCGGACTGGATGCGCGGCTACGGCTTCCTGGTCATCCTCGACCACGGCGAGGGCTTCCTGACCCTGTATGGCAACAACCGGGACCTGCTGGCCCGCCAGGGACAGCGGGTCGAGGCAGGGGACGTGATCGCCCAGGCTGGCGACACGAGCACCGTGATTGCGCCGGGGCTTTATTTCGAGTTGCGGCACGAGGGCCAGACATTGAACCCACGCCCCTGGTGGCACTCAAAGTAGGCATTCAGCAGATACGGGCCATGGCAGGCAGGATCATTTCGGTACGGCCCGTCTGCGATGCTACCATTGGATACAATAGCTTCCCGCGTGGGGATCACGAATATGAACAATCGTTTCAGCGTCGGCTACGGCCTCGTCACCGGCGTCATTCTGGGGATCTTCCTCAGCGTCTCCATTGGTGTCTTCGCCGACCGTAACGACGGGGCCAGCGCCGCGCTGCCGGTCGAGGATCTGCGCCGGTTCACCGACGTCTACATGCGCATCAAGCGCAACTACGTCTCCGAGGTCGACGACCGCGAACTGCTCGACAACGCGATCAAGGGGATGCTGTCGGGGCTCGACCCGCATTCCGCCTACCTGGATGCACGCGAGTTCCGCGACCTGCAGGTCGGCACCAGCGGCGAGTTCGGCGGGCTCGGGATCGAGGTCGGCATGGAAGACGGCTTCATCAAGGTCATCTCGCCGATCGACGACCCCCCGGCGAGCCGCGCCGGCATCCGCGCCGGCGACCTGATCATCCGCCTCGACGACACGCCGGTGAAGGGCATGACCCTGTCCGATGCCGTGAACAAGATGCGCGGCAAGCGCGGTACCGACATCACGCTGACGATCATGCGCGATGGTGCCGACGGCCCGCAGCGCATCACCATCACCCGCGACGTCATCCGCGTACAGAGTGTGCGCTGGGAAGAACTCGAGCCGGGCTTCGGCTACGTTCGCATCACCAACTTCCAGGCACGCACTGCGCGCGACCTGGTCCGCGCGGTCGACTCGTTGAAGGAGAAGGGGCCGCTGCAGGGCCTGGTACTGGATCTGCGCAACAACCCGGGTGGTGTGCTGAACGGTGCCGTTGGGGTCTCCGACGCCTTCCTTGACCAGGGCCTGATCGTCTACACCGAGGGCCGACTGCAGGAGTCGCAGTTCCGCTACACGGCCTCGCCCGGCGACGTCGCGGGCGGCGTGCCGCTGGTCGTGCTGGTGAACGAGGGTTCGGCGTCCGCATCGGAAATCGTGGCCGGCGCACTGCAGGATCACAGGCGCGCGGTGATCATGGGCTCGCCGACCTTCGGCAAGGGTTCCGTGCAGACCATCCTGCCACTGGCCCAGGACACGGCGATCAAGCTGACCACGGCCCGTTACTTCACGCCGGACGGACGGTCCATCCAGGCCGAGGGCATCCAGCCCGACATCAAGATCGAGCCGCTGACTGTGGCCCGCGTCGAGGACAACGGTCCGACCATCAACGAGGCCAGTCTGCAGAACCGGTTGGACAACGATAACGAGTCCGGCAACAACGACGCGAGAACCGACGCCAATGCCGAGGAGAAGGAGCCTCTTGCCCAGCGCGACTACGGCCTCTACGAGGCGCTGAACCTGCTCAAGGGCCTGGCCATCCTCGGTAATCGGCTGTGACCGAGAGCCCGGAGAACATCCGGGTTCTGGTCCCGCTGGCTCCGGGCGCGGAGGAACTGGAGGCGGTGACCATCATCGACCTGCTGCGCCGGGCCGGATTCACCGTTGTCGTCGCCGGGCTGGACGACGGCCCGGTGCAATGCTCGCGCGGCGTGGTGATCATGCCTGACCAGTCGCTGGCGCAGGTCCTGAACGAAGACTTCGATCTGATCGTGCTGCCGGGTGGTCTGCCCGGCGCCGACCACCTCCGGGACGACTCCCGTGTGCAGTCGCTGCTGCTGCGCCAATCCGACGCCGGCCGCCTGGTTGGCGCCATTTGCGCGGCACCTAAGGCCCTGGCCAGCGCCGGGCTGCTCTCGGGCCGCCGGGCAACGGCCTACACCGGTGCCCTGGACGAAAGCGGCACGCCGTCCACCGGTGCCGCGGTGGAGGTCGACGCCGGCGTGGTCACCGGACGCGGTCCCGGAGTCGCCATGGATTTCGCGCTGACGCTGATCGAGCAACTCGCCGGCGTCGAGGCGCGGGCCCGGGTCGAGGGACCGCTCCTGCGCTGACGAGCCTTTTTTCCGGTCGCTGGCCGAGACCGATCAGCGGCCGCGGGAGACGTCCGATTCCAGCCACTCGGCCGTGTGTGGCAGGAAGTGGGCCAGCCCCTCGATGACGCCACCCGAGTAGTTGCCGTTCATGCCGAGAAACCCGCCGCGTGCAACGTAGAGCCGGTCCGGGTAGCCCGCCTCGGCGACCCTTTCCATCGCCTCCTCGCGCACGTCGTCCGGCGCATTGCGCACCAGCACCGCCTGCAGGCCGCTGACCAGCACCTCGAGGTCGTTGCCGCTGTCGCCCGAGAACACCGTCTGCGTGTCGCTGAACCCCTTTTTGCGCATCAGAAACCGGATCGCATGGAGCTTGTTGGCCGCAGCCGGCAGCACATCAAGCAGGCCACAGTCCGCGGCCTCGTCGATGCTCCAGATCAGGCTGGCCCGGATGCCGCGCCCCTCGAGTCTCTCCCGGACTTCCGCGAGCAGCGCTTCGGGCCGGGTGCCGGTGGGGGCGTAATAGCTCAGCTTGAAGTCGTTCTGCTTCTCCGGCTCCTGCAGCTGGAGCGCGTCCAGGCCCCGCAGCAGATCGGCAAGCGCGTCGCGGTCATGGCCCTGCCAGTCCGGTGCAATCTCGTCGGACCAGGCATCCCAGGGCCGCCATTCACCGTCGCGCACCTGGTAGATCGTCGTGCCGACGTCGCCGATGGCGTAGTCCGGGATCGGCAGGTCGTAGTCACGGATCGCGTCCTCCAGCAGGGCCTTGTGGCGGCCGGTGACGTAGACCAGCGTCGACTCCGGACGGGCGGCGAGCCGGCGCAGTCGCGGCCGGGCCTCGTGCGACTCCGGCTGGGCACCGTTGGGGATCACGGTGCGGTCAAGGTCGGTACACAGGACAATCTGAGCGTTCGTCATCATCGATCCCAAACAGGTTGCGCCCCTTCAGGGCATGGTGGCCGATCACCGCCGCGGCCGCGCTCCAGCCCTGGTGGCGGGTACCGCCGGCGGTCCGTTTCCGGCCGTGCACGTACTCGGGGAAACTCCAGGGCTCGTCGTCCATGGACAGCGCGTTGCCCCGGTGCACGGCCCGCAGAAGCTTCCGGGCCTGATCGGTCCGTTCCCGGCGCGCCAGGTCCGCGACATAGAAGCCGGTCAGCATGGGCCAAAGGCCGCCGTTGTGGAATTCGTACGGGTTGTTCTTGAACGTGTAGGAGAACATCAACTGCAGATCCTCCCAGTCCTCGTGCACCGGATCAATAACCGGATGGAAGGCGGGCAGCAAGGGCAGGTCATCGTGCAGCAGTTCCTCGGCGACGTAGGCGTCCACCCGCTGCCGCCGCGAAGCGTCGGCGACATCGAGCAGCGAGGCCAGGACATTGGCGAAAGCGTCGAAGCGATAACTGTAGCCACTCGGTGAGAACGACGGCATCCAGTAGCGGTTCGCGCAGTGCGGGGCGGCTTCCTGTCCCTTGCGGTACAGCACTTCGTGGTAGGCGTCGGCGGCGTTCGTGTTGTCCTCGTCGAACCAGTAGTTGGCGCGGATCAGGTGGCGCAGCCGGCTGATCTTTTCCAGCAGGCCGTGGTCGCGTGACCCATGGACCTCGGCGTGCAAGGCCGCAAAGCCGCGTTGTGCCTGAAGATAGAGGAGCTGATCGTAAAGCACGTAGCCGCTCTGCAGGTACTCGTCGGCCCAGTCCCCCGTCACCGGCACGTAGAGCAGGCCGCGATTGTTGAATTCCCAGGCGCCCAGCAGAAACCGCACCTTCTCGAGCGCCGGCAGCAGCGCATCCAGAAAAGCCCCGTCGCCGGAGGCGTGCCAGTACTCGGCGCAGGCGATCGCGAACCACAGGCCGGCGTCGACGCGTCCGGTGGTCCCGCCATAGCTGACCCTCCCGGTGGCGGGATCGACGTTGCTGGGAATCTCGCCGTGCGGACCCTGGTGTTCCGCCAGCACCTCCAGGGTGCGGCGCGCAGTCGCGATCAGTTCCTCGTCGTCGGCACGCAACGCGGCCAACGTCAGGATCGCGCCGTCACGGGCCCAGATGCGGCGGTAGTTCGAACGCTCCGTGGGTGAGGCCAGAAAGCCGTCCTCGGTAGCGCAGTCACGCATCAGCCCGATGGCGCGGTCGTAGCCTTCGCGGTCGTTTTCATCCATACATCGCCTCCTCCGGGGTCGCTCGGCGGACTGATGACCCACCCGGCCTCAGTCATCGACCGGGACCACCTCCAGCGCAATCTCCAACTCGGTTTCGCTGCCATCGCGCCAGAGGGTGACGGTCACCACATCGCCCGCCTCGCGCTCGAGGACGACCCTTTGGACGTCGATGGCCCGCGCAACCGGCTGGCCTTCGATCGCCGTGATCACGTCCATGCCGACCGGATACGGCTCGTCATCGATCAAGATGGCACCCTCGGGACCCCGGATGCCGGCGCGATCGGCCGGACCGTCCTTCGACACGCCCGTGACCACCACGCCTTGGGCGGGCAGGCCCAGATGTTCGCGCAACGCGCGCGGATAATCCGCAACCCGCAATCCGATCTGCAGGCCCAGCCGGGGCCGGTCCGGCAACTGGGCAGCGGCAGCCGCCAGGCCGGAGAGACCGCCCGCGCGCAACTCCTGCATCGCCTCGCGCAGCAGATTGCTGGGCACGGCAAGACCGATGCCCGCGAAGGCCCCGGCGGGCGCCAGAATGGTGTTGTTGATGCCCACCACCTGCCCGGCCGAGTTCAGCAGCGGGCCGCCGGAATTGCCGGGATTGATCGCGGCATCGGTCTGGATATAGGGGATGTCGATGCCGACCAGCCCCGGCTGGTGGCGTTCCACTGCGGACACGATGCCGGCCGTCACGCTGGAATGCAGGCCGAAGGGATTGCCGATCGCGATCGCCTTCTGGCCGACCAGCACCCGGTCCGAATCGGCCAGCGGAATCGCCGCGACGGCCGGTGCCTCGCGGGGACGCAGCAGCTCGAGCAACGCCAGATCGACGTCCGGATTCGCACCCACGACCCGCACCGGGTGCTCGATCTCGGGGCTCCCGAGATAGGAGACGCTGAGCGAAGCCCTGGGGGCCAGATCGACGCGATCGTCAGAGGTCTCGCCGATGGCCATCGCGACGACGTGGAAGTTGGTGATGATGCGGCCTTCTTCGTCGACCACGAAGCCACTCCCCCCGGCGACCCGCTGACTTCCGGACGGACGCTCGTTCTGCTCGCCCACGGCCGAGACACGAACGGAGACGACGCTGGGCCCGGCGTCCCGGACCACCTCGATGGTGTTCAACTCGTAGGCGAGCCGCGCGCCCGGAGCATCGACCCCCACCGCGCAGCCCGACGCCGCGCCCAGCAACCCGAGCAGCAATCCACTCCCGAGGACGGTCCGACAGAGGCTTCCGGGCCGCCGCCACCAGGCGCGGCCGCCCGGATCAATCGATGGGGCCTGGCTCAAGGCTTCCGGATTCGACATCCCGCCCTCACTGTGGCAGCGCGAAGGCCCTCTAGCATACGGGGTTCGCGCCGCATCGGCCAAACCGATGTCGGCTGCCGCGGCGGCGCGGGCCATGGTATGGGCGTGGCCGCGACTGCGACGTCAGGGGCGGTGGCGACTCTCGCCGGTGGCGACGCCGCCGGCGATCAGGTGCGCCATTCGCAGTGGCTCGGGCAGGCGGCCGTGGATCTGCAGCGCGGTGACCAGACCCTCGGCCTCGGCCGGCGACAGCCCGCAGCGTTGCACGTGAACCCCGGCCTGCGGCTCCATGGCTCCGGCCTCCTCGATCAGGCGCCATTTGCGGGCGCCGCCGGGGACGTGGTCGAGCAGCGCGCTGCGAATCGCCTCCAGGTCGGGTGCCCGGCGCGCGACCACCAGCACCGGCAGGCCGGTGCGCCGATGCAGGTCGCCCAGATCCACGACATTGAAACCGGCGAAGGCAATGCCCTGCAATAGAACCGCCTGCAACTGGGGCCGATAGCGGGAAGCGGCCAGACAGTCGGCAAGCCGCACAGTCGCGTTGGCGCCGTCACGGCGCACCTTGGTCGAAAGCACACCCTCGAGCCGCCGTCCGGCGAAGACCGCGCCGACGACCAGCACATCGCCCCGGTGCCCGCGGTCGAAGGGGGCATCGTCGAAGCCCACCACGTGCGACAGGCGGCGGGTCATCGCTTGCGCAGCCCCATCGAGCCGTCCGCCGGCCGGGACGGCTCGGGAGACATGCCATAAGTGGTCACTCGACGGTGACGGACTTGGCCAGGTTGCGGGGCTGATCGACGTCGGTGCCCTTCAGCACCGCGGTGTGGTAGGCGAGCAGTTGCAGCGGTAGCGTGAACAGGACCGGGGCCAGCGGTTCGAAGACCCGGCCACAGGGCAGCCCGATCCAGATGTCGGCGGCGCTCAGGGCCTGCGCGGTGTCGCACTCGGCGAAGACGATCAGCTGCCCGCCACGCGCGCGCACTTCCTGCAGGTTGCTCGCGAGCTTCTCCAGTTGGGTGTCGTTCGGGGCGACGGCGATCACGGGCATGTCCGCGTCCACCAGGGCCAGCGGGCCGTGCTTGAGTTCGCCCGAGGGATAGGCCTCCGCGTGGATGTAGGAGATCTCCTTGAGCTTCAGGGCACCCTCCAGCGCGATCGGGAAATGCAGGCCCCGACCGAGGAACAGGGCGTGTTCCCGCTCGACCAACTGCTCGGCCAGCCGCGCGATCTCGGTGTCCAGCGCCAGCACCGCCCGCACCTGATCGGGAAGGGCGCGCAGGCCCTGGAGCCACTGGGCCCGGACGCCGGCCGGCATGGTCGCCTCCGGGCAATGCTCCGCGAGCAGCAGCACCAGGATCGCCAGCGCCACCAGTTGGGTGGTGAAGGCCTTGGTCGAGGCGACGCCGATCTCCGGGCCGGCGTGGGTCATCAGCACCAGGTCCGCATTGCGCGCCATCGCGCTCTCGGGAACGTTGCAGATGGCCAGTCGCGCACAGAAGGGTTCCGCACGGGACTGCTTCAGTACCGCGAGGGTGTCCGCGGTCTCGCCCGACTGGGAGATCACGACCAGCAGGGTGCCCGGCGCGACCACGTGGGGCCGATAGCGGTATTCGCTCGCGACCTCGACCTGGCAGGGCAGACCCAGCGCGGCCTCCATCCAGTAGCGGGCCACCATGCCCGCGTGATAGCTCGTGCCGCAGGCGACGACCTGGACTGCACGCACCTCCGCGAGACGACGCGCGGTATCCGGACCGAGGAGGTTGGGCAGCAGGTCCTGCGCACCGAGGCGGCCTTCGAGGGTCGCGGCGATGGCCTCGGGCTGCTCGTGAATCTCTTTCGCCATGAAGTGCCGGTACTCGCCGCGGTCGGCGGCGAGGGACTCCCGACTGCTTTCGCGCACCGGCCGCTGCACCGGCATCCCGCCGCTATCGAAGACCTTGATGTCGAGGCGTTCCAGCACCGCGAAGTCGCCGTCTTCCAGATCCATGAAGCGCTGTGTGACCGGCAGCAGGGCCTGGATGTCGGAGGCGGCAAAGTTCTCGCCGATACCCAGGCCGATGACCAGCGGGCTGCCCTCGCGCGCCAGCACCACGCGCTCGGGGGCGGCCCGATCCAGTACCGCCACCGCGAAGGCGCCCTGCAGCTTGCGGGCCGCGGCGCGCAGGGCCGTCAGGAGGTCGCCGCTGCCGTTCCCGAGTTCGTCCACGATCAGGTGGGCGATGACCTCGGTGTCGGTTTCGGAGGTGAAGCGGTGCCCGCGCGACTCGAGCGTGGCCCGCAACTCGGCGTGGTTTTCGATGATGCCGTTGTGCACCACCGCGATGCGCTCGGCAGAGACGTGCGGATGGGCGTTGTCGGTGCTGGGCTTGCCGTGGGTCGCCCAACGGGTGTGAGCGATTCCCGCGTTGGCCTTGAAGCCGTTGTGCTCGACGACCTCGGCCAGCGCCGCGACCTTGCCCAGGGCACGCTCGCGCAGCAGCGCCCCGTCCGCGAGCAGGGCGATCCCTGCCGAGTCGTAGCCTCGGTACTCGAGGCGGCGCAGACCCTCGATCAGGATCGGGACGATGTTGCGTTCAGCGATGCCGGCGACGATTCCACACATGGCTGCAGTCTAATCCTTGGTCGGGCGGGGTGTCTTTAGTGGGCGCTCCCAGTCGGGGCGGGTCTCTTGGGGCGAGCGCGTCAGCGTCAGCTTGCCGGACGGCGCGTCGCGGGTCAGGACCGTTCCGGCGCCGATGGTGGCGTTGTCCCCCACGAGCACCGGGGCCACCAGTGCCGAGTTCGAGCCGATGAAGGCATCGGCGCCGATGCGGGTCTGGTGCTTGTTCGCGCCGTCGTAATTGCAGGTGATGGTGCCGGCGCCGATGTTGGCGCGCGCGCCGACGGTCGCGTCGCCCAGGTAGGTCAGGTGATTGGCCTTGGCATCGGGACCGAGCGTCGCGTTCTTCATCTCGACGAAATTGCCCACGCGCGCACCAACCTCCAGCCGCGCCCCGGGACGCAGGCGCGCGAAGGGGCCGACGTGGCAGTTCGGGCCGATCTCGCAGGACTCGAGCAGCGAATAGGCATCGATGACCGCGTCATCGCCAACCGTCACGTCGCGCAACCGGCAGCCGGGGCCGATACGGACGCCATCGCCGAGCCGAACGCGGCCTTCCAGGACCACGTTCACGTCGACCAGGCAGTCCTGTCCGAAGAGGAGGTCGCCGCGCAGGTCGAACCGCGCCGGATCCGCCAGCATCAGACCCTCGCGCAGGCAACGCTCGGCACGCGCCCGCTGATATTGCCGCTCCTGTTGCGCCAACTGGCCCCGGTCATTGACCCCCAGGACGGCCTCGGGCCGCGAACTCAGCACCAGCGCAACCGGCAGGTCTTCCGCGCGCGCGGCCGCGACGACATCGGTCAGATACCACTCGCCCTGCCGGCGGGCGGCCTCGGATTCGCCGGCCGCCAACCAGCGCTGAAGGTCGCCGGCGGCGGCGCAGAGGATGCCGGTGTTGATGCGCCCGATCCGCCGGGTCGCCGCGTCGGCGTCGCGTTCCTCGACGATCCGCTCGAGATGGCCCGGCGGGTGCTCGATCAGCCGCCCGTACCCGGTGGGGTCCGGGATCTCCGCTCCGAGGACCACCAGGCGTGCCGCCCCGTCCAGGCAGGCCGCGAGGTCCGCCTCCGGGATCAGGGGCACGTCGCCGTAAAGCACGAGCACGCGGTGCGAGGGGTTCTGCCCAGCGAGGGCCAGGCTGACCGCGTGACCGGTGCCTTTCTGCTCCACCTGCTCAACGAAACGGAGATCGTTGGCCTTGGTCGCCTGTCTGACGCGCTCGGCCTCGTGCCCGACCACCACCGTGACCGCACGCGGCTCCAGGCCACGGGCGCGTCGCAGGACGTGCGCGATCAACGGCTCGCCACCCAGCGGTTGCAGGACCTTCGGCAGTCGCGAGCGCATCCGCGTGCCCTTGCCGGCCGCAAGCACGACCACGTGCAGGGGAGCCTTCACGTCAGTCCTGCCGGGATGCCACTAGCGCGCCGTGCGAGCACGAACCATTCCTTTGTGGACTGCGGAAGCCCTTTCGCGCAAGGGAGCGCCTGGGCTGCCACAACGGAAAAAAGCGGCGGCAAGCCGCCGCAGTCCACAGACGCATTGTGCGGGAGGGCGCTGCAGACACCACGCTCAGGTGGATCGGCGCAGCTTCTGGATCATCTGCAGCCGCGCCGCGGCCTCGACCAGCTCGGACTGGGCCTTGGCGTAGTCGAAATCGGCCTTCGAGTTGGCCAGCGCATCCTCGGCCCGTCGCTTCGCCTCCATGGCCTCGGCCTCGTCGAGGTCCTTGGCCCGGATCGCGGTATCCGCGAGTACCGTAACCACGTGCGGCTGCACCTCCAGGATGCCTCCCGAGACGAAGACGCGCTGCGGCTCGCCGTCCTCGGTCTCACGGATACGCAGCTCGCCCGGCTTCAGGCGCGCCAGCAACTGGGTGTGGCGCGGATAGATCCCGACCTCGCCGACCTCAGTGGTGGCGGCGATCATGTACGCCTCACCCGAGTAGATCGACTCCTCGGCACTGACGACGTCGACGTGAATGGTCATGGCCATGGCAAATGCTCCTTACTTCAGCTTCTCGGCTTTTTCAGCAGCCTCTTCGATCGAGCCTACCATGTAGAAGGCCTGTTCCGGCAGGTGATCGTATTCGCCGGCGACGATCGCGGCGAAACCGCGAATGGTATCCTTCAGCGAGACGTACTTGCCGGGCGAACCGGTGAAGACCTCGGCCACGAAGAAGGGCTGGGACAGAAAACGCTGGATCTTGCGTGCCCGGGCCACCAGCAGCTTGTCGTCCTCGGACAGTTCGTCCATGCCGAGAATGGCGATGATGTCCTTCAGCTCTTTGTAGCGCTGCAGCGTGTTCTGCACCGCGCGGGCCGTGTCGTAGTGCTCGTGACCGATGACGTTCGCGTCCAGCTGGCGGCTGGTGGAATCCAGCGGATCGACCGCCGGGTAGATCCCGAGTTCGGCGATCTGGCGCGACAGCACGACGGTCGCATCGAGGTGCGCAAAGGTGGTCGCGGGCGACGGGTCGGTCAGGTCGTCCGCCGGCACGTACACCGCCTGGATCGAGGTGATCGAGCCCTTCTGCGTCGACGTGATGCGTTCCTGCAGCACGCCCATCTCCTCGGCCAGCGTCGGCTGGTAACCTACCGCGGAGGGCATGCGCCCGAGCAGCGCCGAGACCTCGGTTCCAGCGAGCGTGTAGCGGTAGATGTTGTCGATGAACATCAGCACGTCGCGGCCCTCGTCGCGGAAGTACTCGGCCATCGTGAGGCCGGTCAGCGCGACGCGCAGGCGGTTGCCCGGGGGCTCGTTCATCTGGCCGTAGACCAGGGCCACCTTGTCGAGAACGTTGGACTCCTTCATCTCGTGGTAGAAGTCGTTACCCTCGCGGGTGCGCTCGCCGACGCCGGCAAACACCGAATAGCCGCTGTGCTCGATGGCGATATTGCGGATCAGCTCCATCATGTTCACGGTCTTGCCGACACCGGCGCCGCCGAACAGGCCGACCTTGCCGCCCTTCGCGAAGGGGCAGAGCAGGTCGATGACCTTGATCCCGGTCTCCAGGAGTTCGGTGGAACCCGCCTGCTCGTCGAAGGCCGGCGCCGAGCGGTGGATCGACCAGTGCTCCTTGGCCTCGACCGGCCCGGCGTTGTCGATGGGCCTGCCGAGCACGTCCATCACCCGCCCGAGGGTTTCGACACCGACCGGCACCTGGATCGCCTGGCCGGTGGAGGTGACCTCCATCTGCCGCTTCAGCCCGTCGGTAGTACCCATCGCGATGGTGCGCACGATGCCGTCCCCGAGCTGCTGCTGCACTTCCAGCGTCAGATCGGTCTCGGCGAGATGCAGGGCATCGTAGATCTTCGGCACGGCGTTGCGCGGGAACTCCACGTCGACCACGGCGCCGATGATTTCGACAATCTTTCCAGAACTCATGTGTGCAATCCTCTAAGTCGGTAATTCTTGCCTGGGCGCGGGGCCAATGCCGGGAGCGCGGAACCGACCGCGCCGCCGCTCGACGCTGTTATACGGCGGCCGCGCCGCCGACGATCTCGGAAATTTCCTGGGTGATCGCGGCCTGACGGGCCTTGTTGTAAATCAGCTGCAGTTCCTTGATCAGCGAGCCGGCGTTGTCCGAGGCCGACTTCATGGCCACCATGCGCGCCGCCATCTCGCAGGCCACGTTCTCGACCACCGCCTGGTAGATCATGGACTCCACGTACCGCTCGAGCAGGGTGTCCAGCACGGGATGCGTATCGGGCTCGTAAATGTAGTCCCAGTGGTGCTTCAGTTCCTGCTCCTGGCTGGGTGCCGTGGGCAGCATCTGGGACACCACGGGCTGCTGGGTCATGGTGTTGATGAATTTGTTCTCCACCAACAGCACCTGGTCGATGCGCCCGTCGCGGAAGCCGTCCAGCACCACCTTGATGCCGCCGACGAGATCGGTCAGGCGCGGCCGGTCGCCCAGATGGGTCGCCTCGGCGATGATGTTGCCACCCAGGCGCTTGAAGAAGCCCAACGCCTTGTTGCCGAACAGGCAGAGATCCACGTCGACGCCCTCGTCGCGGAAACGGCGCATCTCACCCACGGCCTTCTTGAACAGGTTCACGTTCAGGCCACCGCAGAGCCCGCGGTCGGTCGAAACGATGATCAGCGCGACGCGCCGGACCTCGCGCTCGATCATGAACGGGTGCCGGTACTCCGCGTTGGCCATCGCGACGTGGCCGATGGTGCTGTGGATCTTCCGGGCATAGGGGCGCGATTCCTCCATGCGGTCCTGTGCGCGGCGCATCTTCGACGCCGCGACCATCTCCATGGCCTTGGTGATCTTCTGAGTACTCTTGATACTCTTGATCTGAGTCCGGATTTCCTTTGTGCCCGCCATTGCGTGCCCCCGTTACCAGCTGTGTTTGGCCTTGAACTCTTCCAAGGCCTTGCGCATCGCCGACTCGATCTCGGAGTCGTAGTCACCGGATTCGTTGATCTTGTCCAGCAGCGCCTTCTGCGACGACCGCAGGTAGTCCAGCAGCGCGCGCTCGAAGCTCACGACCTTGTCGGTATCGACGTCGTCCAGGAAGCCCTCGTTGGCGGCGAAGAGCGAGAAACCCATCTCGCCAATCGACATCGGCGAGTACTGCGCCTGTTTCATCAGCTCGGTCACGCGCTTGCCGCGGTCGAGCTGCCTGCGGGTCAGTTCGTCGAGGTCGGAGGCGAACTGCGAGAAGGCGGCCAGCTCGCGGTACTGGGCCAGCGCCAGGCGCACGCCGCCACCGAGCTTCTTGATGATCTTGGTCTGCGCGGCGCCGCCGACGCGCGACACCGAGAGACCGGCGTTGATCGCCGGCCGGATACCGGCGTTGAACAGGTCGGTCTCGAGGAAGATCTGGCCGTCGGTGATCGAGATCACGTTGGTCGGCACGAAGGCCGAGACGTCGCCGGCCTGGGTCTCGATGATCGGCAGTGCGGTCAGCGAGCCGGTCTTGCCGGTGACCTCGCCGTTGGTGAACTTCTCGACGTACTCGACGTTGACCCGCGACGCCCGTTCCAGCAAACGCGAGTGCAGGTAGAAGACGTCCCCCGGGTAGGCCTCGCGGCCCGGCGGCCGCCGCAACAGCAGCGAGACCTGGCGGTAGGCCCAGGCCTGCTTGGTCAGGTCGTCGTAGACGATCAGGGCGTCCTCACCCCGATCGCGGAAATACTCGCCCATGGTGCAGCCTGCGTAGGGAGCGATGAACTGCATCGCCGCCGACTCGGAGGCGTTCGCGGCGACGATGATGGTGTGTTCCATCGCCCCGGCGTCTTCCAGGCGACGCACCACGCCGGCCACCGAGGAGGCCTTCTGGCCCACGGCCACGTAGATGCACTTCACGCCGGTGCCGATCTGGTTGATGATCGCGTCCACCGCCACCGCGGTCTTCCCGGTCTGGCGGTCGCCGATGATCAGCTCGCGCTGGCCGCGGCCGATCGGAACCATGGCGTCGATGGCCTTCAGTCCGGTCTGCATCGGCTGCGAGACCGACTGGCGCTCGATGACGCCGGGGGCGATCTTCTCGATCGGTGCACTCATGTCGGAGTCCACCGGACCCTTGCCGTCGATCGGCCGGCCCAGCGCGTCGACCACGCGCCCGAGCAGCCCGGGACCCACCGGCACCTCGAGGATGCGGCCGGTGCAGCGGACGGTGTCGCCCTCGGTGATGTGCTTGTAGTCGCCCAGGACCACCGCGCCCACCGAGTTCCGCTCCAGGTTCAGCGCCATGCCGAAGGTGTCGCCGGGGAATTCGATCATCTCGCCCTGCATCACGTCGCCGAGACCGTGGATGCGGGAAATGCCGTCGGTCAGGCTGACCACGGTGCCCTCGGTCCGGGCCTCCGAGCCCACCTCGAATTTCTCGATGCGCTGCTTGATGAGATCACTGATCTCGGAAGGATTCAGTTGCATTGCTAGTTTCCTCTTAGCGACTCAAATTGGCGGCAAGGCGGTTCAGCTGTCCCCGTACCGACCCGTCGATGACCAGGTCGCCGGCACGGACCACGACACCGCCGAGCAGGGATTCATCGACCGAGCAGTCCAGTTCGACCTCACAGCCAAGGCGCTCGCGCAGGGCCTCGAGCAGCTGCTTTTCCTGGGTCTGTGTGACCTTCCGGTAGGCCACGACCTGGGCGATGACCCGCTTTTCGGTCTCCGCTTTCAGCGCCGCGAATTCGGTCCGGACCGCGGGCAGGCTCGGCAGGCGTCCGTTCTCGGCCAGCAACTGCACGAAATTCTGCATCTCGCTGCTCAAGTGGCCCTCGGCGATGTCGAGCACCAGGCCGGACTTGGCCGCGCGGTCGACCCGGGGGTCTGCCAGCACGGCGCGCACGCGGTCATCATCGGCAATGGCGGCCAGCAGCGCCAGTTCGTCGTCCCAGGCCTGCAGCGTGTCCTGCGCCTGGGCCAGATCGAAGGCCGCGCGGGCGTAGGGTCGGGCGACCTGTGTCATGTCGGCCATGGGGTCTCCTTACAGCCTTTTGGCGAGGTTTTTCAGGAGATCGCCGTGCACCTTGGCGTCGATCTCCTTCGCCAGGATCTGCTCGGCGCCCTGGACCACCAGCTTGGCCAGTTGCTTGCGCAGCTGCTCGCGGGCCCGGTTGACCTCCTGCTCGATGTCGGCGTGCGCGGCCTCCTTGATGCGCTCGCCTTCCTCGCGTGCCGTCGTCTTGCTCTCCTCGACCATGTCGTTGGAGCGCTTCTGCGCCGCGGCGATGATCTCCGCCGCCTGCTGCTTCGCCTGCTTGATGACTTCCTTGGCGCGTTCTTCGGCGAGGCGCTGCTCGTTCTGGCCGCGCTCGGCGGCCGCGAGGCCCTCGGCGATCTTCCTGCGCCGGGTTTCCAGGGCATCGGAGAGCGGCGGCCAGACGAAGCGCATGGTGAACCACACGAATACGCTGAACGCGAGCAACTGCCCGATGATGGTGAGATTGATATTCATCCTGGTACCTCAGGTTGACGAGTAGTGAGGGATCCTCGGGACCCGGTCAGCCTCTTAGCCACCCAGAGCGAACAGGACGTACAGGCCGATACCCACGCCGATCATCGGGACCGCGTCGGTCAGGCCCATCACGATGAAGAACTGGGTACGCAGCATCGGGATCAGTTCGGGCTGACGCGCCGCGCCTTCGAGGAAGCGACCGCCGAGGGTCCCCACGCCGATCGCGGCACCGACGGCGGCCAGACCCAGCAGCAGGGAGCCAGCCAGAACGATCAGAGCGTTTGCCATTTCCATTTTGAATCTCCAGTCGAGTTTGAATCAGTCAGTTGGGTTGAGAGGGATCGAAAGCTAGTGGTCTTCGCTGTACGCCATGTCGATGTACACGACCGTCAGGACCATGAAGATGAAGGCCTGCAGCGGCACGACAAGGATGTGGAAAATGGCCCAACCCACGTGCAGGACACCACCGACCAGGCCGAGCACGAGGCCGGCCGAGTACATCACGCCGATCAGGATGAAGATCATCTCCGCGGCGTAGAGGTTGCCAAAGAGTCGCAGGGCGAGCGAGACGGGCTTGGCGATCAGGTTGATCGTTTCCAGCACGAAGTTGATCACCCAGAAGATCGGCTTGATCACCGTGATGCTGGTCTGGAACGGGATTCCCGTCAGTTCCTTGATGAAGCCGACCGGCCCCTTGATCTTGAGGCTGTAGTAGATGATCAGGATGAACACCCCGAGCGCCAGACCCACGGTCACGTTCACATCGGTGGTCGGCACGATCTTCATGTACGGGATACCGGCGAGGTAGGCCAGGTACGGAATCAGATCGACCGGGACCAGGTCCATCAGGTTGAGCAGGAAGACCCAGACGAAGATCGTCAGCGCCAGCGGGGCGACCATGTCGTTCTTGTGCTTGAAGGAACCGCGGACGTTCTCGTCCACGAAGTCCATGATCCACTCGACGAAGTTCTGCCAGCCGCCCGGAACGCCGGCGGTCGCATGCCTGGCGGCGACCCGGAAGCTCAGGATAAACAGGATGCCCAGGCCAATGGACCAGAGCATGGAATCCACGTGGATGGCCCAGAAGCCCATCTCCGCCGCTTCGCTGCTGGTCATCGCGAAACCCAGCCCTGTTTCGGGGTGGTAGCCGAAGGTGAGGTTGGTCAGATGGTGAGCAATGTGCTCTTCCATGGTGGGCAGTTCGTTTCCTGAAGCCATGCAGTTATCTCTTCATTGCTTGATCAGAAACCCGGTGCATCCACCACACCGGCAGGAGGTGCACCACCAGGAAGGAGCCGAAAAGGACGAGCACCGCCGGATCCTTCACGTTCACGAAGACAAGGCCGAAACCCACCGCCACCAGGACCAGGCGCGCGACTTCAGCGCCCATCATCCGCGTGGCCAGCCCACCGGGCTCCGCTGCGCGGTAGCGTCGGAACACCAACGCGACCACAAGCAGATTCCCTGCGCTGGCAATGGCGCCGCCCAGCAGCACCGCGAGAGACGCAGCCGTGCTGAAGGGCAGGACGACCGCCGACGCAACCAGCGTTATGGCCAACTGCAACCCCAGCGACTGCACGGCGGGAGTAGAGGTCTGTTGCGTCATGCGACGGGCGCGACCATGGGTCCGCCCCTCCCCAGGAAAGTGCGCGAAGTATAAGAGTGGCCTTATGATCAGGTCAAACCGCGCCAATGTCTGCCCAACGTTTTCGCGGCTTACAGGATGGCGTCCGGAGAGGGTTCTTTGGGGGTGTTGCGTTTCCGGACACGCTCGAGCCATCCATGGGCGCTCGACGGCGGACATCCATGTCCGCCGACGGTCCGGAAACGCAACACCCCCAAAGAACCTCCAGCGCCCGGGTAGACCAATGGCAGGAGGCTCAACGCGCGAACGGCCAGCAGATGAAACTACGCCGGGTTTCGAACGCTGCTCTACACCGAACATCCGTGTCCACCAACGGTCCGGAAAGCCCGCGCCGGCAGGGAACCGCGAGCGCCCGTATTCACGACCCGCAAGACCCGCAGCGGTCGACCTGCAGGCGTCCGCGAATTCCACCAGGGGTACGCCAAACAGGTCGCTGAAGGCCTGTTGTTGGTGAGCCGTGTCAGGACCGTTGGCGGCCATGGATGGCCGCCATCGAGCGCCCAGGGAAGGCTTGAGCGTGTCCTGACACGGCTCACCAACAACAGGCCCGGCCACCGAGCCTCGGGAACGGTCACTGCACGAACGATCACTGAATGTGGGCGAGGATGCCATCGAGTTCGTCAAGACTGTTGTACTCGATGACCAGACGGCCCTTGCCGGTGCGGTTGTAGCGGACCTGCACCGCCGCCCCGAGGGTGTCCGACAGGCGGGTCTCGAGTTGGCGGATCTCGGGAAGCGGGCGCGGCGGCGGCAGGGGAACGGCGGGCTCGGCGAGCATCCGGCGCACCAGGCGCTCGGCATCGCGCACCGACAGGCCGCGCTTCACGATCACGTCGGCGGCCTGCGGCTGGCGTTCCGGCGGCAACGCCAGCAGGCACCGGGCGTGGCCCATCTCCAGTTCGCGGGCGTTCACCCGATCCTTGACCGCTTCGTGCAGCTCGAGCAGGCGCAGCAGGTTGGTCACCGCCGTGCGCGAGCGGCCCACGGCCGTCGCGGCATCCTGGTGCGTCATCTCGAACTCGCCGATCAGCCGGCGGATGGCCTGGGCCTCCTCCAGCGGATTCAGGTTCTCGCGCTGGATGTTCTCGATCAGCGCCATCGCGGCGGCGGCCTGGTCGGGGATGTCCCGCACCACTGCGGGGACGGTCTCCAGCCCCGCCATCTGCGCGGCCCGCCAGCGGCGTTCGCCGGCGATCAGCTCGTAGCCGTCGCCGGCCCGGCGCACCACGATCGGCTGGACGATGCCCTGGGAGCGGATCGAGTTCGCCAGTTCCTCCAGCGCCTCCGCGGCCATGTGCACCCGCGGCTGATACTTGCCGCGCTGGATCAGCTCGATCGGCAGGTTTTCCAGCGAATCCTCTTCGGAGCGCTCGGCGCCGCTGAGCAGCGCTTCAAGCCCCCGCCCGAGACCACTTCTCCGTTTGACCATGGCGTCTATTCCCAACGGGCGGCGCAGCCACGCCGACCTGATGAACACGTTGTCTCCCGCACACCACCCGCGCCGCTGGCGACGCGCCGGATCACAGGCCTGGGTTCGGCGCCGCGGCGGCGCCGGGGCGGCGGAGCATCTCTCCGGCCAGAGCCAGATAGGCGACCGCGCCCCGCGAGCTGGCATCATACAGCAAGGCCGGCTGGCCGAAGCTCGGAGCCTCGGCGAGGCGCACGTTGCGCGGCACGATGGTGCGGAACACGCGCTCTCCGAAATGGCCCAGCAACTGGTCCGAGACCTCGCCGGACAGGCGGTTGCGCGGGTCAAACATCGTGCGCAGCAGCCCGGCGATGCGGAGCTTCGGGTTCGGGCCGCGCTGGATGCTCTCGATGGTGCCCATCAGCGCCGTGAGGCCCTCCAGCGCGTAGTACTCGCACTGCATCGGGATCAGCACGCCGTCGGCGGCGACCAGCGCGTTCACGGTCAGCAGGTTCAGCGACGGCGGGCAGTCGATCAGCACGTGCTGGTAGTTCGATACGGACTCGCTCAGCACCTCCCGCAGGCGGTACTCGCGACGCTCCATCGCCATCAGGCGGACCTCGGCCAGCGTCAGGTCGCCGTTCGCCGGGACCAGGTCGAAGCCGGACTCGACGCGGTGCGCGCAGGCCGCCAGCGGCGCCTCGCCGAGCAGCAACTCGCAGCTGGTCGGACTGCGGGCGTGCTTGTCGTAGCCGCTGCCCGTCGTCGCGTTGCCCTGGGGATCCAGGTCGATGACCAGCACCCGGCGGCCCAGGCGCACCAGAGAAGCGGCCAGGTTCACGCAGGTGGTCGTCTTGCCGACCCCGCCCTTCTGGTTGGTGATGGCCAATGTCTGTGTCACGCGGCTTCTCTCTCGATAACGGCAATGTGCCGGCTGGCGGATGACCCGGAAACCCGCACCGGCTCGACGCAGCGATACGCCCATCCCGCGGGCAGGTCCGCTTCGGCGGCCACGGACTGACCCAGCATCGCCAGCATCCGGCCGCCCGGGGCGACGCAGTGGCCGGCCCGGCGCACGAACTCCGGTGGCGCCGCGAAGGCCCGCGACACCACGGTAGCAAAACCCGGCGCCGGCCGCAGGTCCTCGACCCGCATGTGCTCGGCGCCCACCCGCGCCAGACCGAGTTCCGCGATCGCCGCGCGCAGGAAGCGCACGCGCTTGGCCGCCGAATCCAGCAGCAGATAGTCGCGGGCCGGGTCGGCCAGGGCAAGGATCAGCCCCGGCAAGCCGGCACCGCTGCCCACATCGAGCACCCGTTCGCCGTGCAGCCACGGCAGCACGCTCAGGCTGTCCAGGACGTGCCGGTCCAGCATCGCCTCCGCCCCGGTCACGGCGGTCAGGTTGTGGACCCGGTTCCAGCGCTCCAGCAGTTCCAGGTAGCGCACCACGGCCGGGATCAACGCCGGGTCCAGGCCCCGGGCGGCGCAGGCCGCGGACAGCGCCGCGGCCGCGGGCTCAGGCACTCGCTACCCGCTGTTTCAGATGAATGGCCAGCGCCGACAGCGCGGCCGGCGTCACGCCGGGAATGCGCTGCGCCTGGCCCAGGGTATGGGGCCGGAAGCGGCTCAGCTTCTGCCGGATCTCGGTGGACAGACCGTGCACCCGGTCGTAGTCGAGATCCTGCGGCAGCGCGGTGGCCTCGTCGCGGCTCTGGCGGCCGATCTCCTGCCGCTGGCGCTCGATATAGCCGGCATATTTGGCCTGGATCTCGACCTGGTCCGCGACCGAGTCCGGCAGATCCACGGCGAGTTCCGGCAGCCGCGCCATCAGGCCGGCGTAGTCCACCTGCGGGCGGCGCAGCAGGTCCATCAGGGTGGCGTCGCTGTCGGGCGTACCGCCGAGGAAGGCCGCCAGCGCGTCGTCTTCACGACGGGAGCGGTCCAGGCGCAGGGATGCGAGTCGGGCCTGTTCGTCCTCGATCGCCTGCGCGCGCTGGCTGAACGCCTGCCAGCGGCGATCGTCGACCAGCCCCAGTTCGCGGCCGCGCGGGGTCAGGCGCAGGTCGGCATTGTCCTCGCGCAGCAGCAGCCGGTACTCGGCGCGCGAGGTGAACATGCGGTAGGGCTCGTTGGTCCCGCGGGTGACCAGGTCGTCGATCAGCACGCCGATGTAGCCCTCCGCGCGGCCCGGGGTCCACGGCGCCTCGTCGCGCGTCCAGCGCGCCGCGTTCAGGCCGGCGATCAGGCCCTGCGCGGCGGCCTCCTCGTAGCCGGTGGTGCCGTTGATCTGGCCGGCGAAAAACAGGTTGGCGACCGCGCGCGTCGCCAGCGACGGCAGCAGACCGCGCGGGTCGAAATAGTCGTATTCGATGGCGTATCCCGGCCGGGTGATGTGCGCGCTTTCGAAGCCCTGGAGGCTCTGCACCAGTTGCACCTGCACCGCGTACGGCAGGCTGGTGGAGATGCCGTTGGGGTAGAGTTCCTCGGTGTCCAGGCCCTCCGGCTCGATGAAGATCTGGTGGCTGTTCTTGTCCGCGAAGCGCACCACCTTGTCCTCGATCGACGGGCAGTAGCGCGGCCCGGTGCCCTCGATCTGGCCGGTGTACATCGGCGCCTGGTGCAGGTTGGCGCGGATCAGCTCGTGCGTATGTTCGTTGGTGCGCGCGATGTGGCACAGCCGCTGCGCCGGGTGGTGCTCGTGGCGCCCCAGGAAGGAGAACACCGGCCGGGGCGCATCGCCGGGCTGGGGCTCCAGCCGCGAGAAGTCCACCGAGCGGCCATCGACACGCGGCGGTGTCCCGGTCTTCAGGCGGCCGACCGCGAAGGCCATCTCGCGCAGGCGAGCGGCCAGCCGCACACTCGGCGGATCCCCGGCGCGGCCGCCCGGGTGCTGCTCCGGGCCGATGTGCATCCTGCCGTTCAGGAAGGTGCCGACGGTCAGCACCACCGAGTGCGCCGCGAACTCCAGCCCGGTCTCGGTCACCACGCCGGTGGCGCGCTCGCCGTGCATGCGGATGTCCGCCACCGGCTGCTGGAAGATGCTCAGGTTGGCCTGGTTTTCGACGATCCGCCGGATCGCCCGGCGGTACAGGGTGCGGTCCGCCTGCGCCCGGGTCGCGCGCACGGCCGGCCCCTTGCGCCGGTTCAGCACTCGGAAATGGATGCCGGCCCGGTCCGCCGCCTCGGCCATCGCGCCGCCGAGGGCATCGATCTCGCGCACCAGGTGGCCCTTGCCGATGCCGCCGATCGCGGGATTGCAGCTCATCTGCCCGATGGTGTCGATGTTGTGCGTCAGCAGCAGCGTGCGCGCGCCGGTCCGCGCGGCCGCCAGCGCGGCCTCGGTCCCGGCGTGCCCGCCGCCGATCACGATCACGTCGTAGAGATTGCTCATGGCCCTCGAAACGCCCCGGTTTGGCCGCGAATTCTAGCAGCAATCGCGTAAAGCGTTGAATTCCTCTGCTCGGGCCCCTCCCAACCCGCACACACGCGGTGGGAGGCAGGAACTGGGTGTGGGTATTGGGCCAGGGTGTCTGGTAGAAGCGGCTTCCAGCCACGATGCAGCGTCGCGCCAGGGCATCGCGGCTGGAAGCCGCTCCTACGGCGATGGGAATGGAAACCGGCCCGAAAATCACGGGGCTCGAAGCCCCTCCTGCGGCCATGGTCCGGGGGAGGGCCAGACTGCGGGAAGCGACGGATCAGCGCTTTTCGGCGCGTTCGCGCAGGAGCTTCACCTGGAACAGGGCGTTGCGCTCTTCCTCTTCCAGCGACGACTGGATGAAGCGGATCGTACGCTCGTAGCGGGGAATGATGTTGTACTTCAGCGCGTTCACCAGCTTCTGCGCCTTGCGCTGCTCCTCCATCAGACGGTGCAGGGCGGTCTCGACCTCGCCGAGCTGGGCGAGCAACACGGTCATGTCCGCCAGCTTCTGGCGGCTGGTGTCGAAGCTGATGTCGGTACCCAGCAGGCCCAGCGGTTTCAGCTGGATCCGCTCGGCGCGCACCGAGGGATACTCGATACCGAGACTGCGCCTGGGCAGAATACTGACCGAGACTGCGGGTTCCACCCCCAGCGCCGCCTGGTGGATGCTGCGCCCGCCCATGCGCATGTGCGCCACGCTGAGGCAGCGGTAGGCCTCGGCCATCGCGATCTCGACCTGGTCGCGCAGGCGCCGGTACTGCCCGATGCGCTCGTACACCAACCGGGTCAGCAGGTCCCGCTTGCGCTCGAGCAGGTCGTGCCCGCCCTCCAGGAAGGTCACCTGCCGCTTCAGCCGCAACAGCGTGTTCTTGGTCGGCGGAACCTTGATCAGTTGCTGGCTCATCGACTTGGCTCAGACACCGCCCGAGGGCTGGGCACCGGAACCCGAGCGTCGCTTGCGCCTTGAGTGTGACTGCACGGCCGTGGTCACGCCGCTGCTCGGGCCGCTGCCGGCAACGCCCGCCTGCTCCTCGTCGTACTCCCGGTAATGCTTCGCGATATCCGCTTCGCTGACCCGTATCAGACCCTCCTTCGGGAAGATCGACATCAGCTCCCAGGCCAGGTCCAGGGTTGCCTCGATGCTACGATCCTCGTTCTCGCCCTGGCCGACGAAACGCCGGTCGAAGGCGTCGGCGAAGGTCAGGTAGCGCCGGTCGTGCGAGGACAGCTCGTCGGCGCCGATGATCGACGCCAGGTTGCGCGTCTCGAGCGCGCGCGCGTACAGCGAGTAGAGCTGCGCCGCCACCCGGGGATGGTCCTCGCGGGTGTCGTCCTTGCCGATCCCGTCCTTCATCAGCCGCGACAGGCTGGGCGAGATGTGCACCGGCGGATAGATGCCCTGGTTGTCCAGTTCCCGCGAAAGCACGATCTGGCCCTCGGTGATGTACCCGGTCAGGTCCGGAATCGGGTGGGTGATGTCATCCGAGGGCATGGAGACCACCGGCATCATCGTGATCGAGCCGTGGCGATGGTGGATGCGGCCGCAGCGCTCGTAGATCTCGGCAAGGTCGGAGTAGAGATACCCCGGATAGCCCTTGCGCGCCGGCACGTCGCCCTTGGACGTCGCCACCTCGCGCAGCGCCTCGGCGTAGTAGGTCATGTCGGTCATCACCACCAGCACGTGGCGGTCGAGATCGTAGGCGAGATACTCGGCCGCGGTGAGCGCGGTGCGCGGCAGGGTCAGGCGCTCCACCGGCGGGTCGTCGGCGAGGTTGATGAACATCACCACGTTGCGCAGCACCCCCGAGGAGGCGAACTCGTCGCGGAAGAACTTTGCGTCGGCGTAGGAGACGCCCATCGCCGCGAACACGATCGAGAACGACGCATCCTCGTTCTTCAGCCGCGCCTGGCGCACGATCTGCGCGGCGAGGCGGTTGTGCGGCAGACCGGAGCCGGTGAAGATCGGCAGCTTCTGGCCGCGCACCAGCGAGTTCAGGCCGTCGATGGTCGAGATGCCGGTCTGGAT
>Ga0207421_10001045_pt1 | contig 36032 bp, 28 predicted proteins | sample SodLakKL_010_SED_4_FD_187542 | JGI IMG/M metagenome (GOLD analysis project Ga0207421, IMG submission 187542) | Alkaline sediment microbial communities from Lake Tanatar, Kulunda Steppe, Russia - 8KL_010_SED (SPAdes) (version 2) | ecosystem: Environmental > Aquatic > Non-marine Saline and...
TTAAAAACTACCCTCAAACATAAACACGCAATCGCGCAAGAGAGCAGCTTAAATCCTTACTCAGTTCCTGCCCTGTTCAATTTTCAAAGAGCGGTAAACAAATCAAATCACTAACTTAATGACCTCTTCCGTTGAGCACAGCAATAATGCTACCACAGCACCTCTTTACTGTCAAGCCGGTTAATAAAGCAAAAAACTTTTAATTTAACTTTTGTTTATTTACTTTTTTCCCCGGCGCAAGATTTATACTACCACAGTAAATGAACCCTGTCAAGGTGCCCTAAAGGAGTAATAGTAATTTAAGATATAATTTTGTCGAAAAGTGTAACTGTAGATCTCCTGAAAGATCTCCAAAAATAATTATGGTATCAGTTCCTGCTGCGCTCCCCTGGACAGGTCAAGGTCGATCACGGTTTCCGGTACTTCTCCGGGATATATGGTATCGGCTATAGGAACTGTAGTTACTACCTCTACAGGCGCCGAAACGAAAGGTACTACAATCTGGATTTCTGTGTCCACCTCCAGGTAAACTTTATGCCTGACCTGATTAATACCGGCTTCTTCAAAGCTATCTTCCAGGCGAGTATTTACACGACCCATGGGAATAAGCCTTACAGGTATTCCCGGCCCATATGTAGCCAGCAAATAATTGTCCATGGCCTCTCCTATAGGGATTTTAATTGGCTCCTTTTTCTCCAGCTTTTTTAAAGCCCTCTGGGTGGCGATAGTAGTTTCTGAAAGAAGCCTGTTTACTTCCATGCTGTTCAGTTGTGCCATTACAATATCTCCGTTATTGTTTTTCTCCACATCAATAATCTCTTTATAGCTGGTATCCTCGGTCATTTTTTCCAATACTGCCTCGTTAATTGCATTGGTTGCCAGTATGTCTGCTTTAACCGATGCAATTGCCACTACAGAAGGTCGCAGCTGCCTTTCTAAAAAAAATACGCCTTCTACCAGAAGAAATATTATAACTATTATTACTACGAAAGATAAAAAACCCGGCTTTCTGGAACGACCAAAACGCCGGCTTCTCCATCTCATAAACATCCCCCCGTCTATTATATCTATTTAAGATTAATGTTAAATATTCATCCTTTCTCGTTTACTCCGGGCAGTTGGCAAATTGAAAATAAGCCTGCAAGACTATCAACGGTACCGGGCTATAGATTCAATCCGGTTTTATAATATGCATGGGTGGCTTAGAGGTGAGAGATTAGAGGTTAGAAGTGAGAAGTGAGAAGTGAGAAGTGAGAAGTGAGAAAAAGTAATCATATGATCTGTTTACAATAGCTTTCTCACCTCTTACCTCTCACTCCGCTGGCGGACTATTATTCTTACCTCCGTTGTCAAGTGTGTAACAGGGTCAGCCTGGTGGGGGAGGAATTAAAGGTGGGGGGTCTTTTATTTTTCTCTTGCTTCTTGCATCTGACTTCTTGTTTCTTGAAAAGTAGTCTTTTTACTTTTCTCATCTTTTACTTCTAACTTCTGACCTCTAACTTCTAAAAAGGTATCCCCCCCATCTTAATCTTCCCCCCCGGTGGGGGGAAGAAAAATGCCCGCAGCAGGGAAGTATAAAAAAATAACCCGGAGGTAGTAGCTTTACCTCCGGTGTTAAGTGTGTATAACGAATAGCCTGATGGGGGAGGTGTTAAAGATGGGGTGTCTTTTCTTTTCTCACCTCTCACCTCTCACCTCTAATAAGTGTTATTATTCCCATCTAACCTTTAAAAATCTGCGCTTGCCCACTTGCAACAGCAATTCTTTTTTACCATTGACTGTAGCGTTTATATCATTTACCCGCTCACCGTCTACGCGCACACCGCCCTGCTGAAGCAGCCTCCTGGCTTCGCTGTTGCTGGCAGCAGCTCCTGATTTCACCAAAACTTTAACCAGGTCGGGAGATTCCGGCCACTCCTCCCGGTTAAATTTTACTTCGGGTATGTCATCAGGAAGGCCCTGCTGCTGGAAAACCTGCATAAAATGCCTTTCTGCTTTTTTGGTCTCATCAGCACCATAATAGAGACTAATAATTTCCCGGGCCAGCTTCATTTTTGCATCCCGGGGATGCATACTACCTTCCCTAACGCTTTCCATGATTTCTTCAACTTCTTCCCGGGGCATGCCCGAAGCCAGGTGATAGTATTCTTCCATGGTTTCATCCGGTATGGACATTACTTTCCCATAGATTTCTTCGGGTGGCTCGTTGATACCAATATAATTGCCCAGGCTTTTGCTCATTTTCTGAACCCCGTCAGTGCCCGTTAAAATAGGAAGTGTCAAAGCCACCTGGGGCTCCTGGCCGTATTCCCTTTGCAGCTGCCGTCCCATTAATAAATTAAACTTTTGCTCTGTTGCACCAAGCTCCACATCGGCTTCCAGCTCTACCGAATCGTAACCCTGCATTAGTGGATAAAAAAACTCGTGGATTCCTATAGAATAACCTTCCCGGTACCTCCTGGCAAAATCTTCTCTTTCCAGCATCCTGGCCACGCTGTATTTGGCAGCCAGCTCAATCACCCGGGCAAAAGTCATGTTAGAAAGCCAGGTGCTGTTGTATACCAGCCTGGTTTTCTCTTCATCAAGAAGCTTAAACAACTGTTCTTTATAAGTTTTAGCATTGGCTTCAATTTCTTCTTCGGTAAGCTGCGGACGAGTTTCCGACCTTCCGGTAGGATCTCCAATTCTTCCAGTAAAATCCCCCAGCAGGACAATTACCTGGTGTCCCAGGTTTTGAAAGGTTCTTATCTTATGAAGAACCACCGCATGACCCAGGTGAAGATCCGGCGCAGAGGGATCAAAACCCAGCTTTATTTTTAAAGGAACTCCTTCCCGGTAAGAACGCTGTAACTTCTGTATTAGCTCATCTTCATTAATAATTTCCTCCGTGTTCATTTTAATAAGTTCAAATTGTTCCTGAGGACTTGCTTTTACCAACACAATCAACCTCCCGGATAATAATAATACTTCTTCTAATTATTCATTCTTCACTTCTTCGCCGGTTAATATCTTTTCTCCTTCCAGATAACCGCTTAACTCAAGCTTAAATCCATCATACGCAGCAACAACTTTTACCCCGGTTTCTTCGCTGAGCCGGGAAGCCAGCTCCCACGGTTTTTGCTTAAGCATGGTCATCCCAAAATGGGTAAGAACAGCCAGCCGTGGATTGATCTTTCTAATTAACTCCGCAGCATTTTCCAAATCAAGGTGCTGCACTTCTTTATGGTATACCGGCTGGTATAAAACTACATTTAGTATAATTATATCAGACCTGTAAGCTTTGGCAAGTTCTGTAAAAGGCCTGGTGTCAGCAATTAACGAAACCGTTCCCCCGGGGGTTTTAAATTTTAACCCGTAAGTTTCCACACCGTGTATATGGCTGACCGGGGTAGCAAAAACAACATTTTCGCTTATTTTATAACTGTTTCCTTTTTTCAATATCACAACTTCCTCTACCGATTTCCGCAAGTAACGGTACAAAACCGGTTCCTCATCCAGGGCATCCCGGGGCAGGTAAACTTTTCCCTTACGGTTAAAAGTACCGGAGGTCATGGCTTCAACCATTATGTTCATATCCGTGGAATGATCGATATGGCGGTGGGTAAGTACAATACCATCAAGCGATTCCGGGTCCAGCCTGGGTCGGCTTGATAAACACCTTTGTAGTGTGCCCGGGCCGGGATCTATTAAAATGTTGCTGCCCCCCAGAGAACACCACAGCCCCGCAGAAGAACGAAGCTGTTTTGATACCACAAACCTTGCACCCGCGGTGCCCAGGAACTTAATAAAATCAATCAAAACTATTTGTCTCCTTTCTCCTGGTTGATATCAGCCTGGAACACAAAGGCAAGAATGGCGGCTACCGCCTCGTAAAGCTCCACCGGGATTTCCTCTCCCAGTTTAAGGTCCATCAAGGCTTCAGCCACTTCCCTGTTTTGATGCACCGGCACGCCGTGCTCCCTGGCAATTTCAATTATTTTGTCAGCAATACGGGCCTCGCCGGATGCAGCCACTGCCGGGGCATTATCTTCATCCTGACGGTAACGTAGAGCAACCGCCCTTCGCTTTTCATAATTACTACTTTCATGATTATTACTTTTCCGAGACATGGTTATACCGTCCTTTTATGTAAACTCAAGCTTTCTTGTTTAAGGAAAAGCTTCCTTCAGGGGCGCTGCGAAGCAGCTCCTGGCGAACCGGATGCACTTTCCAGTCTATAATCCCGGCGGCAGACTTTCTTTTTTCAGCTCCCTCGTCTCCCAGAGAGTTGAGCGCTTCTTCCTCTAAAGCCTTGCCTGACGCTTCCTCCTCCACCAGGAAAGAGCAGTGTACTTTATCCTCAAAAAGCTGAAGCTTTATCATGATCAAACCCAGGTTTTTTGTATCTACTATAAACTCCAGCATGGATTTCCTTTTTTCCCCCGAAGAAGAAGAACGGTAATAATCCTCGTTATCCTGCTGCGGGTTATACCTTACCAGCACCGGGTAATCCGGGTAACCATCGCCAGGATTCACCAGGAAACTCCATAAAAGAGGCTGCTTGATTTCCCCGGGGCGGCCCCCTTCCGTGTCCTGTGCAAACGCAGAACGGGCCAGAATCCGGTAATGAAGGCGCCCTTTTTTCACTCCGGAAAACTCCAGCAGCAGGTGCTCCCCATGAAATACGGGAGTTTCTATCCTGCCCTGCAGCCTCCCCTGGTTCGACATCAATACAATATTTTGTTTTTCTACTTTTAAAACCTTAGCCAGCAGCCGAAGGGATTGTCCTTCCGAAGATTTGTTGCCAAATATTCCTTTGCTGGAAAAGACTGTCTGGAGAAAATTTTTAATACCCGACATATCCTGGACCAAGCAAACCCCTCCTACACTTCCCTGTACAAATTATCTTAACATATTCTGGTCTTATACTCACTATATAATTTCATTCTAACTTCACCCTACCCCCTCCCCCTTAAAAAAAGGTGCCGCACCTCCATGTGTGTGCGGCACCTTGCTTTTCCCCGAGCAAACCTGTAAGCCGAGTTCTGTTCTCTCCGGTATTCAGCCGCCTCCCGGCTGCTAAATACCGGAGAGTGGTAGTCATCTATCTAGGGCACCAGTTGCCTGGCACCTCCAGCGACCTTTACCCGAGGAGTCAGCGGGCAACTTCATCCCCCTCCTATTCGGTCTTGCTCCGGGTGGGGTTTACCTAGCCGGCCAGTCACCTGGCCGCTGGTGCGCTCTTACCGCACCGTTGCACCCTTACCCCGCGTTCAAGCTGCAGGAGAAAAATAAAGCTGGCTTCGTATTCCCCTATTATGAAGAGAAATACAAAACCCCTAAACACTACTTCAAGTTTTCTCTTCCAGGTTGAACGCGGGGCGGTTTCTTTCTGTGGCACTATCCTTGGGGTTACCCCCACTGGGCGTTACCCAGCACCCTGCCCTGCGGAGCTCGGACTTTCCTCGAAGGCCTTTGACCTCCGCGACTACCTGGTTTACTCGGGAAATTTTCTTTTATAAGTGTACCATAAAGAGTTGAAGGCTGTCAAAAATAGCAACTTGATCAGGCACAGCATCCCTGTACAGAAACCCAACTTCGCTGGAAGCGGCCGGTTCCAGTTTATTTAACTCATTTATGGCTTCTTCTACATCGCCTACAGGAATAACCCTGATATCTCCTGCCGCGGCAGCGGCTTCCCTGTAGTTGCCCGAAGGCACCATAAATATTTTTGCTCCTTTATTTTCCGCAGCATTTACTTTCTGTTTTACCCCACCTACGTTTCCCACCTGACCGTCTATATCTATAGTCCCGGTTCCTGCAATAGTATGCCCGCCGGTCAAATCTTTATCCGTTAATTGATTTAGCACTTCCAGCACAAACATCAATCCAGCCGAGGGCCCCCCTATTTCCCCGGCATCAATATTAATTTCAAATGGAAAATCCGCTTCCCAGCCCAGGGTAGTAATATACACCCCCATGGCAGGCAGTGAAGGATCTTCCGTATGTTCAGTTGTAGGCACCGATAAATGTTTAATCTCTTCATCCCTCTTTACGGTTAATCCCACTTTCTGCCCCACCTCCCTGTCCTGCACTGAAACAACTACCTCATTGGCAAAATTTACTTTATCCCCGTCAACTTCCGTTATTATATCACCTTTTCGCAAAATCTCTTCTGCGGGACTGTCCTCCAAAAAATCATGTACTTCTATTCCTTTGCCCCTGACTTCCACGTCATAACCGGCCCTGCGCAAAGCTACAACCTTGGCAACCTGTTTGCTTTCTTCCATCATTTGAGCGATAATTTCCCTGTACTCTTCTTTATCCATATCGGGAGGCACTACTTCTTCACGGTGGTGGATTTCCACCCCAGGGTGAAATGCACCATACAGCAAAAAAGGCACCCCGATACCCTGCTGCTGTTTTATGGTTACCAGCTGAAATGAGCCACTGGCCTGCCCCGCTGTTTCTTCTATATTAACCATACGGTCTAACTGCTGGGACATACCGGGGCTTACCATCACAAACGGAGTAGGAATGAAAAAACTGATAATCAAAAGCACGGCTATAATAACCAACGGGTTTTTAATAAAATCTATTAAACCTTTTCGCAATTTTTACCTCCTCTTTCTCTTTCCTTAATAATCTTCTTTAACTTCGGTATTACATCTTCTGCCGCCTCCTCCCCTCTCTTAATAGTCTCTTCAACCCGGGTAAAGTCGGAAGGAGATATATCCTTCAAATCAGGGGCAACAACCACATCTGCGCTTTTTATGCGATAGCTGGACAGCTCTTTAGACATTATATCAATTGTTTTGGAAATAACATCGAATACATTCTTAATCTCGTATTCTTCCATCCCTGCGGAAACATCAACGGCCACTACAATATCGGCTCCCATACGTTTAACTTCTTTCACAGGCACCCTTTCCAGTACGCCGCCGTCTACCAGGAGTTTATCCCCTTCCTGCACAGGCAAAAAAATGCCGGGCATGGAGCAAGAGGCCCTTACCGCCCTGGCCAGGTAACCTTTTTTAAATACCACCCTCCTGCCTTTATTAAGATCAGTAGCCACCACATGGAGGGGGGAAGCCAGATCTTCGATATTACAGTGCCGGGTAAGTAAACCTATCAGGTTCTCCAACCTTTCCCCGGAAACAAATCCTTTCCCGGACATGGTATAATCTATCCAGTGTTTCCTGTTTATTCTCAGTGCCAGCTTTTCCAAAACCGAGAGTTTTAGACCACTTGCGTATAACGCCCCCATTGCACTCCCCATGCTGGCCCCTGCCATATAATCTATACTTATTCCTTCCCGGGCCAATACTTTAAATACACCAATGTGAGCAAAACCCCTGGAAAGGCCCGCTCCCAGGGCCAATCCTGTTGCAGTTTTACAACTCATACTTATTCCACCACCGTTATATATTCTATCTCAATGATACCACTAATAATTACAAAAAACAGGGCCTTACTGATAAAAAGCCGGGTAGTATCTTTAGTTCTTACCACCGCCGAATGTGAACATACCCTCCGGCAATCATTTTCTGAAGAACTTTTTTTGCTATTTTTTTAACTACCTTCCTGGTAAAAGGTATAATAAACAAAAACCCCAGGAGGTCAGTAACCAGGCCGGGAGTAAGCAAAAAAGCCCCTCCCAGTAAAATCAGAAGGCCGTCAAAAAGGCTGTCGGCGGGAATGGCCCCGCTGTCAAGTTCGTTCCCAATACGCCGCAGGGTAATTGCACCCTGGCTTTTCATCAATAAAACTCCAAAAAACCCTGTGGCTGCTACCAAAAACACCGTGGGCAGGGTGCCGATTACTCTTCCTACTTCCAACAGCAGCCATAGTTCAAGCAATGGGACTACAGTAAATAATATTAAAAATTTAATCATCGCTTTACCACTCCCGGCCGTTATTTTTTCTTCTGGACAACACAGGACAACGCGGGACAAGGCAGTTTTTAATTGAATTTCACCTGAAGTAACCACTCGTGCTTTTATGCTTTGCCCTTTGCTATTAAAATGGTCTACTACCGGTAATTATCTACTATACATGTAATGTAGCAATTCTACAATCCTTCCCGGGAGAAGATAGTAATGAAATTAATATGGGCAGTAATTTTATTGTCTTTTATAATATATATTGCCTACAGGCTGGGATTACTATTAAAAAACAAAAACTCCGGTGCTCCGGGAACTTTTCTTCTAGCATTTATGTCCATTACAGTCGCGGTTTCCATGGTGCTTTACCCCCAAAAAGCTTTTGAGGCATCAGTCAGCGGCCTGGATATATGGTGGAATATTGTTTTCCCGGCTTTGCTCCCCTTTTTTATAATGGCCCAGGTGTTGATCGGCCTGGGTGCTGTAAACATGATGGGGGTGTTCCTGGAACCCGTTATGCGCCCCCTTTTTAATGTCCCCGGCGTAGGCTCTTTTGTCCTGGCCATGGGCCTTGCTTCCGGTTTCCCGCTGGGAGCAATAATCACCGCCGATATGAGGCGGAAAAAAATGCTAAGCAAAATTGAAGCGGAAAGGCTGGTGAGTTTTGTTAACACCGCCGATCCCCTCTTCATGTTTGGTGCCGTAGCTGTAGGCATGATAGGCTTACCCGGTGCAGGCTTAACCATAGCTGCTGCACACTACCTGTCAACCTTAAGCATTGGGTTCCTGATGCGTTTTTACCGGCGCGATAAAACCCCGGCCCCGTCCCGTCATCCGATGAAAGATAGCCTCTTAAACAGGGCCGTAAATGCTTTAATTGAAGCACGAAAAAAAGACGGCAGGCCCTTTGGACAGTTAATGGGAGATGCCATCCATAAATCACTGCAAACCCTTCTGCTTATAGGGGGATTTATTATTTTATTTTCCGTAATAATCCGTATTCTTGGCGTTATCGGGATAGTTGACATTTTTACCGGGGCAATTTCTGTATTAATGACCCCCCTGAGCCTGGATGTAAGCCTGGCGCCCGCAATTTTCAGTGGGCTACTGGAAATTGACCTGGGCTGTCAATACGCTGCATCTGCTTCCGCCCCACTTCAAGACATACTAATAGTAACCGGGTTTATAATTGCCTGGAGCGGTTTATCCGTGCACGCCCAGGTAGCCAGCATAGTAAGCGACACCGATATCAGCATAATCCCTTATATATGGGCCAGGTGTATACACGCAATTTTAGCAGGTTTTTACACTTATGCTTTGCTCCAAATTCTCCCTTATTCGCAGCAAAACATCTCCCTGCCTGTGCTTTACCAGATGATTCCCGCCTCAGAGTTCTCCTTCTGGTGGGCCAGAACAACATTTATAACATACCAGATGATTGTTTTCCTGGGGGTTATGGCAATCCTGTCTATACTGGTTTATTTTACTAAAAATATACTTCCCGTAATCGCCGGGCGTACCACAAAATAATTTTACTGCTGCGGCACTTTCTTGATTATAATCTCGTATATTTTAGGGGGAACCAGTGGACGGATATCACCCCCGAAACTGGCAATCTCTTTTACTATACTGGAGCTCAAATACGAATATTTGCTGTTGGTCATCATAAACACTGTTTCTATACGCGAATCAAGTTTCCGGTTAACCAGGGCCATCTGAAATTCAAACTCAAAATCTGACATGGCCCGCAGCCCCTTAATAATTATCCGCGCATCCTTGCGGTTAGCGTATTCAATAAGAAGGCCCCGAAAATAATCTACTTCTACGTTGTCGTAGGGAGCACAAATTTTTTCCAGCATCTCCGCCCTTTCCTCATGGCTAAACAGTGCATCTTTCCTGGGGTTCTCCAAAACAGCCACAGTTAATTGATCAAAAATTTCGCTTGCTCTTTTAATTATATCCTGATGACCGTTAGTCGGCGGATCAAAACTACCCGGATATATAGCCCTTACCATATTACCCCTCCCGTTAAAATAAAAATTTAAGTCAACTCCTGTTTCCAGAAAGACAATGCCGTGTTCCCGTATTTCCGCCAGTCTATCGGTTCCCAGCGCTCCATTTCTATTTTCTTTTTACTATCATGCTCCAGTATTAAAATTCCCTCCTTCTTTAATAATTCCCTTTCTAATATTGCCTGACAAACCGGGACAACCAGGGAACTGTTATAAGGAGGATCTAAAAATATAAAATCTACCGGTCCTGTCTCAACCACTTTTCTCAAACCTTTAAAAATATCTGTATGCAGTACCTCCGCATTATTTGCAGCTTTTGTTTTTTGCAGATTATGCTTTATGATGTTCACACACCACCTGTTTTTTTCAATAAAAAAACACTTTTTAACACCCCTGCTTATTGCTTCGATACCCACGGCACCACTTCCTGCAAATCCATCTACAAATAATTTAGAATCAACCCGGTTCCCCAGGATATTAAAAAGGGCTTCCCTTACTTTGTCGGAAGTAGGTCGAACCATCCTGCCGCCGGGCGATCTCAATTTTATAGATTTCCCAAAGCCCCCTACAATGCGCAACCGTTCACCCCCGCATTTTATTCTTTCTTTTATTAACTTCCTCTTACAATCTCCTTCTACAATATTTTTTTAAAAAAAGCAAGTATAAATAAATATTAATCATACCATAATAATAACGAAACCAACATTCCCCATAAGCTCTTCCTCCGGTTTCTCCTCTCCCAGTCACCGTTTGACCGGTGACTTTAGCCGCAGGTCAATCCTGCGGCTTTTTTTTATCATATATTTCAATTTCCTCCGCACTATAATCTGCAAAAACAATAAATTTAAAGGGCTGCCTCCGTCGAGGCAGCCCTTTAAATTATTAAACCCATTTCTGTTTTACTGGCTCATGTTTTGCTGGTTATTAGGTTGACCAGCCAACTGGTTTTCCGCCTGGTTGATCATCCTTTTTACCATGTATCCACCTACGTAGCCGTTTTGACGAGAAGTAAGTTCACCCAGGTCGCCATTATAATTCAGTCCCAGTTCATTGGCTATTTCATACTTGAAATTATCCAGTGCCTGACGTGCATCCCTTACCAAAATACGATTATTATTCCTTGCTGGCATCTCTTTTTCACCTCCTTTCGCTTATAGTTTTTCTCCGTACCAAAACTATATACTTAGAATTGTTTTCCTCGCGCGAAAGAAGGTGATATATGGTGAATATGTTATTTTTTGTTTTTTTGTTGTTTAGTTATTTTGTTGTTTTGTTTTTTTGTTTTTAAAGTAGCAGTGCTTAACGGTTACCGCCAGTACTCATCAACCCAGGGTGCTATTTTGTAAGGCACAGCGCCTTCGTAGGTTATTTCCAGCTCCGGCTGTTCTTCCGGATCCGGCTGCCACTCGTAAGGCCAAAATCCCTTTACTTCGCCTCCCTGCCACTGGATACCTACCCCGGTTACGCCTTCAGGCCCCCATTTGAGGTCGTGAGTCTCATCAAAATCGATATTTCCAATTGCAGCTTCACTTTCTACCCGGCTTATAGCTTCTACAACAGAATCCATGTCTTGGGCATCCCCTGTTTCTTCTATAGCTTCCTTAATTATATGCACGGCATCATAAGTGCCGGCGTTGTATATTGGTTTTTCTCCAAAGCGGTTTTCAAAAGACTCGTAAAAGTCCATAGTTTGCGGAGTTATCTCTACGGGGCCGTAAAAATCTACGGTAGCGATATAATCTCCACCGGTTTTGTCAATAAAATCAGAACTTTGGGCTTCTACCAGGATCCCCACGCTTGCCGCCGGTATTTCCAGTTCTTTGTAATTCTGCCCGTAGACTTCACCCAACGGGCCAGAAACAGCAGTATAAATTACATGCGGCTCTTCAAACTCAATGTTTTCCAGCTCCCTGGTGATATCCGTAGCCGCCGCCGAAGGTGCCTCTGTACCAACCCATTGTGCTCCCAGCCCGCCTTCTTCCACAGGGGTTTCAATATGCTGTTGCACCATCAAAGCCAGGTCTTCGTTCCAATCCAGATCTTCACGCAAAATTGCCACACGGGGTTCATCAATATCGTACTCTTCCCGGAATATCTCCACTACGTGTCCCAGGTGGAGCATGGAGGTTTTTGCAAGATAACTCGACCGAATCGGCGACACCCTGAACAGGTATTTCCAGGTTTCGTAGTCTTTATCTACTCTCCCCGCAAGCAGATCATCATCAGCCGCTCCGCAAATCATAAAAACAGTCTCGTTTTCCACTGCTACTTCTGTCATTTCGCGTACGGCTTCCGTTCGAAAACCTCCTACCAGGTAATCCAGTTCCCGGGATGCTTCTTCAGCAACTTCTTTTGCATGTGCCGGATCTACCGTCTCTTTGCTATCGTACTCTTTTAACTCTATTTTATACCTTTCCTCTCCCACCTGAACGCCACCGGCCTCATTGATCTCCTCCTTGGCCAGTAGTGCCCCACTCCAGTGCTGCCTGCCCTGCAGTTCTTCCATGGGGCCTATAACTCCAATTTCTATGCTCCCGTCAAAATCCATATCTACATCTTCATCATCAGCATCACAACCGGCAAAAAGCAGTATGGAAACCGACAACAACACCCCGATAACAAGCCCGCACTTCATTTTTCTCCCTCCTATAAAATATTTTTAACTTTAATAACCCGCGCCAGTGATGCAATAATGCCGTGCATAAAACCTTGGAGCTAGATGTTGTACAAATGGTAAAAATCAAGGGTGCCTGAGCGTTATAAGAAATATATCCAAAGGGAAAACGAAACGATGATAGAAAAAAAATGATAGAAAAAAAATGATAGAAAAAACAATAAAACCTATCCAACACACAAACAGCAGGCTATAAACTTGAGCAACAGTTAATTAATATTTGAAGCGACTTAAATCCTCGATAAGTTTATAAGAAGTTTGCTTCATTTCCTGTGTGGAAGCATTTACTTCCTCGGTAGTAGTGGAAATTTCTTCAATAGAAGCCGCTAACTCTTCGCTGCCCGAGCTAATTTCCTCAGCCGCAGAAGCAGTTTCTTCAATAGCTTCTTTCAATTCCTGAATATCGTTATGGATACTTTCAAATACAGCACTGGTGTCTTGAATAACCTGGGTACCCCTGCCCGCTTCTTCCACTCCCCGCTTCATATTTTCAAGAGCTTCGTTGCTTTCTTTGCGGGAGGTTTCAATAAGCCCCCCAATCTCCGAAGCAGCATTGGCAGAATGGTCGGCCAATTTCCGGACTTCATCCGCTACTACCGAAAAGCCTTTCCCCTGCTCACCGGCACGCGCAGCTTCAATAGCAGCGTTAAGTGAAAGTAAATTGGTCTGGTCAGCTATTTCCGAAATCAGGTTCAAGGTCTTCTCTATCTCCTGGGAACGCTGGTTGCTCCTGCTTATTACTTCCTGTAGCTGGGTAATCCGTTCACTTATGGTTGCCATCTGGGTTATGGCGTCTTTTATTACCTTGCTTCCTTCTTCTACCTTTTCAGTTATATGGTTGCTGTTTTCAGCCATCTGCTGAGAAGAACTGCTCAACTTTTGAGCGTTTTCAGCAAACTCCCCGGCAGTAGCCGTAACCTCTTCCAGTGATGCAGAAGTATCCTCCATCGTCGAAGAAACCTCGCTACTGGATTCGTCCACCCCGGTAGCAGACTCGACTACCTGCTTGATTATATCCCGCACGGCACTGATCATCTTGTTAATACCATCTGCCATAGAATTTATTTCACTGCTGGCATTTACCTCTATGTGGGTGGTTAGGTCCCCTCCCCTGGTAGCAAGCTCATCCAGCTTTTCCTTTAAGGCATATATGGGTTTTATTATACCCCCCGCAAACAGTGTAGAAGCAATAATTATAGCTACAGCGGTTACCGCTACCACTATCATAGAAATATTTTGCATGCTATCCAGGCCCGCAAAAACTTCGTCCTGGCTTATTTCTACCACCAGCCCCACTGTTTGATCACCCAGCTGAGTTACCTTCAAAGCTCCCAAAAAGTCTTCTCCGGCATGGTTTTTATACTCTATTTGCTCACCGTATTCAAAGTCATTTATACTTATTGGGGAGGTAAGGGCCTCCACAGCCCTGGTTTCTATATTTTCGTGCAGCGCAGCCCCTTCTTGGTATTCCCCGTACCTCATATTGGTAAGCAGCTTTCCTTCTTTATTTACCAGAAAAGCATTGGCTGTCTCGCCAAGGCCTTCCAGTTCTGAGTGAATGGCCTGATCAAGCATATCCTGGGGAAAATAAACGTTAAACGAACCGGTTACCTCCCCGGAATCTCCTTCACTTCTTACAGGGGAGGAAATAATCATGGCATTATCCCCAACAATATCGCAATAAAATAAAGATGACCAGGAATCATGGCCTCTTATGGCCGATTGGTGGTAATCTTCCCCGGAAAAGTCTGCTCCCGTTAATTCCTCTTCGGTGCTGTAGACCACTTCACCTTCGGGGCTAAGTAAAAACACCATGCCGTACCGGTTTTCGTGGGCAAAACGGGGCAGGTATTCATCCAATTCTTCCACTCGCTGCTCCCATTCTTCAGACTCTGTATCCCAGTTTAATTCATCCAGCAGGTTCATACTTTCATAAACATCTGGAAGATAAGAAAAACTGCTGATATGCGCTTCCCGGTCCAAAAAATATTCTCTTAAATCCTCGTCAATAAATATAGAATACATCTCCACGGAATTATGTACGTTTTCCCGTATATTTTCACTGGCATTTCTATAGCTAAATATACCTACAACAATAACCGGAACCAGGCCAATTATTAAAAACAAGGCTACTAGTTTATTTTTCAAACTCATATATCGCATTTATACACCCCCGCGCTGGTGAATCACCTTTATAAAATTATTCTTTTTATTTTAATGAAATCCTGCATTCTTAAAAATTTTTTTACAAATTTGTCATGATATCATTTATTTTGTCGAAAAGTTTTGAGCACCTGCCCACATTTTTTCACTTTAACCCTATACCGCGAATACAATAAAGCGTAACAGGTAAAAAACTTTTACCTGAAAGGGGCGGGATAACATGACAGCCCGCAAAATGGGTAACACAGCCAGGAGAGGCGGCGGTATAATGCTGGCGGTCGGTGGAACCGTTTTAATTGTTCGAACTGTTCCCATGTACCTCTGGCCACTGCTCCTGGGAATACTGCTTATCTGGATCGGGTGGCAGCTTTATGTATTTGATCGTTATTACTGGTAGCCCTTAAGAATATCTTAATATTAAGGAGGGAGTATTAATGAAATTTTATGCTATCAAAGTACCCGGATTTGTTGGTAATTTATTAAGAAGCATTGTAAGCCTGTTGGCCAAAGAGTAAAAAAAAAGCGCATTCTGCGCTTTTTGAACTTCACTTAACGGATCCAAAATTACGGATCCAAAATTAAATAAATTGACAGCGGTAACTAATCAAGGGCTAGCTTACCGCTCTTTTTACTTTGCCTTTTTTCAAGCATCGAGTACAAACATTTATTCGCCGGTTCAGGCCCTTTTTAACTTCCACTTTTACTCTCTGTATATTGGCTCTCCATTTCCTCTTAGTCTTGATGTTAGAGTGGCTTACCTGGAACCCCGTATCCTTGTTTTTGCCACAAATTTCACAAACCCTGGCCATTGACTACCCTCCCAGTAATGCTGGTTAAATTGTTTTTAAACTACAAAAGTATTTTATCACATGCTGCTGCCTGAAACAATAATTAAAACAAAAAGCAGACAACTTTTAACTACTGCCAGGCAATACTATACATATCAAAATAAATGCGATAATAAATGTCGAAATGGCGGGGATTTTATTTATTTTTCATGTTAACATTTTTCTTACTATTCGTAATATATAAAAATAAAGGCAATCTGTTGACAAAAATGTTCACAACCTTTATGTTATTTATTGGTTTGATAATTCAAATTTAATTATTTTAAACTATATTGTGAGGCAGGCAATCTATGAGTGAATCTTTATTATGTATCACCGGGGAAACGGTAGAGAATATAAAAACCCGGGTAAAGCAGGTCATACAGGAAAAACAGTTCGCGGGGAATCCCCAAAAACAAGAAAAATTAACCCTGGGCATTGTTTACTCCAGTGCAGAAGATTTGTTCCAAAAACTTGAGCTGGCAGATTATTACTTAAGTATTAACCAGACTTCTATTAACGATTCCAAAGGGATATACTTTGAGGCAGAGCCGTTTGGGCCTGCTTCTTTTGCTTTTATTTTTCCCGGCCAGGGAAGCCAGTATACAGGGATGCTGGATTCTTTAAGACATTACATGCCAAAATTTTCTAGCCACCTGCACGAAATAGAAGATAGCTGGCTTTCGCTTTACGACGAATCGCTGCAGGAAATAATTTATCGCCATCCCGGACAGAACTACAAAAAAAACCTGCAGGAACCGGAAAATTCTCAGCCGGCTTTAGGGCTCGTCTCTTTAGCCCTGGCCCGCACGCTTGAAACTTACGGGTTAAAACCGTTCTACACTGCGGGGCACAGCTATGGGGAGCTGACTGCGCTATGTTACAGCGGGGCCTTTGATTTAAACACCTTGTTTGGATTAAGCCGGGAAAGAGGGGAACTGCAAAAAGAAGCAGGGCAGAAACAGCCAGGTACCATGCTGGCCTTGCAAACCACACCGGAAATTGCAGAACAAATAACCTCACAGGTAAACGGCCACCTTGAAGTTTCTAATATTAACGCCCCCAACCAGGTAGTAATTTCCGGGGAAACTAAAGCCATACAGGAGGCAGCAATTATCTGTGTAAACCAGGGCATACGGGCCGCCCCGCTTAATACCCCTTGTGCTTTTCATTCCCGGTTAATGTTGCCTATCAGTGAACGCTGGAAAAATGTTTTATACAAGTACCTGATGAATAAGGAAAACGCGGACGTTTCCAGCTCTCTTCCTGTTTACAGCAACGTTACCGCCGAACCTTATAGCTTCGAACCCGAAGAAATAATAAACCTGCTTAACCGTCAAATAGTTGAACCGGTTCACTGGGAAAAGTTATGTCAAAACATGTACCGGGATGGAGCCAGAATATTCCTGGAAACAGGGCCCGGTAAAGTATTAACCAACCTTTGCAACCGTATTTTCAAAGACAGGCCGCACCTGGTTTTACCCTGTGATCCCCAATCACAGAACGGAAGGGAACATATGGTGCACCTGCTGGGAAGGCTGGCCAGCCACGGAGTGCCTATAAACAAGGAAATCTTTTTTAACCCTGCTGTTTTTCGCCCCGTGGAAGTAAAGGAGCAGGAAACTGCTGGCACAGATGCAGATACAGATGCAGATATTGAATCATCAGACGGGGCAAAAAGCAGTATCAGCTCCTCCAAGCAAAGATATATACAGGACTTTTATACGGCCAACCAGTCGGCAGTAGAAGCTTTTTTCAAAAAACAAGAAAAAATGATCGAAAGGGTAGGAGAAAATCTTTCCGAAGAAGAACGTTTGAATTTAATGGAAAAGGTAATCGAAACCAATACCAGGATACTGCACGATATTCTCCACACCCACGAAACCGGCCTATCTAATATAGTAAGTGAAATCGACAGCGCAGAAACAATAAAAGAAAACGGGGAAGCAAACAAAACCAAACCGGTTACCCGGGAAATTATGCCGGATAGCACCGCCGGATCAGAAGAGATAGAAAATAACCGGCAAGACCAGCAACCGGGCTTCGACCTGGAAGAAGAGCTTAAAAAAGAAATAGCCCAGGTAACCGGGGTGCCGGAAAATATGCTGCACCACGAAACCCGCTTCGAAGAAGACCTGGGACTGAACTCGCTGACCATGATGGAAATCGCCACCCGCATGATTAAAGTATTCCCGGAAGAACTGGATAAAGTTTTTGACCACATGGGAAATATCCGCACCATTGGCGATTTTCTTTCTACCGCCCTGGCAAAAACTACGGATCCTGAAAGCAAAACCATGGAAGCCGATACTACTGCCAGGCCTGATACCGCTTCCCGGGAAGAAGAGAAACAACATAAACCGGCCTCACGGGAAGGCGGAGATCTGGAAAAATGGGTTAAAAAAGAAATAGCCCAGGTAACCGGGGTGCCGGAAGATATGCTGCACCACGAAACCCGCTTCGAAGAAGACCTGGGACTGAACTCGCTGACCATGATGGAAATCGCCACCCGCATGATTAAAGTATTCCCGGAATCGGAGTCGCTTTTTGATAACATGGGAAAAATCCGCACCCTTGGCGACTTCCTGGCCCTTGCCGGCAAGACCACTGAATCAAAAGAAGTGAATAAGGATAAAGAAAAACAGCCGGAAATACCGGCAGGGCAAAATAATACAAATGCTATTAAAACAGGGGAAACCGTGCAAGACAACTCCAACAATTCCGCAGAAAAGTTTTTAAACAGGGTGAAAAAACATATAGCCGGATACCTGGGCCGGGAGGATACAGATGTTAATGAAGAGCTGGAGCTTTGGGAAAATTTCCATATTAGCGTATTTGAAATGGAAGAGATTATAGAAAAAGCATTGCAGGATTTTCCCGGTTTTAAAATAGCCGGGCGTGAACTGATCAACGCTCGAAACCTGGTGGAGTTGCGGAATATTTTGGAAAAGGTAGTACTGCCCAAAGAAGCCAAAACGGAAAAAACGGAAAAAGCTGAAAATAGCTCCACCCGCGAGCGCCCCGCCTCTCACAAACCGGGCCTTAAAGAATTTCACCGGGTGCTGGACAGCAAATTAAGCTCTACAAACAGCAGTAATTTACAGTCTCAAAAAGCGCCGGCAGATTCCCCGGAAAAAGCAGATGATCCCGGAATACATTCCGGATTTCATCAGGAGACCCCGGGTATACAACGTTTTGTGCCCACAGAAAAAACCGTCCAGATAGAAGAAGCCTCTACTCTGCCGGAAAAAGTAATTTTAGCGGGAGCTCCAGGGCCGGAATATAATTATTTTCTGCAGTCACTGGAAGGTCTGGATATCAAAGTTCAAAGATTAATCATAAAAGGCAGTAAGTGGGAAACGGATCCGGGAGGACAAATAACTGAGTTTGAAGATAACAACGGTTTAAAGAACTTCCTGGAATCCTGCCAGGGGGAAGAAGGCAATATGCCGCCGTTATTATTTCTTGCTTCAGGAGATGACTGCCTCCCTGAAACTTTTGAGAAGTGGTCCTCCCGGGTAGAAGAAAATACTACCGGCCTTTTTCTTCTGGCCAGGGCACTGGAAAAATGTACAAAAAATCCGGAATCCCGGAAACCCGGCTTCCTGGGGGTAATCCTTTCCGACTTCCACAACCCTGCTTACGCGGGTGCAGCAGGAGTTTTGCGCACCTTAAGGCATGACCTGTCGGGCATACAGTTCCGTCTGGTAACCATGGAACAAGAAATAAACCAGATTCCTTTTGCACGGGTGGCTGGAGCACTTTTTTCTTCCAGCGGAGAAAACGAGCTGATCCTGAAGAAAGACCGTACCGCAGTAAAAGAATACCTAAAATCTCCCCTAAAGGATACCGATAAACCAAGGGTTAACCTGGGACCACACTCCCTCCTTCTGCTTGTCGGCGGGGGAGACGGTATTACTGCAGAAACAGGGTGCCTCCTGGCCCGGAACTACGGGTGCCATATAGCCGCCCTGGGTAGAACTCCCTGGATACCCGAAATGCCGTACCGCGAGATAGAAGACGATAACCAGGTAAAAAGAAAAATCTTCTACGAACTCCAGCAGCAATACGAAGGGGGGAAAGTACCGCCGGAAGTGCTTAAAGAAAAACAACAGCTGGTGCTACGGCAGAGGTCTATCTGGAAAACCAAAGACCGCGTAGAAAGCGCCGGGGGAAACTTTATTTACTACCAGGCAGATGCCTCTGAACCGGCCAGCCTGGATCGCGTTATCAGCGATATAAATCAAAAGCAAGGAGACATACACGGCGTAATCCACGGTGCCGGAATTATTGAGCCCATGCGCGATAAAACCGTAGAATCTTTCCGGAAAGTAATAAGCACCAAATCTCATTCTGTCTTTAACCTCTACCGTTTTCTAAAATATCAACCCCTGCAATTCGTTATACTGTTCAGTTCTATAACGTCTATAACTGGCCTCCCCAACCTCCCCGACTATTCTGCTGCCAACGAAATTTTAAACGCAGCAGGTCGTTACTGGAACCGGGAATCCAGTTACCCGGTTTGTTCCCTGCTCTGGACCCTCTGGAACGAAACTGGCCTGATGAAAGATGTTCAAAAAAGCATGTCATATTTCAATATCCCCGGTATATCCAACCAAACCGGTATGGAGCTTTTACACCGGGAACTAAAATACGGCAGTAAATCAGAAGACCTGGTATTGTACAGTGACCCCTCCATGCTCCACTTGCTGGGAAATCCCGATACATAGAAGCATTAATCAGAAAGGAGAACTTTCATGAAAGAAATTGCTATTACAGCCATGTCCGGGATATTCCCCGGGGCAAACAACATCAACGATTACTGGGATAATATATTAAACTGCAGGGTTGCTCCCCTGGAAACCATGGATAAAAGATGGGGGGTTCCAAGGGAAAAATACTTCAGCCCGGAACCAGGCAACCCGAACCGTATATACATGGACCAGGCCTTTACCCTTACCGGGCCGTTTTCCGTCAACCACGGCAGCGAAGAATGGGGCCGCCAGGTGGAAGTGGGAAAACATGTGTTACAGCAGCTAATACAAAACTGCAGCCCGGGCCTGGAGACTTCTTCTACCGGCCTGGTAGTGGGCACTGAATGGAGCGATCAGGGTTACCTTAATCAAGATATAAATTGCTTTTTTAAAGAAGCGGGCGCCCAATCACCGGACATTTTTTCCCCTTCCAGCGTATATTCACCGGAAAAGCAGGTGCGAGAAATAGCCCGCGCCGCCAAACTGGGAGGCCCGCGTCTTTCGGTAGACAATGCCTGCGCTTCTTCCCTCTACGCTTTAGACGCAGGAATAAAAATGCTGCAGAGTGAGCAGTGCAGTTCTGTTGCTGTACTGGGTCTTAATGCGCTCCTGCCGGAATTCATCTTCCTGGGCTTTTCCAGGCTCCTGGCTTTTTCCAGGGAAGGATCCATCCTTCCCTTTTCCGCCGATGCCTCCGGGCTTGTCCTGGGAGAAGCGGCAGGCGCAGTACTTCTGGAGCCCCTGTCCAGGGCACGGCAAGCCAACCGTCCCCTCCTGGGAGTAATCAGGTCGCTGGGGCTATCCGCAGACGGCCTGGAACGCTCAATTTTTGCCCCGGGCACGGAAGGCCAGCGGCTGGCCTTAAAGAGAGCCTACCGGGAACTGGACCCCTCGCAACTTGATTACTTAGAAGCGCACGGTACCGCAACTGTAGTAGGAGACGAGACCGAACTAAAAGTTATGGAAGAGTTTTTTGGGCCTTATTTAAATAAAAATGGGCAGCAGGTGCCACTGGGCACTTCAAAATCACTGATTGGCCATACCCTGGCAGCTGCGGGGATGGTTTCACTACTCAAGGCCCTTATGATATTAAACCAGGGAATTATACCCCCTTACCTGCCGGTAAAAGAAAACTCCTATCTACCTGAAACCAGTTTTTATTTGCCGCGGGAGCAAGAAGCCGTAGAACCGGAAAACAGGCCTGCCAGAATAGGAATCAGCGCTTTCGGCTTTGGGGGCTCCAACGCCCACCTGGTGCTGGAATCATTTCAGCACCAGGCAGAAGGCAATCAAATCTTTCCCGTCAGGAGCAGTGACACCGAAGGGGATCACTACCGTTTTACTCCCCTGGCCATTGTGGACCTGGAAACCGCTTTCGGCAACTCCCTGGATGCCTTGACCTGGAAAGAAACAATAAAAGCGGAAAAATTCCAGAAAAACAACATGCCCCTACCCCTGGAGCGCCTGAATTCCTTTCCCCGCGAAAGGTTTAACCTGGACCCCGGGGAATTACTGTCTGCAGATAACGTTTACGGTTTCTTTTTGCCCTCCAGATTCACCATAGATGCTTCCGGACTGCGCATGGGAGCAAACCTTCTTCAGCGGGTTGATGCTTTTCAGCTGTTGTTTACCCATCTGGTACAGCTGCTGGCTGGCAGGAACGAAGAAATAAAAGAATCGGAACAAACCGCAGTGATATTTTGCAACAACCTGGGCGGCAGCATGCCGATGCAAATATCGCGCAAACTTTTCTCCTTATTCCACTGCGGAAGCGGCAGGGACTACTCCACCCCGCGTGTATCTTTTGAAGAGATTGCCTCCAGCCTGCCCAACATGCTTTCCGGTTTTCCCGCGCTGCATTTCAACCTGCGGGGATTTCACCAGCTTTTATCCGGGGAAAGCGGTATATTCTGGTCCAGCTTAATGCAAGCCCCCCTGGTTTTACAAGAATCGTGCAAAAACCTTTTGCTGGGAGCAGGAACCCTGGTTAAAAGCCCGGTAGACTTGTGGCTAAGAGAAAAAGAATTTCAACAGGACAACCAGCTCCTGTACCCCCCCGGGGAAGGGGCCGCGGTCTATCTCCTTAAAACCCATGAGCAGGCCCTCCGGGACCAGAACAAAATACTTGCGGTAATAACCGGCATTATACCGGGCTGGAAAGCAGACACGTGGGAAAAAGCCTGTTCTGCCGCAGGCATATCCCCCTCTTCTATAGACACCCGTGAAACAAGCCAGCTCGAACGCTACTGGCCGGGGATACAAGATGACACTACCACGGCAAACTACGGCGGCAGTCCCGGCATGGAAGAATACGGCATGGAAGCCGGCAGGCAGCAAACCCAGGAACTTACCGGCTTCCTGGAAGAAGCTGCAGGCATAGAAGCTTTATCCAGGGTGCTTTTGGATGAAGGACAAAAAGCCGCCATTGAAGTAAAGTCCGGTTCAAGGCTGGTAATGACCGTATTTTTAGATAAAAAATCCAGTCACGCGTGCAGGCCGGGAAAACCCGACATGCCCCTGGAAATAAACATGAGCCAGGATTACTCGGTAGAAGAAGAAACTACAGTAACAGAAGAAAACCCGGAGATAATAAAAGCAGCAGGTGCAGATAAATACATGCAGGAAGATACCTCCTTTAAGGAAAGCCAGGATTATCCAGGCCCCAGCGGGCAAGCAAAAGATAAAGACCCAGATGATTTTAGCCAAGAGCTTTCAGGGGAAAGCCAACTTTCTTCCGGTTTTGAAGCTGCTTCAACGGGCCACGGAAACCAAGAGGACAACGGAGAAGAGGCAGACGAACTGGAACACTTCCTGGCCTGGCAAGACAGTGCAGCCAGCCTCCTGCACAGTTACCTGGAACACCAGCGCAGGATAGCCCTGATTCTTTACGGGGTAGATTTAAACAACCGGCTTGCTGAATTAAAAAGAAGCCCATTGCATACCGTCCTGCAGTCCGCCCATTTTGACAGAAGAAGCAAAACCTACCAGGCCGAGATAGTAGTTAACGAAAACCACCCTTACTTTTTTGATCACCCCCTGGATCATGTGCCGGGAATACTTTTACTGGAAGCAATAGTTCAGCTCATAGAACTGGCCATGCCGGACAGGCTTACCGAACTGGAAATACAAAAATGTTATTTTAAAGCCGTAGAAATCTATTTTCACCGTTTTTGTGAAAAAAACCATGCCTCCACAGTACAGCTGTCCCAGGAAGAAAGCAAAACCGGGCAGGCTGTTTACCGGGGAAAAATTATTTCTCAAAACCAGGTAATTTGTGAAGCGGGTTTTACCGTAGCACTGGACTCCGGAGAAGGCTACCACGCACCCCCTTCAAGTGTAATTCCACCAGCACTGCCGGAGAAAAAGCTGGTGCATAAACACCGGGAAGAAAATATTCTCACCCATCAAATGGAAACACCTGAACCCGGTATTTACCGTTGCAGGCTAATAGAACCACCTGCAGGGCACCTCCTGGCAGAAGGACAGGAAAAATATTATCCGCCGGTTTACCTGCTGGAAACAACCAGGCAGTTCTTGATGCAGATCGCCCACCGGGCAATGGATATACCAACACAAACACCCATGAACCTGCTTTCCTTTAAAACCAGCTTGCGGATACCGGCACGTCGCCTGGCTAACCTTCACCTGTTGTGGAATGAGGAACAACCGGTTAAAACCGGAAACATGGTTTTGGCCAATGTAAAAACCTCGATCTACGACGATAATAATTACCTGGGCGAAAGTTCAATAATGGCCCAGGCTGTAGACCCGGAAACATACAGGTCGCAACGCAACCTGTAAAATAAAAATATACCAACAGGAGAATGAAGTATGGAGCACAAGCTTAGGGAAAAAGGCTTTATAGGCAAATTTTTATCCACGGCACTGGAAATGCCGGAGGCAACAGCTATAGAAGTTCACGGCACCGGTGAATCTTTTACCTATCAGGAACTTTTACAAAAAGCGGAAACCTGGCAGAGCCGCTACCGGGCTTTGGAAGAAAAAAAGGGAAGCATGGTTTTGCTATTGCTCCCTTCCGGGCCCGAGCTGGCCGGGGTATTCTACGGTGTTGTTTCCGCAGGCGGCATAGCTATACCGCTAAACCCCCACCTGACAGAATGTGAGCTGGAAAAAATTCTGCTGGACGCACGCCCTCCCCTGATAATAACCACGGGAGAGATCTTTAACCGCCTGCACCACAGCTTTACGGTATTGAAAAAGCTGCATTCTGTAGTGATAACCGATAATACCGCGGTAGAAGCTACAGACAACCCACCTTTTTCATTGATCCGGGCAGCGGAATTAACTGGCCAGAGGAGAGGCCTGGAAATACCGGATAACCACCAGCCTGTAACCTGCCATTATACCTACAAAGGAGTAGGGTACCCCCTGGGTGTAGTACATGTATACGACCATTACAACCGCTGCTTAAAAAGCCTGAAAAACACAGTACCCTACCATAAAGGAGCCGTTTATTTAAACCTACTTTTGGTACACTACGTGTACAGCCTGACCATGTCCCTGCTGTTTCCCTTGTCTTACGGGTGTAAAATTGTAATGGTACCTTCCATCAAGCATGAAAACCTCTTACAGCTGATGGAGCAATACCAGGTAAACATGAGCACCCTGGTGCCTCAACTTTTCCGGAAATTAAGCCATGAAGCTTACCGCGCACTTCGAAAGGGCAAAAAAATAAACCTTCCTTCCAGCCCAGTTCTTATTTCCGGTGGTAGTTATCTGGATGCCGGGCTGTCCGCTAAAGTTTTAGAAAACACCGGGATAGAGCCCCTGCAGGGTTACGGCCTTACAGAAACCCTGCCCATAACCTGTAACACTGCAGAAAATCCGCGCCGGGGCACACTGGGAGTCCCGTTTTCTGAGGAAACTTCCATTTTTATCATGAACGAAAACAAAGAAAAATTGCCGGCTGGCCAGACAGGTGAAATAGCCGTCTCCGGTCCTACATTAGCCGACGGGTATCACCAGAGGCCGGAAGAAACCAACATGTTTTTCCAAGAGGGACTTTTTTATACCGGCGACCTGGGTTACCTGGATGAAGACGGCCACCTTAATTTTACTGGTCGTAAACAACCGTTTACCAAGGTGTCCGCCCTGATGGTAGATTTGACTGAAGTAGAAAAAGTACTTATGTTACATCCTTGCGTAAAAAAAGTGCGCGCCACGGTTTACCAGGATCCTTATTACGGGGAAAATATTCAGGCTACCCTGTTGCTTAACCACAAGGCCGGTACAGACCAGGAAGAAATGTTCTCTTTCTGCAGGAAACGCCTTTCCCTGCATAAAGTGCCGCGCAAATTTATTTTTCGCCATGATTTTTCTTCATAAAAGCAAGTGAATTTATCCTATGCGTATCGTAACTGCCCGGGTTTTGAACGTATAGAAAGCAGGGAGAAACACTCAAAAAAACATGCCGGGCAGATTCATAATAAGTTAAGCTACCGGGAGGTTAAAATGAACGCCAAAACAAACCATAAAAAAACACAGGCTTACATGCCTCTTCTGCTTACTGTCCTGGGGTTGTGCGTTATCGGCCTGGCGGCTGTATACTGTATTTTTAACCTGAAAACTACCTCCGGACAAGCCATGGGCGGTGCTGCTTTTGCCCTTTATTTGCTTTGGGTGTTCTGGGAAATGAATATTTCCGTAGGAGAATTAAAAAAAGAAGAAGCCCCACACGACCACAACACCATGGAAATTTCCGCTGCGGTAAAACTGCTTTTGTTAATGGTATTATTTACTACCACCGGGGTTGTTTCTATACCCGCGGGGGCCATAGGCATAACAGTAATGGTAACCGGGATTATGCTCCGCTCCTACGCCATAAAAACCCTGGGCAGAGCATACACGCACCGTATTAGAGAATTAAGCGGCAGCCCCATAACCGAGGGCCCTTACCGGGCAGTGCGTCATCCCGCCTACCTGGGCACGTTGCTTGCACACACCGGCCTGGTACTGGTTTTTTTAAACCCATGGTCCCTTTTGGCCCTGCTGCTGTGGTATATAGTAGTAATAATCCGAACCGGACTGGAAGACAGCCTGCTGATGCATTCCAACCACTACCGCAGTTATGCGGAAAAAGTAAAATGGCGCCTCTTCCCGGGCATCTGGTAAATAGTAAAAAACCGGTCCCGGGAAATAAAATAAAGTGCAAAAAATAAAAGCAAACTAAAGGAGTTATCATTATGACTAAGCATTTACTACAAAAAAAAGGCCCACTAATATTTTCCCTGCTATCCCTGGCCCTTATTGTTCTTTTTTCTATCTTAAAATTCCAGCACTGGCAGAAAGAAATATGGCAAGAGGCTATGCTTGCTGCCGGAGCTTTTGTAGTGGGGATCTACGTGCTGTGGATAATAATTGAACTAAAAGTCGCCAGACAGGAAAGTTCCATGGAAACCACCAGCCTGGACCGGGGAACTTACGAGTTTTACGTGCTGGGAAGAATCCTTACTGTTTTTTCTGCCCTGCTCTTACCTACTTACTGGGAGGTGCCTTCTTATTGGCTGCCAGCCGGAATCGTTTTGTTGTTGGCCGGCATAAGCATACGCCTTTTCGCCATACGTGCCCTGGGTCAGTTTTATTCCCACCGGGTTCGCCTTTCCGGCAACCAGCAAATTGTCAAACACGGCCCCTACCGGGTGGTAAGGCATCCTTCCTATACCGGCATGCTGCTGGCCCACGCGGGTTTTGTCATTTTCTTTTTTAACTGGATCACCCTGGCGGTATACCTTGTTGTTTTTGTTCCCGCAGTAGTACACCGCATACTGGTAGAAGAAAAAGTCTTGTTAACCATGGAGGAATACGCTTCCTACAGTAAAAACAAAAAAAGGGTGATTCCGTTTATATGGTAAATAAAACTTTACGACTGGTGCTGCTGGGCGCTACAGGTTTTGTAGGAAGCGCCGTGTTGAAGCGGGCAGCAGAAAAACCACAGGAGAACTTCCAAATAACCGCCCTGGTACGGGGTGATAAAACAAGACTAAATGCCAGCAAAACGGCAGAAACAGTGGAAGTGGTGGAAGGAAGTCTTCAGGAACCGCCTTCTTCCCTTTTTCCCCGTGAGCCGCATGTAGTGGTGCATCTTGCCAACAAGAACGTGGACAAAGACGGCAGCGGCTTTTCCGAAAACGAAAAGAATGCCAAAAATCTGGTGGAGAAAATGCCCTCCTCCACGTTGGGGATCATCTACAGCAGCTCCCTGTCCGTTTACGGACAGGGTCCGCACCAGGGAATTACCGAAGATGCCCCACTTCAGCCGAAAACTCCGCTGGCCGTATCAAGGGTAAACGTGGAGCACATTATCGGCGAAGCCATGGAAAAAGAAAACAAAAGCGCCCTTCTTTTGCGGCCCCGTTTTATCCTGGGCAAGGGAGACAGGGCAACCCTACCCCTGTTGGCAGGTTTGTGCCGCAAAAATATCAGGGTAGGTTCCGGGCGACAGAAGTTTTCTATCATAGACGTGGATCACTACGCAGAAATCATTCTCCATCTTGCCGATAACATAATAGAAAGAAACAAAAACAACCGGGCGCCACTGCGTTCGCCTTTAAACGTGAGCTACCTGGAACCCGTATCATTTCAAAAAATGCAGGAGGCTGTATGCAGGCAAACGGGCCTGAAGAATCCCCGGCTTTCGGTGCCGGTAAACCAAAGTTTATACAATACCCTAAAAAAATTGCCTGTTTCCCGCCTTAAAAAAACGATCACCGTGCTGGAGCTAACCGGTTACTCGCAATACGCGGACAGCAGCGCCCTGGCTCATGAAGCCGGGGATAAAGGGAAAATACTGCTTCAGCAAGATCCGATGGCCGTTTTTAACCGGATAGTTAAAGAAAATATAACCCTGAAGCCTGTAACCAAAAAATAATTATGAAAAATAGTCATTATGGAGGTATAAACATGTTTTTCAGTTCAACACGAAAAAAAATATTAAAGCTAAACCAGCCACTGCCGCCATCCATGGTAGGATGGAAATTCGCACGGCTGAAAACCATGTTCGATCACCGGCTGCCAGTCCCCCGGCTGTTTTGCCTTACCGCCCTTTTCTACCGGGAAATTTTTCAGCCGCTGCTGCGGGAAGCAGAAGCTTACCTGCAAGAAATTGACTTTTCTGATCCCCGGAGCATCCGTGATGGATCGGAAAAACTGCAGAAACTGTTTACCGGCCTGGTATTAAGTGACCGGCAGGAAAAAGAAATCCTGGGCGAATTTGACCGCGAATTTGGCCCCAAAGCCATGGTTTCCGTAAGGTCTTCCATGGTCGGCTCAAACCTGGAAAGTAGCGAAGATTCCGCGGACAACCCCTTTGCCGGTATCAGTAACAGCTACCTCTACGTAACCAGGGAACAGCTACTGGACAAAGTACGCCTGTGCTGGGCATCAGGATTTAATTACGAATCCATAATATACCGACACCAGCACAACCTTGACCTGCTTGACTTTTCCGTTGCCGTAGGTATCCAGGAGATGATCCCGGGCGAACGTTCCTTTGTGGCTTTTACCTGCGACCCCAACACTGCAGCGCGGGATACGGTTATCGTGGCGGGACACGGCATTGGCGAAGGCGTAGTACAAGAAAAAGTGGCCGTAGACCACTATTTTCAAAACTTTATGTCCGGTAAAATAACCACCAAAATAACTACCAAATCGGAAATGCTCACCCTTGACCGGGATAAAGGCCACGACATGTGCTTTATGCCGGTACCCGCGGAAAAGCAAAACCAGCCCTGCCTCAACGAAGAAGAGATACAACAGATCTCAGAACTGGGCCGGAAAATAGAAAACATCTTCCAGGGACCGCAAGACATTGAAGGAACCATAACCTCTGACGGGAATATCTATATACTGCAGTCCCGGCCCGTGTCTATAGATTACCGGCGCCAGCGGGTTTGGACCAACGCCAACGTTACCGAAAGCTTTCCCGGCGTAACTACGGCGCTGACCTACTCTTTTTCCCGCTTCTTCTACCGGGTCATCTTTTACGATTGCTACCGTCTGCTGGGGATCAATCCCCGCACCCTGCAGGACAACCATGAAATGCTGGACAAAATGATCGGTTTTTTAAAGGGACGGGTATACTACAACTTGACCCACTTCTACCACCTGCACAACCAGAGTCCCATGTTTTCTATATTCAGCGGCCCCTGGGAGAAAATGATGGGTTTTTTGTCATCATACCAGACCGGGATCGAAGAAGGCGCAGGCGCCAGGATGTTCAGGAAAATCAAAGGATTCTTTTCCTTTACCAGGGCGGCAGGCAACATGCTGTACTTAAAAATCACCCACCAGAAACGGGTGCATAAATTTCATGAATGGTGGGAAAACCTGATCCAACCACTGCGCGGCAAAAACTTTACTGGCGAAGACCCGATGGTCCTTTATTCTGAATTTCACCGCGTCTGGCGAGAGGTAGGAAACTACTGGGGGGTAACCCTTATCAACGACACCTTTCTGCCGCTTTATTACAGCATGACCGAGGGCCTGTTTTCCAGGTGGGGACTTACTACCCACGAGCCTTCCCTGATGAGCGACCTGCTTTGTGGCGACGAGGACTTGATGAGCGTGGAAATCGTCCTTTCCGCGGTATCCCTGGCGGAAAAAGTACGGGATAACCCTCGGCTTCGGGAAGCTTTTGAACAAGAAAAACCCCAGGTGCTCTGGAGTAAAATTGAAAAAGAAGAGCTGGAACCGGAGTTCAGCCGTGCCGTCAAAAGCCACCTTCACTCTTACGGCGATCGCGGCCTGCAGGAGCTAAAGCTGGAACAGCCCAACCTGAGGCATACACCCGGTAACTTTGTGAAAATGATCCAAGACTACAGCCGCACCGAAGTCACAGTAGAGGCACTGCGCTCCCGGGAAAAAGCCACCCGGCAAGAAGCAGAAAAAAAGCTAAAACAGATGCTAAAAAAACATCCCCTGCGCCGTCTGGTGCTTAACCGGCTTTTAAACAGCCTGCGCGAATTTATCCGGAACCGGGAAAACTCCAGGTACTGCCGTAGCGAACTCTTCGGCTTTAGCAAAAACATTTTCTACGCATTTGGAAGCTATTTTGCCGACCAAGGCATTTTACGTTCCGGTGACGATATATTTCACCTCGGTATGGAGGAAATATTCGGATATATAGACGGGACCGGGATTACCGAAGACCTGCAGTCCCTTGCTGATATACGTAGAAAAGAGCACCATGCAAACCAGGAAGTTGACACCCCGGAGCAAATAACCACCCTGGGGCCGGTAAGGGCAAACGCCCTGGCCGAAACCGCCACAGCAGAAGAAGATTCTGCGCTGCGCGGCCTGGGTTCCAGCTCCGGCAGGGTAAAAGGAACCGCCAAAGTTATATTTGACCCCAACGAAGAAGTAGAGGTTACCGACGACATGATCCTGGTAGCCCGGGAAACCGACCCCGGCTGGCTCTTTCTGATGCTCTCTTCCCGGGGTATAGTAGTGGAAAAAGGCAGTATGCTGTCACATACCGCTATCACCGGGAGAAAATTTAACATACCTACTGTAGTATCCGTCCCCGGAGCTACTTCGCGCATTCCCAACGGGGCGCAAATAGAACTTGACGGTGCCGCGGGGACCGTAACCCTGCTGGAATAATAAACTTTATAAATAAACTTTATAAAAGGAGGAAAGATAATGCCATCAAAAAATTTTTCCGGCTTAAACCTGTCTACCGTTTCTACTTTTATCGGTGACGTGTTCGCCCCCGGGCTCCACATCATTTACGCCGTGGCCTGGTACCTGGCCCTGGAAGGTTCACTGGTTTTCCTCCTGGAGCCGGGAAGAACCTGGAACCTGGATTTAAGCGTGATTGCGGGCATAGTTACCGTGCTTTTGGTACTCTTTTACTTGAGGGTAATAGATGAAATAAAAGACTACGACTACGACCGGGTGTACAACCCGGACAGGCCCTTGGTCCGCGGCCTTTTAACTATAAAAGACCTGGGAATTTACCTGTTGCTTACCGCCGCTGCAGTTATAGCCATAAACCTGTTTGCATCTCCGGTACTAACCCTGCTGGTTGCCGTCAACCTGGCCTACGCGCTCTTCCTGATTTGGCTGGAAAAAATCTCTTCTATAGTCCGCAACAAAATGTTCGTAAACCTGGTAGTCACTTACCCCGTGAACATCCTGCTTAGCGTGTATATCTATATTTCCTTCCTGGAGAGGTACGGACATTCCGCGGAGTTGCCCGGGCTGCTGCTTGTATTGGCCTTCGTGCTGGCTTTCCTCAACTACGAATTCGGCAGGAAAACAAGCTGGTCACCTTCCCCTCCCCCGGACCAGAGGCTTTACTCCAATGAAATCGGCCGCATAGGAGCAATTATCCTCTGGACAGCCTGCGCCGTAGCTGCTTTCGGGCTGGTAGTGGGGCTAATACAGCCGTGGAACGCTTCCGGGCTGGAAGCTGCTGCCGGGTGGCTGCCTGTCCTGTGGTTGTTCCCGGTTTACAAAGGACTCACGCGCTTCCTGCGGGGCATGAAGCAGGAGCCGGAATCGGAAACCAAAACGGGGCTCCTCACTTCCCCCTCCTTGTTGTTTTTAATGGCCTTTTATATTCTTTTGGTAATCCATTCCTTTATAGTCAACAACCCGGCATGGTTTTAGCAGAGGGTCAGGTCTTGAAATATTATATTTTTGCATAATAATTCTAAAAATGCGTAATGGTCTGGTCATAATGAATATATAATAATATAATTATAGTTATAATTCAAGACCTGACCCCTAATTTCAATTTCATAATTCAATATCAATCCAGATTAAAGGTTTCCACAGTTGCCCTTTCCTGTATTTGTTTAAGTTCTTCGAGTTTTTCTCGATCCGAAACAAATATGCGGATTAAAATTATCCCTGTGTCGCTAGGTGCTTCTACTATAATCATATCTTCCTCCACCTCCGGGTAGGCCTTTTCTTTTTCCCCTACAACCAGTACCCTGGCAGTATTCGTCTCCACCTCTTCGTGGTTAAGGCTAAAGAAATTATGAGTATCCTCAGCGTATCCGGAAATGGACCAGTAAGTATCGGTCACGGGAACAGTAAAAAGAAGCGCCTCCTCATTTATATCATATATGCAGGTGGAATATAACAAATCGGGCGAGGGCCTGACCACTTCCCTGAAATCCTCATCAGGCGGGCCACTATGGTCCAACGTGTTTATCTCTGTATCTAACTTCTCCATGGCCTTGTCCATAGCAATATAAGGCGTCTGACTCACTATTAGAAAGTGAATGATTACGGCTACCATAACTGTCCCCAAAACCGTCACGGTTATCCACTTCTTCATCTAGGGTTCCTCCCTTACCACCCGTGGAAGCTCCACAATATCTGGATTCTCATAAAATTCATGGTCAGGTTTATAAAGGCGCAGCATAAGGGAAAAAGAATCTACTTCTTTTCCCGTCGGCAGCCAATTCCCCTCCTTTGGAGACTGCGAAAGACGTATTTGCCAGGAACCGCCTTCGCCTTCTTCTAATTCAGTGCTGGTATAAGAGTACCGATTCTTTTCATTTGGGATAAGGAAATCATCATCGCAATAAGCGGTTATGCTCCACCATCCGGCTGCCAGGTCTTCACCCTTTATTACATAATCATGCCCGGCCTGCAAAGAACTGCCCTCACTGTCAGTTTCCGCAGTATAATAAACAGCTTCGGTCCTGTCCAACGCCAGCAGGCCGTGCCGGGCTATTACAGCCCTGGTGTATATATCAGCTGCCTGTTTCCCGATATGCGGATTGGTAATCCAGGGGCCATTGCGGATTGAACTTTGCCGGTAAATAAAGGCAGGTACAATTTCTGCGGAAACATAGCCGATTATACCACCGACAATTAAAATAACCACAGCAGCCAGAAAACTCCTTAAAAACTTGCCGCTAATTTTCATAAAAGCAACGGCACGAAAACCCCGGGCTTTTGCCGGGGAAGGAAGTGCCCTCCCGCCGCCTCCTTCAATAAAGATTCTACTGGTTCCAGCAGCTTAAAATTTTGCAGCAGCCTTTCTTTATTATCTAATAATATCATATACCAGGATAACTCAACAAACATATTTTGTTATGTTTCCTTAATATGTTACTTCAATATGGTACTTCCTTTACCTGTTCAATATTACCCAAAACAAAAAGGAATATTTCGTAATATATAGAAAACTAATATTAACACAAACCCGGAAAGGAAAATAACTATGAACCTGTTAACCCTTTTATACTTTTTCTGTCTTATAGCATACCTGTATTTCGGGTTTTATTTATTCTACCTGGCGCCAAACAAAACACTAAACAAAGTAGCTCTTGCTCTTTACATAAGTTTAAGCATCTGGTCTTTCAGCTTTATATTTATGCATTCGGCGCCTGATAAAGAAACTGCGGTGTTTTGGCTCAGGATATCTTCACTGGGCTGGAGCAGTCTCTTTAGTATTATGCTGCACTTTTTTATGCTACTGGGTAATATAGAAAAACCCCTGCAAAAAAAATGGCTTTACCCTTTAATTTATCTGCCGGCCATTATTTTTATTTATCATTTCTTTTTTCAAGATTACTTAAACACAAATCTCATTATAGATACCCCGCTGGGCTGGAGTTATTCAATAGAGTGGCCGTATTCCCTTTTTTTGGGCCTTTATTACCTGGGTTATTCGCTTCTGTGCCTCCTGGTTGGTATAATATGGTGGAAAAAATCGCAGTTTAAACGAGAAAAAAAACAGATAAAACTCATCTTGGGAACTACCATGCTGGCAATCGGGCTCGGTACTATAACAGGTTTTGTCTTGCCCATTTTGGAAATAGGAATAATACCTCCTGTGGGAATAATAATTAACTTGATCTCTATGGGAGCAATCTGGTATGCCATAAAAAGATACAGATTCCAGGCTTTTAGTCCCCAAAACATTACTGATGCCATCCTGGAAACTATGAGCGAAGGTCTGTTATTCCTTGATCTAAAAGGTAAAATTAAAATGATTAATCAAAGCACCAAAAAACTGCTTGATTATAAAACCGGTGAATTAATTGATAAGCCGGTAGAGATGCTTTTCTTAAATCAAAACAACAACAACCAGCCCTGGATATCGCAATTAACGGATTGCAGCCAAAACAGAGAGCATGTCATAAAAGATAAAGAAACAGCTTTATTAACAAAAGAACAAGATAAAATACCTGTATCTTTTTCCGCCTCCCTGGCCTATGACGAGCTGGGAGATCCTCTGGGGGTAGTCTGCAGCTTTCAAGATATAACCAATCGGATTAGAGACAGGGAAAACCTTAAAAAACTTACCTTCTATGACAGGGTAACATACCTGTACAACAGAACTTATTTAGAAAAAGAATTGGAAAAAATTAATTTAAGTAATCAAACCTCCACAGGTATTATAATGGCTGATTTAAACGGTTTGAAACTAATTAACGACGGTTTCGGCCACGAAACAGGCGATAAAATATTAAAAAAAGCAGCGGATATTTTAAAAAATTCTTGCCGAAAAGAAGATGTTGTAGGACGCTGGGGCGGTGACGAATTTATTATTATTATAAATGACGCCAACATTAATACATTGGAACGGATAATCAGTGACATAAAACAAGCTTGCAGGCAGGAACCTGAAGACCCTGTGGCTATTTCTTTAGCCACAGGGTCAGCCATAAAAAAAGAGGCGGACAAAAATATATACGAAGTATTAAAAGAAGCTGAAGACAATATGTATAAAAATAAATTAATTGAAACCAAAAGTATTCAGTATACAGTGCTGGATACACTGCTCAACACTTTGGGGACTAAAAGCTATGAAACAGAACAACATGTGCACCGCCTACAGAACATGTCTTACCTTCTGGGAAAAAAAATTGGCCTTTCCCAGCCAGAGCTGGAAAACCTGGTTTTACTGGCCTCTCTTCATGATATAGGTAATGTAAGCATTCCTGAAGACATTCTGGTTAAGCCAGAAAAACTATCTGAAAAGGACTGGGAGGTTGTTAAAAAACACCCGGAAATAGGGTACAGGATGGCTTCAGCCACCCAGGAATTTGCCCATATAGCCGAATTTATTCTACACCATCACGAATGGTGGGATGGCTCAGGCTATCCTAAAGGAATCAGCGGGGAGAATATCCCCTTGCTCTCCAGGATTATAGCTATTGTAGATGCTTACGATGTAATGATTACCGAACGCCCCTATAAAAAAGCAATAACCCAAAAAAAAGCCAAAGAAGAATTAAAAAGGTGCGCTGGAACTCAACTTGACCCTGAACTTACCAGCCATTTCATAGAATTAATTGAAGAAGGCAAAATTGATAAAGTAAACTAAAAACAAAGAAAAACAAAGGGTCAGGTCTTGAAATATTATATTTTATTTTTGCCCCATTTTTTGAATTACTTTGCTGACTGTCGTGTAATGAATACCCAGGAAATCTGAGATCTCTTTCAGAGTGTATCCATATTTAACGTGCGCGTCATAAATCTTTTCATTTCTAATACTTTTTGTTTGATTATCGGCTTCAGCAAAGATCTCTTCAAGACACGGTCGGGTAGCAAAGCGTTGATGCCGTGGTATTTCTTTTATGCTCTCTTTTCCCTGAAACAAATCCGTAAACTGTTCTACAAACTCCTTGCTACCCAGTAATACTTGTCCGTCCAAATTATCCCAGGGTGATTCTCTGCTCATACCGCCGCGGACAAATTCCCGGTATTTCTTTTGAGCATCTTGCCGGTTGGTTCCAAACAAACCAAGAATC
>Ga0207421_10001046_pt1 | contig 36016 bp, 32 predicted proteins | sample SodLakKL_010_SED_4_FD_187542 | JGI IMG/M metagenome (GOLD analysis project Ga0207421, IMG submission 187542) | Alkaline sediment microbial communities from Lake Tanatar, Kulunda Steppe, Russia - 8KL_010_SED (SPAdes) (version 2) | ecosystem: Environmental > Aquatic > Non-marine Saline and...
AACTCATAACTCATAACTCACAACTACTCCCCCTCATAGGGTTCCGTATGAATTGAAATGTGAGTATTGTCTCCATATTTATCCAGATATTTTTTTTCAAGATTAACGGTTATATCGTGTGCTTGTTTCATGTTTAAGTCTTTTTTTACTTTTATATGCAGATCAATAGCAATATCATTACCGATTTTCCTTGTTTTTAGATTGTGTGGCTCGTAAACTCCTTTAGTTTCGTGTGCAATATCAAAGATTTCTTGCTCGGTTTTTTTGGGAAGTGATGTTTCTATGAGCTCTAAAACAGAACCTTTTAGTATTTTAAAGCTTACAATAAAAATAAACACGCTAACTATTACTGCAGCTAATGGATCCAGGATTGTCCATTTTTCACCAAGAAATATTGCACCGCCTATTCCTACGAGTGTGCCCAATGATGTATAGACATCGGTACGATGATGCCATGCGTTTGCAATAACTACCTGGCTGTTTATTTGTTTTCCTTTTTTTAAAGTATACCAGTAAATTATTTCTTTAATAATGATCGATAATATGGCGGCATAAAAAGCTATAGTTCCTGGTCTGTCGATTGAACCAACCTGGATATACTCATATATTTTTTTACCACCCGAATATAAAATTCCTCCGCCAACTAATATAAGCACGATTCCAACAAATACTGTAGCTAATGTTTCAATTTTGCCATGTCCGTATCTGTGGTTATGATCACTTGGTTTTGCTGCTAATTTCAGACTGCCAATAACAACCAGGTCGGTTGAGAAGTCGCTTACTGAGTGAACGCCATCGGCTATCATAGCAGAGCTGCGTCCTAGGAAGCCGGCTATGAGCTTAAAAACAGTAAGCACCACGTTGGCTAAAAAGCCAATCCAGGTTACCTTCCGGGCAATTTTAGAGTTATGTTTGTCCATGGATTAAAGCAGAATCATCCGAATTCGTCCATAGAGATATTTTCCCCGGGAACTCCAAGTTCGTCAAGCATTTTAAGAACTGCACTATTCATCATTGGAGGTCCGCAAATGTAATATTCTATCTCTTCGGGTTCAGGATGTTTACTTAAATAATTATCAAGCGCTACTTGGTGTATAAAACCGGTATATCCGTCCCATTTGTCTTCAGGCAAAGGTTCTGACAAAGCTATATTGAATTTGAAATTGGGGAATTTTTTTTCTATCTCAATAAAATCTTCTTCATAAAAAATTTCTCTTTTTGAACGTGCTCCATACCAAAATGATACTTTGCGCTTTGTATTTAGAGTGTAGAAAAGGTGAAAGATGTGAGATCTTAAGGGTGCCATTCCCGCTCCACCGCCAATATATAACATTTCTTTATCAGTATCTTTAATAAAAAACTCTCCGTATGGTCCTGAGATGGTTACTTTATCACCGGGTTTTCGAGCGAAGGTATATGTTGAGCAAATACCCGGGTTAACTTTCATAAAGCGGTTTTTCTTTCGATCCCAGGGTGGAGTAGCAATGCGTATGTTAAGTTTGATAATATTTCCTTCGGCAGGATGGTTAGCCATAGAATATGCTCTGAATGCCGGTTCCGGGTTGCGCATTTTTAAATCCCACAGGTTCAATTTATCCCAGTCGGGACGAAATTCTTCTTCAACCTCAATTTCTTTGAAATCAATTTCGCATGGTGGAACATCTACTTGTATATAGCCTCCCGGTTTAAAATCAAGATATTCTCCTTCCGGTAGTTTTACAACAAACTCTTTTATAAAAGTTGCCACGTTTTTGTTGGAGACCACTTCACATTCCCATTTCTTGATTCCAAATATTTCTTCGGGTATTTTTATTTCCACATCCTGTTTAACCTTAACCTGGCATGCTAAACGCCAATTATCCATAATTTCTTTGCGTGTGAAATAGCCAACTTCGGTGGGAAGTATATCACCTGTACCCGATAGCACCTGGCATTTACACATAGCACAGGTTCCTGTGCCGCCACATGCACTGGGAAGATAAATTTCATTTTCGGCAAGGGTTGAAAGCAAAGTGCTGCCTGCTTCAACTTCAAGTTCTCTTTCCTTATTAATATCAATTTTAACCGGACCGCTTGGGACAAGTTTTGAGCGGGCATATAACAAGAGAGAAACTATAGCAAGTATAATGAATAAAAACACCAATATACTTAGCAAAATAATCAAACCACTGCTTACGTCAAGTAATATCATATAATTCCAAAATATTAATAATATGTTTACAATTCAATACCCATAAAACTCATAAAAGCTATACCCATTAATCCTGTAATTATAAATGTAATTCCAAGTCCTCTTAACGGGGCCGGGACATTGGAATACCTTATTTTTTCGCGAATAGCAGCTATTCCTACAATAGCAAGGAACCATCCTACACCACTACCCAATCCAAATGATGTAGCTTCAGCAATATTGGCATAGTTTCTTTCCTGCATAAAAAGTGAAGCACCTAAAATGGCACAATTAACAGCTATTAAGGGAAGAAATATGCCCAGTGAGTTGTAAAGCGTTGGGCTAATTTTTTCTATTATCATCTCAACAAGTTGTACCATAGAAGCGATGATCGCTATAAAAACTATAAAAGTTAAAAATGACAGGTCAACTTCAGCAAACCTGGGTCCAAGCCAGGCTAAAGCACCCCGGCTTAACAAATAATTATCTATAAGGTAGTTAATAGGTACAGTAATACCCAGTACAAATATAACAGCAAAGCCGAGCCCCACAGATGTCTGGACTGTCCTGGAAACGGCCAGGTAAGAACACATACCCAGGTAATAGGCTAATACAAGATTGTCAATAAATACAGATTTGACAAATATGTTTACCAATTCTTCCATAAAAAAATTTTTTTCAGTTTATATAGCAGTATTTGCTTTAATAAATATCAATATGTCAGCTTGCATCTACAAGCTCAGGGTCACGAGTTCGTTGAACCCAAATAATTACACCTACAGCTATCATTGCCATAGGAGGCAATATGAACAAACCATTGTTTACGTAGCCAATATCATATAAAAAGCCTGGTATAACCTGTTGATTCATGAGCGTGCCTGAGCCAAACAATTCGCGAATAAACCCTACAGCCAGTAAAATTGCTCCATAACCGGAAGCATTTCCAATACCATCGAGAAAAGAAGGCCATGGTTTATTATAAAGAGCAAAGCCTTCGAGCCTGCCCATGATAATACAATTGGTGATGATCAATCCTACGAAAATTGATAATTGCCGGCTTACATCATACAAAGCTGCTTTTAATACCTGGTCAACGATGATAACCAGCGAGGCAATAACCGTTAATTGCACAATAATACGAATTCGTGGGGGGATTGTATTTCTTAACAAAGATATTACTACATTGGATATTCCCATAACGGCTACCACAGATATAGCCATAACCAATGATGGTCTTAATTGTACCGTGATAGCCAGAACAGAACATATACCCAGCACCTGTATTGTAATGGGGTTTTCTTTACCTATTGGATTTGAAATAAGTTTTTTGTTTCTGTAAGAAAACAAAGGTTCTTTTTGGTTACTTGTGTTCTCACTCATAAGTTTTATTGTTTATTAAAGTATGGTTCGTAAACACGAATTCCTTCATATAACATGTCCGCTACTCCATCACAGGTCATTGTTGCACCTGTAATGGCATCAACCCGGTGAGGATCATCGGGATCAACACCATTTTTTACTACGTCAACAGCACGATAATTTCCCTCTTGATCGTAAATTTTTTTGCCTTTAAAGCGGCTTTCGAACTCTTCATCAGCAATTTGGGAACCAAGTCCGGGCGTTTCGCTAGCATGATCAAAGTTGGCCCCTGCTATAGTATTAAAGTCTGACTTTAAACTAACATATCCCCAAATGGGCCCCCATAAACCGGCACCTCTTAAAGGCAAAACATATAATGTGTCTTCTTCAACTTCGGTTATGTATAACGGCATTTGGCGTTCCTCCAAATCTTTGCGTATTTCATCCTCTAAATCTACTTCAAAAGCATCACCTTCCATTTCCTCACCTTCCTGGTCCAATATTTTTGTTTGGACAATATAATCATAAAATACATCTGCCGACTCTTCTCTTTCAACTTCAATGTTTATGGAAGCAAGGATATTCTGCATTTTTTCCAAACGTATATTTCTTTCCTGTATTGGTTGCAATAAGGTTGCAAGAAGGGAGAGTACAAGTGCAACCACCACAACCATTATTGATGCATAAACAAAAATATATCTATTGCTGTATTTTTTAGCCATTTTAACTATTTATTGAGATTTTGTTTCTTTTACATTAACAGGGTTATTCTTTAAGCGTTTCATTCTTCTTTTGATATTAGCTTCTACAACATAATGGTCAATAAGTGGAGAGAAGACGTTCATCAAAAGTATTGCAAGCATTACTCCACCAGGGAATCCCGGGTTTAAAACCCTGATAAGAATTATTAACACCCCTATCAAAAAGCCATATATGTATTTCCCCCGGCCGGTTTGTGCTGCGGTTACCGGGTCAGTAGCCATATATACAGCACCAAATGCAAATGCTCCAAGGAGTAAGTGATGATGAATAGGTATCATCATATATTCATTAAATGCTAAAAGGTTAAAGGTTCCGGCCATGAAAATGCCACCGGCAAACACGCTAAGCATTATTCTTAAACTACCAACACCGGTTATAGCTAAAAATAGTCCGCCAAGCATTATAGCAGCAAATGAAGTCTCCCCGATAACTCCGGGCATATTACCGATAAACATATTAAATTCGGAGGGAATAGCTTCTATTTCCCCTTCAGCAACCAATGAAAGGGGTGTGGCTCCGGAGTAGCCGTCAACCAGTTGATGGCCTTCTTGCACCTCGGTATAAGTATATACTTCACCTGATAGATAAGCCGGGTAGCCAAAAAGTATAAATGACCTTGAAAGCAATGCCGGGTTGACAACATTCATACCTGTACCACCAAATATCTCCTTTCCGATAATTACGGTAAAAATATTTGCCACAGCTATCATCCATAAAGGCATAGTAACCGGTAAAATTAAAACTACCAGCAAACCTGTTACCAGGAAACCTTCGTTTACCTCTTTGTTATGTATTACAGCAAAAATAAATTCTGTTACAAGCCCTGCAACATATGAAACAATTATAAGAGGTATTATTTTTATCAGCCCGAACGTGAAAGCCTCCTGTATTGTCGGATCAATGCCTACTGCCTGGTAATATTGTTGTCCGGTATTCCATATCCCGACAAGTAATGGCGGAATAAGTGATATGATAACGTAAACCATGGTACGCTTCAAATCAATAGCATCGCGTATATGACTGCCTTTAAAGGTGGTTTTTTCAGGAACAAATAAAAAGGTATCAAATGCTTCCCATGCACGGTAATATTTTGCAAATCGCCCACCCGTCTCAAAATGGGGCCTTATTTTATCTCTTATATTCTTTATTGCTTTCAATTTGGCAAAAAATTTATTGTTAACAATAATTTCACGTATATCGAAACATTTTATTTAAGGTGTAAAAATAAAATAATTTGATAATTTTATTTTACGCCATTAGCTGAATTCTTTCTGTATGAGATCCAGCCCATCTCTTATTACTGACTGGATTTCTGTTTTTGAAGGACAAATAAATTCGCAAAGAGCAAAATCTTCAGGGGCAACTTCATAAATGCCAAGTTTTTCCATAAGACCAATGTCGTTAATCATTATGGCTTTAATGAGTTGCATAGGAAGAATGTCCATAGGCAGAACTTTCTCGTATATGCCGGTTAAAACAAAAGCACGATTTCCTCCATTCAGGTTAGTATCTAAGCGATATTTTTTCCATGGCATAAGCCATGAAAAAAGAGTCCGGGTTGCGCTATACTTGTTAGGTTTAGGTAGCAACCATCCCATAAATTCCGGCTTGTTTCCTTCCGGTATGACTGTAACTTGCGAATCATAAAATCCAACGAATCCTTCCCTGTATATTTTAGAACCTGTTAGCACATTTCCACTTATAAAGCGCAAAGAAGATGTATCTTCTGTAGTCAGGTTATCTTTCATCAGGTTTTTAATTGAAGCTCCTTGTATTATTCTCCAATACCTTGGTCTTAGTACTTCAGAACCTGTAAGAGCTATAATTTTTCTGCCGTCATATATGCCATTTTTAAATAGTCTTCCAAGCATAATAACATTTTGGAAGTCTACATACCAAACAATATCGCCACTGTTTATTGGGTCTATGTGATGTGCTTGAATACCAATATTTCCAGCAGGGTGGGGGCCGGAAAACTTATGTACTTCAACATTTTTGGCATGTGTGAGAGTCCGTCTCATAGTACGTTCTTCGTTTATGGAAAGATGTACTGTACCCTTGGTTAGTTTTGATAATACGTCAAGTCCGGTCTGAAAATCTTCCTCCTGTCCATTAATAAGAAAGTCAAAATCCGGTGCCAAGGGAGCTGAATCAAAAGCCGAAACAAATATTGCTTTTGGTTTATCATCAGGATTGGCAATGACTGAATAGGGTCGCTGCCTTATGGTTGACCATAAACCACTGGCTAAGAGTTTATTTATAATATCTTCACGATTTATGCTCTTTGGATCAGCACCCCCAAAATTTACGTAATCATCATTATTATCAGCTTGAATTCTGACCTCCAAAATTTTTCTTTTTTCTCCTCTTATAATTTCTTTAAACTTTCCGCTAACAGGAGAAGTAAATATTATTTTTTCATCGTATTTGTTATAGAAAAGTGGGGAGCCGGCTTTAACCTTTTCTCCTTCTTTGACAAGCATCTTTGGTACAATTCCATAGAAATCGGGAGGCTTGACAGCATAAAGATCGGATCTTTCAGCGGTATTTAGAATTTTTTCAGCTTTTCCTTTCAGAGGAATATCTAAACCTTTTTTGAGATTTATTGTAGTTTTGGACATTTTTGTATTTTTAAAAATCCTTTTTTTACTATGGCAAAAATATTTAATATTTTAAGTAATCAAAATTTTTTTCAATAAAAACACGTTAAAAAGTAAATTATTAATTATAATTATGGTTTAAAATTAATATTATATTTTAAAAGTGATGCTTTGATTTCCTAAAATAGATTTAATTTAAAAATATTATAAATAACAAAAAACTTTATTATAAAATGACCATTATGCAAAAAAACAAAATTTTTAAAATGATATCTTGGAATTTAGTATTTATTATTTTTTTGTTTTTCAACACTGTAACTGCTGATAATAAGGCAGATAAAAACAATGAAAATACTGATTACAAGCTTGGTAATAATTTTTTAGAATTAAAGGATCAAAGCGGTATTGACTATTACACAACTGATTATTTAAGATATGCAGATTATGTATACAAAGAGAATATTAAAACTGTTTTATTAAACATGAAGGGCTGGGATTTTTCGCCTCCATTAATAAGATTTGATAGTGATGAAAAGCTTGTTTTACGATTTGATGATCTTGATGGGGGACACAAAACCTATTATTATACCATAATTCATTGTGATGCCAAATGGCGTCCTTCTGATTTGCAACCTCAAGAGTATATAGATGGTTTTTATGATGACAGGCTAAGTGATTATAATCCTTCTTTTAATACGGAAGTGAGTTTTACACATTACTCGCTGGAGTTTCCAAATCGAAATATGCGACCCAAAATACCGGGGAACTATATTTTTAAGGTTTTCCTGGATGGAGACAGGGAAGATGTAGTTCTTACCAGGAAGTTCATGGTTTACGAACAAGCTGTTTCTGTTTCCGGCGATGTTCGGCAGGCCAGACAGGTTTCATTGCGTGATTTCAAGCAGGAACTTAATTTTTCAATTAATACACATGATTACAGGATTGATAACCCATACAATGATATAACGGTGGTCATAAAACAAAACGGCAGATGGGATAATGTAATTCATGATCTGGAACCAAGGTCCGTATCGGGTAACACTATTAGCTATGATTATGATTCTGAGATAATATTTGATGGAGGTAATGAATTCAGGTATTTTGATACAAAAAGTTTAAAGCATTCTACAGCCAGAATTGACCAAATTAATATGCGGCCTGAATTCAAAGAAGTTATTTTAAGAGAGGATCTACCAAGAAAAAATAAGAGTTACATTTTTGAGCATGATATTAATGGCAGGTATTATATACAAAATGAACATGGATATGATCAACATCTTGAATCTGATTATGCTATGGTTAATTTTACTTTACCCATGGCAGTTCCTTTTAGAGACGGTAATATATATTTAGCTGGGGAATTTACTGATTGGAATTATAACAAGTCAAATCTAATGGAGTATAATTATAATAAAAATGCCTATCAAGCTTCAATGCTTTTGAAGCAAGGGTATTATAATTATATGTATATGTATTTGGAAGACGGAGAAGATCGCCCGGATATTAGCATGGTTGAAGGCAATCATTCAGAGACGGAAAACGAATATACGATTCTTGTTTATCATAGGCGCCAGGGTACATTCTTTGACCGTTTAATAGGGATGAAACACCTTAATACACATGATGATGAAAGATGAGTTAGATTTGTTTATCCTCCTGCTAAAAGGTGAATTACAGAAACATCATCTCCATCATGGATTACTGCTTTTTCATAATCTTCCTTATTTATGATTTCACCGTTTATTTTAACGATTAGCGACCTGAATGTAAATCTTTTTATGTCTAAAAGTTCTTGTACAGTGAGTTTATCGTATCCTTCTATTTCTTCGGGTCTGTTGTTTAGTGTTATTCTCATATGTTTATACTTTCGTTTTTTTGTTGTAATTTTAACCAACTTTTTTTAAAACAAAATATTATATTGCATTACCATAATTTAATTGTCAAATTTATTGTCAAAAAACTTAAATTACAAGAATGACTTTCTTGCTTCTGCTTTGAGAAATTCAAGGGCATTACGGTTGGCCTGTTTTTCAGCTCCCTTTTCAAGAATTTTTTTACTCAAATCTGTTGAAGTTGCATTTTCGTCTAATTGACCGGCACAAGTGTTAATTTGTTGAACTATTTCTTCTTTGGCATTTTTAACCATTTCCCATGCTTTTGATGATACATAAAGTTGTTGTGAAATATTATGGTCAAACTCATCACGTATAGCTTTTATTAACATGCCGTGAAATTGTGAAGCACTCATTTTTTGATCATGTACTCGCATAATTAGGTTCTTTGGGGATATTCTTTCTAGCAGCAGGATTATACGCTCATAAGCCTGAATTCGTAATGGTAATGATGTTTTATGTTTTTCTTCCAGCATGCTTGCATGACGTTTTTTCATCTCCTGGGCAAAATACTCTTTTAGGAGGGTATATGCCGTTATAAAAACAACAATTGCCGGAATAGTGTATCTCAAAGCAACAAGAAACTCTGTCATTTGTCTATAGATTTAATTTTTTTGATAATTTAGTAATTGCTAAATTACAAAAGCTAATGAAATTGACTGTCATTTTAAGATACTTTTTGACTTAAATTTAATGATAGCTGTCTTTGTGTTTATAGTTAATCCTTTATCAGTTGTTTGTTCTATAGTGATAAATCAATTCTATCTGCAGACCTTAGGATTATGTATATTAAATACTTAAACAACCAGTGCAATTGCTTAATGGTTAAAAATACTTGGTGCATATGTTTTAAATATTACTTAAATAATTTTTAATTTGTTAAATTTGCCACATTATTATTTTCAATTTTTAATGTTTTAGTTATACATTATAACAGGAAACAAAGGATTTGTTAAGGCTTATTTTAATAATATTTTAGCATTAAAATTAGCCTGTTTGGTTGTCTTTTTAGATTATATAAATAAGAATATACAAAAATTTTAAAATTTTTCAATTATGGGTACTTTATCACAACGCATAGAAAGGTTATCCGAATCGGAAACATTAGCAATGGCTCAGAAAAGCCGTGAATTGAAAGCTAAAGGGTATGATGTAATAAATTTAAGCTTGGGTGAACCGGACTTTTTTACTCCCGATAATATAAAAGAAGCCGCCAAAAAAGGCATTGATGATAACTATACTTTTTATACCCCGGTAAACGGTTATTTAGATTTGCGAGAGGCTATATGTAAGAAGTTTAAAAGAGATAATGATCTTGATTATTCTCCGGAACAAATTGTTGTAACAACAGGTGCTAAGCAAGCTATAGCTAATTCGGTTTTATGTCTTGTCGATCCTGGCCAGGAAGTTATTATCCCAGCTCCATACTGGGTTAGTTACAAGGATATTGTTGAAATGGCTGAAGCCGAAGGGGTTTATATAAAGGCTTCTATAGAGAATGATTTTAAAATAACACCTGATCAACTTGAAAAAGCAATAACTCCCAATACAAAGCTTTTTATCTTTTCAAGTCCTTGCAATCCAACCGGCTCAAGCTACACAAAAGAGGAACTTGAAGAACTTGCTGAAGTTTTTGAGCGCCATCCCAATGTATATATAATTTCGGATGAAATATATGAGCATATAAATTTTTCGGGTAAACATGAAAGTATTGCACAATTTGAAAATATTCGTTCGAGGGTGATTGTTGTTAACGGTGTTTCTAAAGGATTTTGTATGACCGGCTGGCGTTTGGGTTTTATGGCTGCTGATAAAAATATTGCCAAAGCTTGCTCAAAGCTACAAGGGCAGTTTACTTCCGGGGCTTCAAGTATTTCTCAAAGAGCTGCACTGGAAGCAGTGTTAACAAATCCTGATGAAACCAAACACATGCTTGCTAAATTTAAAGAAAGACGTGATATGGTGCTGGATATGTTAAAAGATATACCAAAAATGAAGACAAACATCCCTCAGGGTGCATTTTATATTTTTCCTGATATTAGCGCTTATTTGGGCAAATCTGATGGCAAAAAAACCATATCCAATTCTAAGGATTTGTGTATGTACATACTTGATACTGTCCATGTAGCAGTGGTGCCGGGGGGTGCTTTTGGCGACCCTGACTGTATAAGAATATCTTATGCTACTTCTGAAGATCTGCTCACAGAAGCAGTTAAAAGGCTGAAAAAGGCTTTAGAAGAGCTGATGTAATAATAATTAAGTTATGAATGATAAAAACTCCGCAGAAAAAATTTTTGATAGTTTTACAAAGCTTAAAGCATTGATCATTGGTGATGTGATGATTGATTCATATTTATGGGGAGATGTTAGTCGAATATCACCGGAAGCACCTGTACCTATAGTTTCTGTTGAAAAACGGGAAAATCGCCTGGGAGGTGCTGCAAATGTAGCCAAAAATATTAAAAGTCTTGGTGCAACACCAATTTTATGCTCAGTTATTGGACAAGATGATAAAAGTTCTCTTTTTTTCGACTTAATGGATAGAGAAGGACTTGATAAGGCAGGTATTGTTAAAAGTCCGCATAGGTTGACCACAACAAAATTTCGTATTATTGGCAATAACCACCAAATGTTAAGGGTAGATGAGGAATCTCTTATCAGTTTACAAAACGAGGAAATGACCTCATTGATGAAATTTATCAAGAACATCTTAAAAAATAAGAAAGTCGATGTGGTTATTTTTGAAGATTATGATAAAGGAGCTATTTCTCATGAATTGATCCTAAGTGTCATTAATTTGGCTAACAATAATAATATCCCTGTTGTAGTAGATCCGAAGAAAAATAATTTCTTGTATTATCGAAATGCAACCCTTTTTAAACCTAATTTGAAAGAACTGGAAGAGGGATTGAAAACAGAAATTGATATTGACAATCAGGAACAGATAGAAAAAGCGTTACGTAATCTTCTTGATAAGATCCAGGCTGATACAGCTTTGCTAACTCTGTCGGACAGGGGGATTTTTGTTTGTAGTAAAATAAATAATAGTGATGAGTATTTGTGTCATAAGATACCTGCTCATATACGTGATGTTGCTGATGTTTCCGGAGCAGGTGATACAGTGGTCTCAGTTGCCGCCTTGTGTACAGCCCTAGGTATGAGTCCCAAAATGTTGGCCAGCTTTTCGAACCTAGCCGGTGGACTTGTATGTGAAGAAGTTGGTGTTGTGCCTATTAATAAAGATAAATTTATGAAAGAGACCATAAAAATGCTTGGTTGAAAATTAACACATAAAAAATGGATCAAGCCGAAAGTGAAATACAATCCAGTAAAGCAGAAGATCATATTTGTGATATGTTTGACAATGTATCTGAAAAATATGATTTTTTGAATAAGATTTTGTCATTTGGTATTGGGTGTGTAAGGCGTAAAGCATTGACGAAAAGGCTGAAACCGTTTAATCCGCGATATGTGTTGGATATTGCAACCGGCACAGGAGATCAAGCAATTAAAATTGCAAAACTTAACCCTAAATCAATTATGGCAGTTGACATTTCTAAGCAAATGCTCCTTTTAGGTCAAAAGAAGATTAAAAGACTCAAACTCGATGATCTTATAAAATTTAAACATGCTAATTGTAGTGAACTACCATTTGAAAACGAATCGTTTGATGCAGTTACAATTTCTTTTGGTGTAAGAAACTTCAATGATCCGTTGAAAGCAATTAAAGAGGTGTGCAGAGTTACAAAAAATAACGGTGTGTTGATGGTTTTAGAGTTTGGAATACCTAAAAATCCTTTTATCAGAGTACCTTTTTTATTTCATTTCACGAAGTTGCTTCCTTTTGTTGGCGGGTTCTTAACTGGAAATAGAGCAGCTTATTCATATTTAACCAACTCAGTAAAAAAATTTCCGTATGGTAAAGATTTTTTGCAATTATTGAGTGAGACAGGATTTGTTGATTTGGAATTTCAAAAATGTGCTCTCGGTATATCATATATTTATACTGCACGAAAGAGGGAATAAGGCTTATGATTTTATCCTTCATAGCGGATCATTTTTTAGGGATAAGTATCAAATTGCTTAAACTTACTCTTATCAATACAATTTTATATTTTACGTATATAATAATTAAATAATGTATCATATTTACTCAAGCGTTTAGTAATTAATTGTTAATTTTTGGAGGTTACTTTACTATTTTCATGATGTTTATATTATATAAATAATATTGTCTTGTAAATATCGTTTTAATCCTATTAATAACGATTTTGAAAAACTTTTGAAATGTATAAGTTTTATAAGGCGATTAGTTTCTTTTTTTGTTATATTTTTTTTATAACAGCTTTTACGCATGATTCTTATTCTCAAGAGCGTTTGGATATCAGGAATATACCTCACTATGATTATAGACCATATCATTTTGGTTTTTTACTTGGCTTGAACGAAATGGATTTTGCTTTGAAGCCTGTGGAAAACCTGTATAATCTTCATATGTCTAATGGTCAGAACTTTGATACACTTCATTCAGTACTTCCCAAACCCGAATATGGTTTTAATATAGGCATTGTTTCAAATTTAAAACTTGGCTCGCAATTAGATTTGAGATTTATCCCAACGCTTTCATTTGGGGATCGAAATATTACTTATGAAGGTGTTAATCAAGATGGAAGTATTATAAAACGTAATCAAAAAATTGAATCTACATTCCTGGACTTTCCGCTTCATTTTAAATATAAATCCGTGAGGATGACCAATACACGGGTTTATGTGTTAGGAGGGATAAAATATAGCCATGACCTTGCTTCAGCTGATGAAAATGAAGATCCTGTTGTTAGAATATCAAAAAATGATTTTTACTATGAGCTGGGAGTTGGGTTTGATTATTATTTTTATTATTTCAAGTTTTCAACTGAACTTAAAGCTTCTTTTGGAGTAATAGATATGCTAAAAGAAGAAAACACGGTATATACCAATTCTATAGATAGACTAAACTCACAAATAATCCAGTTGTCTTTCCTGTTTGAGTAAGATTAATAGGTTATAATTTTGTCACTAATAATTTATTTTAAAAAATTGCCCTTTTGTTCAAAAGGCACAAAGTTTGATATATTTATTTTAAGTTGAACATACCATGCTTTTAGACCAAAAATAGTACCTAAACATCAATAAAGAGTGCAATTTTAGGGTTATTTAAAGCACAGGGGGTTGATTGTATAAATAGTAACCAGTGACTAGTGATGGAGAACGAATATCTACAAACTTATCTAATATCCGGTACTCAAAAACGTTGCCCGTTACTCTTTTTAGTTAAAGGTTATTTTTTATAATTAAATAAATTAAGACACATGAAGACAATAACACTAACACTTATTTTTCTTTTAGCTAATTTAAGCTATATAACAGGATATCAAGGTGAAAGCCCTATGGGTAAAACGTGGGTTGTATTTGTTGAAAACACTAACTATCATTATTATGTAGACCTGCATGAAACTGAACGTGATATAAATTTGATGAAAAATGCACTAAGCGATTATAAAATAGATAGTATTATTCATAAAAGAAATCTTACCAAGAACAAAATGGAGGAGTTTTTCTATACTGAATTAAAGGAAAGTGTAATAGATAAGCGGGTAAACTCTTTGATGGTGTGGTATGCCGGGCATGGCAAGCATGAGGATAATACCGGGTATTGGATGCCTGTTGATGTTATAGTGGATGATAACTCTTCATTTTATAATATTAATTATTTAAGAGAAGCTTTAACTACTTATTCTGATCATCTTAAGCATACTTTAGTAGTAACTGATGCTTGTGAGGCCGGGCCCACTTTTTACCAGGCTATGCGTTCTATACCTCAAAGCAGGAATTGTGATGAGATTACCGTTACAAAATATAGCTCATCCCAAACAATTATTTCTTCGGGTTATGAATTTTTACCTGAACCTTCTGTGTTTACAAGAACATTTGCTGCATTGTTAAATCATAATATTAATCCATGCCTTCCTATAGAGAACGTTGTAAATCAATTGATCATATCTGCAGCCCGAAACAACAAACCTCTGCCACGTTTCGGGAAGATTACCGGTATGCCGGATGAGGGTGGTACTTTCTTTTTTATAAAAAAAGAGTGAAGCTGCTATTAGATAAAATTGTGATATAATAAAAGATTTGACAGACTATCTTGGTAGGCTTTTTTGTAATTATAGATTAGCTAAGATCCATCCTGAGATGTTTTATCAATATTAAATCATAAAACAAAACAATGTTAGATATAATTATATTGACTATGCTCAAAGAAAATATGCCGATTTTTTGTGGAGTGTAGGTCCACTTGATGGTACAAAAGAATTTATAAAACAAAATGGAGAGTTTACTGTAAATATTGCGCTTATTCATAATTCAAAGCCGGTTATTGGTATTACTGTAGTGCCGGTGATTGATGTTATATACTTGGGCTGGGTTGGTATAGGGGCTTATAAGATAAAAATTCAAAATGGTTTAGAAAATAGTATCAAACATAATGACCTGGAAAATATTTTGACACACTCGGATAAATTATCACCAGCAAAAATTAATAATTCTGTTACAATAGTTATAAGTCGTTCACCTCCTGATGGTTTGACAAATAAATTAGTTCAACTGTTATCGGAAGAGGGAATTGTCGCTAATATAATCAATAGAGGGAGTGCCCTGAAATTTGGTCTTGTAGCTGCTGGAACGGCAGATATTTATGCACGTAGCAATAATTCATACGAATGGGATACGGCTTCAGGGGATGCTTTGATTAATGCTGCAGGGGGTAGGATAGTATCTGTTTTGGATGGCAAATCCCTTGAGTACAACAAACAACATCTTAAAAATTCCGGTTTTATTACAATTTCTTCAGAATATCTATGGAAGCGAATTAGAAGTAAATTTTCGTTTTAAGAATGGATATGAAAAAACTGCCGCTATTATTATTGTTGCACCTAAGTAAAATCCCGGGGACATTCTTTCAGATTCTCCGAATACAATTAAAGCCATAATAATACCATAAACCGGCTCCATATTAATTGCAAGTACTACATTATATGCGGAAAGCACTTTCATTATTTCAACAATAGCTGCAAACGCATAAGAGGTACATAAAAAGCTTAATATTAAAATATATATTAAATCAGATGTTGAGACCTGAAAAAAAGCAATATCAATACCGCCTGTTACTACATAAAATACCGTAATAATGCCAAACCCACCTATCATTTCATAAAAACTTATAACTGTGGGTTCATAACGCAAACTGATCCTTTTGTTTAAAACCACGAAAATACCATTAGAAAAAGCAGCTAATAAGGCAAAAAATATGCCCATATAATAATGCGTTTCAAATTGAAAGATTATATATAACCCCCCAATTACCAATAAGCCAATAATGACTTCTAACCATAAAATGCGACGTTGATTTATCAATGGTTCCAGGAAACTTGTGAAAAGAGTTGTTGATGCCATTACTCCTAAAGTGACGGAAACATTTGATACATTTATGGCATGAAAAAAAGCTATCCAATGCAGGGCTATTATGATACCTATCCCAAGTAACCTGACTATATCTTTTAAAGCCAACACATATCTAATCTTTTTAATATGAAAAAATATCAATAATCCTATAAATGCAAAAAACATCCTGTACCATACAAGGTGTATTGCTTCAAGGCTTATTAGATTGCCCAATATTGCCGTAAAGCCAAGCAGAATAACTACAAAATGTAAATGGAAATGTGATTTAAGATTTTCGGCAGGTATCATCTTATGTTATTTTTTCCTTCTTTTAAATTATTTATTAACAACAAATATATTTTAATGTTATAAATATAAATTCAGTGGTGATTTGAATAATTTTTTAAAGTTTTTTGAACTATTTTAGTTATTGTATATGACTTTATGGGAGCTTGTAAAACAAAAGTTTTTACCAAAAAATTTAATTAGCGCGTGCAAATTTAGTCACTTTTTTTGAGGTATAGTCAAAACGAACTTTTTTTAGCTAATGTGTTTTAATTGACAAGAGAATCAAATAAAATAATTTAAAAACGTTAACTTTTTATTTAATTAATTAATGTTGAAAATAGTTAATGAGTATTAAATCAGATAATTAAAAAAAATATTTCTATAATTTTTTAAATAGGGGATTTCACGTAGTTAACGGTGTTATATTTTATTATATTTGTCGCAAATTATTGGAGATATAACACATGAATAATACATTAGGTAAGGATATAGAAATTAGTATTTCTGGTGTTAGACATCTTATTGATAGAGTAAAAAAGGTGCATGGCTTTGATTTGGGTTGTTTTGCCCTAACTTCATTTAAGCGAAGGCTTATAAAAGCTTTGAAAAAGAACGAATTAAATGATATTGAAACATTTACCGACAAGATAGTATCTGAAAAATTGTTTTTCAATAAATTTTTGAATGATATAGATGTTGAGTGTACGGAATTTTTTCGTGATCCTGCATTTTGGCGATATTTACGTGATGAAGTTCTTCCCTTACTTGATAAAAAAAATATGCGTATAAAGATATGGGTACCATCATGTTCATCCGGGGAAGAAGTTATAACTACTGCAATTACTGTACAAGAAGCTGGATTGAAAGATAAAACCGAAATATTGGCTACCGATATTTCGCCATATATTATTCAAGACTTTGAAAAAAAGGTTTACTCTAAGTCAAAGTTTGAAATTAGTGAAACTAATTATCAAAGGTTTAATGAAGAAAAGACTGATTTTTCAAGATATACAAAGCCTGTAAAAAATGGCTTTTGCTTTCCGGATGATTTTTTTGAAAATATAAAAGTTGATTATTATAATTACCAGGATGCCAAAAAAATAAAATCGTTTAATTTGATAATTTGCAGGAACATCTTTATATATTATACTGCACAATACCAGGAAATGCTTTTGAACTTGTTTTTAGAAAATCTTTCTTATAATGGTTATCTGGCTATAGGTAATATGGAAAATATATCCTGGTGTAAAGATTTTCATAAGTTTGTTGAGGTGAACGAGAGTGAAAAAGTCTATAAGAAAATTAACTAAATAATATTTGATTTAAAAAAAACTTAATGACAGGTAACAAAAATATTGAATGAACGTAAAATTAATAATCATTGGGGGTTCAGCTGGTAGTTTTCAAGTTATAACAAAAATATTATCCAGTTTACCAAAGGATTTCCCAGTACCTGTGGTATTGGCATTACATCGCTTGAAGCATGTAAGGCATGGTTTTGTTGAAGCATTATCAATTAAATCAAAAATGTCTGTTTATGAACCATGTGATAAGGATAAAATTAAGCCTGGTAAAATATATTTAGCTCCTGCAAATTATCATTTATACATTGAATTAGCCGGTACATTTGCTTTATCAACCGAAGAGGCTGTTAATCATTCCAGGCCTAGTATTGATTTAACTTTAATGACAGGCGGGTATGCTTATAAAAATAAATGTGTTGGGATAATCCTTTCGGGGGCAAACAAAGATGGTGCTTTGGGTATGGCAAAGATAAAGGAGTATGGTGGAGTTACGGTAGCACAAGAACCATCAGACGCCCAGATGCCTACAATGCCCGTTGCTGCTATAGAAAAAGCTAAAAACGTTGATCATGTACTTAGTAGTGATCAAATAATAAAATTTTTGTTGTCATTGTAAAAGTTTTGATTAGTAAAAAAATTATAGGTAAAACAAATCATTATTATCTTATTTTTGCCTAGTATAAATATTTCAATTTGTAAATAATATTAGTCATATGTAAAATAGTGAAAATTTTACCTTTAAACTTATAAGAAGCCTTTAACTTAAATAACACTTTATAAATAAAGACTAATGAATGATAAGATAATTAAACATTTTGTGAAGTACAGGAAATTTATTATTTACTTGTTACTCTCAATCATTACGATTGTGTTAGCATTGTTTGTATTTAGTTATGTTAATACTATATATAAAACATTTTCACATACTTCTGAATTTACAAATGTTGAAATAGAGTTTTATTATCTTTTTCTTTCCATAATATTGCTTTTGGTTATTCCTTTCACTGCTTTTTTTATTTTAGCTGTTATAGAATTAAGTAATTTAACAGGACAATTAAGGTCTAGAGTTATAGAACAACAATTGGCCACTCAAGCTGAGGAGGAAAAAACAGAAGAGATTTCGGAAGAAGAAAAGACGCAACAGGAAAAAGAACGAATTGCTCAGATAAAGAAGCAATATCAGGAGAAAGAAACCCAACTGTTGGATTGTTTTAATGAGAATGTTACAAAACAGAATGATAAAAACCACGAAAAAATATCCGAAGAAATTTTATCCTGTATAGGTAAGTTTTATGAAATTGCTCAGGGAGAATTATATCTGAAGCAAAGTGAGAAGGACAAAGACAAGCTTTTATTAGCAGCTACTTATGCTTATTATGTACCAGAGGGGAAAATTTTTGAATTTGAAATAGGTGAGGGCCTTATAGGACAAGTTGCCAAACAGGGTGAACCAATTAATCTGGATAATATCCCCGAAGGCTATATTACGGTTTACTCAGGTTTAGGTAGTGCTACTCCTACCAATATGATTATTTTTCCTATTAAAAGCAAACAATCCGATAACGTTATAGGTGTTATAGAGCTTGCTTCATTTAAACCATTTTCGGAACATGATATTAATATTTTTAAAAATATTAGTGGAGAAATTGGAAAGCATTTTGAAAACTTTGATACAGCGTTAAAACAAGAAAATTAAAAAATATTTTTGCATAGTATTTATAAAATTTTAAATAATTGCCGTGATTTACTGTATTTTTGATAAAAAAAAATTAAATACTTTGCATTAGAAAAAAACTTGAAAAAATAAGCATATTTGTAAATGAGGTCATTAAGCAAGGGACATTTTATTTTATTGTTATTTGGCTTGGGATTGTTGTTTCCACTTCTAGCTTGGATTATTGAATTAAGCAGGTCAGGAATAACTTTTACTTTATCCGGAATATTCGAAATTCATCGCCAAAACCCGGTTTTGGTTATTATTGATATGATACCTATAGTTTTTGCTGTGATGGGGTATTTGATCAGTGAGAAAAAAGAAGAAATGCAAAAGCAATACAATGGTATGCATGAGCAGCTTGAGAGTCAGACTAAAAATATTAACAGAGTTGCTTCTTTTGCAGAAAAAATTGGTAACGGACAATATGATATTGAATTTGAAGTTGCCAGCGATTCGGATACTCTTGGCAAAACATTACAAAGCCTGCGTGATAAACTTTATGAGAATAATCAGAAAGAATCATTGCAAAATTGGGAAATGGTTGGTAAAGACAAAATCAACCAAATACTTAGAAAACATAATGATGTCAATTTGCTTGCCTATGAAGTGTTAGAGGCATTAATAAATTATATTGATGTAGTACAAGGTGTTTTTTATATTTTTGATGATGAGAATGAAAAACTATACATTAGCTCCTCATATGCATATAATCGTCGTAAATTCCTTAAAGGGGAAATGAAAATTGGGGAAGGCCTCGTAGGACAGGCAGCAATCGAGCAAGATATAGTTCACCGCACTGAAATTCCTGAAGATTATCTCTCCATAACCTCAGGGATACTTGGCGAAAAGAAGCCTGATAGTATTATAATTGTGCCTTTATTTATGGAGGATAAGCTGCAAGGAGCATATGAGTTTGCATCACTTAGACACTTTAAGCATTATGAAATAGATTTTTTGAAAAACATTGCTGAAATTGTAGCTCAAACCATTTACAATCTTAAGATAACACAAAAAACTGAAAAACTTTTAATAGAGTCGCAGGAAATGACGCAGGAGCTCAAAGAGAATGAAGAAGAGCTTAGACAAAATGCTGAGGAAATGCGCCTTACACAAGAAGAGCTTGAAAAAACCAATATTAACCTGGAAGAAAAGGTAGAAGAAGTTAACAGAAGCCAGAAAAGGCTTTATTCACTTTTGGAAAATGCTTCAGAGCTTATAACTATATATGATGAGAATAAAAATCTAAAATATGTAAGCCCTTCGGTTAAAAATATTACAGGATATACCGAAGATGACATGTTTGGGGGCAAAGATTTTGAGCGAATTAATAAAAAAGGTCAGGAATCTATAAATAAAATGTTTGATGATTTATTAAATAATCCTGATCAGCCTCAAACTATACAATATACATACCTAAACAAGCATGGTTCTATAATGTATTTGGAAACCACGGGGCGTAATTTGTTGCATGATTCTGCTATTAATGGCTTGCTTCTCAATACCAGTGACATAACTGAGCGAAAAAGGGCTGAGAAAGAACAGCGAATGAGAGGAAGAATGCAGACTCTCTCTGATAACAGTCCAGACATAATTATCAGGGTGGACCTTAACAGGCAGTTTTTTTATGCTAACCCTGCTATAGAATGTTACTCAGAGTTTAAGTCAGAAGAGTTTCATAAAAAACATCTCAATGAAGTGGACTTGCGTGAAGAATTAACAAGTTTTATTGATGAAACTGTAGAGGATGTAAAAGATCAGCAACAAAAGGTTCAAAAAGAAATAGCCTTTCCTGTTAATGAGGAAAATCGTATAATAAACGCTAATGCAATTCCAGAATATAATGAAGAAGAAAGAATGGAAACAATACTTTTCATTCTTCATGATATAACGGAGATTAAAAAGATTGAACAGGAAATTAAAGAAAAGAATAAAAAGATTACAGATAGTATTAACTATGCTTTTAGACTCCAAAATGCTATTTTACCAAGCCAAAAGTTAATAAGGAGCATATTTCCTGATTCTCTTATGTTTTATCTTCCCAGGGATATAGTTAGTGGTGACTTCCCCTGGCTTTATGAGAAAGATGACGATATTTATATTGCTGCTATTGATTGTACTGGCCACGGAGTTCCTGGAGCTATGTTGTCGCTGATAGGTTATTTTTTGATGAATCAAATTGTTAGTCAACCTGAGGATTATAATCCGGGCGAAATTCTTAATCAATTGCACCGGGGAGTTCAAAAAACTTTAAGACAGGATATGGATGAAGCAAGCGCCAGGGATGGTATGGATGTTGCATTATGCAAAATTAACTTGAAGAAAATGGAATTACAGTTTTCCGGGGCACATAGACCTTTATATCTTATTAGGGATGGCGAATTAAATGAATATAAAGGTACACGGGCAGCTATTGGTGGAATTCCCCGATCCGGAAAACCGGAACCTGAATTTGAGAACTTTAATATAAAAATCCAAAGAGATGATGCTATATACTTCTTCTCCGATGGTCTGCCAGACCAATTTGGAGGACCCGAAGGGAGAAAATATTTTCCAAAAAGAATAAAACAAATTGCACTTGAAAACAAAGACACCCCCATGAATCAAATGTTAACTATTTTTAAAAATGATTACTTGGAATGGATGGGTGAGCATAAGCCTATTGACGATGTGCTTCTTATCGGCATTAGATTTTAGGCTGATTAACTAATTTTTTTATAAAAATGTATATATAAATTATGATCAGTTTTAATAATTGAAAAAACAAATAAAATGGGAAATGTAGATTACATGGAACTTATCTACTCCTTTCATCAAGATATGCTGGATAACAAATTTACATTAGTCTATGATGGAGAGATAACGCACCAAATAACAAAAGCTTTCACCTCATTGGCTGAAAGCAAAATGGATAGTTATAGTGAAGATAGTTCAATAAAAAAGAAGGTCTTTCATGTTATGGTCGAATGTTTGCAAAATCTAAGCAAGCATGCAGAAGAATATGAGTATAAAGGAAACAAATCCCAGTATGGTAACGGTATTTTTATCGTTGGAAGAATAGGTCAAGAAGAGAAAGAATACCAGGTAATAACCGGGAATGCTGTGGAAAAAAAGAGAGTTCCCGAACTTAAAGCTCTATTGGAGAAGATTAACCAGCTTGATAAAGAAGGACTGAAAGAATTGTTTAAAAAACAAATGCGTGAAGGCTCGATGTCCGAAAAAGGTGGAGCTGGATTAGGTTTGATTGATATAGCAAGAAAGACCGGGGAAAAGCTAGAATATCATTTTATTGATATGGACGAAAAAAATAATTTTTTCTTGCTAAGGACTAAAATTTCAAGAATTATCGATTAACAAAAATATCACAAAATGGATGTAATAAAAATTAAAGGAACTGATGATACTCCTAACATAATACTCGATGCAGAGAATAACATAATCGAGTTTTCCGGAAGATCTTTACCTGAAGACGTGGTAACATTTTACGCACCTGCTATACAGTGGATAGAAGAATATGCAAAAAATCCGAATCCAAAAACCAATGTCATATTCAGACTTGAATATTTCAATACAGCCTCATCAAAAGCTATTTTGGATATTCTTTTGAAATTTGAAGATATTCATAATGATGGAAATGATGTAACAGTATTTTGGTATTACCAGGAAGATGATGAAGATATGATGGAGGCTGGTGAAGAATATTCTGAAATTGTGGATATACCATTTGAAATGCATAGTTATTAATATTTAAACTAAACTGCTTTTTATATAAAAAGTACTTTAGTTTTATAATAAAAAATAATTTTTTGAATGAGTGAAGAAATTCTAAAAGCTTTAATGCAACTCTTTGCAATTATTGCAAAGCAGGACGTTGGCTTATCAACTAACGAACGTGAATATGTTGAAAGCTTTTTGCGACAGCAGCTTAATGAAAGCTCAGTAAAAGAATATCTTTCTCTATTTGATGAATTTGTAGGTGAACAAAAAGCTTCTGGGAATGATAATGATAAAAAACCCAAGCTTACTTCAGTAAAGGATTCGGTTAAAACCTTAGGAATTGCAAAAAAAATAAATAAAACTCTTACGCAAAAACAAAAAGTAGTTGTTCTTGTCAGGTTATTTGAGCTTGTAAACTCTGATAAAAATTTTACTCCTCAACGAATGGCTATTATAGATACTTCTGCCGAAGTGTTTAATATTAGTAAGGAGGAATATAATGCTATTGAAACCTTCGTAATTAAAGAAGATTTTAATGATTGGGATATACCTGAAATATTGTTAATAACTGCTGAAGATGTTAAGCCTGAAAGAGCCAAATATATTAAATCTCCTCAACTGGAAGGAACAATACTTGTCTTGCGCATACCAAGTGTTGAATTATATTTTCTTCGATATACTTCGTCTAAAGAGTTACTGCTTAATGGGTTGCCTATTAATGATCAAAAAATATATCTTATTGCCCGCGGAAGTGTTATTAAGCAACCAAAAGGGAAACCAATTTTTTATACAGATGTTGCCTCTCAGTTTCTTTCTGATGAATCTGCCATTAACGTTCATTTCAAAGTCGATAATGTTCATTATAAATTTCCAAATGGTCATATAGGACTCAGAGAAGTAAATATTGAAGAACAATCAGGGAAAATGCTTGCCGTTATGGGAGCTAGTGGATCGGGAAAAACTACATTGCTTAATGTAATGTCAGGAATATCCCCGCCAACCAATGGACAAGTGCTTATTAATGGTAATGACCTGCACGAAAATAATGAGCTTCTAAAAGGCATAGTGGGGTATATACCGCAAGACGACCTATTGATAGAGGAACTCACTGTTTATGAAAACCTTTATTACAGTACAAAACTTGTTTATAAGGATCTTTCTGACGAAGAAATTTCAGAAAAAGTAGATAAAGTTTTATATAATCTAGGATTACCGCATATAAAAAACCTCAAGGTAGGAGATCCGCTTAACAAAGAAATAAGTGGAGGACAACGTAAAAGATTAAATATTGGACTTGAACTTATCCGTGAACCTGCTGTAATGTTTGTTGATGAACCAACATCCGGGTTGTCTTCTCGAGACTCGGAAAATGTCATGGAACTTCTGCGAGAACTTACAGTTAGGGGAAAGCTCGTATTTGTTGTTATACATCAACCTTCATCAGAATTATTTAAAATGTTTGATAACGTTACAATATTGGATGATGGGGGATATCAGATTTACTACGGTAATCCTGTGGAAGCTGTGATGTATTTTAAAGAGCTGGATAATCAAATTAATAGCGATATAGGTGAATGTCCATCCTGTGGTAATGTTAATCCTGAAACTATTTTTAGCATAATAGAATCAAGGATTGTTGATGAATATGGCCAACTAACACCACAACGAAAAGTAACCCCAGCCGAGTGGTTTGAATATTTTAAAAACAGAATATCATTAAACAGGTTAACCCAAAAATTTGACAAAATTCCCGAGGCATTTAAAAAGCCAAATTGGTTTAATCAATGTAAGATATATTTTACTCGTGACTTTTTATCCAAAATATCCAATAAACAATACCTCGTCCTGAATTTGCTTGAAGCACCTTTGTTGGGCTTTTTACTGGCTTTCGTTATTCGTTATATAGAAGATCCTACTTCGAATGAATACATATTTCGAAATAATGATAATATAATGCCCTACATTTTTATGTGCACTATTGTTGCACTATTTCTTGGGCTTATTGTGAGTGCTGAAGAAATATTCAAGGATAGAAAGATACTTAAAAAAGAAGCTTTTTTAAATCTTAGTCGGAGTAGTTATTTATGTTCCAAAATTGGTATTCTTTTTATTTTATCAGCAATTCAAGCATTTTTATTTATAATGGTTGGAAATTATATATTGGGTATTAAAGGAATGTATGTTGAATATTGGCTGGTGTTTTTCTCTCTTGCAGCTTTTGCCAACGTGCTTGGGTTAAATATATCATCAGCTTTCAATTCTGCAATAACCATATATATTCTTATTCCTTTTTTGATTATTCCCCAAATGGTTCTTACCGGGGCTATGTTTAGTTTTGATAAAATTAACCGCGCAATAGGTGGCGGAGGAGAAAAAGTGCCTATTATTGCTGAGTTTATGCCATCAAGATGGGCTTTTGAAGGGCTTATTGTTAACCAATATAAAGATAATAAATATTATCGTGATTTTTATCCGCAACGAAAACTGGAAAGTGCCTTATATTACAAAAATGTATACTATATACCCGAGTTGAAACGATATGTTGAAGATTTTCAATACCGTATGACAGGCGATTCTGAAGCATCTATTTCCAAAGATGATCTTCAACTCATTAGAAATGAAATTAACAGGGAACATCAAAGCATGTTTATGCAATACCATAACCATCGTTTCGATAATATAGATAAACTTACTCCGGAGGAGTTTGATTATTCTGTTTCACAAGAACTTATTAGCTTTTTGGATCAGTTACATGATTTTTATCGTACACAATTTAACACTGTTAATCAGGCTATTGATGATCGAATTCAAGAAAGAACTCGTACACCAGAAAAGCAGGAGGAATATCAACAATTAATGAACGATTACCATAATGCGTATTTGGAAGCATTTGCCAAGAACGCTATGGCGCCTTTACCTCTTGTGAGGATTGATGATCGATTGGTGCAAAAGAGAGATCCTGTATACCTTGATCCACAAGATCAAAGATTATTAAACTTCAGGTCACATTTCCTGGCACCCAGGAAACATTTTATGGGTAAGTTATACGATACCTTTTATTTCAACCTTGTTATTCTTTGGATATTTACCATTTTACTCTATATAGCGTTGTATTATCAGTTGTTGCCTAAATTTATATTTTTTGCTGAGAATGCTACGCCATTATTTAATCAGAAAGTAAAATCGATTAAATGTAAATTACGTGAATCTTTGAAAAAAAATAAGGTTTTTTAATTAAATTTGTACTAAATTGTTTTTTTTACAATAAAAAAATTCTGTTATGATAAATAAAATCGTTTCATCTTTGATATTGATTACAGGGATTTTAGGCTTATTTTTTGTTAGCTGTGCTCCCGAAAGACGAGAGGAGGCCACTGATCTGTTAACGGATACAATGATTGCCGAAGATATGGAAATGACTGATGAAAATGTTGGTGAGATGATATCAGGTGTTCCTAACCCAGTTGAAATGTCAGTTTTGCTTCAAAGATCTGATGTTGTATATTCACAAGATTTGCTTAACCCGGACGGTAATATCAATAATTACAATACCAACTTCAAAAGAGCATTAAACCTTGGTGTTTATGGTACAGATCTTGTATACATGAATATATATGACAGGACGGTTACTACGCTTTCATATTTACGAAATGTGCAGGAGCTTGCTGATGATCTTCGTATAGGACAATTTTTTGATTATGAAACCCTCAACAGATTATCTGAAAGTAGCCGAAATGTTGACTCAGTACTTTATATAACAAATCGTGGTTTTGATAATATGACTCGTTACCTTATTGATCAAGGTAGAAGCAGTATAGCAGTACTTATTGCTTATGGAACATGGATTGAAAGTTTATATATTGCAGCTAACATTAGGACTATGCCTCCCAACAAAGAACGTATACACCAACGTATAGGTGAACAAAAGATTGTACTCGATAATATTTTGCTATTACTAAATAACTATCGCAATGATCCAAATTTTAATGATTTATTCAATGATTTAATGGATTTGAAAGAAGAATTTGATAAGGTAAGTATATCATATGTTTACGAAGAACCCGAAACTAAAGTGGTTGATGGAAACTTAGTTGTTGTTGATAAATCACGAAGTGAAGTAAATATAAATCAAGAAATAGTAGATGGAATTGCCGACCAGGTAAATTATATACGAAATAAAATTATCGATTGATTATGATAAAAAGACTTTTATATACAATGGCTATTACCACTTTGGTTGGGCTTTTCTTTTCTTTTGAGGCAAAAGCACAGTGTGGTGATGAATTAACAGATATTTGCCATGCAGAACTTGGGGATACAAGGTTTATTAGGGACTTCCCTGTTCAACATAGTGAAAGCGATCAATCTTCTTCACCTCGAGTTACTAGTTATGAGGTAACCCTTAATGCCGGTACAACTTATCGTATATTAACATGTAATGATCAAACTAAACCGGGAAAAGTAATTGTAAGTCTTTACCGTGGCGATCAACTTATTGCAACAAATTTTGATATGGATTCCGGACGATTTTTCCCCTATGTTGAATACCCTGTCTCTGCTAGTGGACGATATAGATTGACTTTTACTTTTAAAGATGGAGAAGAAGGTTGTGCAGTTGGAATATTGGCTGCAGTTGAAGATTGAGTTTTTTTTTACAAACTTTTAAAAAGTCAAATTGCAATTGAATAAAGAAAAAAGAAAAATATTTGTTATTGAAGATAATAAAACAGAGGGAATGCTTTTAAAGCTTTGCCTTGGTTCAATAAAAAATACTACCATATACAATTTTTTGTTGGGGGAAGAATTACTCAAAAGTCTTAATGATGAAATTCCCGACATAATCATAGCTGATCTTATGTTACCGGATATATCAGGTTATGAGTTAATAAAAAAAATTACTTCAAAAAATCCTGAAATACCGATTATAGTATGTTCGGCACAACATGATATGAACCATGTAGCTAAAATACAAGAATTAGGTGTATATAATTACGTGGTTAAAAGCGAAACATGTATTGAATATCTGCAAAAAGTAATAGAAGACTTGCTCCTCCTTATCGAAAAAAAGGAAGAACTAGCTCAATAAAATATTCCGGCTAACTTTACTAAAATATTCTTCTCAAAATATATCGCCAACCTTAAGGAATATTGATGCAATTTACCTTAAATAAAATTTGCTCTCCTTATCCTTTTAAAGCTAATCAAATCTAATCAAATCTGTAAGATTAGCAGCGTATTATTTATTCTTGTATTGCTTTAATGCCTGGCAATTCTTTGCCTTCCATATATTCAAGAAGTGCGCCGCCGCCGGTACTAACATAACTAACCTGATCGTCCATTCCTAATTGGCTTATAGCTGATACAGAATCACCTCCACCAACCAGAGTAAATGCGCCTTTTTCAGTAGCTTTAACCATTGCTTTTACAACAGCCTCAGTACCTGAAGCAAAATTAGGCATTTCTGTAACACCCATTGGACCATTCCACAAAACATTATTTGAAGCCTCAATGATTGCTGAAAAATGTTGGGAGGCTTTTTCACCGATATCCATTCCCATCCAACCATCAGGTATCTGATCGCTATTACATGACTTAATGTTTGCTTCGTTTGAAAATTCGTCTGCTATTACAGTATCGATAGGTAAATGTATTTTGGTGCCTTTAGTTTTGGCATAAGATAAAATATTACGTGCTGTTTCCAAATAATCGTTTTCTATAAGACTGTCACCGGTTTTACCTCCCTGTGCTTTAATAAAAGTAAACATCATGCCACCGCCAATTATTATATCATCTGCCTTATCTATAAGATTGTTTAAAACATCTATTTTGGTTGATACTTTTGCACCTCCAATAACTGCAACATAAGGCCTCTTAATGTCACTTAGCACCTTGTCAATACTATTTAGTTCACGTGAAAGTAAGTGTCCAAACATCTTATTCTCGTGGAAAAATTCTGCTATTATAGTAGTTGAAGCATGAGCACGATGAACAGCCCCAAAAGCATCATTAACAAATACATCTCCTAAAGAGGCTAATTTTTTGGCAAATTCCTTGTCACCCTTAGTTTCTTCCTTGTAGAACCTAACATTCTCCAATAACAATACTTCACCCGGCTTTAATTCTTTCGCTTTTTCAATTGCCGAATCACCTATACAATCGTCTGCGAATTTTACCTCCCTGTTCAATAAATTACCTATATGGTCTACGATATGCCGTAATGAATATTTGTCTTCAGGTCCTTCTTTTGGTCTACCCAAATGTGAAACTAAAATTGCAGAACCACCATCTTCCAAAATTTTCTCTATAGTCGGTAATGTTGCCCTAATCCTTGAATCATCAGTGATATTATAACTTTTATCCAATGGAACATTAAAATCAGCTCTAATGATAGCCTTTTTACCACTAAAATTGTAATCCTTAATAGTCTTCATATATAAATCTCCATTTTAACAAATATTAAATAAATTATTTTTACAAAAACATTATTATTGTCAAGAATTTTTTATTTATGTATTCTGTCAATAAATAAATTATTAATCTTTATAGTCTAATTATTTGGTAACATTAAAGATACTAGATATTCTCTGTATTTATTTTAATTGTAGCGACAATATTTTAACTTTTGTCGTTTAAAAAAAATAATTTATCGCTATCGCATAAAATTTATTTTAATTTTGTAATTAATTAAACACATACAAATATAATAAAAATTGAATTATTTGAATTTTATTTTCCGGGCTAAATTATTAATAAATACCCAAATAACTTAATATGAAACCTTTTCCCGAAATGGTAAAGTCAAAGTTGCCCAAAACCGGCACTTCAGTGTTTGCAGTAATGTCAAAAATGGCTAACGATTATAATGCTGTTAATTTATCACAGGGTTTTCCTGATTTTGAATGTTCGCCAGCACTTATTAAGCTGGCTAGCAAATATATGCATGAAGGTTATAATCAATATGCACCAATGGAAGGGATAATTAAACTTCGTGAAGCTATTGTTAATAAAATAGAAAGTTTATATTCGGCTTCTTATAAAGTTGATACAGAAGTCACTGTTACGGCTGGAGCTACGCAGGGAATATATACTGCTATTAGTGCTTTTGTTAAAGAAGAGGATGAAGTAATTATTTTTGAACCTGCCTACGATAGTTATGTTCCTGCTGTAAAACTTAATGGAGGTGTCCCTGTTTGTATTCCTCTTAAAATGCCTGATTATCACATTGAATGGGAAGAAGTTCGAAAGATGCTAAATCGGCGGACTAAAATGATCATTATTAATACTCCTCACAACCCTACCGGAAGTATTTTAACCGCTAATGATATGAAACAGCTTGAGAGGATGACCAAAAACACGGATATTTTAATTCTGAGTGATGAGGTCTATGAGCACATAATATTTGACGGACTAGAACATCAGAGCGTTTGTCGCTTCCCTTCAATGGCTGAAAGAAGCCTTGTATTAGGCTCATTTGGAAAGACTTTCCATGCTACAGGATGGAAAACAGGTTATTGCCTCGCACCGGAAAACCTTATGAATGAGTTTCGCAAAGTACATCAATTTATAGTTTTTTGCTCTAATACCCCGGTTCAACATGCAATTGCAGATTTTTTGGAAGAAAATTCTAATTATGATAGACTGGCAGAGTTTTACCAGGAGAAGCGCGATTATTTTAAAAAACTTATTAAAGGTTCAAGGTTTAAAGAAATATCTTCATATGGTACGTATTTTCAGCTATTAGATTATAGCAGTATTACAGATGAGTCTGAAAGAGATTTTGCCGAAAGACTGATTAAAGAATTTGGTATAGGGTCTGTACCGGTTTCGTCATTTTATAATAAACCCGTAAATAATAAAATTTTGAGGTTTTGTTTTGCCAAAACCGAAGAAACCCTGGAAAAAGCAGCTGAGATATTATGCAGGATATAAAAGTAACACTTATACAATCGCCCTTATATTGGGAAAATCCCGGAGCAAACCGGAAAATGTTTGAAAAAAAAATTAGTGAAATATCAAAACCAACGGATATAGTAGCCTTGCCTGAAGTATTTACTACCGGCTTTACCATGGAACCTTCAAATTGTGCTGAGCCACATAAAGGGAAGACGTTTCAATGGATGAAACATTTAGCCGCAAAAAATAATTTTGTTATAACCGGCAGTATTGCAACAGAAGAAAACGGCAAATATTATAACCGTTTAATATGGATGGAACCCGATGGAAATTATTATCAATATGACAAAAAACACCTGTTCGGTTTTGCCGGAGAAACTAAAAATTATACCCCGGGCAAAGATAGGGTTGTAATAGAATATAATGGGTGGAAGTTCCTTTTGTTGATATGTTATGATTTGCGCTTTCCGGTGTGGTGTAAAAACAATTACAGTCCTGAAAAAGGTTTTGAGTATGATTGTATTTTAAACATTGCTAACTGGCCATCACCACGCAGTAACCATTGGAGAATATTATTAAAAGCCCGTGCCATTGAAAATCAAGCTTATATGATAGGAGTAAATCGAATCGGGAAAGATGATAAAGGTATAGATCATTCAGGAGATTCGGCCCTTATAGACCATATGGGGGAAGAATTATCCAATATTCAACCCTTTGAGGAAAAAATCGAAACAATTACCATATCGGGAGATCCGCTCTATGAATTTCGCCAAAAATTAAAAGTAGCAGAAGACTGGGATAAGTTTAAGCTGCTGGAATAAATATTTTTATTTATTGTAAGTCAGCATTTGAAATTTAAAATGGATTGTACCGGCTTCTTAAGTAAGATTAAATCATATCCAAATCAAACTTAAGGTTGTCAACAATAAAATTTTGACGGTCAGGAGTGTTTTTACCCATGTAGAAATCCAGCATTTCACTTATTCCATTTTCTTTTCTCATGATAACCGGATCTAAGCGAATGTTTTTTCCTATAAAAGCACTGAACTCATCCGGGGATATTTCCCCAAGGCCTTTAAACCTGGTAATTTCAGCTTTGTCGCCTAATTTATTTATGGCATTTATCCTTTCCTTTTCGTTATAACAATAGATGGTTTTCTGCTTATTTCTAACCCTGTAAAGCGGTGTTTGCAATATATAAAGATGACCATTGCGAACAAGGTCGGGAAAAAATTTAAGAAAAAATGTAATTAGCAATAAACGGATGTGCATTCCATCAACATCAGCATCTGTTGCAATTACTACATTGTTGTAGCGCAAGTTTTCCAAGCTATCTTCTATATTTAGTGCAGCTTGTAAAAGGTTAAATTCTTCGTTCTCGTAAACTATTTTTTTTGATAATCCATAACAGTTCAATGGTTTGCCTTTTAAGCTAAAAACTGCCTGAGTATTAACATCGCGGGCTTTGGTTATTGAACCACTTGCAGAGTCACCCTCTGTTATAAAAAGCGTTGTTTCAAGCCTTTGTGGATTATTATCATTATAATGAATTTTACAATCGCGAAGTTTTTTGTTATGAATACTGGCTTTCTTTACTCTCTCTTTGGCAATTTTTTTTATGTTGGCCAGATCTTTTCTCTCTTTCTCTGATTGCTGGATCTTTTTTAATAAAGCTTCTGCAACATCCGGGTTCATATGGAGATAATTATCAAGCCGTTTTTTCAGGATTTCGCCCATATAATTGCGAATTGTAGAACCGCCCGGTTCCATATATTGTGAACCCAGCTTTGTTTTGGTTTGTGATTCAAAAACAGGTTCCTGTATTTTAATACTAAGAGCAACTATTAATGAGGTTTTTATGTCATTTGCATCAAAATCTTTTTTAAAAAACTCCCTGATGGTTTTTATAAATATTTCCCTGAATGCAGCTTGATGCGTGCCACCTTGTACTGTTTGTTGTCCATTCACAAATGAGAAAAACTCTTCACTATACTGGGAAGCACTATGTGTAAAAGCAATCTCCAAATCTTCTTCAACAATATGTACTATGGGATAAACTGTAGGTCCATCTATATTTCTTTTAAGAAGATCTCTTATGCCGTTTTCCGAATAAAACCGCTGCCCGTTATATAAAATTGTCAAGCCACGATTCAAAAACACATAATTCCATAGCAGACGTTCAACGAATTCATCAATAAAGCGATAATTGCCAAATATTTCTTCATCGGGCATGAAGGTTACTATTGTTCCTTTGCGATATGTCGTTTCCTCTTGTTGTGATTCTTCAATAAGAGCCCCATTTTCAAATATTGCATTTTTGATTTTTCCTTCGCGTATTGATGAAATAGAAAATTGATTTGAAAGAGCATTAACAGCCTTTGTTCCTACTCCGTTCAAACCAACTGTTTTCTTAAATATCTTGCTGTCGTATTTTGCACCTGTATTAATTTTAGAAACACAATCAACAACTTTACCTAAAGGAATACCCCGACCATAATCTCTTATTGTCACGGTTTTATCCTGTATCTGAACCTCAATAGTTTTTCCAAACCCCATTGTAAATTCATCCACAGAGTTATCAATAACTTCTTTTAAAAGTACATATATTCCGTCATCAGGAGAAGCACCATCACCAAGCTTGCCTACATACATTCCGGGTCTTATACGAATATGCTCTTTCCAGTCAAGAGTACGAATGCTATCTTCTGAATATATTACTTGTTCTGACATAAGAATACCTCTTTTCCAATTAATGTGCAAATATATAATAAAGAAAAATTAGTCCGGATATTTTGTAAACATGATTATTAACAAATAAAAAGCTTGGAAGTATTATGTAAATATCAGTCAGTCAGGCTATATAGCTATGTTGTATCAAATAATTGATTAAAATGTTGACAATTATTGTGTGTTAAGTTGCGTATTTTACTTAAAAAAAGTCCCCGGTTTTTTATTTCCGGTTGTAACCAAATAGGTTTTTATTTTTTATAAATGTAGATACATATTTTGGTACCATTTCTTCCCATTGGGGATCATTTTCCTTTATTTTTTTCAAAACTATGTGTGAGAAATATGGCAATACATCTTCCCGGTAATTGTTGATATTAAGAATATAGCCATTGTCAACAAGGTAATCATATAAATGCTTAATATTATCATCTACGGGCATATTAAATGCATTTATTATTTCTTCTTTCTTTTTTTCCCTTCCAGGATAAATATAAACCTTCAAGTTGTCTATAAACATTTTACCAAGAGCTTCCATTATACCACCTCTTAAATGGCTGTAATATTTTTCATCAATGACATTTTTAAAGGTTAAAGCACCTATGATCATTCTGATATTTTCAATTTTAAAACGCCTTAACCATAAGGCCAGTTTATAAAACTCCCTGAAGTTTGATACCATTACATTTTGCCCCATACCACATAAAATGTCCACGCGGTCTAGAAAATCCCGTTCGTCAAAATTGCCGTTACTCATTAGGTTATTGAGCGTCATTTCGCACAAAACAACTGTTTTAGCTTTAATAAAACCCACATCTTCTTTAAACAAAGCCGCTCCTGTTTTTAGCATATCGAAACCTACATAAGTGATCGGCCTGAAGCTGCCGCGTAATAACATTATGTTTTTTTTATGCAGTAAATCATTTGGCTGCATTACTTCGCCATGTCTGTTGAACATTGAAACATTAGTCATTTTGTTTTTAACCAGTTGCAATGCAAGCAGCCGATTGTCGACATAGTCCAGCTCAGGACCTCTCATTCTTATCATATCTATTTCTATACGACCTTCTGAGATATTTTCGATCAATGACTTTAGAAAACTGTTAGGTGTATTGTAGCTATGATAGCATGCATATATAAGGTTTACTCCAAGTACGCCCAGCGTTTGTTGCTGTAAGTGGCTATCGTTTTCTAACAATCTTACATGAAGTACTACATCGTTGGGTTTGCTTCCCTGGTTGATTTGAAATCGTACACCTAACCAGCCATGAGCTTCATTATCTTTTCTGTAGTTTAAGATTGAAACGGTATTGCAAAATGAAAAAAACCTGGTGTTTTTATCGCGACTATCACTCAAAACATTAAGCAAATCATTGTACTCAAAATCCATTATTTGCATTAGCCTGGATTCAGAAACATATCTGCTGTCTATTCTTTTACCATATAAAGTGTCGCTAAAAACCATATCATAAGCCGAAATGGTCTTAGCTACCGTACCCGAAGCTCCCCCGGAGTAAAAAAAGTTGCGTGCCACCTCCTGTCCACCACCTATTTCAGCAAACGAACCATATATGGATTCATCAAGATTGATGAATAAGGCCTTACGATATGTGTCAATAGTTTCATGTTCTCTCATAAAATAAATTGTTTTATCTAAAATGGTTAAAACAAAAATAAACCTATTTATGTTAATTAAAACCTATTTTTACCCGGGCCATATAATTTTAATATTTTACAATTAAGATTATCATTTTAATAGTATAACCAAAAATATTGATATTTGTTCTTATATAAAAAAGCAAATAAAAGCCGAATTTTAAATAAATTTGCCGAAGTAAAGGTTTTTTAAAATATATATTGTATATGGGGGTGTTTAATCATTAACGGGTAAATTAGCCGAGCTTGAATTGAAAACAAAAGTTTGTGGAGATGTCTTTCGCTAAGCGTTAATTGTAAAGCTACTTATAGAAACAATTGTTTTTTATGTACTGCATAACTGCAATAAAAAAAATATATTCAGATGAAACCCTCATTAACAAAACGTTCACAAAAGATAATGAATAAAACATGAGGGTTCCATGGATTAAGAACTAAAAACATTAATGTTATCG
>Ga0207421_10001047_pt1 | contig 36009 bp, 39 predicted proteins | sample SodLakKL_010_SED_4_FD_187542 | JGI IMG/M metagenome (GOLD analysis project Ga0207421, IMG submission 187542) | Alkaline sediment microbial communities from Lake Tanatar, Kulunda Steppe, Russia - 8KL_010_SED (SPAdes) (version 2) | ecosystem: Environmental > Aquatic > Non-marine Saline and...
CGCTTATTACTCATTTCAGATCGACAGAGAAATGATTTTTTAATAAATTAGAACATTTATATGTCCTTCTTTTAAATTACTGTCTATCCTCGGTTGGTGTACGGTTATCAAGCGCTTGACTTGGTCGATCGTAATTTGTGATTCTCTGGTTTCGTCCGACCTGATCTCCACATCGTTTTTATGCGTGTTTTTCAATCTCGTCCGCTTTGATTTCGCCACTGAGAAATCGTTTTCCGAGTCCGACCCGACTCGCCGGACGATTGCGCTCGAATGACTTCTTCGCCTCTCGCTACCCCTGGAATGAGGCTGTAATAAGAGCAAAAACGAGTCTGAGACATACAAATTACCACTTCATTGCCTGCTAAGCAATCTCGATTCGCCGAATAATTACTATTCGAACCTTCTGTGAAATGAGAAAATTGGACGGTCACGTCTCGTTTCGCGCCCATACTCTTCACACGGAATCAAAAAAAACAGAGTGGAATGTGAGTTTATGAGTGAATTACTGGGGGCCTCAGGACGGCTGATGATTATTGAGTCGCCAGGTGAAAATCACCCGCCGGACGACCACGAGGCTGTTTCGCTCGCCGGCACCCCAGATCGCCGTCTCTTCGACCTCTTCGGTAGTAGACATACCATCCACGAGTGCGCTCATGAGCGCCGTCTGTTCGTTTGTGATCAGCAGGCTTCCAGCGGGCGTCTCCTCCCACTCCTGGAGGGTCTCGAACAGTTCGGCTCCCGGCACCGTCTCCTGGATACGTTCCTCGACTTCATTGGAAATCCCTGCCAGGTAGATCTCGACACCACGCTCCGCGGCAGCTTGAAGCCTGTCGAGGTGCTCGCCACTGAGCAAGTCGTCAGTGGTCCGTGTAGACGATCTGCTCGTCGGCGTCGGCGATGAACTCATCAGTGCGGGATGCCGGGCCTCCCGCCCGGTGACTTCACATCTTCGTATACGGGAGACTTTGAAATCGAGCTAGCCTGCCGTTCCGCTGGTGAGCGAAGCTCTGCTTCGCGATTCTCGCCAGAACTCGCTTCTGACGCTGGCTCGCATCCCACGTTCGGTAACGCGCTTGTCGCGTTTACTGGACAGCCAAGAGTGACTGCTGCTGGTGGGTCGTGCTTGATAGTGCCCGCTGTCACTCCGATTGGGACGAAAAACAACGGCAGCAATTGTTCAGTGTCCAGCCCAGCGACACACAGTTATTCTCTCTTCGTGAGAGATGCTGCTGTTCGCTGCTGAAAATTGGAACGGTGCTCGACCGTTATCGTTGCTCTTCGAGGTCGTCGATCGCACGGAAGAACTGCTCGCTGTGAGCTGGATGCTCCGACGTCGTCTGTTCTTCCAGTACGCCGATGTACTTCTCGAACTCGTCGTGGGTGAGATCGGCCGCGAGCACGCACTCAACGTATCCGTCGAGGGCAGATTGCACGGTCTTAGCGTAGTGGTCGTACGCGGCGTCGATGCGGACTTCGTTATCGTCGATCGCTTCGAACAGCGCGCGATAGACGGTTGCGGCCTCCAGGTAGCGATCGCGCTCGCGGTACTGCCCAGCGAGGTCGAAAAACCGTGAGAAGTCGATGGCCTCGGTGACGACCGGGTAGTCCTGGGTGTGCTGGTCGAACAGATGCTCGATATCGGCGCGGTACTCGTGGACTGAGTTGCCCTCGTCGCCGAACCGTACGAGAAACCGATCGCGGAGGTCCGGATTCGTCGCGAGTGTGTCGCGTACGAACTCACGGAGGTCGTCGGCCGAGATGTCTCGGAGTACTGATTCCACGCGGTCGCTCTCGTCGTCGGGCGGGTCGGCGGCGACATCCAGCAACACCGCGACGACGTGTTTGCACTCGCCCGCGCCGTTGTAGGGGCACGTACACTGGGTGTCGATGGTATTTCCTCCCAGTTCGACGGTCGCGTCGTAGAGGTGTGATCCTTGAACCGCGGCTGTGACCACATCGTCGAACCCATCGATTCGCTGGATGCGACTCTCGTTGCGGTAGGTCTCTCCACGCTCGAAAACTGCGTCGGTACACAGGCTCTGGATGGTCTCTCTATCGACGTTCATGAGTGGTGGTTGTACGATCAGTGTGTCACTCGTTGCAGTTGTTAGTATGAAAAGGCTGCAGGCGGTGTGCTGTGTCGAGTTGTGTCGCGCTGCCCACACTCTTCGAGACCCGTCGGAGCCGGTGCTCACCGTTCGCGTAGTTGCTCGCGGAAAAAGCGGGCCGGGCGCGATTTGAACACACGGTCGATCGCTTCCTCGCTCACTCCGTTCGCGAGACTGCGCTCTCCCTGCGTTCAAATCGCGCCGGTTTCGTTACTTGTCGCTCACGGAGTTGTTCGCGACAGGAAAGCGGGCCGGGCGCGATTTGAACACGCGACCGTCTGGTTAAAAGCCAGACGCTCTGCCGGACTGAGCTACCGGCCCCGTACTATCCACTATCGGCGAGTAGTGGTTAAACGTTTCTTTCTTCATTGCCCGCGGGTAGGTGTGCCACGTCGGCGCGATCGGCGATCACTCGAAGTACTGTTCGATCGCTTCTGAGACGAGGTCGCCGGGATCGACGTCTTCGATCGAGGCTCGTTGCCGGAGGTCGCGGTAGGTCTCCGGTGAGAGTGTGAGTTCGAACTGACCGAGGGTCACGCCCGTCTCGGCAAGTGCCTGTTCGATCGGGACGCCGTCGTTAACGGCGCTGGCGATGCCACGTACTTCACGGACGGTGAGGTCGCCATCGAGGGTTGCCCAGGCGAGCAGCAGTCGCCCCTCGCCGCCGACACGGGCGATGTGTTTGGCGGCGGTCGGTGCAATTTGTCCGAGTGCGACCTGCTTGCGGACCGACCGCGGCAGATCGTGGACGCGGGCCCACTTGCGAATAAAGGAGACGGACGCGTCGCCACCAGCGCGTTCGGCGGCGGCCTTGTAGGAGCCTTCGCCGCGGACGAGGGCGGCACACGCGGCCGCCCCGCGGAGCATGTAGAGGTGGTCGCCGTTGGTGGTGCCGCTTGCGAACTGGCGGACGGTGTCGGCGGCGTCTGCGAGGCTCTCGGGGGTGGTCGGGTCGAACTGGACTGCCTCACGCGCATGTGGCCCGGCGACCGATTCGTCACCTCGGATGACCGGCGTTCCGACCGGTGATTCGCGGTCCGTGCGAATCGATCGATCGTGTTCGTCGCGGCCATCGGAACGGCTTCCGGGCCGATTATCGCTCATGAACTCTCGGTACGGTCCTTGGAGGGAAAAAGCTCGCTGCCATGGCGAATATCTCGTTACTCCTCGCGCTGCTCGGCGAGGTGTTCCCAGATTTCCGTACAGCCGGCCCCCTCCTCGATATTGTCGAGATGAGAATCGTCGCGTTCGTCGTCGTCCTCGCTTGGTTCCGGCTTACATTCGATTGCGTCGGTCATTGCCGGCCGTTGTATCGCTGTCCGCTTAAGTGCCGCTTCGCCCGCAAGCGATACCCATGCTCTGTCTTGTGGGTGATTGATGCCGCTATCTCGGACAGTATCGGTTCCTGACGGAGAGGCCCAGAGCTGGGAATCGGCGGAACGAAGACAGCGGCTGAGTTGACAGAGAGATGCGGACTGGGGGCCAGAGACCCGGGTAGCCGGTTGGTAGACGCGATCCGACCATCTTTCGTGATCACCGGCACCTGTGGCGTCGATCGGGGCGTCTGGTCGCTACTGGAGGCGCTGCCAACGGATGGCGCTACGACTCTCAGAGAGTGTCTCGGTTGGTTTACAATCGGTTCGGGATTTGACAGTCGGCCCGGATAGCCGACTCTGGGTGCGTAGAGAGCGTCGGACCTGCTCGGTTGACGACCGGCGTGCTGTCGCGGTCGGATTCGGGAATGTCCAGCAAAAGTTTCCGGTATGTGTGGCATCTGCCCCGCTTCTACCGGCGGAGAGCTGTCGGCACAAAAGGAGCTTTTGCCGGCAATACCGGGTTGGCGCCCGTTTCGGTCCGGAGATCACCGATCTGGGCTCACCACGTCTCGGCACGCTCGATCTCAAAACTGCCGTCTCCTCGAACGCGCAGTCGACAGTCGGCGTACTCGAAGGTAATCTCGAGTCCGTCTCCGCCGTGGGCAACGAGCCGATCGAGTGCGTCCGGATCGATCGTCTCGTACAGCGGCGGGAGGCTGGTTGGACGCGTATCCGTTTGATCGGCGAGTTCGAGAATGAGCCGCGTACTGATTTCTGCTACTGGTTGCCGGGCGATCGTCGGTGTCGTCGTTGGCTCGGTATCGGAGCGTGTTCGATCTGTCATTGAAGCATACCTGGATCTCGACTGTCGGATCCGGCCGGCAGATCCGCCGGACTTGGCGGCCGTGTTTGGCCGTTCGAGTGACGTTCATCAGTATCTAGTATCCCGACCTAAGCGTCGTGCCTATGTTCATTGGGTTCGGCTGTCGGTGTGAACAGCGCCCCGACGAGCTTTTCTTGTCCACAGCGGAGATGTTGGCTAAACGTCGGCTGTGAGATCCCGAGTGCCGCCGCACAGTCTTCGGCGGAACTCTCTCGGGGCCAGGCGAAGTAGCCACGACGGAGCGCGGTTTCGATCGCACAGCGTTGTTTGTCGGTCAATCGGCTCAAAACCGCAGTTCGGTCACCGTCGGGAACGCCAGGAAACCGATCCGGACAGGTCCGCTTTGCGGTCAGTGTCGAACTGGTGTGGATCGTACAGAACCGATCGGTAACTGCAGCCACGTCGACAGCCATCGGGACGTCAGCGACCACTGTCGCGACGCCGTCGGTTGCGACGGCAGAGCGGAGTATCGCACTGCTTTCGGCGATCGTCCTGAACACACAGGGGCCATCGAGTACGACTTCGATCATGGCAGCGTCGGCCGTGGCATGAAGGAGTCGTGTCTCACTGGTCGAGTCGTGGGCGCGGACCGCCGTGAGCGCGTCGTCGGGCACCGTCTCGGTGACCGAGAGAACCGCGAGTATCGTCTCGTCGGACTGGGGGAGCGAGCGTTCGCCGACGATCGTACAGGCTGCTGTCGCCGACACTGCGACGAACAGACAGTCGTGATCACGCAACTCGAATGTCAGTTCGACGACGCCACTGTTCGCGACCTCCTCCATGAGGGGCGTAAGCATGGCCACCTCTTGGCCGTTACTCAGGTGGTCGTGAGTGTTCGTGGCCATTGTTCAGGTGGCCGTGAGTGTTCTGGCAGGTCCTGCGTCGGAAACTGTCTGTTGTTTGTGTGCCACGGTACCTTACAACCTGACTATCGGTCGCCACAGATTGCGGTGATGGTCGGGCTGTTCGACAACTCGGCGCTGATGATCGGACTCTAGACGATCGTGATGGGATCGGTCGCGGCGATTCTCGCACTCGGCAGCCGGCGTGGTGTCGCGGGACGTAACGAGATCGATCGTCACTTCCATGACTGGTCGGCCGAGGGGATCTGGCGGCTCAATCGGCTCTGAGACGGCCAGTTGTCCGTCGGTACCGCCGATCGGCGACCCCATTGGGGCGATCGGCGGTGATTGATCACAGCAATCCGTATGCGTCTCCTGTCCGTACTTCTTTTATCGCTCGCTGTGTACCACCGACTGTGACACGTCCGGTGGCGGGGTCGGGCGGGACCGGCGGGCTGTCGATTCGGCCCGCCGAACGCGCGGACCTGCTTGCAGTCGTGCGAATCGAGACCGCATCGTTCCCACAGCCCTGGCCTTACGAGGCGTTCGATCGCTTTCTCGGCGAGCCCGGTTTCCTCGTCGCGACGCGGGGAGAGACGATCGCCGGCTACGTCGTCGCCGACGTGACGCCGACCTACGGTCGCGATCTGGGCCACGTCAAGGATATCGCAGTCCACCCCGACCACCGCGGCCTGGGAATCGGCTCTGCGCTCCTTTCGCACGTCCTCGGGGTGCTCGCGGCTCGGGGTGCCGACACGGTCAAACTCGAAGTCCGGGAGTCAAACAGCGGGGCGAAACGGCTCTATCGTGAGTTCGGTTTCGAGCCGCTTCGGCTGGTGTCCGGCTACTACGACGACGGGGAAGACGCGATCGTGATGCTGCGAAAACTCGACTAACTCGGATCGCTGTACCCGGTTGCGTCCGATCGCCCGCCGCGAGTCGGGGACGAGGACGTTTTACAGCCCGACGCCGTAGGCCGCACCTATGAGATACGCCTGCCCGGTTTGTGATGCCGACCAGGCCGACGCACAACACCTCGCGAACCATCTTGCCATCACCGCTTCGCTCGGTCGCACGCGCCACCTCGAATGGCTCGACGAACACGCACCCGACTGGCCCGACCGCAACCCCGAAACGCTCGGCGAAATCGTCAGCCAGCACGCCCCCGAGATCGACCCGTCCGCCGTCGAGTCGACCGCCGATCGCGGCGCGACGTTCGAGGACGAACTCGCGATGCAGAGCCGCCAGCCGGGGCGGGGGGCGATGACCAGCGAGGCCGAACAGGTCCTCGACGAGGCCCGAGAGCTGACCCGGCGGATGCAGCGATCGGCAGCCGACGACGGCGACGGGGCCGAATCGACGCCTGCCAGTGACGACGGCGACGACAGCGAGACGTCAGCTGACGACCAGTGACGCCGATCGCGGTGTCACGTCGACGTCGGTCGACGAAAACGAAAACGCGTAACACCCTTTCGGCCGACTGCCCGTGTATGGACACGGAGGGAACGTTCCGTTTCGAGGCGGCTGCCGAGGCTCGCAAGGCGTACGAATCGATCGGCCCCGCGGCACAGACTGTCGTCCGCGAGGTCACAAAAGCGATGGAGTTCGATCGCGAGGAGTACGACGATCGGGTAACGGGCGAGGTCGTCGAGACGGCCCGGGATGCGCTGTTTGCGAGTCTCCTCGAGGTCACCGTCGGCTCTCGTGAGGAGTACGACGACTGGCAGGCGGGCTACGACGGCGAGATCACCGAAGTCGGCCACGAGGCCGTCGATCGGGTCGTCTGGCACGCCGGCCCGGAGACCGAGGCTGTCGCAGCCACCTTCCAGAACGAGGAGGCGGCGGCGATCGCGACGTTGCGCCGGCAGGCGTTTGGGCGACTCTATCGCGATTTGTTCGACGAGTAGGGTGTGCGGTTCGGCCTGCCCGAAACCACACCGCTTAACGCGACAGTCCGCGGACTAGTTGCAATGACCGACCCGACCGAGTGGGAGCTCCGCGAGACCGTCACCGAGTACGAGACGCCGTGGTACGACGGGGGCTACGATCTGTTCGAACAGCCTGATGGCTCCGAGAAGCGCTACTACTGGGCCGCGCTGCCGCCCGCAGTGGTCGTGGTCGCCCGGATCGGGGCCGACGTACTCGCATCGCTTCCGGCGTCGGACGGCTCCGCGGATGGGGCTTCCGACACCGACCACATCCTCTTTGTCGAGCAGTACCGGCCGACGGTCCGCGAGATGCATCTCGAACTCCCCGCCGGGATCGTCGAGGAGGGCGAATCATATACGGCGGCTGGCGCGCGCGAACTCGAAGAGGAGACCGGCTTTCGACCGTCGAGCACCGCCCTGCTCCAGGAGTACGCCGTCGCCACGGGACTGCTTCGACACGATCGGGCCATCGTCTACGCCGAAGGGCTCGAACCCGGCACGCGGGAACTCGACAGCAACGAGTTTCTCTCCGTAACCACGGTGCCGATCGACGAGGCCCTCGACCGGGCCCGCGAACAGCCTGCCAACGACGCGACGATCGAAGGGCTGTTGCTCGCAAAAGAGGACGGCGTGCTCTGAGACGGCCATACCGCTTCTCTTTACGTGTCACGTATGCGGCTGTCCGGTTTCGGTGGCATTCGCCTGTCCGATTTTGTCGGTCCGCGGCTGTCCTGTTCCGGCGACCACTCGATCGGCTCGCTGTCCGTCCGGTCGGCCTTCTTACTCGACTGGTTGTACTGGCACCAACAACCACCGACTCGATTCAGGTGTTCCAGCTCCAGCGTCGATACCCGACCGCTGCCGACACCAAATACATCGGAGAACTGGAAACGTCCAGCGGAACGACCTACCCCTTCGTTTCGCTGGAGCCGATTCCACCCGAACCGAACCCGAAGTGGATCACCGGGACGCTCAGAACGATCGACGACCAGCTGACGTTGTGTCTCACCGACGTTCTGGCTACCAGTGGCGCGTTCTGTCGGGGCCGGTGATCGGCACCCGCCCGATCGAGACCGACCCGTGTGCTTATTCGCTCAGCGAACAAACAACGGGCAAATGGATGGCGAAATCTCCACGACGGAGGTACAGGAACTCCTTGAGGACGATGCGGACGTTCGGATCATCGACATTCGTGACGAACGAAGTTTCACACACAGCCACATCCCGGATAGCGAAAACGTGCCGTTCCATGAACTAACGAGTCGCATCGACGAATTCGAGGATGCCGATCGCATTGTGACCGTCTGTCCACACGGTGAGGCAAGCGTGCAGGCAGCCAGATTGCTCGGTTCCTACGAAGGAACTGCCGATGCACGTATCGAGAGTCTCGCGGGCGGGCTCGAGGAGTACGGGATGCAGTACGGCCTCGTCGGTGACGAGAAATCGACTGCCGACTCCGACTCTCCGTTCTAATACGGACACTACTCCGTATAAGCTCCCGGCGAGTAATTGGGTTCGCACTGACGGTCAGTGGCTCTTCTCGGCCGCAGAAGCCGTTCGCCGATCGTCACAGCGCAGATGCCCCGTTCGATCGGCGGAGTAGTGGCTCGCGGTGGAGTGGCGCGCAAAAAGCGATCGGTCGCGTCTCGGTGCGCGACGGTCGTGGTTCGGAAGTCGTCTAGAGCATCGCGGGCATCAGGCGACGTTGAAGCCGCGGTCCCGAAGGAACGTTTCGATGCGGCCGGTGTGGTTTCCTTGTAGTTCGATCTGGTCGTCCTCGACAGTGCCCCCACAGGCGAACTTCGATTTGAGATCCGACGAGAGACTGTCGAGATCGACGTCCTTCGGATCGAATCCTTCGACGATCGTTACCTCTTTACCGTATCTGCGCTCGTCAATGCGGATGGTGAGCTGTTGTTGTCCCTTGGCTACGTCTTCACAGACGCAAAGTTCCTCGGGCAGCCCGCACGTCGAGCAGACTTCCGACATTACGTTCGATCGTACGAAATGGGCATATTAAACACTATCGGGACCTACACGCCGTCGCGGGGTTCTTTTTGAGTGTGCATACCACGGAACACGGTTATTGGCCGCCGCCAACGCCTGGAACCCGGTCGAAGACGAAGTCGTCGACGGTCTCGATCGCCGCGTTCGCGGTCGGTCGATCGACGCCGTCGCCGTAGGTCGCCTGTTCGTACGCCCGGAGGACGTCCATCGAGCGGGGGTCGATCTCGTGGGCTGTCCGAAGCGCTGTGAGATACTGTCGTCGCGACTCCGATCGGCGACGCGGCCGGTACTGGCCGGAGAGGTACCCTTCGAGCCGTCGGTAGGCGACCTGCGCGTCCGCGTCTGGGTCACCACTGGGGCGTTGCCAGTAGCGACCGATCGTGTGTTGGAGCCGTGTCGTCGCGCCGGTTCGGCGGACGCCGGCGACCAGCCCGACGAGGGCGACCAGCCCGATTGCAGCCGTTTCGCGTGTGACCGTGACCGGGACGGTCACGCCGTCGTCGCCGGTCTCGCCGCCAGTCTCGTCGCCCGATCGATCGGCCGGTTCGGCATCGGCGGGCTCCGTCTCGTTGTCCGCAGGGGAATCTGTCTCCTCGGGCTCCGTTTCGTTGCGATCCGGCTGCTCCGATTCCTCCGGCTCCGGTTCGTCGCTGTCATCGTCGTCGATGAGTGGCACGCCTTCGCTTGCGTCGGTGTCGACGTCGTCCCGCCCGTCATCGCGAGCGTCTTGCAGCCACTCGGCGTGGACGTCGTCGCGGGGATCGCCCGGCGTCGGCTCGAAGGCGACCCAGCCCTGGCCGGGGAAGTAGACTTCGACCCAGGCGTGGGCGTCGAGTCCGCGGACGACGTGTGTCTCCTCGTCGACCTGCTGGCCGCTCGTGTAGCCGGTGACGTAGCGAGCCGGCACGTCCTCCGTCCGGAGCATCTGGACCATCGTCGTCGCGAAGTAGACACAGTAGCCCTCGTCCATCTCCAGGAGGAACGCCTCGGCGACGTTGCCGTCCGGTCGATCGACATCGAGTGAGTATCCCCTGTTGGATCGCAGATACTGCTCGATCGCCGTCGCTTTCTCGTACGGTGTGTCGGCGTCGGCGGTGATCTCGGCAGTGCGAGCCCTAAACGCATCCGACGTCTCCTCGGGCGTCTGTCGGTACTCACTGCCGGCGATGTGGTCCGGGTACGCCGTGCCGGCAGCCTGCAGGTCGGCGGGAGACGGGTCGACCACCGCGCTCTCGACGACGTAGCCATCGCCTTCCAGAAGCGGCGTCGACGGCCGTAGCTGGCCGTGAGTTGACACGTCCGTGTTTCGCTCGAACCCACCCTCGATCGACAGCGGGTGTGGTGCCGTCGGCAAGACGCCGAGTTGGGTCTCGGCGGTGACGACCTGCTGGACGGTTTCGTACTCCCCGGGCGGTGGTGGGAGGCTGCCGTCGTATCTCTCGTCCTGGCCGGTCCGGACCCACTCGTCGCCGGTGAACCGATCGTAGACGCCCGTCCGCCAGTAGGATGGCTCTTCGGACTGGACGGTAAAGCGGACCTCTGGCGAGAGATCGACCTCGCCCCCGATGCTCGAGCGTTCGCCCGCAGAGTCGATCGTTCCTTCGAGCGTGCTCGAATCACCCTGCCCCCCGACGTCCGTGCTGGCCGGTTCGCCGGGGACGAACGTGACCGACAGCGAGAGGACGACGATCGCGGCAACGAGTGCTGCAAACAGCTCGGCCTGGGCGATCGAGCCACCGCGGCGTTCGAGTTCGCCGAATCCGATCGCGCCCACTGCTGCGAGAGTTCCGATCAGGGTGACGATCGTTCCGGCGTCCCCGGTCAGGACGACAAAGAGGAGTGCGAGCCCGCCTGGAACGACGCTCAGGTCGTACCGGCCCCGGAGAGCGAGATACCACGACAGAAAGACGGGACCGGGGACGAACCCGAGCGTCCAGACGTCAGCAGCGACCATCCGGAGCAGGGGAAGCCCAGTAGCCAGTGCGACAGTATCGGCAAGCAGTCCGGTGGCCGTCGACAGCGCGGTCCCCGCTCCGACTGCAGTCCCGGTGACCGAGAGGTAGTAGCCAAAGCCGATCGAAGCCGCGGCGATCGTTCCGAGCGTCGCCGTCCGCGGTCGGATCGTTCGTGCGAGGATCGTCGCCGCGAGGACCATTGCACCGACAAGCGCGAACAGCGTCTCGGTGCCGCCGACGACGCGTGTCACGTCACGCAACACGCTTACGTAGGAGCCGGTCAGGACCAGCACACAGCCCAGAGCAAGCAGCCGGAACGTCGCCGGCCCGACCGTGCCGTCGGTGTCGAGGGCGATCGATCGATCGCGGGTGTCGGTGCTCACGTCGGCACCTCCGATGGTGACTGCTCTGTCCCGTCGCCACCCGACTGGGGGCTCAGGTTGGCGTCTCTCGGACCGGCTTCTCGCTCGTTGTCACCGCGGACCCGATCGAACGGGATCGTGTGGTCGTCGACGATGATCCGTGTGCCCCGCTCGTCGGTCTGGACGAGCACGTCAGCGGCCGCCCGTGTCGAGTCGGCGAGTTCGCCCGGACCGACGACGGCGAGTCGGCCGAGGAGGTCGTTGCGGTGGTCGGCCCCCGATTCCGGGTGCCGTCGGTCCGTCGGCAAGGAGAGGCCGACCTGAGCGCCGTGGTCGAGCAGGTAGCTGGTGACGCTGGCGGCCGCAGCGGCCATCTCGTCCGTAGCTCCGACACTGGATTCGGCAGCGATGGTCGCGGAGCCGGCGCCGTCACCGTCCGTGTACTCCGTTACCACCAGTTCGCCGTCCGGGCGCTTTGCGGCTGACTTCCAGTGGACGTCCCGCAGCGAATCGCCGCGTTCGTACTCCCGGAGGTGGTCGAACTCCGCTCGATCCGGCCGACTCGTCGCCGCCAGGAGCTGTCGGTCCCGATCGGTCCCGCCGCGAAGATCGTAGATCGGTGGGGCGACCACGATCGACGTCGTCTCGTCGTCGGTAACCCGGCGTTCGACGAGTCCGAACAGATCGACGACCGAAATCGAGAGGGGGCCGATCTGGTGGGCGCCCCGTTCGTCGAGTTGCAGCTCGTAGCTGAACTCGGTCTCGCCGTCGAGCGTCACCGCGGCGGCCGGATTGGCCGCGGAGAGACCGTCGCCGATCGCGTCCCGGACGGTCGCCGAGACGGCTCGATCGGTCTCGATCGTCACCGTGACCGTCCGGCTGTCACCGACGCATCCGTCGGCGACGGCAGTGCGCCTGATACGTGGACGATCCGTCAGGGCGGTCGTGATTACGCCGGCGACCAACACGACGACCAGCGGCGTGACGACCGCGTTCAGTTCTCGGGGACCGTATACCCATCCCATCGCCACGAGACCGACGACGACCACCACCACTGCCCAGCCACGGCGCGTGAGTCTCATGGAACCGACGTCGCTGTGAGTGCGTCCTCGACGACTCTTGTTCCGTCGCGATCGCGGCTGTCGGTTTTGATCCGGTGGGCCAACACGAACGGTGCTTCCGTCGTCACGTCGTCGGGAATCACGTACTCTCGGCCGTCGGTGACGGCACGCGCCTGGGCGGCACGCAACAGCGAGATCGTGCCACGCGGACTGACGCCGATGTGTGCGTGCTCACGGGTGTAGCCGACCAGCCGCGTCGCGTACTCGCGGAGCGCCTCGCTGACGGTGACCGTCGCGACCGTCTCGCGGGCGCGGACGATCGTCTCCAGATCGGTTACCGACTCGAGATCCTCGATCGGGTGGTTGCCGACCGTTCGATCGAGTAACTCGACTTCCGCCTCCGGATCCGGGTAGCCGAGCGTGAGTCGCTTCATAAATCGATCGAGCTCCGCGAGGGGGAGATCGTACGTCTGATTCGGTTCGACGGCGTTCTGTGTCGCGATGACGACGAACGGGTCGGGCAACCGGCGCGTCTCGCCGTCGACTGTCACCTGCTGTTCTTCCATCGCCTCGAGTAAGGCAGCCTGGGTCTTGGGAGGTGCCCGGTTGATTTCGTCGCCGAGGACGATGTTGGCGAACACTGGTCCCTCGTTGAACTCGAACTCGCGAGTTTTCTGATTGAACACGTTGACGCCCGTGACGTCCGCGGGCAACAGATCGGGCGTAAACTGCACGCGGCGAAACGAGCAGTCGATCGACGTCGCGATCGATCGGGAGAGCATCGTCTTGCCGACGCCGGGGACGTCGTCGAGCAGGACGTGGCCGCGGCCGAGAATCGCAGTGATGACGTGTTCGCTCGCCTCCTCGTGGCCGACGATCACACGCGAAACGTTTGCTTCGATCTCGGCACAGAGTTCGGTGACGGTCGAGATCGGGAGGGGGGCGTCGGATGGTGTCGGACGATCGGTCATAGATGGAGTCCAGTGGGTGGGATGGGGGACTGGCGGCGCTACTGTTGGTACGGAGTCGGGGATAGCCGAACATATGCTTTGTGTAAGAAATAAGACGTTTCCCCGGGAAACGGACCGTATCCACGGGCAATACCCCTCGGCGATCGGCCGACGGCTGTCACGAGCCGTGGCTGTCGCTCGCGTGGAGTCTCTTCGAAACCGATATCAAGTCGATACCGGTTACAGTCGCTCGACGTTCTGTGCGCGTGGCCCTTTCTCGGCTTCGACGATATCGAACTCGAGCTCCTGGCCCTCCTCGAGGTCAGGACCGCCGATATCTTCCATATGGAAGAATACGTCCTCGTCCGCGTCGTCAGTTTCGATGAATCCGTAACCGCCAGTGTCGTTGAAGAACTCGACCGTACCTTTCGCCATTGCACGTGTATAGATCCACTTCGAAAGCATAAGTGTTTGGGGCTCCCCCACAGTGTCCCGGAAACGCCGGCTTTCAGCCGGTAGCTGTCGCTTGCCGACCGCCGATCACCAGCGTTTGCACGTCGGACAGACGAACGCGCCGTCGTCGCGCCAGACCCGATCGGTCGACCGATCGCAGCGCCCACAGGTGTATTCCCCCCACGCGTAGGTCGCGGGCGTTCCCCCGTTCCCGTCGCCGTCGGCTGTCGGCTCCGCATCGTCGACCCCGGCTGTCGGCTCCGCACCGTCGATCGGTTCGGCGGAGTCCTGTGGCTCTGTCGCCGGTGTCGCAGTCGACGTCTCCGAATCGGCTGTCGCGTCGTCACTCGCCTCGTCCGCCGTCGCCGAAAAATCGCTGAGCGACGCATCGTCGGTCATACGCGGTCGTACGGACGGGAGGGAAATATACTGTGGGTCGATCCGATCGTCGGTTCGCTCGACTGGTTCGACCGTCGACGCGTCCGCTCGGTCCGATCGCCGACGCGTCCGATCGTCAACGCTTCCGATCGGCCAGTCGACGATGACCGGCGGCCAGTCGACGATGACCGGCGGCCAGACGAGACGGCTGCTTTGCCACCGGCGACGGACGACCGGCACGGCCAAGTACTCCCGGTAACAATCGCCAGCCATGGATCCCGCCACACCGCTGAACGTCATCGTGGAGAACATCATCGAGATGAACGAGCTCTTTACCGAGGTCGCGATGGGCGACGGTCTCGCACCGCTGCTCGTCCTCGTGGGAACGCTGTTCGTCGTCTTCTCGCTGGGCGTGTTCGGTGTGCTGACGCTCGGCGCTCTCGGGAGTCTCTTCACCTCGAACTGACCCGTCAGAAACAGCCGAATCGAGCTACGCGTTCGTCGCGTCGGCCAGTGCCGTACTTGCCCGCTCGATCGCGTCCTCGAGATCCGGCCCCAGCGGCGAGCCGACGACGATCCCGTCGACGTGCTCGAGGGCGGCCTCGAACTGGGCCGTGACCTGCTCGGTCGTGCCGGCGATACAGAAGGCCTCGATCATCGACGGCGTCACGTGACCGAACGCCTCGGTCAGCTCGCCCGCTTCGAGCGCCTCGCTGACCGCCGTGGCGGCCTCACGATCGATATCGTGGCGATCGAGCACTGGCTCGGCCGCGCCGCCGACGATAAACGCCACCGGCGGGCGAGCCGCCTCGCGTGCAGCGTCTTCCTCGGCGGCGACGCTGACGCTTGCGAATGCGAGCGACTCGAAGGGCCCGTACTCGTCTGGTCGCTGTGCCAGTCCTTTCTCGATCTGGCCGGCCGACCACTCGAGATCTTTCGGATGGGAGGCGTTGATCAGGACGCCATCGGCGTGTTTTGCACTCATCCGGAGCATGTGTGGCCCCTGGGCACCGACGTAGACCGGAATCTCTGTCGGCTCGAAATTGAGCGAGGCGTCCCGCGCAGTGAACGTTCCCTCGCGGGTAACCGTCTCGCCCGCCCAGAGATCGCGAGCGGTGTCGAAGGTCTCGAGGACTCGCCGGAGCGGACTGTCGCGTTCGATGCCGAGATTGGCGAGCGAGGACCGATCGCCCGCGCCGACGCCGAAGACCGCACGGCCGTCGCTGGCTTCGTCGATCGTTGCCGTCTGGGCGGCGAGTTTGACCGGGTGACTCTCGTAGGGGTTGCTGACGCCCGGACCCAGTTGAATCTCTTCGGTCGCTGCCGCGAGCTCCGTACAGACGACGAACGGATCGCGGTTGAAGTAGTGGTTGCTCGTGAACGCGACGTCGAACCCCTCGCGTTCGGCCAGTGTGGCGAGCGCCGCCATTCGATCGAGGTCGTGTTCTGGTGTCAGTTCGATACCCCATGTGCTGTCGTCGGTCGTGTCGTTGGCTGTCATTCGTTGGTAATCGTCTCGGTCGGTAGTGGTCGTCAGTGATCGTCGCAGTCGCCGGCGGATCGCGTCTCGGGAGCCGGCGGATCGCGTCTCGGGAGCCGGCGGATCGCGCCTCGGTGGGCCTCCTCGCCTGGCAAACCGCTCGTCAATCCTCGAACTCCCACTCGCGGAGCGCCTGCCGGACGAGGTCGTCCTCGACGTCCCGAAAGAGTTCGTCGCTCCCATCGAGATCGCCGAACGCCCAGCCGCGGGCCACGACGGCGGGTGTCCCGTCTGCCCCCTCGCCTGTGAGGAGGTTGGCCGCGGCAGCGAGTTCGTCGACGACTGACTGGACGGTGGCACCCAGTTCGTGACCGTCCCGGTCGCGTTCGCCCCGCCAGTCGCGACTCGCTGGCATGCCGGCCCAGCCGATGGCAACGCCCCGCTGGCCGTGTCGGAACGGCCGGCCGCAGGTGTCGGTGACGATCACGGCGACGTCTTCGATACCGCGGTCCTGGAGCCCAGCTCGGATCCGTTTGGCGCTTTCGGTCGGCCGCTCCGGCAACAGGAGGATGTCGTGATCGGGCACGTTCGATCGATCGATCCCCGCGTTCGGACAGATGTGTCCGAATCTCGTCTCGGCCAGGAGGAACGGGCAGTCGATCAGTAACTCGGCGCTCTCATCGAGGACCGCCTGTGCGAACCGGGGGTCTTTCTCCTCGCCGGCGATCTCCTCGATCCGGGCTGCGATCTCCTTGGCGCGACCGCTGACTGGATACTCCTCGAGATCTGCCGTCCGTCCCTCGGCTTTCGAGACGATCGTGCTCGCGACGGTGAGCACGTCGCCGGGGTCGAGCGTGGCCCGATCGGCGACGAGTGCGGCGATGTCGTCGCCGGGACGGAGTTCGGGCAGGTCCGTCACTGGCTCCAGTTCCATACTGGAGGGTAGGACAGCGCCGTCAAAAGCCCACCGCCAGCGGAGAATGCGGCCAGCACCCGCGGCGGATCGTTGCTGCCCAGATCCGGTTTGGCAGCCGCCGCGAGTCACTGCACACGTGATCGCATGCCGGCCGCACGATCAGTGTGTACCAGTTTCAGTTGGTACTATCGTCCTCCCGCTTCGCATCGGGCTGACTCGCCGACGGCCCCTCCGCTGGATCGCCGTGCCCGCCGCCACCGGGCGTCCGAACCGTCACCGTCGTCCCGGCCGTGACGTCGAGGGTCGTCTTCGCCGGAACGGGTTCGCCATCGATCAGGTTCCCACCCGTCGCGCCGTTCTCGCCGCCCGCGACCCCCTTCGGGGGGTGCCGACGCCGCTCGGTGAGCAACGAGACCGTCGCGTCGGTTTCGACGGTGACCGATCGCTCCAGGCCAAGCCCGCCACGAAACCGGCCGCGACCGCCGCTGTCAGGGCGGAGCGCGTACCGTTCGACCCGAAGCGGATACTCGGTTTCGAGCGCCTCGATCGGGGTGTTCAGCGTGTTCGTCATGCCGACTTGCACGCCGTCCATCCCGTCGTTGTCGGCCCGCGCGCCAGAGCCGCCACCGATCGTCTCGTAGTAGGTAAACGAGCCGTCGCGTGCGCCGATCGTCAGGTTGTTCATCGTCCCCTGGCCCTGTGCCGGCACGCGGTCGGGGACGGCTTCGGCGAGGGCGGCAAAGACGACGTCGGTCACGCGCTGGCTGGTTTCGACGTTGCCGCCGACGACGGCCGCTGGCGGGGTCGGATTCAGGAGTGATCCTTCGGGAGCGTGGACGTCGATGGGGGCATAACAGCCGTGGTTGGGCGGAATCTCGGGATCGGTCACACACCGGACGACAAAATAGACGGCACTTGTCGCGACCGCCAGCGGCGCGTTGAGATTCCCGGCGAGTTGGTCGGCGGTGCCTGTGAAATCGACGTCGATCGTCTCACCGTCGACGGTCACCGAGACGGTAATCTCGATAGCAGCCTCGGTGACGCCGTCGCCTTCCAGGACGTCCGTCGCCTCGTAGCTGCCATCGGGCAGTGCCGCGATGTCGGCTTCGATCCGATCGCGGGAGTAGTCGATGACCGCGTCGAACCCCTCCAGGACGGTTTCACGGCCGTGTTCTGCGAACAGCGCAGCGATTCTGCGCTCGGCGCGATCGTTCGCCGCAAGCTGGGCTCGGAGGTCGGCCCGTCGCTCCCGGGGGTTGCGGACGTTCGCGAGGAGCAGCGATCGCACGTCGGTTCGGGGCTCGCCGTCTTCGACGAGCCTGGTCGGCGGTAGCCGGAGCCCCTCCTGGTAGATCTCTCGTGCACCGGCCGGCATACTCCCGGGAGTCATCCCACCGACGTCGGCGTGGTGGGCCCGCGAGACGGCGTAGCCGACGATCGGCCGTGTCTCGGCGTTGCCGTCCTCGCGTTCGATCCCCTGAATCTCGGGTGCGATCGGCGACACCAGCGTCACGTCGGGCAGGTGCGTCCCGCCAGTAAACGGATCGTTGAGTACGAACACGTCTCCCGGGTTCGGGTCGTGTTCACGGACGGCGTCGACGGCTGCGGGCATCGCACCCAGGTGGACCGGAATGTGTTCGGCCTGTGCAACCATCCGACCGCGAGCGTCGAACAGCGCCGTCGAGCAGTCCCGTCGTTCCTTGATATTCGGCGAGTAGGCCCCACGAATCAGTGTCTGGCCCATCTCCTCGGCGATACTTTCGAGCTGGTTTCGAAGCACTTCGAGTGTCACCGGATCGATCGCGGGCTCGTCCTCGTCGGTCGTCCCGTCGCTCGTCGCTGGTCCGCGATTTGTGTCATCACGATTCATTGGTCTCGCTCCGTGGTGTTCATCGTTGGTCCTCCGTTCGTGTCAGCACAAGCGTCCCGTCCGAAAGAATCTCGCCCGCCCAGGTGGGTGGGACGACGGTAGTGCTCTCTGGCTGTTCGAGGATCGCCGGGCCGGCGAGCGTCGCCCCCGCTTCGAGTCGCTCCCGATCGTAGATGGTCGTTTCCCGAGAGTCGGTGCCGGGAACGTGTGTCTGCCGAGTGTCGACGACTGCATCCCCGCTCCCGTCGTGGCGAACCGTTGGCTCGTCGCCGGGGATGGTCGCCGTCGCGCGAAGATTGACCATTTCGATCGGCGCGTCGAGTTCGTAGCCGTAGGCCTGCTCGTGGGCGTCGTGGAACCGATCGGCGATCGCCGATCGATCGACGTGCTCGGTGACCGGAACGGTCAGCTCGAAGCTCTGTCCGGTGTATCGGCAGTCGGCTGCGCGTTCGATCCGTGCCCGATCGCGATCGGACGCGTCCGCGAGCACGTCGGCGACGAGGTCGTCGTAGACCGACCGGAGCGTCTCTGGCTCCGCAGCGTCGAGGTCGGCTCCCACGGTCCGGACCGAGTCGTAGCTTTCGTCGGCTGCGAGCAGTCCGTACGCAGAGAGGACGCCGCCCGGTTTCGGGACGACGACCCGCCCGATATCCAGGGCGTCGGCAAGCGCGGCGGCGTGCATCGGCCCCGCACCGCCGAACGCCACGAGTGCGAACCCTCGTGGATCGTGGCCGCGTTCGACGGTGACCGATCGGATCGTCCGGGTCATCGTCGCGTTCGCTACGCGGTAGACGCCACGGGCTGCTTCGAGTGCGCTTTCGAGGCCAGCCTCGTCGGCCAGTCGATCGAGCGCATCGTGGGCCGCCTCGACGTCGAGGGTCAGTTCGCCCCCGAGTGCCGTCTCGGGGCCGATGTAGCCGAGTACGACGTTCGCGTCGGTGACTGTCGGGTTCGTCCCACCGTGGCCATAGCAGGCGGGACCGGGATCGGCACCCGCCGATCGGGGCCCGACCCGGAGCGCGCCGCCGGCGTCGACCCAGGCGATCGAGCCGCCGCCTGCGCCGACCGTGTTCACGTCGACCATCGGGGTTCGGATCGGTACCCCATCGATCTCCGTGTCGGTGGTTCGTTCGGCTTGCCCGTCTCTGACGACACTCACGTCGCTCGACGTGCCACCCATGTCGAAGGTGACGAGCCCCTCGACGGCCGTCTCGTCGACGGTCGCGCCAGCACCGACGACCCCCGCAGCGGGACCCGACAGCACCGTCGTGACGGCGTGATCGCGGACCGTCCTGGGGTCGGCGATCCCGCCGTTTGCCTGCATGATCCGTGGGGCCGGGAGCCCCGTCGTCGCCGCCTCCTCGACCAGTCGACCGACGTACCGATCGATCACCGGCCGGACGTAGGCGTCGACCGCCGTCGTCGCGGTGCGCTCGAACTCGCGAAACTCCGCGAGCACCTCGTGGGAGACCGACACGGGGACGTCGAGCGTGTCACGCAGCGTCGCTGCGACCACCCCCTCGTTTTCGGGATCGGCATAGGCGTGAAGCAGACAGACCGCGACGGCCTCGACGTCCTGCTCGCGGAGTTCCGTCGCAATCTCACGAACGGACTCGGGGTCGACCGATCGCTCGACGCCGTCGATCGTCGTCCGCTCGTCGATCTCGAAGCGCCGATCGCGGGGGACCAGTGGCTCGGGTTTCTCGGCATCGAGATCGTAGAGTGCCGGCCGGTCCTGGCGGGCGATTTCGAGGACGTCCCGGAACCCGCTGGTCGTGACCAGCGCCGTCTTCGCGCCGTCACGTTCGAGCAGCGCGTTGACCGAGACGGTCATCGCGTGCGCGAACTCGTCGACTTCGTGTGGCTCGATTCCTGCCCGATCGCAGGCCTTTTCGATTCCATCGAGGACGCCGCGGTGCTGTGGCTCGGTTGTCGGTACCTTTGCAGTCAGGAGCCGATCGCCGATCGCAAGCGCCACGTCGGTGAACGTCCCGCCGACGTCGACGCCGATCCGGGGCGGGTCGTCGTCGGCTGGCTGGTCGTCCAGTTCCATCGATACGCCCCCTTCGTACTGGGGCTGCTTGTATCGTCCGGGAGTCGGCGATCCGGGGCCGCCTCGCCGATCGATCGAAACTACCACGCCGCTTGCCGACCTGGAGTCGGCTATGGGAGACGACACAGCGCCGACCCACGTCGTCACGGCATTCCTTCGGAACCGCGGCGAAATACTGCTCTGTCGCCGGAGCGACGAAGTCGGGACGTACCAGGGTCAGTGGGGCGGCGTCTCCGGCTACGCCGAAGGCGATCCGGACGAACAGGTTCGCATCGAAATCCGCGAAGAGACGGGCCTCGACCCCGACGACGTCTCGCTCGTCCGATCGGGCCGCCCGATCGAGTTCGAGGACCCGGCCCTCGATCGGGCGTGGGCCGTCCACCCGTCTCTCTTCGACTGCGAAACGCGGACGATCGAACTAAGCGAGGAACACGACGCCGCCGAGTGGGTCCCGCCGACAGTACTGTGCGATCCCGACGCCGATCGCGAACCGGTGCCGAAACTGTGGCAGGCCTACGAGCGCGTGGCCCCGACGGTTCGATCGATCGCGGCCGACGACGACCACGGCGCAGCGTCCCTCTCCGTTCGCGCACTGGAGGTGCTACGCGATCGAGCGGGCGTCTGCCTGCGAGAGCGTGCCGAGTTCGGCGCCGACCCCGCCAGCGAGTGGGACGAACTGACGGAACTCGCCAGGGCACTTCTCGAAGTTCGGCCGTCGATGGCTGTCCTCCGGAATCGAGTCAACCGGGCGATGGCCGACGCACGCGACGAGACCGACGCCGACGACGGTCCGCCCGGTGGGCCTGCCGTTCTCGATGCGACGCTCGCTGGAATCGATCGGGCACTCGCGGCCGACGAGGCGGCTGGGGCGACCGCAGCCGATCGGATCGAGGGCACAGTGCTGACGCTCTCGCGATCGGGAACCGTTCTCGACGCGCTCCGGGCGGCCGAGCCGTCGCGAGTGTTCGTCGCCGAATCCCGGCCCGCACGGGAGGGCGTTTCCGTTGGGGAGGTGCTGGCCGACGACTGTCCGGTGACGCTCCACACCGACGCCGCAGCGGCCCACGTCCTCGCAAGCGAGCCGATCGATTGGGTCGTCGTCGGTGCCGATACGATTCTGCCCGATGGCGCCGTCGTGAACAAGACCGGCACCCGAGCAGTGGCGATCGCCGCCGACCGGGCAGGGGTTCCCGTCTCCGTCGTCGCGGCCACCGACAAGGTCTCGACCCACGAGACGGTAAATCTGGAGTCCGGCGACCGAACTGCGGTGTACGACGGCGAGGCGTCGGTCGACGTGGTGAATCCGACCTTCGACGTGACGCCTGCTGACTGTGTCACCGAGGTTCTCACGGAGCGCGGGGCGATAGCGCCCGAGGAAATCGGGACGATCGCCGCGGAGTTGCGTGCGACCGAGGCCTGGCAGCAGGCGAGCGAGACGGACAGCAGGCAGTCTGAAACGACAGACGGAAACCACTCCGTCCAGTAGCGTCAGCTGGCGGCCGTGACGACGTGTTACCCCCTCCGAGCCCCTTGTGACGAGGGCTTTTCTCCGAGCCGCCGTTCGCTGGTGCGGAACGTTGTACAAAGCTTGAACTCACACTCGCCCCTACTGGCGGGTATGCAGTTCGAGCTCGATCGACTTGGCATCCACAACTCCGTCGACGCTGTGTTTCCACCCGCCGAACTGGCCGCGTTCCTCGCCGATCTCCCGATCGACGTCTCCACGATCGGTGACGATGACATCGCGGCCTGTGACGCGGTCGTCACCCTCGAACATCGGGATGCGTTTCTCGATCTGGACTGGGTGCACTCGATCCAGGCCGGCGTCGATCGCTTCTCCGTCGAGGCGTTCGAGGACCATGGCACGGTCCTGACGAACAGCACGGGGATCCACGATCGGACGATCGGCGAGACGGTCGCGGGCTACCTGCTGTCGTTCTCTCGTCGACTCCACGTCTACGCTGGTGCCCAGCAGGACCGCCGCTGGGACCGCCCCGAGTGGGACGAGGCGTTTACCTTGCCCGGAACGACTGCCTGCGTCGTCGGGACGGGAACCCTCGGACGCGGCGTCGCGGATGTCATCGGCCCGCTCGGCGTCGAGCTGGTCGGCGTCCGTCGTCGCGCCGATCCCGTGCCGGGCTTTGGGGACATCTACGCGAACGTGGACCTCCACGAGGCGATCGCCGACGCCGACTTCGTGATCGTTACCGTCCCGCTGACCGACGAGACACACCAGCTCTTCGGGGCCGCGGAGTTCGAACGGATGCGAGACGACGCCTACTTCGTCAACGTCGCTCGCGGGGGCGTCGTGGACGAACCTGCGCTGATCGACGCCCTCGAGACGGACTCGATCGCGGGTGCCGCACTCGACGTCTTCGAGACCGAACCGCTTCCCGAATCGTCGCCGCTGTGGGGACTCGACGACGTAATCGTCACCCCCCACTCTGCGGCCTACACGCGTGACTACTTCCGCGACATCGGCGAGATCGTCCGCGAAAACGTCGATCGGCTCGATCGCGGAGAGCCGTTCCACAACCGGGTGGCGTGATGTTACAGCTCCAGTTTCGATCGGCAACATCCGCAGCTGCCGAGGTGGTCGTCGCTATCCCAGTTCTGTCTGACGCGATCGATCGGTGGCGGTGACGTCATCCTTTTGACCGCACCGTCCGATATCGGAGATATGGCTACTGATCGGAACGTATTCGGCGGCGAACTCGAGCCCTGTAGTACCGATCCGACGACCGGCTACCTGCGGGATGGCTGCTGTCGGCGCGTCGAGGGCGACCACGGTCGCCACGAACTCTGTGCCGTCGTCACCGAGGAGTTCCTCGAGTACAGCAGGGCACAGGGAAACGACCTCGTGACGCCCCGCCCCGAGTTCGAGTTCCCCGGGCTCGAACCGGGCGATCGGTGGTGTCTCTGTGTCGCCCGCTGGGTCGAAGCTGAGGAGGCAGGCTGTGCGCCGCCGGTGGTCCTCGAAGCGACCCACGAGGCGGTACTTCGTGATATCGAACCGGACACGCTCCGGGCCCACGAGCACTCGGCGACCGACGCCACCTGAAAAATCGGTGTCCTGTGGGACCGCCGATCGCCGTGGGTCGACACCGGTTCCGCCGATCGCCGTGGGGCGATCACGAAGCGCGAACATCCTTATACGATGGCTCCCAATGACTCGCCAATGAGCGCTGAATCGCCAGTCGGGGCCGCCACGTCCGAGTCGACGAGGCGACATCGGGAGCAAAATGGCGATTCGACGGCTTGGGACCCGCTGAGAGGTGGCAGGTAGCTGTGCGCGTCACACTGCTCGGGACCGGCGACACGACGGGAACGCCGACCGTCGGCTGTGACTGTGAGACCTGCCAGACGGCACGCGATCGCGGGATCGAACGGACCCGGTTCTCGGTCCACATCGAAAACGATCGGACCGGCGAGTCGCTCCTGATCGATTTCAGCCCCGATTTTCGGTACCAGTTCCTGCGCGATGGCGTCTCCATCCCTGACGCAGCCATCGTCACCCACATCCACTTCGACCACCTCGACGGCCTTGGCAACGTTTTCCGGATCGTCGACGATCTCGACATCTACGCTGCCGACGAGACCGACCCCCAAACCGGAGCAAGCGTCGCCGAAACGGTCCGATCGGACTACGACTATTTATCGCCGATCGACGTCCATCCGACGACGCCGTACGAACCGGTTCGGACCTGTGGCTTCGACGTGACACTCGTCCCGGTCACGCATCCGCCGCTCGTCTGTTACGGCGTCGTCGTCGTGGATCCCGAGACGGGCGCGAAGCTGTCCGTCACGGGCGATACGAGCTACGACGTGCCCGACCGATCGCGTCGGGCGTTTGCCGAGCCAGATCTCTTGCTGGCTGACGGCATCGTGCCGGCACACCTCTGTGCTTCACACCCGATCGGCGGCCGCCACGAGAACGCCGACGGCGTTCCCCGGACGTTCGGGACGAAACACATGACTCGCGAGGGGGCACTCGAACTGGCGACGGAACTCGGGGCCGATCGGACGCGGCTGGTCCACGTTGCCCACTACTATTCTGCCGATGAAGCCTTCGAAGAGCCACTCGCTGTCGATGGCGAACAGTACGTTCTCGAGTGAACGGCGAACCCGGTTCCGGACTTCCCCACACGACCGCGGGATACTCAAGACGATCGAGCCCTGAAAAGGGGGTATGGACTGGAGTAGACGTCGCGTCGTCGATGCGACGATCGCGGCCACAGCCCTCGCGGGGTGTCTCGGTGGCGACGATGAGGGGACCGAGGATGGGACCGACGCCAGCGATACTGACGACGATGAGACCGACGCCAGCGATACTGATGACGCTGTCATCGACTGGGATCCGAGCGACCCCGAACGAGCCGAGGAGGCCGAGTCGCGCATCGAAGCGTACGATCTCGTCGATTACACCGGCTCGGACGAGGAGACGGTCCAGATTACTGTCGATCCCGATGCCGGCAGCTTCGATCCTGCGGGGTTCGAGGTCACCTCCCAGACGTTCATCGAGTGGACCTGGGAGGGTGCAAGCGAGGACATCTTCCCGATCGCGATCCCCGAGGAGTGTGAGTGGCGCGGACAGCGTGACGAGTTTGCCGCCGGCGATAGCTGGGACCGGCTCTTCTGGGCGGGCGGAGCCTACATCTATGGGACTCGTGGTGCGGACGGTGAGGAGATTACCGGCGCGTTTCGCGTTCACGACCAGCGAGACGACGACGGGAACGAGATGGATGACGACGGGAACGAGATGGATGACGACGGGATGGGCGATAACGGACTGGGCGATGACGGGATAGACGATAACGGACTGGGCGATGACGGGATAGACGATAACGGGATGGGCGACTAACAGAACGACGAACTGTCGCCGGCCACTGCTCGCGCACTGTTTCCGATCGATCACCCGAAGCGGTCCAGTCCCGACTGCCGCGTCTGCGTGACCGTTGGCTCGGCTCGCCACGGCGTCCGCGCTTCGCGTTCGGCCGCGAGATCGATATCCGGCGACGGTCCGGCCTCGTAGCCGCCACAGGACGGGCCACACTCCGATCGGGCGTCGACGACCCGTCCCTTCCACGCACAGTCTGGGAGCGTCGCCCCGGAGTCGGTCGATGGCTCACAGGCCTGACAGCCGGGGAACTCGTAGGTCCGCCACCCCTTCCCGTAGGCGCGTTCGGCGATGCGTCGCCGGGATCGTGCCTTTGCTTCGGGCGAGACGACGGCGATATCGGTCTGACCGGGCTGGACGTCGATCGGTTCGATTCCGGGCTCATCGACGGGCACGGGCGTCGGTTCGCGGACGACCTCAATCTCGATCGAGGCCTCGGACCCAGTGACGTCGCTGTCGGCGTCGGCGATCGACCCGCACCGATCGTCACGGTGGACCCGCCAGACGCCAACCTCCTCGGGGATCCGGTTCAGGTGGGCCCCCGTGACGTAGCTTTCGGTGGCGAGGACGACCTCGTCGACGACCGCGAGGCTGACGTCGGTCCGCAACTGGGCTTCGAGATCGCCCGGCCGCCCGAGATCGGGTTTGTTCTCGATCCCGACGATCCGGTCGTACCAGTCGGGATAGCGAGCAGCCTGGCGGACGTACTCGCGGCCGTTTCGCAGTTCGCGATCGAAAAAGCCGATCTCGATCGCCCGGTCGGTGGCCCGGCGAGCCCGATCGGGGTGACAGTCGAAGGCGTCCTTCCAGTAGCGGGCCTGGCCGGCCCCGACAGCCGATTCGATCGCCGCGTCGGGAATCGTCTCAGCCGTGAGCGCGACGCGATCGGCGAACTCGGGACCGGGATCGACACAGACGACGTCGAGGATCCGGCCGCCGGGGTCGGCCACGCTCGCGCCGAGTTGGCGGGCGACGAGTCCCTCGCGGTGCTGTTCTATGTGGGCACACAGCGCGAGTTCGAAGGCGAACTCCGACACGATAGTGGGGAGGAAGGCGATCGGCAAAAACCGTTGGATCAGTGTGTCTCTCTGCCTCGTTGTTGGGCCGGAACGAACTACCGCGACTGCTCGCGATCGGCGACCGTCACTCGGGTCTCGGGGCCGCCTTCTGTAATGCCGTCTCCGCAATATTCCCACCGTAGTCTGCACTTCGAGAGAGCGAGTCGAGAATCAGTCCGAGCGACTGGGCCTGGGCGGGATCGAGTTCGCGGAGCAGGTCGTCGATACGGCGGGTGTGTTCGTCGATCGAGCGAACGGATTCGAGCACGTCGGCGCTGAGTTCGTTCGCCTCATCGCCATTCTCGGTGAAGAGCGCGTCCATCGATTTATCCAGCGTTGCCGTTGCATCCGCATGAAGCTCACACAGGGCAGTGGCCACCGCCGCTGGAATATCATCGAGATCGAGCGCGAGCCGACTGATCTTGACAGCGTGATCGGCGACGCGTTCGAGCTGTCGCGCACTCGAATGGAGATCGAAACAGTCCGTCCGCGGAACACCGAGTTCCTCCGCCGCGCGTGGCGATCGAAGCGTCGCCCGGAAGATCCGCGAGACGACGAGGAAGAGGCGATCGACGTCGTCGTCGCGTTCAATAACGTCCTGTGCCATGTCGGCGTCGTTGTCGACGAGTGCCGTCACCGCGTCCTCGAGCATCGAGGTCGCGATCAGGCGCATTCGCGTGACTGCGTTGACGATCGATAGCTCCGAGGAATCGAGCAGATCCTGGATGACGACGAACTCTGCCTGCTCGTCGACGATTTCGACGCCGATCAGCCCCTGGATCGCGCTCCGAATCGATCGCCGCTGTTCTGTCGTTACCCGGTTTGCTTCGAGGCGGATGACGTCGAAGCCGCTGACGTACATCGTGAGGACGGCCTGGGTCAGCTGTTCGCCGCCGAGGGCCCCGATGTCGAGAGTCCCGTCCTGGTGGGCGGACTCACGCTGTGGCGTGATGATCAGCGTATCGTCGCGGGAGTATATTTCGACGGTAGCGCCGCTCGCGATCTCGTTTTCCGTCGCCCACGTCTTCGGAAGCGAAACGGTGTACGTCGATCCCCCGGTCACCTGGACCTTGCGCGTCTCCATGGATCGGTGTTTCGATGCGTGGTCTATAAATCTATGCTACTCTATAGAGTTATACTGGAATCGCCACTATGAACCGCTTTACTCGGGTACAGAACCGGACGTATGACTTCCAAACGGACGTAGCAGTACGGACAAACAAGTAGATATTCATACTACTATATAGAAATACAGCTCACGAAACACGACGTTCGATCGACCGGGTTCCTCGTCGACTGACTCGTCGATCGATCAGTGCGCGGCAACCGACAGCCGAAATCACTGAGCAGAAGAGGTCGTCGATAGACGGCGTTAGCGAGTGCTTGTACGTGTTTTAGCTCCGCTGTGGCTGGTGAGATGGCACTCGAACCGATCGGCTATTGTCCGGTACGTAGTCGAATGGTGCCGACTATTGCACTATAAGAAAAACTATATAGATATTAGCATCGTATTTATGTGATCTTCAGTATCGTTCAGGTGATGACGGACAACACGTCCGAAAACGGGGGCCGCAGGCTCGCATCGAGACGCAACTTCATTGCCGGCGCAGGGGGCGCGGGTATTATTGCAATCGCTGGCTGTATGGGCAGTAGCGGTGATGGCCCATCCGGAACGATCGACGCATCCGGCTCGAATACGGTCGCACCGATCACGGCATGGGCTGGCGAGCAGTTCACGAACGATTTTCCGGACGTCCTCGTCGACGTCTCACCGGAGGGAACCGGAGCCGGCTTTCAGGAGTTTTGCCAGGCCAACTCCGCCGTCCAGAGTGCGAGCCGAGAGATTACGGACGACGAGGTCGATCTCTGTGAGGAAAACGACGTCGACTACGGCTTCCTCGAAGTCGGTCTCGACGGCCTGTCTATCGTGAAAAATTCGGAGAACAACTGGGTTGACACGATCACGCTCGAAGAACTCCAGTTGATCTGGGAGTTCGACGCGACCGGCGAGATCATGCAGTGGAGCGACGTCCGCGACGAGTGGCCCGATGAAGATATGCAGCTTCACGCGCGTGACAGTGCATCCGGTACCTTCGATTACTTCACCGAAGCAATCAACGGCGAGCGCGGCGACATTCGCGACGACTACTCCGCAACCAGCCAGACCAACGAGATTATGGGTGCCGTCGCGGACAATCTCCACGGCTTTGGCTGGGGTGGCCTTGGCTACCTGCGCGAAATCGAGGACGATCAGCCGATCGAAGCTGTTCCCGTCGAGAGCGACCAGGATGGTGAGTTCTACCTTCCAGATCAGGAGAACATCGAGGAGGGACTGTACTCACCGCTGGCCCGTCCCCTGTTTGCGTTCTTCAACATGGCGAGTTTGGAGGACGAACCCGACCTCATCGGCTCGTTCGCCCGGTTCTACGCCACCAACGCACAGGAGTTTGCACGCGAGGAAGGCTTCTACGCCGCTCCAGACGCGGTCACCGAGGAGAACCACGACAAGATCGACGACTGGCTGGACCAGGTCGGCTCTTCGCCTGACGATCTCACTGTCGGCCGCGAGTGACGACTGGGCAATTACGTACTTTAGTATAATGAGTACTGATACAACTCCAGAGCCAGGGATCTCCGGTGGAAGCGCACAGCGCGATCTGGACGCGAACAAGCGCGCCCGCCGCGTGCTCTTTGGCTGTGCGACGATCACAGTCGTCACGACGCTCGCGATTTTTTTCGTGCTGATCGACAACGCCGCGAGCTACTTCTTCGGTGCCAGGTTCACCGAGATGCTCATGGGCGCGAGCCTCGAACAAAGCGTTACGTTCACCGAGTTCTTCACCGGAACACGGTGGGCACCGGACCACGCGACGCCGGGCCACGGCATCCTCCCGGTCGTCTTCGGAACGCTTGCGATCACCGTCGGTGCCGCGTTCGTCTCGATCCCGATCGGAACTGCCACGGCGATCTACCTCTCGGAGTACGCCTCCGACGGCGTCCGCTCGAAACTCAAACCCACCCTCGAGATCCTCGCCGGGATCCCGACGATCGTCTACGGCTACTTCGCGATCGCCTTCATCAATCCGGTCTTACTGGCCCCGATCGCCAGTACGCTGTTTGGCATCAATATCGGGCGCTACAGTATGTTGTCCGGGATGCTCGTCGTCGGTATCATGACGATCCCGATGGTGTCCTCGATCAGCGAGGACGCGATGTCGGCGGTGCCAGACGACCTGCGCAACGGCGCGTACGCACTCGGTGCCACGAAATACGACGTCTCGACGAGAATCGTCGTGCCGGCATCGATTTCGGGAATCTTCGCCTCGTACATTCTCGCCGTCTCACGGGCGATCGGCGAAACGATGGCCGTCACACTCGCAGCAGGCTTCAGTGCGAACATCACCACGAACCCGTTCTCGGAGATCATGACGATGACGGCATACATGGTTCAGATGGCTCGTGGCACCTCGGCGGTCGGCACCGTCGAGTATCAGAGCCTGTTCGCCGTTGGCTTCCTGCTGTTCGTCATGACACTCACGATGAATCTACTCAATGACTGGTTCAAACGCCGCTTTCAGGAGGAGTACCGATGAGTACTGACACTACCCCAGCGACCGAGACCGACGACGGCCTGTTTGCCGACATCGATCTCGGCTGGGAACACCGCAAGAACCAGCTCTTCCTCGGGATCATCTTTGCCGCGTCGATGTTCGGCGTCGTCATGCTGGTGTTGCTCTTGCTCGACATCGCCACTGACCTCTACGTCGGGCTCACCGAGTTCAACATCAGCATCGTCGACTTCCTTACCCGAGATGGGTCCCGCCGTGAGGAGCTATCCGGATTCAGGGGCGCGATCGTCGCTTCGGTCATGCTGATGGCCCTGACGGCGTTTCTCTCGTTTTTCGTCGGTGTCGGGTCGGCGATCTACCTGGAGGAGTACGCACCCGACACCCGTATCACGCGGCTGATCGAGGCGAACCTGGCGAATCTCGCCGGCGTCCCGTCGATCGTCTACGGGCTGCTCGCTCTGGCCGCGTTCGTCAACGGGATCGGGATGGGACCAATCTTGCTCGGCGGGGCGATCGCCCTCGCCTTGCTGGTGATGCCGATCATCATCGTCTCGACACAGGAAGCACTGCGGGCGGTTCCCGACGGCGTCAGGAACGGCTCCTATGCCACCGGTGCGACGGAGTGGCAGACGATCCGAAACGTCGTGTTGCCGGCCGCGATGCCGGGAATCCTAACGGGAACCATTCTCGCACTCGCGCGTGCGATCGGGGAAACGGCCCCGTTGATCATGGTCGGGGCGCTGTTTACGAACCGGATGCCGTTCGGCCCGTTCGATCGGTTCAGCGCGATGCCGACCCAGATCTACAACTGGGCGGCCGAACCGAGCCAGCACTTCATCCACCTCGCAGCGACGGGGATCGTGGTCCTGCTCGCGTTCATGTTCGTCATGAACGGGATCGCGATTTACCTGCGAAACAAGTACGAGACGGAGGTCTAAGATGGCAACACAAAAGACACAGGAGACCGACGATTCGCTGATCACTACAGACGTACAGACCGGAAGCGAAGACCGTGCCGATCGCTCCCACAACACCGTCGTCAGGGCACGACACCTCGACGTGTACTACGGCGAGGATCAGGCGCTTTCGGACGTTTCCATCGAGATCCCAGAACACGAGGTGACGGCCATCATCGGCCCCTCGGGCTGTGGGAAATCGACGTTCCTGCGATCGATCAACCGGATGAACGACCAGATCGATGTCTGTCGTGTCGACGGTGAACTGTCGTTCCACGGGAAAAACGTCTACGACGAGGACGTCGACCCCGTTGCCCTGCGCCGGAAAGTCGGACAGGTGTTCCAGAAGCCAAACCCGTTCCCCAAATCGATCTACGACAACGTCGCCTACGGCCTGCGCGTCCAGGGGAAAGCCGACGACGTCGATTGTGACGCAGCCGTCGAGAAGGCACTCCGGGGTGCAGCCCTGTGGGGAGAAGTCAACAACAAACTCGACAGCTCCGGTCTCGATCTCTCGGGCGGTCAACAGCAGCGCCTCTGTATCGCTCGGGCGATCGCAACGGACCCCGAGGTCATCCTGATGGACGAACCGACGTCGGCGCTCGATCCCGTCGCGGCCTCGAAGATCGAGGATCTGATCGCCGAACTCGTCGAGGAGTATACGGTCATCATCGTCACCCACAACATGCAGCAAGCAGCACGGATTTCAGACAGGACAGCGGTCTTTCTCACCGGCGGGGAACTCGTCGAATTCGACGACACCGCGACGATCTTCGAGGATCCTGCCGACGATCGCGTCGAGGACTACATCACCGGCAAGTTCGGATAAGTATGGCACGAAACGAATACCAACACCAGCTAGCGGGATTGCGCGAGGACGTTCTCGAAATGAGCGACATCGTCTGCGATCGCCTCCAGTGTGCGATCGAGGCCTACGAGACCAAAGACGAAATGGTAGCCGAGGAGGTCATCACCGGCGATCACGAGATCAACCAACTGTATCTCGACCTCGAACAGGACTGCATCGGACTGCTTGCGTTACAACAGCCTGTGGCCGGCGACCTCCGATTTATCGCCTCGTCGTTCAAGATCATCACTGATCTAGAACGGATCGGCGATCTCGCCGTCAACCTTGGGGAGTACGCCACACAGGCCGAACGCGATCGCTACCCCGACGTCGACATCGCGCACATCGGTACCGAAACGATCGCGATGGTCGAAACGGCGATGCGTGCCTACGAATCCGACGACGCCCCGGCGACGTACGACGTTGCCGCGATGGACGACGAGATCGATGCTCGCTGTGAGCAGACGACACGGATCGTCGTTCGTGATCTCGTCGAAACCGACGACGACGACGTCGACGCTGTTCTCGAAGACGTCTCCCGGCTACTCCTGACGATTCGCGATCTCGAACGGGTCGGCGATCACGCGGTCAACATCGCCGCTCGGACGCTGTACATGGTCGCAAACGACGACGAACTGATCTACTGATGACGATAGTCGACAACGACGACGAACTGATCTGCTGATGACGACACCGAGCTGTCGGATGGGACGGTCTGTCTCGTCGATCGAACGGGACAACTCGACGGCGAGTCTCTCCTCTCCGAGGAGAGGGAGTGGCTGGAATCGGCTTGCGAAACGGATCGTGACGACGCTTCTGAGAAGAAACGGATCGTGACGACGCTTCTGAGAACGCACACGAGCCGTGGGCTGTCTCGATCGACGGACTCGGACCGGTCGAACCGCCCACAGCGGCGTCGAATCAGCTGTCGGCGGCCGACAGTTCGTCGACGTACTCGTCGAAGAGGGCGGCCACACGCCCCTGGATATCGTCACGAATCGCCCGAACGTCATCGATCGACTGCCCGTGTGGATCGTCCAGTGCCCAGTCACGGACCGTCACGTCGGCGTCGAGGTCGAGCGTCGAACAGCCCATCGTTGCAACGACGGTGCAGTTGTTGAGTTCCTCGTCCGAAACGGTCTGTGGCGTCCGATCGGAGAGGTCGATACCGAGTTCGTTCATCGCCTCGACGACCTCCGGATGTACCTCATCGGCAGGATCCGTTCCGCCAGTGAGAATCTCCACCTCGCCGTCGAGTCCACGTTGCGATCGTTCGTGCCGGGCGAACGCCGCGGACATCTGACTTCGACCGGCGTTCTGTACGCAGACGAATCCGAGTGTCAGCGTCTCTCCACTCATACCAGAGAAACGCGAACCGGCAGGCATAACAGTTCCTAAGAGCGGTATTGAGGGCTATATATGTCACATCGTGGCAACGGCTGATACGGATCGTTGTAACTATTTACCGCCGATCGCCAGGGCGGGTCGGCGATCGGCGGTAATTGACTACAACTGTCCGTATGAAGCGGTCTCCCGTCTCCACGCCCGGTCCGATCGAGGGGGAGGAACTGCCGGTTCGGATCCGAAGAGACACGCCAGTAGAAGTGGTACGTCCGTCGAATTCGCACGAACTGTTTTTTGAATCGGTCTCCTACGGAAGCGTACTATGTGGACACGCCGGACGGTTATCGCGACGACCAGCGCTGGGATGCTCCTTGCAGGCTGTCTCGGAAACGATGATGGTTCGGGTGACGAGGGCGACGAGGACAACGAAGCCGACGATGGGGGCTACGACACTCGACTCGACGAGATCGATGACTACGATCCGATCGATCGGACCGGTGAGGAGGACGTCGAGATCGAGGTCTCTCCGGATGACGAGCCGCCGTTCGATCCCGACGCGGTGATGGTCGACACATTGGCGACGATCAGGTGGACGTGGAGTGACAGCGACGGCGAAATCTCTCCCGTCGAGATTCCGGGCCCATGCCAGTGGTCCGGCAGCGACGGCGGGACGAGTCACTCCTGGGAGTTCGCCTTCGAGGGCAAATACGAGATCGGCTACAGCGCGCCGGAGAGTGAGGAGGTCGTTGGAGTCGTCTTCGTCGTCGATTCGGACGAGTAATAGACGAGTCCCGACGCATCGGCGAGTCGCGATCGATCGCCACCGGCTCCGCCATCGCCACCGGTCGGCAAGCGCGCGGTGTGAGTGCAAGCATAGCTCGCAACCTTTATCAGTCGCACGGGGGAAGCTACTGCTAAGATTACTCCCGTCTTATGGTAAGAAATGGACAACCGGAGGTGAACATCGGGCTCGTCGGTCACGTCGACCACGGCAAGACGACACTGGTGCAAGCGCTCAGTGGCTCGTGGACAGATCAACACAGCGAGGAAATGAAACGCGGTATCTCGATCAGACTCGGCTACGCCGACGCGACGTTCCGTCAGTGTCCCGGCGTGGACGAACCCAACTGTTATACCGTCAAAGAGGAGTGTCCGGACGGCTCGGAAAGCGAGCCGATGCGGACCGTCTCGTTCGTCGACGCCCCGGGTCACGAGACCCTGATGGCGACGATGCTCTCGGGGGCGTCGCTCATGGACGGTGCCGTGCTGGTCATCAGCGCGAACGAACCCGTCCCCCAGCCCCAGACCGAAGAGCACCTGATGGCACTGGATATCATCGGGATCGAGAACATCGTCATCGCCCAGAACAAGGTCGACCTCGTCAGCACCGAACAGGCCCAACAGAACTACGAGGAGATCCAGGCGTTCGTCGAGGGAACCGTCGCGGAAGACGCCCCCGTCGTCCCGGTCTCTGCAGGCCAGGAGGTCAACATCGACCTGCTGATCGGTGCGATCGAAGCGGAGATCCCGACGCCCGAACGAGATCCCGACGCCGACGCCCGGATGCACGTCGCTCGCAGTTTCGACATCAACAAACCGGGGACGACCGCCGAGAACCTTTCCGGTGGCGTCCTCGGTGGCAGCCTCGTCCAGGGCGAACTCGCCGTCGACGACGAGATCGAGATCAAACCTGGTCGCGAAGTCGAGGAGGGTGGCCAGACCGAATACGTTCCGATCGAGACGACGATCCGATCGCTCCAGGCCGGCGGCGAGAGCGCCGAGACCGTCACGCCGGGCGGACTCCTCGGCGTCGGAACCGGACTCGATCCCGCGCTGACGAAAGGGGACGCACTGGCTGGTCGACTCGCCGGTCCGCCGGGCTCACTGCCCAAGACCTGGAACGAGTTCACGATGACCGTCGACCTGCTCGATCGAATCGTCGGCACCGACGGTGGCGAGATCGACGAGATCAACACCGGCGAACCGCTGATGATGACTGTCGGGACGTCGACGACGGTCGGCGCCGTTACCAGCGCTCGCAGTGGCGAGTGTGAGGTCAGTCTCAAACGACCGGTCTGTGCCGAACCCGGTGCGAAGATTGCGATCAACCGCCGTATCGGTGCGCGCTGGCGACTGATCGGCCTTGGAACGTTACAGGATTAATACACGAGTATGCGTCCGCAGGTCGCCCTCGATACGAGCGCGTTGATGATGCCGGTCGAACTCGATGTCCGGCTGTTCGACGAACTCGATCGGCTGGTTGGAACCTACGAACCGACGACACCCCAGCCGGTCATCGAGGAGTTGCGACGGCTGTCCGAAAAAGGTGGCACGGAGGGGACCGCTGCCTCGGTCGGCCACGATCTGGCGACCGAACGCTGTCTCGTCGTCGATACGGAGGCATCGTACGCCGACGACGCCCTGGTCGAACTGGCCCGCGAAGGGACAGTCGACTACGTCGTCACGAACGACCGTCCGCTACGCGACCGGGTGCTCGAAGCGACCATACCGGTACTTGCATTACGCGGGAGAAACAAGTTGGCAATCACTCAACCATAGATGTACAAACGGGTTACACTAACAGACACAGTAGAAGTACCACCCGAGGAGCTCGGCGACGTCTCGCCGACCCTCGTCAAGCGACTGCTACAGGACAAACTGGAGGGCCGAATGGACGAAGAGGTCGGCAGCGTCGTCTCCGTCACCGACGTCCACGACATCGGCGAGGGAGCCGTCCTCCCGAACCGGCCGGGCGTCTACTACGAAGCCGAGTTCG
>Ga0207421_10001048_pt1 | contig 36004 bp, 34 predicted proteins | sample SodLakKL_010_SED_4_FD_187542 | JGI IMG/M metagenome (GOLD analysis project Ga0207421, IMG submission 187542) | Alkaline sediment microbial communities from Lake Tanatar, Kulunda Steppe, Russia - 8KL_010_SED (SPAdes) (version 2) | ecosystem: Environmental > Aquatic > Non-marine Saline and...
CGGCTCGCGGCCGCGGACGTCCCGCCCTCCGCCCGCCCCGTGCAACGCCAGTTCATCACCGCGGTCACCCTGTCCCGGGACGCCGTCGAGGTGCTGGGCCACGCCGCGACCGTGGACGACGAACTGCTCCGTCGTGACCTGACCACCGAGGTCGGGCGGCTCAGGAGCCGCTCCGAGCAGCTGATGGCCAGCGCCCGAGCCTCGATCAGCGACCTGGAGGGCACGCGGACCGACGTCGCCCCCCTGCCACCGCTGCGCAGCTTCACCGACGGCCGTCGGCGGTGACCCGGGCCGGCGCGGACCCGCGGTAGCGGGGTCCCGAGCGGCCGAGGCCGTAGGCTGGCCGCGGCATCGACCGCGTCCGCCCCCCGACCAGGACCGAGGCACCGTGGAGCAGCCCGAGGACCTCCAGGCCCACGTGGACCGCTTCGTGGCCCAGCTCGGGTTCCCCCTGGATCCCTTCCAGCAGCAGGCGATCGACGCGCTGGTCCGGGGTCGCTCGGTGCTGGTCGCCGCGCCGACCGGCGCCGGGAAGACCGTGGTCGGGGAGTTCGCCTGCCACGACGCCGTCACCCGGGGCGGTAAGGCCTTCTACACCACTCCCATCAAGGCGCTGTCCAACCAGAAGTACCGGGACCTGCTCCTGCGCTACCGGCCCGACCAGGTCGGCCTGCTCACCGGCGACCGCTCGATCAACGGCGACGCCCCCGTGGTGGTGATGACCACCGAGGTGCTCCGCAACATGATCTACGAGGCGTCCCGCACCCTCAACGGGCTGCGGCACGTCGTGCTCGACGAGGTCCACTACCTCGCCGACCGCAGCCGTGGCGCGGTGTGGGAGGAGGTCATCGTCCAGCTCCCCGCCTCGGTCCAGATCGCGTCGCTGTCCGCCACGGTGTCCAACGCCGAGGAGTTCGGCGCCTGGCTGGACCAGGTCCGCTCGGCCGCCGGCCCCGGGCGCAGCGGCGAAGGGTGCGAACTGGTGCTCGAGGAGTCCCGCCCCGTCCCCCTGCGCCACCACTACTTCGTCAACGACCGCATCTACGACACCTTCCGCGCCGGCCGCAAGGGCGGCTCCAGCCGCGAGCACCGGGAGCGGGCCTCCCAGGCCCTGGCGGGGGTCCCCAACCCCGACGTGGTGATGCTCGAGCGTCGCTCCCGGCAACGCAACCGGGTGTCCAACCGGGGACGCCGCCAGGGTCCCGCCGTCCGGCTCAAGTGGCCGAGCCGGCCCCAGGTGGTCGAGGAGCTTGCCGCCCGGTCCTGGCTGCCCGCGATCCTGTTCGTGTTCTCCCGCAAGGGCTGCGAGGACGCGGCCGAACAGCTGCACCGCGCGGGGGTGCGCCTGACCACCGGACCGGAGCGCGAGGAGATCGCCGCGCTCATCGACACCCTGCTCGGTGGCCTGCCCGAGGGGGATCTCGAGGTGCTGGACTTCGCCGGGTTCCGCGCCCGCGCTCTCGACGGGATCGCGGCCCACCACGCCGGGATGGTCCCCGCCTTCAAGGAGTGCGTGGAGGTGCTGTTCCAGCGGGGGCTGCTCAAGGTCGTGGCCGCCACCGAGACCCTGGCGCTCGGCATCAACATGCCGGCCCGCACCGTGGTCCTCGAACGACTCGAGAAGTGGAACGGCGAGTCCCACGTCCTGCTGACCCCGGGGGAGTACACCCAGCTCACCGGCCGGGCCGGACGGCGCGGCATCGACCGGGTGGGACACGCCGTCGTCCTGCACCAACGCGACCTCGACTTCCGCACCGTCGCGGGCCTGGTCGGCACCCGCACCTACCCACTGCGCAGCTCCTTCGAACCGTCCTACAACATGGCGGTCAACCTGCTCCGGCGCCACGACCTGGCGCAGGCCGAGGAGCTGCTCGGCGCCTCCTTCGCCCAGTTCGAGGCCGACCTGCGGGTCTCGGCCAAGAGCCAGCGCCTGGTGGAGCTGGACGAGGCCCTGGCGGGCTACGCCCGACACCTCGAGTGCGAGCACGGGGATTGGGCCGCCTACTGGGCGCTGCGCCGGGAGCTGTCGCGGCTGGAGAAGGCGGAGGCCCGCGCCCGCAAGGACGCGGTCGAGCAGGCCCTGAGGTCCGGCATCGCCGCCTTGGAGCCGGGCGACGTCCTCCACCTGCCCTGGGCGGGCCGCCGCGGGCTGGTCGCGGTGGTCGGGGTCCACCTGACCCGCAAGGGCACCCCGATCGCCCAGGTGGTCACCGACGAACGTGCGCTGACCAAGGTCGGCCCCCGCGAGCTGGACCGGGTCCCGGAGCCGGTGGAGCGGATCCGCCTACCCGGTCGGGGCAACCCGCGCCAGCAGGACTACCGCAAGGACGTCGCCGGGCGGCTCCGCGCCCTCGACCCGCCCTGGACCGACGGCAACGGTGGGGGACCCGTCCCGGAGGCGCAGGACGCCGAGGTGGCCGACCGCGGACCGAGCGAGCAGGTCACCGAGCTGCGGGGCCAGCTCCGCGCCCACCCCTGCCACCGCTGCCCGGACCGCACCGACCACGAACGCTGGCAGCACCGGGCCGACGAGCTGATCGAGCAGGCCGACCGGCTGCGCGCCGAGGTCCGCCGCACCACCGGGTCGCTGGTACGGCACCTGCATCGCATCCTCACCGTGCTCACCGAGCTCGGCTACGTGGACGACACCCCCGCGCCCACCGGGCAGGGCCTGGTGCTGGCCGGCATCTACAGCGAGGTGGATCTGCTGGTGGCCGAGGCGCTGCGCCGGGGCGTGCTGGACGACCTCGAACCCGCCGAACTCGCCGGGCTCGCGGCGCTGTTCCTCTACGAACCCCGGGGTGGGGAGTCCACCAGCCGTGCGGTGCTGCCCACCTTCGCCCTCGAGGAGGCCACGGAGTCGTTGCTCGACCTGGCCGAGGAGCTGCGGTCCCGGGAACGTGCGGCGGGGCTCAGGTCCACCCTGAAGGAGCTCGACGCCGGGTTCGTGGCCCCCGCCTACCGCTGGGCCGCCGGGGCCGACCTGGATGCGGCGGTGGGCACCCTGGACATCACCGGGGGCGACTTCGTCCGCAACATCAAGCAGGTCGCGGACCTGGTCGGCCAGCTCCGCACGGTCGCCGGCACCGAGCTGTCCTCCCGGGCGGCGCAGTGCGTCGAGGACCTGCGACGCGGGATCGTGGAGGCGTGAACGTGTCCGAGGACCTCGGAGTGCCGCTGGTGATCGCCAACCCGTCGGCGGGGCGCGCCGACGGCTCGACGCTGGAGCGGCTGCTGTCGGGGCTCAGGGCCCACGGGCTGCGGCCCGACGTGTCGATGACCGCGGCCGGGGGGCATGCGACCACCCTGGCCCGTCGTGCGGTCGAGGAGGGCCGCCGCTACCTGATCGCGGTGGGCGGTGACGGGACGGTCCACGAGGTCGTCAACGGGATGGTCGACGCCGAGAGCGGGCGGGTGCGCGGGGACGACCCGGTCCTCGGGGTCGTCGGTGGCGGCAGCGGGTGCGACCTGGTCCGCACCTTCGGGCTCGACCGTCCTCCCGAGGTCCTCGCACGCCACCTCACCAGCAGCGACACGATCCGCATCGACCTCGGCCGGATCCACTGCACCGGCGCGGACGGCCGGCCGACGTTGCGGCTGTTCGCCAACGTGGCCGAGGCCGGCTACGGCGGGGCCGTGGCCCGGCTCGCCAACCGCCTCCCGCGACGCCTCGGCAGCGCCCGCTACGCCGCCGCCATCGTCGGCGCCGTGCCGGAGTTCCGACGGGTCGACACCTCCGTCGAGGTCGACGGCGGCACCACCCGGGAGCCGGTGTGCAACGTGGTGGTGGCCAACGGACAGTTCTACGGGGGCGGGCTGAAGGTCGCGCCGCGGGCACTGCCCACCGACGGGAAGCTGAACGTCCAGTCCTGGGGCGGCCGCCCGATCGACGTGATCCGCGCCCAGCCCCAGCTGCGCACCGGCGCCCACCTCGCCCGTGCGGACGTCCGCGAGTGGTCCTCCACCTCGGTGTCGGTCTCCGGAGCGCGGCCGGTGGCCATCGAAGCCGACGGGGAGTACGTCGGCGTGACCCCGGCACACTTCGACGTGCTCCGGCAGGTGCTGCGGTTCAAGCTCTGACGCCGGCGGTTAGCATCCGGTGGCAGGAGGCCACGATGGACAACGCTCGGCTGCACGCCGCCGCAGGGGCGATCCGCGACGCCGGGCTCGACGCCCTGCTCGTCGGGCCCAGCGCGGACCTCAGGTACCTGGTCGGCTACGACGCCCACGCCATGGAGCGGCTCACGCTGCTCGTGCTGAGCGCCGACGGTGACGCCCACCTCGTCCTCCCCGAGCTCGAGGCCCCGGCTGCCCGCGCCAGCGGTGCCGCGGAGCTCGTGGAGCTGGTGGCTTGGACCGAGACCGAGGACCCGATCGCCGTGGTCCAGCGGCTCCTGACACGGTCCGGGGAACCGACCGCGGTCGCGGTGTCGGACCGGCTGTACAGCGTCTTCACCCTGCGGCTCCAGGCCGCGCTGCCCGGCACCGCGTTCCGTGCCTCGGGGCCGGTGCTCGGCCCGCTGCGCATCATCAAGTCACCCGCGGAACAGCAGGCCCTGCGGGCCGCGGGCGCCGCCATCGACGCCGTCCACGCCGCCGTGCCACCGCTGCTGCGCCCCGGTCGCACGGAGGCCGAGGTCGGCCGGGAGCTGTCGGAGCTGATCCTCGCCGAGCACGACGAGGTGGCCTTCGTCATCGTCGGCTCCGGCCCGAACGGTGCCTCACCCCACCACGCGGTCAGCGATCGCGTCCTCGCGCCCGGCGACGCCGTGGTGGTCGACATCGGCGGGGTCCGGGACGGCTACTGCTCGGACATGACCCGCAACTACGTCATCGGTGCGCCGCCCGAGCGCTACGCGGAGCTGCACGCCGTCCTCGCCTCGGCGCAGGAGGCCGCGGTGCGGGCGGTGGCCCCCGGGGCGATCCCGGCCGAGATCGACCGGGCCGCGCGGGACGTGATCGCCGACGCCGGCTACGGCGAGCGCTTCATCCACCGCACCGGCCACGGCATCGGGATCGAGGTCCACGAGGACCCCTACATCGTGGCGACCAACACCACACCGGTCGCCGCCGGGATGGCCTTCTCGATCGAGCCCGGCATCTACCTGCCGGGCCGGTTCGGGATGCGCATCGAGGACATCGTGCTGGTCACCGGGACCGGTGTCGAGCGGGTCAACCACCGGCCACGCGAGGTGCTGGTGGCAGGGTGACGGGACCCCCACGGCCCGGCCGGTGCACCGGTCGGCGAGGTGGGAGCGGAGGAACAGGGAGACGAGGATGAGCGACGAGCAGGGCACAGGTGGTCAGGGCAGGGTCGAGGTCCGCCGGGCGCGGATCGAGGAGATCCGGCCCCTGGCGATGGAGTACCGCGCCGAGCAGGACGCCGACCCCGAGGCCCTGCCGGATCCGCCGCTGCCCCAGGGCGGGATCTTCTGGCTGGCGACCGACGCCGGGGACGGGACGCCGCTCGGCTACGCCGCGGGGACGCTGCGGCCGGCGGGCTGCACGATCGGGCCGGTGTTCGCCCGGCCGGGCGCCCGCCGGCGGGGCGCGGGTGAGGCCATGACCAGGACCATCCAGGAGTGGGCGGAGGACACCCGGGTGCCGGTGGTCGAGATCTCCGTGGCAGCCGACAACGAGGTCGGTCGGGCCTTCCTGGAGTCGTTGGGCTACCAGCCCCGGCGCATCCTGATGTCCCTGACCCCGACCAGCGGCCGGCCGCCGGTGGCCGAGGGGTGAGCCTGCACGCCCTCAGCACCGAGGAGGCGGACCTGCTGGCGGTGGTCCGCGACCTCGGGCAGACCCGCATCGCCCCTCGGGCCGCCGACGACGAGGCCGCGGGGCGCTTCCCCCGGGAGGTCTTCGACGAGCTGGCCGCCCTGGGCCTGACCGGACTGCCCTTCCCGGCCGACGTGGGCGGGGGCGAGGGCTCGGTGCGCCTGTCGCTGCTGGTGTTGGAGGAGTTGGCCAGGGCCTCCCTGGCGGTGGGCATGGGGATGAGCGTCCACCACCTCGCCACCTGGGCGATCACGACCTTCGCGACCCCGGAGCAACGGGCCAGGTTGGTGCCCGAGCTGGTCTCGGGGCGCGTGCTGGGCGCCTACGCCCTGTCGGAGCCCGCCGCGGGATCCGACGCCGCGGCCCTGGCGACCCGCGCCCGCCGCGACGGCGACACCTACCGGCTGACGGGCACCAAGGCCTGGGTGACCCACGGCGGGATCGCCGACCGGTACGTGGTGATGGCCAGGACCGGGGAGGAGGGCGCCGGCGGCATCAGCGCCTTCGTCGTCGACGCCGACCAGCCCGGGCTGGAGGTCGCGACGCCGGAGCGCAAGATGGGCCTGGCCGCCTCGCCCACCGCACAGCTCCACCTCGACGACGCACCGGTACCGGCCGACCGCCTCCTCGGCGGCGCCGAGGGACGGGGCTTCGCCATCGCCATGGCCGCCCTGGACGGTGGCCGGCTCGGGATCGCGGCCTGCGCCGTCGGCCTGGCCCAGGCCGCCCTGGACCAGGCGTCGGCCTACGCCGTCGACCGGGAGCAGTTCGGGCGGCCGATCGCCGACTTCCAGGGGGTCGGCTTCCTGCTGGCGGACATGGCGACCCGGACCGAGGCGGCCCGGCAGCTGACCCTTGCCGCGGCGGAGCTCAGGGACAGGGCGGCACGCGACGGGTCGCGGGCGCCGACCGTGGACGGTCATCCCGAGGCCCGCGCCATCACCCGGGCCGCGGCGATGAGCAAGCTGACCGCCACCGACGCCGCCATGCAGACCACCTCCGACGCGGTGCAGGTCCTCGGTGGGGTCGGCTACACCCGGGACTTCCCCGTCGAGCGCTACCTGCGCGAGGCCAAGGTGCTGCAGATCCTCGAGGGGACCAACCAGATCCAGCGGCTGGTGATCGCCCGGCACCTGGCGGCCGACGACCGATGAGCCAGCACGGCCCCACGGGACCGGACCGGCGCAGCGTGACCGACCACGACCGCCGGCGCCTGAAGGTCACCGCCCGAGTCCTGCTGGCCGGTCCGGTCCTCGGGGTGCTGGCCGCGTTCGCCCTCGGGCTGCTCGGGGCTGGTGGCGTCGCCGGCCTGGCGGCGTTCCTGGGTCTCTTTGCCGCCGCCAGCGTGGCCGCGGCCCTCACCACGGCGGCGTTGGCCATCGTCGACGAGTACCGCCGCGTCCACGTCGCCCGACGACGTACCCTGACCGCCCTCGCGCTCTTCGCCGGTGGCTTCGTCCTGCTGGTGCTGAGCATGGGGGTGGCGGCTACCGTCTGAGGTGCGGGCGGGATGGTGGAGCGGGGGCGCTCGACCTGCTATCACACGGGACGCGACACGACGTCCGGAGCAGCGACGGTGACGGCACACAGCACGACGGTCGGTCCGGCACGTGGTGCCGCGCCGAGCACACCGGAGGTCGCCATCCCCGGGGCGCCCTCGCTGGGTGTGGACGCGGGACCGCCGGCGGGGCTGAGCACCGCGGAGCGGCCCGTGGGCCCGCGCGCAGCGGCGGCGCCCACCCGTGGCACGCTGCTGACGGCCGACCGCATCATCACCCTGGGCCGCGGCAGGACCCTGGCCCGGGCGTTGGTGATCCGGGGGAGCCGCGTGGTGTGGGTCGGGGACGACGAGGCCAACGCGCCCCCCTACCGGTCCCGGCTCGACCTCGACGGCTGCGTGATCGGGCCGGCCTTCGTCGACGCCCATGCCCACCTGACCATGTCGGGACTGAGCCTGCGCGGCCTGGACCTGTCCGATGTCAGCTCGGGCGAGGAGCTGCTGCGGGCGGTGGCCACCTACGCCGGACAGCACACCGGTCGGGTGATCTGGGGCCACGGGCTGGACCCCCACCGCTTCCCCGATCCGCTCCCGGACCCCGACGCCCTGTCGCGGGCCGCGCCCGGACAGGCCGTCTACCTGTCCCGTGTCGATGGCCACGCGGGCCTGATCGATCGGACCACCCTGGCCGCCGCACCTCTGGCCCGGGCCGAAGGCATCGAGCTCTCCGACGCGGGCCCGACCGGGGTGATCCGTCGCGAGGCCAACCACGTCGTCCGGCGCTGGTCCGTCGGCGCCATGAGCGAGGTGGAGCTGGCCGAGGCTCGCCGCACCGCGACCCGACAGGCCGCCTCCCTCGGGATCGCCTCCGTCCACGAGATGGGTGGTCCCGACATCATGGGCTTGGCCGACTTCGACGCCTGGGTGGCCGGCGAGTGGCCCGTCGAGGTGGTGCCCTACTGGAGCTCGCTCGAGGTCGACGTGCCGCTGGAACGTGAGCTGCGGCACGTCGGCGGGGACCTGCTGCTGGACGGGTCACTGGGGGCGCACACGGCCGCGCTGCTCGCGCCCTACGCGGACGCGCCGGCGGTCAGCGGGCACCTCGAGTACGACGACGAGACCCTGACCCGCTGGTTCCTGGACGCGACCCGGGCGGGCCTGCAGACCGGGGTCCACGCCGTCGGGGACGCCGCCCTGAGCCAGCTCGTGCGCTGCTGGCGTGCGGTGGCCGAGCACCTCGCCGCCCACGGTCACGAGGACGCGATCCCGCGCGGGCGGCACCGGATCGAGCACGCCGAGGTCGTCACCCCGTCCCTGCTGGACGACATCGCCGACCTGGGGCTGCTGATCTCGGCCCAGCCCGGGACCGAGGCCCGGTGGGGCGGTCCCGGTGGCATGTACCAGGCCCGCCTCGGCGCCGAACGGGCCGCGTGGACCAACCCGTTCCGTGCGCTTGCCGACCGCGGGATCTCGATCGCCTTCGGCTCCGATGCGACCGTGTTCCCCATGGACCCCTGGGGCATCATCCACGCGGCGGAGCATCACCCCGAGCCGCGCCACTCGGTCGGTCGGATGGAAGCGGTGTCGATGTCCACCCTGGGAGGCCGGACGGCGGCCCGACAGGACCGGTTCGCCGGGATCGTCCGTGCCGGTATGCGCGCCGATCTGGCCGTGTTCGAGGGTGACCCCTACGCCGCCGACGACCCCCGTGGTGCTCGCTGCGCGCTGACCGTGGTGCAGGGCCGGGTGTCCCACGGCGACGCCCCGCTTCCCCCGGCTCCGGGCACCTGAGCGCGGGCTCCTGAGCCCGCCACGAGCGGACCCGGCCATCGGTGGTCGGATGCGGTTGCATCGAGGCATCCACCTCTGGTACGAACCGCGCTCGCGCCGGTGTCGACCGGCGGATCGGCGATCAGGAGCTCCTCCGTGAGCGCACGCCCAGCCCAGGCCGACGAGGCCCAGCCGGAACCCCTCGACGACGAGGTGGAGGACGACCCCTTCCTCGAGGACGAGGATCCTGCCCTCGACGAGGCCGACCTCGCTGAGGACGAGGACGTCGAAGACGACGACGTCGAGGACGACGGGGACGGCGACCTCGAGCAGCAGCTGGCGGCCGAGGACGCCGGGGATGAGGACGAGGAGGCCCCCGGGGTCACCGTCGTCCCGCCCGACGCCGAGTTCGACGACGACGCGCCGGTCGCCCCGGTCGAGGACGACGACGACGGCGACGACGAGATCGAGGGCCTGCGCGACGGCGAGTTCGTGTGCCGGGGCTGCTTCATGGCCAAGCGTGAGACCCAGCTCGCCGACCCCGACCGCCTGCTCTGCCGCGACTGCGCGTGAACCCGGCGCGCGCCGCGCTGCCACCCGCGCTCGCGGCCGCGTCCGGCCTCGCGCTGCTGGCGGCCCACCCGCCGGTGGGCTGGTGGGCGTTGAGCTTCGTGGCCCCGGCACTGCTGCTGGCCGCGCTGTGGGTCGAGTCGGAGCTGGCGGCGGCCCAGGCACGCCGGCCGCGGACCTTCCGCCTCGGCCTGCTCGCGGGGCTGAGCACCTACGGGCCGCTGCTGAGCTGGCTGCTCCTGCCCGCCGGTGTCGTCGGATGGGGCCTGCTGGTCGCCGTCCAGGCGGTGTGGATGGGCGCGTTGGCGGCGCTGCTGACCCCGGCCCTGCAGTGGCGGACCCTGCCACTGGTCGCCGCGGTGGTGTGGACCGGGATCGACGCCTGGCGTGCCATCTGGCCGCTGAACGGGTTCGAGTGGGGGGCCATCGCCTACGCGCACGTCGACGGCTCCTGGCTCCTGCCGACGGCGCGGATCCTGGGTGGCCGGGGGATCACCTTCCTGGTGGTGCTGATCAGCGCAGCAGCGGCGGTCGCGATCGCCATGGCCACCTCGGCGTTCCGGGCCCGTCAGGAGGGGGACCTGGAGCGCGACCTCGACCGGCGCACCCGGATCCCGCTGGCCTTCCTGGTCGGTGGGCTCCTGGCATCGGTGCTGCTGACCGTGGAGCCGCCGGCGACCGACGGCAGCCTCGAGGTGCTCGCGGTGCAGGGCAACGACATCCGCCACTGGGAGCTCGAGGAGCCCGTCCCCGACGCACCCCTGCGTATCACCACCGCGCTCAGGAACGAGACGCTGGCCGCGATCGATCGTGACGGGGTACCGGATCTGACGGTGTGGCCCGAGTCCAGCGTCGACCGCGACCCCTTCACCCCCCGCGGTGAGGTCCTCGGCGAGCTGGCCGGTGACGCCGCAGCCGCCAGCGGCCGCCTGCTCACCGGCGCGAGCCTGGATGGTCCCGATCCGGCCACCGAGCGACTGATCGCGGCGCTGCTGCTGGAGGACGGGTTCCACGAGATCGACCGCTACGTCAAACGACGGCTCGTCCCCTTCGGCGAGTTCATCCCGCTGCGCCCCCTGCTGGAGTGGTTCCCGCCCCTGGAGCAGATCCCGCGGGACGCCCGACCCGCCACCGAGCCCCAGTCGATGGAGGTCGTCGACGGCATCACGGCGGCGGTGATCATCTGCTTCGAGACGGTGTTCACCGACGTCGTCCGGTCGAACGTCCTGGCGGGTGACGAGCCCGCCCGGATCGTGTTCTCCCTGACCAACGATGCGAGCTTCGGCGACTCGGCCGAGCCCGCCCAGCACATCGCTCAGACCCAGCTGCGGGCGGTGGAGACCGGTCGCTGGTTCGTCCACGCGGCCCTGAGCGGATCCTCGGCCTTCGTGAGCCCGGACGGGCAGCTGGAGCAGGCCACGGAGCTGTTCACGATCGACTCGATCCGCGCGGAGCTCCCGCTGGTCAGTGGCGTCACGCCCTACCTGGTCGTCGGCGACGTGCTGGGGTGGCTGACCCGGCTCGGGGTGGCGCTGGCGGCGGCGCTGCTCGTGCGCAGGTTCGTGGAGCGTCGTCGCAGCGTCGTGGGCGACGGGTAGCCTGCCCGCGACCGTGCGCTCGCGCGGTCGTTGCCCCCGTCGTCCAGCGGCCTAGGATCCCACCCTTTCAAGGTGGTGACGCCGGTTCGAATCCGGTCGGGGGTACCACGCGGGTTGCGTGCACCGACCTCGAGGAGCGTTCGTGGCCAGCAAGATCGAGATCCAGGTCCCAGTGGAGCGCCAGAAGGCGGCCCAGGCGGCCGGCAACTTCGAGCTCGCCGACCTACCCGGCGCGCTCGCCAGCCCGGCCGCCGCCGTGCGCGTCGGCAAGGCCGTCAAGCAGGACAAGGCCCTCAAGAGCGTGCGGTCCCTGAACGGGATCACCAAGCTCAGTCCGGGGCAGGTCATCGCCAACTACGGCAAGTCCGAGTCCAAGTGGGCCTCCGCCTACCAGAAGCGCCGCGCCGGCGCGGCGGAGTTCCACGAGCTGCTCAGCTACGCCCGCCAGATCATCGGGCTGGACAGCTCCGGACAGCTGCTGATCTGCCTGATGGGCCACGCCGGTCAGGGCCCCTGCATCCCGCTGTGGGTGCCGCGGGAGGAGGTCACCCTGACCGTGCAGCCCAACGACATCATCCTCCGCTTCGACGACATGACCTTCGACTGGTGACCGACCTGGCGACCTTCCGGGACGCGGCCCACGAGCTGGCCGACCTGGCGGATGCGACCACGATGCGGGCGTTCCGCCGCCACCTCGACGTGCGCACCAAGGCGGACGGGACCTGGGTCACCGCGGTCGACGAGGAGGTCGAGCGCACCCTGCGGGCTGCGCTCCGCGACCGCTTCCCCGGCCATGCGGTGCTGGGGGAGGAGGACGGCCTCGACGGGCCGCCCGACGCCCCACGGTGGGTCATCGACCCGATCGACGGGACCACGAACTTCGTCAAGGGCAACCCCGTGTTCGCCACCCTGATCGGCCTGCAGCTCGAGGGCGAGGACGTGGTGGGGGTCGCCTCCGCCCCGGCGCTGGCCACCCGGTTCGACGGGATCGCGTCCGGGCCGGCACGCCAGGACGCCCGGCCCATCGCCGTCAGCGACATCGACGAGCTCGCCGACGCGGAGGTCGCCTTCGGTGGGCTGCGCTACTTCGGCGACCGCGGGCTGGCCTCGGCGCCGGCGCGGCTGACCGGCGCCACCGCCCGGCAACGAGGCTACGGCGACTTCTGGAACCACTGTCTGGTCGCGGCCGGCAGCACCGACGTCGCCGTGGAGGCCGCGGTCAGCCTCTGGGACCTGGTGGCCGTCAAGGTCATCGTCGAGGCGGCGGGGGGGCGGTTCACCGACCTCGACGGGGTGCCCACGGCCGACGGGGGGAGCGCGCTGAGCACCAACGGCCACCTCCACGAGGCGGTGCTCGCGCTGCTGGCCACCGACGACGGGGACGTCGGAGCATGAGCTCCCCGGACGCGGACGGTCGGGGCCCATCACCGCCGGCGCCCGCGGCCGGGGACGGCACGATGCCCCGGCTGCTCGCGGTGGAGGACGCCCCACCCGGCACCTTCGGTGAGCTCGAGCCGACCGCCCCGCCCCTGACCGACGCCCAGGGACGGATCCGCCTGTCGTTCAGCCGGATCGACACCTACCGCACCTGCCCGCGCAAGTTCCGCTTCCGCTACGTGGACCGGCTCCCCACCCGGCCGAGCCCCCACCTGTCCTTCGGCACCTCGATCCACGGTGCCCTGGAGGCGTTCCACGACCGCAAGCTCCCCGAACCACCGAGCGAGGAACAGCTGCTCGGCTTCCTGTACGACGCCTGGGACACGCGCGGGTTCGAGGACCTCCCGCGTGAGGAGCAGGTGGCTCACTACCGGCATGCGCAGCAGGTGCTGCGCCGCTACCACGCCCGACAGCGGCCAGCGGACCGGACCACCGCGGCGACGGAGGCCTGGTTCGAGGTCCCCTTCGCCTACGAGGCCGTGGTGGTGGGCTCGATCGACCGCGTCGACGTCGATGCGGATGGTGACCTGCACGTGGTCGACTACAAGACCAACCGCAGGGCCCGACCCCGCAGCGAGGTGGCGTCCTCCCTCCAGCTGGCGCTGTACGCCCTGGCCTGCCGGCACCTGTTCGGGGCGCTGCCGCGCACCGTCGCCCTGGACTTCGTGGTCCCGGGGCTCGAGGTCGCCGTGCGCCTCGAGGAACTCGACCTCGATGCGGCCCGCGAGGCGGTCCTTGCGGCCGCTGCCGCGATCCGCGAGGAGCGGTTCGAGACCGTCCCGAACCGGCTGTGCGACTGGTGCGATCACCGCGCCGTCTGCCCGGCGTGGGAGGGCGAGGGTGACGAGGTCTTCGGCACCGCCGTCGTCGCGGCCGAGCAGTTGCGCCGACGGCTGCGCCGCGAGGTGCAGGAGCTCAGGGAGCTGGAGGCGGGCATCGCCCGGCTCGCCACGGAACGCGGACTTGCTACCTGAGCTCGCTCGGCACGTTAGGCTCCGCCGGCGTCACGGCAGCACGCCACGATCCGGCGCAGGAGGAGAGACCGGTGGGGCAGAAGGTCAAGGAGACGATGCAGATCGACGCCGCACCCGACGTGGTGTGGAACGTCATCACGGAACTGTCGACCTACCCCGAGTGGGCGGGCGGGGTGCGCTCCACCGAGGTCCTCGAAGCCAACGACGACGAGTCACCCCACCGCGCGCGGTTCACCGTCGACGCGAAGGTGTCGGAGATCAACTACGTGATCGAGTACCAGTACGTCGACTACGACATCACCTGGCACCTGGTCGAGGGTGACCTCATCTCCCAACTCAACGGGGAGTACCGGCTGTACGAGACCGAGGACGGCGGCACCGAGGTGCACTACGGCCTCGAGGTGGACGTGGACCTCCCGCTGCCCGCCTTCATGAAGAAGCGGGCCGCCCGGGCGATCCTCGAGCAGGGGCTCAACGGCCTGAAGGACCAGGCCGAGTCCCAGGCCTGACCATGCCCCGCGACGAGGTCGAGGCTGCCTACTTCGCCCTGCTGCGCGCGCGAGAGGAGCTGGACGCGCTGCGTCGCTACGACGAGTACCTGCTGGCCGAGGCCCAGCGGCTGCGGCGCACCACCAGCGAGGGCGAGGCCCTGCTCGATGCGGTGGACCGACGCCTCGCCCGGGCGCTGCGGCACACCGACCAGCCCCTGTCGCAGGCGGTGACCGCTCGTCTGGCGGTGATCGGTGAGGAGCGAGCCCGCCTCCCCGAACGCCTCGAGGCGGCCGAGGCCTACGTCCTCGCCTGCGAGCAGGAGCACGCCCACCTCCGTGACCGGCGCTGAGCGGTGTACCGCGACGACCCGCTGGACGACGAGGCGGAGCTCAGGGAGGTCCTCGGCGACGAACCGGTCGAGCGGCTCGTCGCCGCCGACGTCGGACAGGCCCGCACCCCACTGGAGGCGGCCCTGGACGTGCTGCGGCTCCTGCAAGGCTGGGTGGACGATGCTGCGGCGGGCCGCTGGTTCGCCACCGAACAGCGACGCCTCGAGGGGCGCACCCCCATCGAGGCCCTGGTGACGGGCGCGCTGGAGGAGGTCGAGGACGCGGCCCGGGCCTGGGCCTGGGCCCAGGGCTGAGCCAGCCGGGATCCCCGGCGGCGCAGCGACCACCCCATCGCCACCTCCGCCGGTCGCGGTCAGCGAGCCCGAGCCGCTACCCTCCCCGTTCGCTCCGGGCGAGCCCCTCGCCCGTCCGCCCTGCGCCGGTGGCGGACCACCGGCTCGGCGAACCGTGTCGTGCCGTCACGGCGCCTCCCACCCGGGCCACCACCCCCCGCCCGCGCACCCCCGAGGTCACCACCCCATGCCCACCGGACGTGTCAAGGTCTTCCACACCGACCGCAACTTCGGCTTCATCACCGTCGACGACGGGTCCGAGGCCTACGTCGCCGCCACCGAGGTCTCGTCGGGTCAGCTGCGTCCGGGTGACGAGGTCGAGTTCGAGCTCGGCGACTCCGAAGGGCGGCGCCGGGCCGCGACCGGGGTGACGGTCACCAAGGCCGCGCCGGCCGCGAACCCCGTGGGCCGGACGATGGCGAACCCGCCGTCCTGGGACGAGCTCGAGGAGCGTGAGCGCCAGCGTCGGATGGCCCGCCGCCGGCGGCGCTGACCCGCATCCACGCCGGTTCGGACCGGGCCCCGCGGCTGCCGATACCCGGTGGATCGACCCGCCGCCGGCACCAGTGGACCGGTACGGTCCCCAACCCGAGCGCTGCGTAAGGGACGCACCGTGGCTCAGGCCGTTGGCCCGTCGACGACGCCGGTCCGCGAGATTAGGACCGAGTCCGAGGTCAGCCCTGACCTGCCCTGGGACGTGATCGTCTGGGACGATCCCGTCAACCTGATGTCCTACGTCGTCTTCGTCTTCAAGCAGGTGTTCGGGTTCCCCGATCACCTCGCCCGCAAGCTGATGCTCGAGGTCCACGAGCAGGGCCGGGCGCTCGTCGCCTCCGAGCCCCGGGAGCAGGCGGAGCGCTACGTCCACGCCCTGCACGGCTACGGCCTGCGCGCCACGATGGAGCGGCCCTCGTGACCGCCACCTTCGTGCGTCGCGGGGAGCGGATCCGGCTGCAGCTGCGCCCCCCGGAGGTCGACCTGCTGGCGCGTCTCGCCGGTGAGCTGCGGACCGCGCTGGAGGAGCCGGGGCCGGACGACCCGGTCGTGGCCCGCCTGTTCCCACCGGCGGTGCTCGGCGACCCGGACGCCGACCGCGAGGTGCGCGACCTGCTGGCCGACGCCCTGCTCGCCGATCGGCTGGCGGGGCTCGAGGCGGTGCTCGAGCTCCTGGAACGCGGACGACGCTCGCGGGGCCGACTCGTGGTGGACCTCGCCGAGGAGGAGCCGCTGCTGGTCCTCGGGGTGCTCAACGACATCCGGCTCGCGATCGGCGCACGCATCGACATCGAAGCGCTGGACCGGGACCGGCTCGCGGAGGACGACCCGCTCGCCTACCCGGTCGCGGTGATGGACCACCTGGGCTGGTGGCAGGAGCAGTTGCTGGCGATCCTGGACGGGCGGGACCGGCAGGCGTGAGCAGCAGGACGACCCATCGGGTCGGGGGAGGAGCACCACGATGCAGCTGGGGATAGGGGTCAGCGAGGATCTGCCGCTGATGGTGCAGCAACGCATCGCCGCCCACGTGGAGGCGGCGGGTTGCACGTCGCTGTGGACCAACGAGGCCAACGGGCGCGACGCGCTCCTGCTCTGCCAGGCATGGGCGGCGGCGACCACCGACCTGCGGGTGGGCGTCGGGGTCGCGCCGATCTGGACCCGGAGCCCGGCCCAGTTCGCCATGGCCTCGGCCACCCTGCAGGAGGCCAGCGGGGGACGGTTCCTCCTCGGGCTGGGGGTCAGCCACGGCGCGACGATGGGTCCCTGGCACGGCGCCGAGGTGGTCAAGCCCCTCACGGCCAGCCGGGAGCTGCTGACGATCCTGGCGCAACTGGAGGCGGGGGACCAGAGCCAGGTGACCGGCGAGGTCCTGTCCTCCCGCCGCTTCCGCCTGGCGGTGTCCCCGCTGCCCCCACCGACCCCGCGCTACCTCGCCGCCATGGGACCCCGGATGCTCGCCCTGGCGGGCTCCCATGCCGACGGGGCGCTGCTGAACTGGGCCGGCGCCGAGGAGGTGGCACGGGCCGCAGGCCTGGTCCGCGACGGCGCCCGTCAGGCGGGCCGGGACCCGTCGCAGGTCGAGGTCGCGACCTACGTGCGGCTGGCGGTGGCCGAGGACCGTGACGCGGCCAGGGCGGCGCTGGCGACCCAGATCGGTCGCTACGGCGCCCTACCGGCCTACGCCGCCCACCTCGAGCGCCAGGGGTTCGGCCCGGCGCTGGAGCGGGCCCGCGACGCGCACCGATCGGGCGCCGACGGGACGGGGCTGGCGGAGGCGCTGGGGGAGGAGACCCTGGATGCCCTGGGGTGGGCCGCGACGCCGGATGACGACCCCACCCCGCTGCTGCGTCGCTTCGCCGACGCCGGGCTCGACCACCTCATCGCCCGGGTCGTGGTGGTCGGGGACGACCCCGTCGCCAGCATCGACGCCGTGGTGCGCGCCCTCGACCCCCACACCGGCTGACGCGGCCGTGGTGGGTGGTCACCGGCTCGTCCGACCGAGGCTGGCGAGGAGGTGGCGGGACTCCGGCACCCGCAGCGCCCACGTCACCAGCAGGTAGGTGATCCCGGTGCCACCCCCCACGATCACCAGCCGCGTGAGCGAGCCCGCCCCCACCGGCACGAGCAGGATCAGCGCCGGGGCGAGAAGCAAGCTCGCCAACGCCCCGAGCACCAGGCGCAGCAGGGTGCCACCCCCCAGCCGCGGCCGGGCCGTGAGGCGGGTGACCCGCCAGCGCAGCAGCAGGAACTCGAGCCACGAGCCGACGACGGAGCCGGCGGCCAGGCCCACGGCGCCGAGCCGCAGCTGGTTCTCGGTGGCGTCCCGCAGGGCGGGGTCGGGGGCTGCCAGGGTGGGCACACGCGCACCCTCGGCCAGCACGAAGCCGGCGGGCTCGGCGAGGTCGACCACGATGCGGTCCAGGTTGAACATCAGGGGGACCGCGACCGCCAGCGCGACGGCGACCCGGATCCCGGCGATCACCGCCGGGGTGCGGGCGTCGTCGACGGCGTACAGCACCGACTGGAGCAGTCGGGACGCCGTGGCCGGGAGCAGCCCGAGGCTGTAGACCCCGAGCACCGCCGCGACCTGGAAGGTGGTCTCGGCGTCGAAGGCGCCCCGGCCGAACAGCAGGTCGATGATGTCGCCACCGAGCAGCAGGTAGGCGACCGTGGCCCCCATCACGAAGAAGGCGCTGCGGGCCAGGCCCGCATCCAGCCGCTCGCGCAAGGCCGCCCGGCCCGCGGAACCCATCGTGGACAACGACGGCAGCTCCGCCGCCGCCACGCTCATGCCGAACAGCGCGATCGGCAGCAGGTAGAAGGTCTGGGCGTACCCGAGGACCGCCACGGCACCGACCGCCAGCAACGAGGCGACCGCCAGCTCCACCAGGGCCGACAGCTGCACCACCCCCCGCCCCAGCACGATCGGCCCGAAGGCCCGCAGCACCGTGCGTACCCCGGCGCGTCGGTGGTCCAGCGACGGCCGGAGCGAGCCCCGCAGCACCCGACGCACCGTCGGGACCTGCACGATCAACTGCAGCCCGCCGCCGAGCACCACGCCCCAGCCGGCGGCCACTGCCGGCTCCAGCAGCGCCGAGGCCCCGAGCGTCACCAGCGCGATCAGGATCCCGAGGTTCCACAACACTGGGGCGACGTAGGACAGGAAGAACCTGCGGTGGGCGTTCAGCACGCCGAGGCACCACGCGGACAGCACCAACAGCCCGACCCCAGGGAACATGATCCGCACCAAGGTGACGGTGAGCTCGAGGCGCTCACCGACGAAACCGGGGGTGATCACGCGCACCAGCGGCGCGGCGAACACCACGCCCAGCAGCACCAGCACCCCGACCAGGACCACCAGCAGCCCGAGGACCGCACCGGCCACCCGGCCCGCTTCCTCCTCGCGGTCCTCGGCCAGCAGGCGCGAGTAGGTCGGGATGAAGGAGGCCGACAGGACCCCCTCCCCGAGGAGGTTCTGCAGCAGGTTCGGGATCTTGAGCGCCGCCCGGAACGCATCGGCACCCACGTTGGCGCCCAGGAAGAACGCCAGCGCGGCGTCGCGCACCAGCCCGGACATCCGCGACAGCGCGATCCCGGCCGCGATCAGCGAGGAGGAGCGGCGCATCTCGGCGGCGCCGTCGCCCGGCACCTCCTCGGGAGCCGGGCCCTCGGCCCGTCCGGCGTCATCCATGGGGCGTCACGCCCACCGTCGCGGCCGGTCCCGCAGCTGGCCGAGGCCGAGCGCGTCACACCAGTCCAGGTAGGGCCGCCGCGGCACCCCGCCGTAGGCCAGGTCCGCGAGGCCCACCCCCGGGTCCAGGTCGGTCGCCAGCCGCGTGAGCTCGCGGTAGCGCAGCGCCTCGTCACGCCGCTCGGTGAGGGTGGCCGCGATCCGGGCAGCGCCCCGCACCGGCACCTCCCATGCGGCGGGATCCTCGGGGATGGCCTCCAGCGCCCCGTAGTGGCCCAGCAGGGCGGCCGCGGTCCGGGCCCCGATCCCCGGCAGCCCGGGGATGCCGTCGGCGTCGTCGCCGACCAGGGCCAGCAGGTCGGGGATCGCGGTCGGGGCCACCCCGAACCGCTCCCGCACCGCGTCCTCGTCGCGCTCGCTGCCGCGGGAGCGGTCCACCTGGATGATCCGGCTGGCCTGCACCACCTGGGCCAGGTCCTTGTCGGGCGTGAGGATCCGGACCTGTTCCACCTCGGGGGCGAAGCGGACCGCGGCGCTGGCGAGCTGGTCGTCGGCCTCGACGCGCTCGCAGCGCCAGACGTGCACCCCGAGGATGCCCACGGCCACCTCGGCGTCGGCGAGTTGGGCGAGCAGGGCCGGGTCGACGCCGGCCGAGCTCTTGTAGCCCGCGAAGACCTCGTTGCGCCAGCTCTCGATCGGTCGGTCGAAGGCGACGCCGAGGTGGGTGACGGCCTCGGCCTCGTCGGCCAGCAGCGCCAGGAGGCTGGACACGAGCCCGACGGTCGCCTTGATGTCCCGGCCCTGGGGGTCGGTACGGGCGGGCCGCTTCGAGAAGTGGGCGCGGAACAGCTCGTAGGTGCCATCGACGAGGTGCAGGCGTGCCGGCGCCGCCGACGCCCCATCCCCAGCCATGTGACCTCCTGTGGCTACCGTGGGGCACGGTAGTCCAGCGTCGGCCGCGGGCCGGCACGTCCGAGGCAGGTGACGATCACGTGCGTTCGCACGACCGGGAGGTGGAGGACGGACCTCGCCTGCTGCCGACGGCCGCTGACGGTCGCACGCGACCGCCCCGGCCGGTGCCACCCTCGGTGTGGGCCCTGCCCGACCCAGGTCTGCGGGGACCGGAGGAGCTGCTCGGGTTCGGTGCCGACCTCGCCCCCGCCACCCTGGTGGACGCCTACCGGCGGGGCATCTTCCCCTGGCCCCACGTGGACACCCCGCTGCCGTGGTTCTCACCCGATCCGCGGGGGGTGATCACCGCCGCCGGCCTGCACCGCTCGCGCAGCCTGCGGCGCACGCTCAGGCGCTCGGGCTGGACCACCACGGTCGACGCGGACCTACCCGCGGTGGTGGCCGCCTGCGCGGACCGTGACGACGAGGGGACCTGGCTGACCCCCGAGATGCAGGCCGCCTACGCGCGGCTGCACGAGCTCGGCTGGGTGCACAGCGTGGAGGTCTGGGAGGGCCGCCGGCTCGTCGGCGGGATCTACGGCGTCCAGATCGGCGCGGTGTTCACCGGCGAGTCGATGTTCCACCGGGTGACCGACGCCTCGAAGGTCGCCCTGGTCGACCTGCTCGACCGCTTCACCGCCGCCGGTGGCGCGCTGCTCGACGTGCAACTCGTCACCCCCCACCTCGCCAGCCTCGGCGCCGTTGAGGTCCCCCGCGAGGTGTTCCTCGCCGACCTGCAGGTCCTGCGTACCCGACGGGTCCGCATGGCCGTGGCCCGTCGTTCCGTGACGGCGCTCGCCGGGTGAGGCACACTGGCGATCGAGGACGCCGAGCCCGGCCACCCCTTCGACCACCGATCCAGCGCGTCACGGGTCCCGGATCCCTGTCGAGATCGCGACCCCACGCCGCCCGCCGGGCCTGCGACGTCCCCGCCGACCACCTCGGTCCTCCGGGTGCCCGCAGCCCACGGATCCCCACCGACCAAGAGGTACCCCACGTGAGCGCTACCCCCACCCCCGTCGACCGCCGCTACCCCGACCAGGACTTCGAGGTCCGTGACCTCTCGCTGGCCGAGTGGGGTCGCAAGGAGATCGACCTCGCCGAGCGCGAGATGCCCGGCCTGATGGCCCTGCGCGAACGGTTCGCGGGCGAAGAGCCCCTGGCCGGCGCCCGCATCGCCGGCTGCCTGCACATGACGGTCCAGACCGCGGTGCTGATCGAGACCCTGCAGGAGCTCGGCGCGTCCGTGCGCTGGTCGTCCTGCAACATCTTCTCCACCCAGGACGAGGCCGCCGCCGCGGTGGCTGCGGCCGGGACCCCGGTCTTCGCCTGGAAGGGCGAGACCGAACAGGAGTACGTCTGGTGCATCGAGCAGACCCTGACCTGGCCCGACGGCTCCGGCCCGAACCTGCTCCTCGACGACGGCGGTGACCTGACCGCCCTGATCCACGACCACCACACCGACCTGCTGACCGGGATCCTCGGGGTCTCGGAGGAGACCACCACCGGCATCAAGCAGCTCAGGGCGTGGCAGAAGCGCGGCACCCTGCGCATGCCGGCGATCAACGTCAACGACTCGGTCACCAAGTCGAAGTTCGACAACCTCTACGGCTGCCGCGAGTCGCTGATCGACGGGATCAAGCGCGGTACCGACGTGATGATCGCCGGCAAGGTCGCGGTGGTCGCCGGCTACGGCGACGTCGGCAAGGGCTGCGCCCAGGCGCTGGATGGCATGGGCGCCACGGTCTACATCACCGAGATCGACCCGATCAACGCCCTGCAAGCGGCGATGGAGGGCTACCGGGTCGTGCGCATCGAGGACGTCATCGACCAGGCCGACATCGTGGTCACCGCCACGGGCAACATGGGGGTGGTGACCCACGACCGCGTGCTGGAGATGAAGGACCACGCGATCCTGTGCAACATCGGGCACTTCGACACCGAGATCGAGACCGAGGCGCTGCGGGCCTACGACTGGACCAACATCAAGCCCCAGGTCGACCTGGTCCACCTGCCGAACGGTCGCGACGTGCTCCTGCTGGCCGAAGGTCGGCTGGTGAACCTCGGCAACGCCACCGGGCACAGCTCCTTCGTGATGTCGACCTCCTTCACCAACCAGGTGCTGGCCCAGCTCGAGCTGTGGCAGCACCACGAGGACTACAAGGACGAGGTCCACGTCCTGCCCAAACACCTCGACGAGGAGGTGGCCCGGCTGCACCTGGAGAAGATCGGGGCGCGCCTGACGGAGCTCACCCCCGAGCAGGCCGACTACCTCGGCGTCGACGTCGAGGGTCCCTACAAGGACGACAGCTACCGCTACTGAGCCCTCGGGCCCTCCAGCTGCCCACCACCCACGCCGGCGCACGGTCACGCCTTCTTCCCTGCGGGCGTTGCGTCGCATAGCGTGGGTGGTGTTGTTGCCGAGGCCAGTGAGCACCGCAGATCGGTGCTCACGTCCGGACCCTCACCTGCCGATACCCCCGGGGAGGCCGGTCGAGGTCACGGACGGACCGTTCGACGACACCAGCCTTGACGAGGAGGACACCGTGGGTCGACAGCGCCGGGTCGCCGGCATGCTGACCGCTGCGAGCGTGGCGGTGCTCGCGATGATCGGGGTCGGCGCGGCCGTCGCCCAGTCGGACGACGCCGCGGCCACCGGGACCACGCCGGACGCGCTGCTCGAGCGGCTCGACGCCCTGGAGGCGGACCTGCCGAACAACCCGCCGCCGCTCGGGGCCGAGCTGTCGGCGGAGACCACCTGGGGCACCGTCCAGGGGGACGCGACCAGCGTGCGGGCCGTGCTCGACACCCTCGAGCCGGAGCTCAGGCAGCTGTTCATCGACGCCGACGACGCCGACGGCGACGTCGCCGACGGGGTCGCCCTGGTCGCCCGCGGCTGGCTCGACATCTGGACCGGCACCACGGCGCTGGCCGTCGCCGAGTCCGCCGACCTCGCCTTCCCGATCGGAACCACCGACGAGCTCGGGGTCGCCACCGGCGCCGACGAGCTCCGCGGGCAGGTCGAGGTCGGACTCGACCTGCTGCTCCAGGGCCGTGCTCGGCACCTGGAGGGCTACGGCCTCCTTCGGGACCTGGCGGAGGCGCCGCTGGACGCCCAGCTGCGCATCGACGACCGGGCCAGCGCGGCCGAGACCTACGACGCCGAGGTGCGCCCGCTGATCACCCGGCTGCTGTCCCACCCCGACCCGTCCGTGCTGGTCACCACCGACCGCTTCGACACCGACGCGCCGGGCGTCCGTAGCCGTGCCACCTCGATGACCGTGGTGTGCGTGGACCGCGAGGCGCTCGAGGAGCTCGGCGGCACCGCATCCGAGGAGGTGGTCGCCCAGCTCGAGGACGTCGACCGGATCGACTGCGAGGACCTGCCCGGCACCGACACCGAGTGAGGCCCTGGTGCAGAGCATCCCCAAGCCCGACGAGCTGCTCGCGCTGCACGACGTCACCGCGGAGCTGTTCACGACGCTGAAGGGATGGTTCGAGGTCCCCGACGAGGTCACGATCTCGCTGGCGGACATCGACGCCGCGGTCGAGGAGCTCGGCGACCCGGTCATGATCGCGGCCATGGCCATGCGCAAGCTCCAGGCGCTCCGGCTGCTGGCCCAGCCCGGGGTGCGCACCACCACCGACGTGGTCGTCACCATCGTGCAGGACCTCGACCGGGCGCTGCTGCAGGCCCCGTCGATGTGGCTGAAGCGCACCGCCGCCGCCACCGACTGGGACGCGGAGTTCGCCGCCCTGGTCGATGACGATGCCGAGGATGCCGACGCCTCCGACGCCGCACCCGGGGCGAGCGGCGCCGGATCGTCGGCGCCGGGAACCGCCAGCGACGAAGATCCGGCCGTCACCCGGTTCCGGGAGCTCCACGCCGGCCTGCACCGGGCGCTGCGCGCGGTGGTCACCGCCAGCGAGGGGGAGATCCGGGTCCTGGTGTGAGGACGGGCTCTCGGACCCGGTCGGACAGGGCCGGGCGACCCGTGCGTGCCAGCCGGACGGCTGCCACCATGGCGAGCGCGGCGCGCACCGGGACCTCCCCGTGCTGCCCCGTGCTACGAGTCGTGTAGTAGCGTCGATCTGAACCGGCGCGGCGTCGCGGGATCGCGCCGGCTCGCCTGACGCCCGCGCAACACCGACACAGCTCGGACGACGGCTTCGGACCGTGCCGAGCGGAGGAAAGGTACAGCTCGATGAGGATGACCATCCGCCGCGCTGCCGCGGCAGCACTGGTAGGAGCGCTGGTGCTCGCCGCCTGCGGCGAGGCGCCAGATGACGACGTCGAGACCGACGTCGAGGAGACCGATCCGGTCGACGACGACGAGGTGGAGGACGACGTCACCGACGACGAACCGGCCGCCGGTGCCGACTTCCGTGGCTGCCTGGTCACCGACCAGGGTGGCGTCGACGACGCGTCGTTCAACGAGACCGCCTGGGCCGGCATGCAGCAGGCAGAGGCCGAGCTCGGCGTCGACATCGCCGTGCTCGAGTCGAACTCCGAGGCGGACTTCGCGCCCAACATCCAGGCGTTCATCGACCAGGACTGCGACCTGATCGTCACGGTCGGGTTCCTGCTCGGTGAGGCCACCGAGGAGGCGGCGATCGCCAACCCGGACCAGAACTTCGCCATCGTGGACTACGCCTTCGAGGACGACTTCGACAACCTGCTCGAATTGGTCTTCGCCACCGAACAGGCCGGCTTCCTGGCGGGCTACGTCGCCGCGGCGATGACCGAGACCGGCACCATCGGCACCTACGGCGGCATCAACATCCCGCCGGTGACGGTGTTCATGGACGGCTACCTCGCCGGCGCCTCGTACTACAACGACGAGCTCGGGACCGACGTCGAGGTGCAGGGTTGGGACGGCGCGGACGGGCTGTTCACCGGCAACTTCGAGTCCCAGGACGACGGTCGCAACATCACCGACACCCTGCTGCAGGCCGGGGCCGACATCATCATGCCGGTCGCTGGTCCGGTCGGTCTGGGCACGGCGACGGCCATCGAGGACTTCGGCCAGGGCAAGATGATCTGGGTCGACACCGACGGCTACGAGTCCACGCAGTTCGGTGAGCTCATGCTGACCTCGGTCATGAAGAACATGGACGTCGCGGTCTACGACGCGATGGCGTCGGTGGTGGACGGCACCTTCGAGGGCGGCCTGTACGTGGGCACGCTGGAGAACGAGGGCGTCGGCATCGCGCCGTTCCACGACTTCGAGGACGAGGTCCCGCAGGAGGTCAAGGACGCCCTGCCAGAGCTGCGCGAGGGCATCATCGCCGGCGACATCTCGGTGGACCCCGCGGACTACTGAGCCGACCAGGACTCCACACGCACGACGACACGAACCGGAGGGGTGCCGCAGCTCTGGCGCCCCTCCGGCGTCGTGACGGTTCCGTTCCGTCCGGCGGTCGGGCTAGCGTGCGCGCAACGGTGGTCCGACCGCGAGGTCGCCGCGCCGCGGCGCATGCCCCCGGCAGGGAGCCGGTCAGCAGGCAGGAGGGTCGCGTGGAGCTGGAGCTGCGGGGCATCACGAAACGGTTCCCCGGCGTCATCGCCAACGACGCGGTCGACCTGGTCGTGGCGCCCGGTGAGGTGCACGGGCTGCTCGGGGAGAACGGCGCCGGCAAGTCGACCTTGATGAACGTCCTCTACGGGCTGTACCGCGCCGACGAGGGCGAGATCATCATCGACGGCACCCCCCTCCAGCTCGACGACCCGGGGGACGCGATCGACGCCGGGATCGGCATGGTGCACCAGCACTTCATGCTGGTCCCGGTGTTCACCGTGGCCGAGAACATCGTGCTGGGCGTCGAACACACCCGTGGTCTCGGTCGGCTGGATCGGGCCAGGGCCTCCCAGGAGGTCGCCGAGCTCGCGGAGCGCTCCGGGTTACCCGTCGATCCCGATGCCCTGGTCGAGGAGCTACCGGTCGGGATCCAGCAGCGGGTCGAGATCCTCAAGGCCCTCTACCGCGACGCCCGGCTGCTGATCCTGGACGAGCCGACGGCCGTGCTCACCCCCCAGGAGGCCGACGACCTCTTCGACGCCATCCGTGCCTTCACCACCGAGGGCCGGTCGGTGATCTTCATCTCCCACAAGCTTCGGGAGCACCGCGCGATCGCCGACCGCATCAGCGTCCTGCGCCGCGGGCGCATCGTGGGCACCGCCGATCCTCGTGAGGCCAGCGAGCAGGACCTCGCCAACCTCATGGTCGGCCGGCCGGTCGAGCTCACGGTCCACAAGCCCCCGGCCGAGCCCACCGACAGCGTGCTGGAGGTGCAGGGGCTGCGGGTGGAGGACGCCGTCGGCACCCCGGTCGTGCAGGACCTCGACCTGCAGATCCGCCGGGGCGAGATCGTCGCCATCGCCGGGGTGGAGGGCAACGGCCAGACACCGCTGGTGGCCGCCCTGACCGGCCTACGGGAGGTCGCCGACGGCACGGTCACCATCGCCGGCCGCGAGGTGGTGGGCGCGACCCGCAAGCAGATCCTGCGCGACGGGACGGGGCACGTCCCCGAGGACCGCGCCAGGGACGGCCTGGTCGCCGACTTCTCCGTGGCGGAGAACCTGGTCCTCAACCTCTGGGACGCCGAGCCCTACGCCCGGCGCGGCACCCTGCAGTTCGGGGCGATCAACGCACACGCCCGGGAACTGGTCGGCGCCTACGACATCCGCACCCCATCGGTGGGCACGTCGGCCGGTTCGCTGTCCGGTGGCAACCAGCAGAAGCTCGTCGTCGCCCGGGAGTTCGCCCGCCCGATCGACCTGCTGGTCGCCTCCCAGCCGACCCGCGGGGTCGACGTGGGCTCCATCGAGTACATCCACTCCCAGCTCGTGGCCAAGCGGGATGAGGGGACCGCCGTGCTCCTGGTGTCCTCGGAGCTCGACGAGGTGCTGGCGCTGGCCGACCGGGTGGCGGTGATGTACCACGGTCGGCTCGTCGGGCCCTTCGACACACCGATCTCCAAGGAAGCCGTCGGCCGGATGATGGCTGGCGCCGACCCCGCCGAGGTGCTGGGCGCCGCGGCGACGAGCCCGACGACGACCACGACCCCACCCGACGACCCCGCGACCGCCGACGGGAGCAGCCCCGGAGCGCCAGCATGAGCGACGACCACGAGCCCGAGGGCAACCCACCGGGTCCCGAGGGAGACGACGCCGACGAGCGCGGCCGCACGGCGGGCGACGTGCTCCTCGACGACGAGGAGCTCGCCAGGGCGGAGATCGAGGCGGCCGCCGAACGGGCGGCAGACGCCAAGAGCATCGGGCTGGAGGCCAGCTTCGGCGAGCGCTTCATCGCCGCGATCACCGGTACCGGTGTGATCGTGACCCTGCTGGCCTTCGTCTCCGCACTGGTCATCGGCGCGTTCATCATCGCCTTCAGCGAGGACTCGGTCCGTGAGGCCCTCGGCTACTTGTTCGCCCAGCCGGGGGATGCCTTCCGGGCCGCCTGGGACGCGGTGTCCAGTGCCTACCTGGCCCTGCTGCAGGGCTCGGTCGGTGGCGCCACCCAGCTGTCCGAGACCTTCGTGACCGCCACCCCGCTGATCCTCACGGGACTGGCGGTGGCCGTCCCACTGCGCGCGGGGCTGTTCAACATCGGGGCCGAGGGCCAGTTCGTGGCCGGCGGCATGCTGGCCGGGCTGATCGGCTTCAGCCTCACGGGGCTACCGATGGCGGTCCACCTGCCCCTGGCCCTTGTGGCTGGTCTCCTCGCCGGAGGGTTGTACGGGTGGATCCCGGGCATCCTGAAGGCCCGCACCGGGGCGCACGAGGTCATCTCGACCATCATGCTCAACAACATCGCCCTGCTGGTCAGCGGATACCTGATCTCCACGACCCTGTTCCGTCGGCCCGACCGCACCGACCCGATCTCGAAGTCGGTCGAGGCGTCGGCGCGGTTCCCGCGGCTGATCCCCTGGGAACCTGGGCTCAGGGTCAACACCAGCCTGCTCGTGGCCATCGTGCTGGCGATCGTGATCTTCTGGCTGGTGGAGCGCTCCACCCGTGGGTTCGAGCTCAACGCCGTCGGGCTGAACGCCTCGGCGGCGACGGCGGCCGGCATGAACCCCGGCCGCACCATCGTGCTGGCCATGACCGTCGGGGGCGCCATGGCCGGGGCGGGCGGCGCTGCGGTGATCCTCGGCCTGCAGCACCGGCTCACGATCGGGTTCTCCGCCGGCATCGGGTTCAGCGGCATCACCGTCGCCCTGCTGGGCCGTGGACGCATCGGCGGGACCGTCGCCGCCGGCGTCCTGATCGGCGCCCTGCAGGTCGGAGGTCGCAACATGCAGGCCCAGACCGGCACCTCGCTGGAGCTGGCACTCGTCATCCAGGCGCTGATCATCGTCTTCATCGCCGCGCCCGGTCTGGTGCGGGCGATCTTCCGGATCAAAGCCGATGACCTCGCCACCGGGCAGGTCGCGAAGGGGTGGGGCGCATGAGCCAGGCGATGACGACCCCGGCCACCCAACGACGCCGCGAGCGCCGGTTCGGGATGTTCTCGCTCCTGGTGCTGGCGGTCATGCTCGGCGTGTTCGCCTCCAGCACCCGGGGCGAGAGGGCCACCTTCATCCTCAACGATGCCCGGGGACAACTGTTCGAGCTCCCGGACCTGGTCCTGCCGGTCGTGCCCACCGTCATCCTGCTGTCCGCGGTCGTGGCCGGCATCGCCGCCCGCCAGTTCACCCGCGGCTTCGGCTCCCGTGCCGTGGTGATCGTCGGCGTCGTCGCGCTGCTGTTCGTGATCGCGTTCCTGACCTGGGCGGCAGCCGGGGGCCAGCTGTCCGTGGTGGGGCTCCTGCGGGGCTCGCTGGCGCGGGCGACGCCGATCGCCTTCGGTGCCATGGCCGGCGTCCTGTGCGAGCGCGCCGGGGTGATCAACATCGCGATCGAGGGGCAGTTCCTGGCCGGTGCCTTCACCGCCGCTGTCGTGTCGTCGATCGCCGGCGACCCGTGGGTCGGCCTGATCGGGGGGATCTCCGCCGGGGTCCTGGTCGCCTTCATGCTGGCTGGGCTGTCGATCAGGTTCCAGGCCGACCAGATCGTGGTCGGGGTGGTCCTGATCGTGTTCGCCACCGGCGTGACGTCCTTCCTCAACACCCAGGTCCTGTCGGGCAACCCGCAGCTGAACTCACCGACGCGCTTCCCCGCCATCTCGGTGCCCGTGCTCAGCGAGATCCCGCTGATCGGACCGGTGCTGTTCCGGCAGTCGTTGCTGGTGTTCGGGATGATCGCGGCGGTGATCGTCCTGCAGTACGGGCTGTTCCAGACCCGGTGGGGGCTGCGCCTGCGCTCGGTGGGCGAGCACCCCTTGGCCGCCGACACCGTCGGCATCCACGTGCTGGCCACCCGCTACAAGGCCGTGCTGCTCGGCGGCGTGTTCGCCGGGATCGGCGGCTCCTGGTGGACCCTGGACGCCGTCGGGCAGTTCTCCCGGGAGATGACGGGGGGCCGGGGCTTCATCGCCCTGGCGGCGATGCTGGTGGGCCGCTACAGCCCCGTGGGAGCCTTCGGCGCCGCGCTGATCTTCGGCTTCTCGGACCAGCTCGCCACCTCGCTGCAGTTGCTGCGTGTGCCCGTGCCCTCGGACCTGCTGCTGACCGCGCCGTACCTGGTGACGATCGTGGTCGTGGCCGGCCTGATCGGGCGCCTCAGGGTGCCGGCCGCTGACGGCAAGCCCTACGTCAAGCAGTAGCAGGGACCGTCCAGGTGGGTCCCACCTCGCTCACGGGTGGAGCCGCCCCCAAGGGCGGCTCCACAGCGATGCGGTGGCGGCGGGTTCAGCCCTGCAGCAGGGCCCCGATGCGGGTGATGCCCTCGACCAGGTCCTCGTCGCTGAGCGCGTAGGACAGCCGGGCGTAGCCGGGCGCACCGAAGGCCTCACCGGGCACCAACGCCACCTTGGCCTCCTCGAGCAGCACCTCGGCGAGATCCAGGGTCGAGGCGATCTGCCGACCGGCCACCTCGCGCCCGAGGTAGGACTCGAAGGATGGGAACACGTAGAACGCACCGGTCGGCTCGAACACGCTGACCCCGTCGATCGCGGACAGCGCGTCGACCGCGACTCGGCGGCGGCGGTCGAAGGCCTGCCGCATCGCCTCCGAGGGCCCCTGGTCGCCGGTGATGGCCTCGAGCGCAGCGGCCTGGGCGACGTTGCAGACGTTGGAGGTCACCTGGCTCTGCAGCTTGGCCATGCCCGCCGCCACCTCGACGGGGGCGATGGCCCAACCGACGCGCCACCCGGTCATCGCGTAGGTCTTGGCGACCCCGCTGGCGATGATGGTGCGCGGCGCCGCGTCGGGGGCGACCGCCGGCAGGGAGGTGAACACGGTGTCGCCGTAGACCAGCCGGTCGTAGATCTCGTCGGTGATGACCCAGATGCCGTGCTCCGCCGCCCAGTTCCCGATCTCGGCGGTGACCTCCGGCGGGTAGACCGCACCGGTGGGGTTCGAGGGGGAGACGAACACCAGCGCCTTGGTCCGCTCGGTGCGGGCCTGCTCCAGCTGGTCGACGGTGGCCTGGAAGCCGGCCTCCCCGGTGGTGGGCACGACCACGGGGACCCCGCCGGCGAGCTTGATCTGCTCCGGATAGCTGACCCAGTACGGGGCCGGGACGATGACCTCGTCGCCCTCGTCGAGCAGGGTCATGAAGATGTTGTACAGCGCGTGCTTGCCACCGTTGGCCAGCACCACCTCGGCGGCGGTGATCGTGCGGCCCGCGGTCCTGGAGGTCACCTCGGCGATGGCCTCGCGCAGCACCGGTTGGCCCGGAGCGGGGGTATAGCGGTGGGAGGCGGGTAGCTCGGCCGCCCGCTGGGCGGCGGCGACGATGTGGGCAGGCGTGGGGAAGTCGGGCTCGCCGGCGCCGAAGCCGATGACCGGCTCGCCGGCGGCCTTGAGCGCCTTGGCCTTGGCGTCCACCGCCTGGGTCGGTGACGCTTCCATCTCGCGGATACGACGGGCCAGTGACACGGTGTGCTCGATTGTCTGGGTGGTCGGCAGGCTCGCTGCCAGGCGCAGCTCCGGGGTCGGCCGCGCCAACCGAGTAGCGTAGCGGCAGGGCCCTGGTACCCCGGTGAGGGCGAAGGTCCCAACGGTTCGCCGTCAACGCCCGGCACCGCTGCCGTGCCGGATGTCCCCGCTCCCCACGCGCCCGGAGTCACCACCATGTCCGCGTCCGATCTGCGCATCCCCAGCGAGCTGCTCCCACGCGACGGTCGGTTCGGCTGCGGCCCGAGCAAGGTCCGCCCGGAGGCGGTCCAGCGGCTGGCCGAGGTCGCCGACGAACTGCTCGGTACCTCCCACCGCCAGCCCCGGGTCCGCGCCGAGGCCCAACGGCTCCGCGAGGGTGTCGCGCAGCTGTTCGGCCTGCCCGACGGCTACGAGGTGCTCATCACCGTCGGTGGTGCCACGGCGTTCTGGGAGTCCGCGGCCTTCGCACTGGTGGATCGGCGGGCCCGTCACTACGCCTTCGGCGAGTTCAGCGGCAAGTTCGCGGCGGCCACCGCGGCCGCGCCGTGGCTCGAGGAGCCCGACGTCATCACGGCGGCGCCCGGCACCCGACCCGAGGCCACCCCGGCCCCCGGGTGTGACGTCCAGGCCTTCACCCACAACGAGACCTCGACCGGGGTGATGCAGGATCCCGTGCGGATCGACGATGCCCTGGTCCTGGTCGACGCGACCTCGGGCGCGGGCGGGCTCCCCGTCGACCTGGCGGCCACCGACGTCTACTACTTCAGCCTGCAGAAGGGCTTCGCCGCCGAGGGCGGGCTCACCGTCGCGTTGCTGTCGCCGGCGGCCATCGAGCGGATCGAACGGATCGGGGCGTCGGGACGCTACATCCCGACCTTCCTGGACCTGGCGACCGCGCTCGACAACAGCCGCAAGCAACAGACCTACAACACCCCGTCGGTGTCCACGATCTTCCTGGCCGCGGAGCAGGTGGACTGGATGCTGGCGACCTTCGGCGACCTCGACGGGGTCGTGGCCGCCCAGCGCGAGAAGGCGGGCGTGCTCTACGGCTGGGCCGACGCGCGGGCCTGGACCCGACCCTTCGTCACCGAGCCACCGGCCCGGTCGCTGGTCGTCGCGACGGTCGACCTCGACGACGACGTCCCCGGCGACCAGGTCAGCGCGGTGCTCCGGGCCCACGGGATCCTCGACACCGAGCCCTACCGCAAGCTCGGGCGCAACCAGCTACGGGTCGGCATGTTCCCGGCGGTCGATCAGGCTGACCTCGAGGCGTACACCGCCTGCGTCGACCACATCGTCTCGCACCTGCCGACCACCTGAGCCGATCGGTCGCGCCTGGCCGCCCGCCGTCCCGGCGTCGAGGAGGCGGGTGCAGGCGCGGCCCGAGGCCTTGGCCGCCGACAGCGCCTCCTCGGCCCGCTCGAGCAGCTCTCCGGCGGGGATCGGACCCGCCGTCCATCCGACCCCGATGCTGACCGTGACGGCCATGCCGGCGGCAGCCAGCCGGTCGTGCACCCGTTCGGCGGCTCCATGGGCCACGGCGAAGGGCACCCCGGTCAGCACGACGACGAACACGTCGCCGGCGGGCCGGCTGATGAGGTCGTCCGGTCGGCAGACCTCGCGCAACGCGGCGACCACCGACCGGAGCACGTCGTCGCCGACGCGGTGCCCGCAGTCGTGGTTGAACCGCTTGAACCCGTCGAGGTCGATGGCCAGGGCGGCGAGGGGCTCGTTGGGGCCAGCGGCGCCGAGCACGGCCGTCAGGCGCTCGTGCAGCCCCTGGTGGTTGAGGGCGCCGGTGAGGACGTCGGTGTGCTCCAGGGGCTGGGGCGCGGCCGTGATGGCCGCCACTTGCTGGCGGGCACCGAGGGGGCGCAGCGACCCGAACCTGACCACGCCGGCGACGGCGGCCAGCAGCACCAGCCCGGTGGTGGTCACGGGCCATGGCGAACCGCCGACGATCGCCACCGTGGCGTAGGCGACCAGGACGCCCGCCGTCATCGAGCCCGCCACCACCGGCGAGGTGGCGACCACGCCGAACACGGCCACGAGCGGGAACAGCAGCACGAGCGGGCTGGTCGCGCCCCCGTCGAGCCACACCGCGGTCGCGGCGGTCAGGGCGAGCACTGGGCCCCACAGGGCCCGGGAGGGAGCTGCCCGGCCCGAGCGGGGCGAGCTCGGCGAGTCACCGGGAAGGAACAGCACGACGGCGGCGGCCAGCACGGTGATGGCCGCCCCGACCCCGAACAGCGCCGTGCGCTCCGGGTCATCCGCCGCGAGCAGCGCGTGCAGGATCACCGTCAGGCCCAGGAGCACCGCGACGAGGGGACCGGGGCTGGCCGGCACCCGCCACGTGGTGGCGGGCGGCTCACGACGCACGTGCAGCTCCATGCCACGAGGTATCGACACGCCGAGGTGCCGACTCAAGCCCCGTTCCGCGGAGCTGCGTTGCCGCGTGGGCGGGGTCCCGGTCAGCCGGCCAGGTGCGGCGCCACCTCCGCGGCGGCCACCTCGCCGTAGACCCTGCCGAGCCGGTCGAGGAAGCCCTCGGGTGCGAGGCCGTACTCCTGGGTGCCGACGTGCTCGAGGACGTAGGTCGCGACCATCGAGCCGATCTGGGCCGCGCGTTCCAGCGGTACCTGCCACGACAGCCCCGCCAGCAGGCCGGCCCGGAAGGCGTCGCCGACCCCGGTCGGGTCCTCCCGTCGCTGCTCCGGCGCAGCCGGCACCTCGATGCAGGCGCCGTCGGAGGTCTCGATGATGGAGCCCTTCGGACCCAGCGTGGTGATCCGGGTGTCGACGCGGCCGAGCACCTCGTCGCTGGACCAGCCGGTCTTGGTCTCCAGCAGCGCCTTCTCGTAGTCGTTGGTGATGAGGTAGTGGGCCCCGTCGACGAGGTCGCGGACCTGGGCACCGTCCATCCGTGCGAGCTGCTGACCGGGATCGGCCATGAACCGCAGGCCGAGCTGTCGACACTCGGCGGTGTGGCGCAGCATCGCCTCGGGGTCGTTGGGGGAGATCACCACCAGGTCGAGGGCCCCGTGGCGCTCGGCCAGAGGGGCGAGCTCGATGAACCGGGCCTCCTCCATCGCGCCGGTGTAGAACGAGGCCATCTGGTTCTGGTCCTGGTCGGTGGTGCACAGGAACCGGGCGGTGTGCTTCAGCTCCGAGACATGCACCCCGGAGGTGTCGACCCCGTGACGCGACAGCCAGGCGCGGTAGTCACCGTCGAAGTCCTGCCCCACGGCGCCGACCAGCACCGGCGACAGCCCGAGCTGCGCCAGCCCGAAGGAGATGTTGGCCGCGACCCCGCCGCGACGGACCTCCAGCTCGTCGACCAGGAAGGACAGGCTCACCCGGTCGAGCTGGTCGGCGACCAGCTGCTCGGCGAACCGCCCCGGGAAGGTCATCAGGTAGTCGGTCGCGATGGATCCGGTCACGGCGATCCGCACAACAAGCTCCGATGGCTCGGTCGGGTGTCGGTGGCGCCGCAGGACGGCGCGCCGGAGGGTAACCGGCCGGTGCCCGCGGGCAGGGCTGTGCGCCTATCGGTCGAGGGTCCTCCGCCTCCTGCGCCACAGGGGCTCGGGGACCTAGGTTGCGGCCGACGGTGCGACCGGTCGCGGCGGCGGGCACCGGACCGCGCGACGGCGCGCCCGGTAGCGGGCCCGAAGAGGGTGCGCCCGGCGGAGAGGAGGGACCTGATGAGCCTCACGGACGCGGTCGGCGAGGACCTGCTCGCCGAGCTGAGCAACCACCTGCTCGTGGACGGCTACGACTTCATCCTGGACCTCGACCGCAGCCGAGGGGCGAGCCTGGTCGACCTGCGGACCGGGCAGGGCTACCTCGATCTGTTCACCTTCTTCGCCTCCAACGCCCTCGGCATGAACCACCCGGTGCTGACCACCCCCGCCGCCCAGGCCCGGCTCGCCCGTGCCGCCACCCACAAACCCTCCAACTCCGACGTCTACACCCGCGAGCTCGGTGACTTCGTCGCGACCTTCCAGCGGGTGCTCGGTGACCCCCGGCTGCCCTACCTGTTCCTCATCGAAGGGGGCGCGCTCGCGGTCGAGAACGCGCTCAAGACCGCCTTCGACTGGAAGAGCCGGCGCAACGAGGCCGAGGGCCGCAGCCGCGAGCTCGGGATGCAGGCCCTGCACCTCACCGGGGCCTTCCACGGGCGCACCGGCTACACGATGAGCTTGACCAACACCGATCCGAACAAGACGGCGAGGTTCCCGACCTTCCGCTGGCCGCGGATCGACACGCCCGCCCTGCAGCACCCGCTGGCGGACCACACCGAGGCGAACCGGGCCGCGGAGGACCGGGCACTCGAGCAGGCGGCCGCCGCCTTCGCGGCCAGCCCCCACGACATCGCCTGCACGATCCTCGAACCGATCCAGGGCGAGGGTGGGGACCGCCACCTCTCGGCGCGGTTCCTGCGGGAGCTGCAGGCCATCACCCACGACCACGACGCGCTGTTCATCCTCGACGAGGTCCAGACCGGCGTCGGCATGACCGGCACCGCCTGGGCCTACCAGCAACTCGACCTCGCGCCCGACGTCGTCGCCTTCGGCAAGAAGACCCACGTCTGCGGGATCATGGCCGGCGGCCGCCTCGACGAGGTCGAGGGCCACGTGTTCGCCACCTCGTCGCGGATCAACTCGACCTTCGGCGGGGGACTGGTCGACATGGTCCGGGCCACGCTGATGCTGGAGGTCATCGAAGCCGAGCACCTGATCCCGCGGGCCGCCGCCCTCGGCGAGGTGCTCCGCGGTGGCCTGGAGGCGCTCGCCGAGCGGCACCCGGCGGTCACAGGTGCCCGCGGTCGGGGCCTGTTCTGCGCGATCGACCTACCCGACACCGCCACGCGGGACGAGGTGACCCGCCGCCTGTTCACCGACGAGCACGCCTTCGTGCTGGGGTGCGGGCTGCGCAGCATCCGCTTCCGGCCACCGCTGACCATCTCGGCCGACGAACTGCTCGACGCTGTGGAGCGGATCGAGCGCGTCGTCGACCACGTCACCGGCTGACCGGCCCCGGCCCCGTCGACCTGCCGAACCGCCGCCGCCCGACCCGCCG